>Ga0163144_10001711_pt1 | contig 51443 bp, 50 predicted proteins | sample OliLak19BULKMAT1_FD_123175 | JGI IMG/M metagenome (GOLD analysis project Ga0163144, IMG submission 123175) | Freshwater microbial mat bacterial communities from Lake Vanda, McMurdo Dry Valleys, Antarctica - Oligotrophic Lake LV.19.BULKMAT1 | ecosystem: Environmental > Aquatic > Freshwater >... | reverse complement strand
GAAAAATATTTAGAAAAAATAAATACTCCGTTTATTGTCGCCGGGGACCTCAATGTCGATATTCATTCACAAAACTTAGGTGCCATAGTGCTTAAGCGCTTACAAAAAAAATATCAATTTTGGATGAATGAAATTCCCGCCACTCATGAAGGAGAGTTACTACATCGCATTACCCTTGATTATATTTTTGTTGGTGGCGGCGCCAAGATTATTGATGGCGGCGTGTACGGGTTAGAAGTGGGAACGTTAGAATACAAACTCACGCGGCAGGCCTCAGATCATTTTCCTCTTTGGGCGAAGTTTCAAATTTAACGATGAAATTCTACTTCTTTTCCTTTGAAGATGCGTTGTCACAAAACTAAATCGTTTATTTTAAAAGCATTTTTAAATCAATTACATGATCAAAAAAAGCGCATTCTTTTAACGATTTGCTTGCTCCAAAAGGGGACACCAAAATTTTCTCAATGGAGAATTTCTGGTTAATCTCAAGCCTTTCAACTTTTTTCTTAATTTCTTTAATAATGCCAATCTCAACCGGTGCATCATAATATTTAATTTCGAACAATGAAAACACATCATCCGTTCGTTCGAAGGCCAAATCGACCTGGACGCCTAACTTTGGCGAAAAGATCGGACCGACATGCCTAACAAGATTTTTCACCTCCAGAACTTCGGCAATAGTAATCCAGTTATTCAAACAAAAAATCTCAAAAGCGAATCCCTGCCAAATCTTCATCTTTGAATGAAAAATTTCTCGAATAAGATTTCTATTGCGATTATTTTGAATTAGCGAAATGTTATCCTGCATAAATGTAAAATAAAATCTTAAAAACGGGTCCAGCAATTTATACTTTTGATTTTTTCGACCAGTTTTGTTTAACGAATTATATCTCCCAACAAAACCAGTTAATTCAAGATTATCAAAAAAACTTTTTAAACTACCTCCGGAAGAAAGACCTAGGGCCTTTGCAACTTCTTCTAATGTAAGATTTTTCTTGCTTAATAAAATGACAATTTTTTTATATGTTTGATGTTCTTTGAATTGACTAAAAAAAACTTTTTCAAATTCCGTTGTAAAAAAACCACCTTTGCAAAAACACAGATCGTTAATGTTCTGTTCAAAAGATTTGTTGCGTTCAAGTACATCGTAGTATTTAGGAACACCACCAAAAACTAATAGATACTTTAAAATTTCACTGTCGCTTTTATTTGGTAAAAGTTTTGTTATTTCTGCCGGTGTAAGTGCTTCAATTAAAAACTCGTGATCAATGCGGCCGTATAAAGATTTAGATTTAATAACCTTTTTAACCATAAAGTGGGCCACGGAACCGCACAAAATTAACATGACGCCTTGATCTTTCCAGTGCAAATCCCAAAATACTTTAATTTGATTAATTAGTTTACTCTGTCCCGCGGCAAGCCACTGCAATTCATCCAGTGCTAAAATATATTTTTTCTTATTATTAAAAACATTTTGTGTTAAATATTCAAAAACCTCATCCCATTTATGAAGTCCTAGCTTTGCTAAAAATGGATTTTTAAGACACACGGAAAGCTGCGTCAAGAAAGCGCGGATCTGTTGTTTCGTACTTTCTCCTTCAAGTCCTTCGATATAAATTATATCCTTACCCTTTCCAAACTCACGAATCAAACAACTTTTACCTATTCTGCGACGGCCATAGCAACAAACTAACTTCCCCTTTTTTGCAGAGAATAACTGATTCAGCCTTTTTAGCTCATGTTCCCGACCAATAAACATAGGATCTCCTGTCAAATTCCGCCATTTGAGTATAGCATACTCAAATGGCGGAATCAATAATCGATTCCGCCATTTTCTTAATATTATGCAAATGGCGGAATTTGATGGAGAAAAGATATAAAGCAATTTTCTCCAATTTATTTTCAATCTTTAAAACAACTATTCAGAAAATCATCAAACTCGACGTGCTGACAGGATCACTCCAAGATAAAAATATCAATTGACTTACACCTACAAGAAAAGCTGGACGAAAGTAATCTTAGTTTCAAAAAATTTCCGGTTCATTTGATTGACTATTTACTTAAACTTTTGCCGGAAAAGTAATTGACCTTAGTGCTCGGTCAATCTAACAAAAGTTATCTTTCCCTTTCCGTCTATTGTCAGTCCGTTTTTTCTTTATCACAATTAACCATTAGTCCAACTTTTCAATCAAGGATGATTTTTATGAAAGCACTAAGCATTTTCGCTCTTTCTCTTACCATGGGTGCAGCTATGGCCGCAGACCATCCCTTTAACGGTTACATTGTAAAATTTAAATCTAAATATGGTTTAAAAAATCTTTTAAGCACAAAAAGCTTTAATGATGTTACTCCTCTTCGAGTGGGTCATGGCAGTTTCGCCAAAATTTCTGGTAACAATATTGCGGCAATGGGATTGCTACAAAATAATCCAGAAGTAGAATACATCGAACCAAATTATATCTACACTATCGACTCAAAAAGAGCAGGACAAAAAATTTCTTTGAATAACGACATGGCCGTAGATAACGTCGACAATGGTTCAGAGGGACAAGTTTTTGATCCGTTATTTAAAGATCAATGGGGTCTTCTGAATACGGGGAAAAATTCTGGTGGATTCTTCGGCGGTAAAGCAGGCGAAGATGTAGGTATGGTCGATGGTTGGAAATTATCAGCTGGTTCAAAAGAAATTAAAGTCGCTATCATTGATACTGGTGTGGATTATTATCACCCAGACTTAGTGGATAATATGTTTATCAATACTGCTGAAGCGAATGGTAAAGCAGGCGTTGACGACGACCAAAATGGTTATGTTGACGATATTCGTGGTTACGATTTTGCTAACAACGATGCTGATCCACGCGATGGCCATGGTCACGGAACTCACTGCGCTGGTGTCATTGGCGCGCTTCACAATGATCGCGGGATTGCCGGTATCATGAAAAAAGTAACCATCATTCCAATTAAATTTTTATCTGATGAAGGTTCAGGAGAATTAGCGGGTGCAATCGAAGCCATCGACTACGCGGCAAAAATGGGTGCCAATGTTATGTCTAACTCTTGGGGCGGCGGACCATTTACACAATCATTATTTGAAGCGATTGAACGCGCGGGAAAAGCGGGAATTGTTTTTACTGCGGCAGCGGGAAATTCTAATGCCAATAACGATCAAGCGCCTGCCTACCCAGCAAGTTACAAGTTAGATAACGTTATTTCTGTTGGATCATTTGATGGTAAAGGAAAAAAATCTAGCTTTTCTTCTTTTGGAAAAACTTCAGTACACGTTTTCGCTCCAGGTAGCGATATTATTTCGACCATTCCAAATGGCTACGAAAAAATGTCAGGAACGTCCATGGCAACGCCACATGTTTCTGGTTTAGTGGGATTATTATTAGCAGAAGAAAAGACTTTATCACCAAAACAAGTGCGCGATCGTTTAATCGCAACTAGTGTGGCCAAAGCAAAACTAAAAGATGTTTCGGTTTCTAATGGTAGAGTAAGCGCTGGACGTATTTTAAATAATCAGCGTGCTAGATAATTTTAAGAGAATAAGGATTATTGAATGTTAAAAAAAGGGCCACCTGTAAAAATCTTTTTACTCGTGGCCCTTTTGTTTTTTAACCAATCACTTTTTGCTCTCGAAGATGATGGCCAACTCAACGATGATCCTGGCGCCATCGATTATAATAATGAAAATATTGAAATGAGTGATGAAGTTGATGTCAGTGAACGGCCACCGGAGCATGCTGACTATCCCGTGGAAGAGACTCATCAAGTTTTAAGGTATGTACAAGAGCGCGCTGATGCTCCCAAATATTATCGCGATCCACAAATTAAGGTGGTAAAAAAGAGCAAAAAGATTTCTCATGCCATGAAAAAAAATAAAACTAACCGCCCTAAATCGAAGCACAAAAAAACGCACGTAAAAACCGGTACTTTGCCTGCCCAATTTCTAGACACCCTCGTGTAATTTCTACTACCGATCAGATCCCTGTAAACTTCTGACCGGGTTCGCCATTACAATGTTTTAAACGAGGATTTTATGAAAAAACTTTTAGTGCTTCTTTTGACTCTCTCATTTTTAACCACCGCCAGTGCCGAAATTGTTGATTGGGTGGCAGTCACTCACTTGCGAGAATATAAAACCAGTTCAGAATTAAAAGAATATGCTTTAAACGCTTATATTAAAGATGAAGATTTAGTGCAACTTTTTAATGATAGCGAACGTGATTATGATAAATATCAAGTTAAATTAAATCAAGCACTGGCCCAGGCGCGCCCGCGTGCTATTAAAGATATCTCACTTTATTTTATATTAAAAAATTATATTCGCAGTCACCGTCTTTATAGCAATTACGAAGTCTTTAAAATTAACGTCTCTGATTTTAATAAAGCTTTCCAAGAATTTGAATTTAGCATTTTAAAAAAATACCAAACTGGTGGTAAATCGTTAAGTGAAGCCGTGGCCATTTTTGGCGCGAAGTTAATGGAAGATGGTTACCCGCACCGTGCTGGTGAAACTTTTTATGATGTTTATAAAAATTGGAAGCTTCGTCAAAAAGCCGTGATGAGGGAGCAAGCTCGTCAAAAAGAAATGGGCAAGGCCATGGCCTTAGGGGCACAGCAATTTAATCCAAGTTTTAGTATAAGAGGAGATGTTGCTCCTTATAGATTGCTTGAAGTTTATGACCAGGAAGTGAAATTTGTAAATAGCATGAAGGCGCTTAAAGTTTTAGATAAAGATGCTATGAAAATGATTGCACAAAGACCTAACACCAGCTTAGTCACTAAAGGTTTTGGTTCGCGCAAAACTTATGACTTATCTGGTTTTGAATTAAGTAAATTCGATGCTGAGTTTTCTAGCAAAATTAAAACAGAATTTAAAACGAATATGAAAGATCTTTTCACTGACGCTCGTTTAGTTAAAATGATTAATTACTCTGTGATGGCGCGTGATTTGTCCAATAAGTATCCAACGGTGGAAGCTTTAGGTGAACAGTTAAAAATTAAATTTAATGAAGCGATTGAAAGACAAAAAGAATTAACTAAATTAAGCAAAAAAGATTATTCAGTGGTGATGTACAGCAAACTTTATGAATTCGCCGCCAAAATTCAAGAGCGTAAATTAAATGATGCTGATGATGTGTCGCAGACGATTCAAAATGCTCTGACTGTAAGTTTTGCTGCGGTAAATGATTTATTAAATAATCTAGCGACGATGGATACAGCAGAAAATCAACGTACACCAATGACTGTTTTAGTCGCCAATCTTTTTAGAACGACCATGGAAAAGAATTTAACTGCTGATAACGAAATTTTAAAAGCTCATTATGTTGATGTGATGGAGTTTTATGATTGGATTATGAGCGTATTTATTCCGCAATTAGTGGATACTAAGGCCACTCCAGTAAGTGTGGGGGAAGTGTTAAGTTTTAAAGATGCGCAACATAATATTGAACAGTATTTACAAAATGTTGCTTACCAACAAGGAATCCAAGCGCTAGTGGAATATCTGGCCAAAGATCAATATGCTTTGATGTCGATTAGACCTGATGCAGAAGCTGCTGCGATGACTCGTGCTGATTTCATACAACTTTTGACGGGAAAATAAATATTTGCTTTAATCAGGGCATGTTAAAAAAATGTGCCCTGATTCTTTTACTCTTATTGCCGGTGCTTTATTTTTACCTGCGTGTTGCTAAACATACTGCACCCATCATTTTAAATCAGCATACGACTCCAGCAGAATTTAATCCCGTTATTATTAACTCTGCAAAAAAACCCTCGACTTGGATGCAAGAAGAAAAAATGTCACATAAGCTTGAAGCCGGATGGTACGAAGTACAAGTCAATTGGCTGATTAAAAATAAACAAAATATTGAAGTGGTGGGGGCCTTAGGGATTTGGCAAGATGAGCTCTCAAATGAGCTGGATGAACATGCTGATCAAAAACCTAGCATTGAAAAAAAATTTCAAATAAAATTACAAGAAATTTTAGGACACAAATTGGCCTTACAATATCTACAATTAAAAAAAGAGTATTATGGAAAAATTAATTAAGTGGGAAATTCTAGGCTCGGAAAAAAAATATCAAGGACATATTTTTAGTTGTCACGACGTAGAGTTAAAAACTGGACTAGGCGAGACTACCACTTTTAATGTTTTAAAAACGCTGGATTGGATTAATGTCGTCGCCACCACTACGGATGATCATATTCTTTTAGTAAAACAATATAGAGTCGGCACCGATTCTTTTACCCTGGAAACTCCCGGCGGTGGCGTCAACCCCGGTGAAGACTTGCTCATGGCGGCCAAACGCGAACTGCGTGAAGAGACCGGTTATGATTGCGAGTCGATTGAAAAATTAATGACGGTGGAAGTAAATCCGGCCTTCATGAATAATCGCTGTCATTTTTATTGGGCGAAAAATTGTGTGGAAGTGGGTGAGTTAAAGCTAGATCAATTCGAAGAGATTCAAGTCATTAAAATGCCGGTTTCTGGAATTAAAAATTATTTAAAAAGTGGTAAGATCACCCACAGCTTAGTGGTCAACGCGCTTTTATTATTTATTTCGCATCAGTCGTAATTTGCGGCTTATCTCTCATCACAATATTAAATAACAGAGATCCGATATTGAGCCTATGGGCGGTGACGGTTTTATCGTTAAAAGGATTGTAATGAAAAATAGCGAGATTTTTCTTGGTGGGAATAGTCATATATTTCACCATATAGATAAAAATACTATGTGTGAATTTAAGTTCATCAGTTTTTAAATCAGCAATTTGAATAATGCCATTTCTAAAAACTCCGTAGGCACGCTCAAGCTCCACTGGGTCCACGCGATTATTTAAGTCAGTGTCAAACCTTAACATGGTGGATTCAATACTTAAAAAACTACCTAAGATTAAATAAACTTCGCGCGTATCTAGCGGAAGACTATCGTCCGGAAAATCTCGTCCGAATTTTTCCACGCTTTCCATATATTGCATTTTTTGTTTGTCATTAATGCCGGATAAATAATTATCTAGACGAGTTAAATTCGGACGCAATTTTAAGTCATCAAAAAGAATATTAAAAAACTTAGGTCTGACGCAAGCAATATCAAAGTGCGGATCAGCTTCCGTGCCGCTAAATGCGCAAGCCTGTTTTAAGCTAGTGACGATTTTATCGCCCACATTCATCGCCCCTAAAATCAGTGAGCCATACTCTGTGATCTCATCTAGGTTAAGCTCGCCGTCACCATTAGATTGATATTGAAATAAATCCCCCATCAGGACAGTGTTGCGGGCGTAATTTTTTGGCACTTTGGTCCACATTTTAAATTCTTGTAAAAGCGGTTTAAAATCCCACAAGAATTTTTCTACTTCTTCTTTATTCATTTGGGAGACGCCGTTGACGACGCGGCCGTATTTGTCGACCAATTGCGACAGTCCAAAACGAATCATGGATAATTCTATTAGGCCTTCACGGTTTCGGGCATATTTATCGGTATAATTTTGAATCGATTTAGCTGGTCTAAAAAAACGATAGTCGAGGGTAAATCGTTTAAAGATTTGATAATATTTTAACAGCTCATCGCTAGTGTAATGGGCGTAAATTTTTAATTTCGGCAGAGTGATATCTTTGAGCGCCAGGGGGGAGGCCAAATCTTTTTGATAATGATCGTAGGTGGACTTCATGAACGCTTGAGTTTGTAGAAAATCAATTGCAATAGTTAAAGTCTTGCGAATATCAACCAGATTAAATTCGCTATCATTGCCGCCCAGCACTTTAGATTTAATCACTTTGGCGGAAGCTAAGAATTTTTTAAATTTTTTGGATTCGCTCTCAATTGGCAGCAATTGATCTAACAGTCCGAGAGCATTATCGGTGGTAAAATAACTTCCTGTTCCCTCAATTTGCAGCTTCTCCATCATGCTCTTTAAAATATTGGCCATGCCTTGATCGACTAAATAATCTTGACCCAAATATGTTTTTTTAAGCAGTGGCAGTTGCGCTAATTCATGCGAAAGACTGGCATATTTATTTAAGAGGAGTTTTAATTCAGAAGTAACAATTTTATCGCGCTGACCGCCCACCAGGGCCTTTTTAAGACCCAAGACTACTTCAATCACATCAGGATTTAATTCCTTCGCTTCATAGAGTGCCGCTAGATCATGAAATAATCCAGAAATTTGCCACGGGTATTTTATTTCGCCGGATTTTTGTAAACGGAAAATTAAACTCTCGCTAGTGGTTTTATGCAGATTGGTTAAATTCTCTTCCACTTTAGGCCACTGATTAATCGAGACTTCTAAGACCTTTAGTTCTTTTTGATGCAATTCCTGCGTGGTTAAAAGCTCTAGCCCTATCATAGAAAGATTAGAAATCCATCTCACATCATAAAATGTTAAGGATTCGCCCGGCGAGAGCATATTGCGTTTAATAATTTCGATGAAGTTAGAGAGCATTTTATTTTTAAATTTAGTGTTAGCAAAAACATCCAGCATGTTTTTAAAATTCATCAGCACTTCATCATCGGCCTGAGTAAAAAATTGCGCTTGAATCGCTTCAATCGATTGCACATAAAATTGATGTTTTTGCGCTAATTCATCCAGCGGCGCTTTATCGGCGTAGAAGATATCAAAAGCCGCTTGCGCCGCAAAAGGCATCTTTTGAAACAAACGCTGCAATTCTGTGGCGGTAATGATTTCTGGTTCGCCGCCTAAGAATAATTTTTTAAGCGCTAGCACAAATTCAATTTGATGGTCGCTTAGATCTAACGATTCAAATTGATCGCTCAAAAGTTCCATGAATTTTTGAAACTGAATTTTTCCTGGCGCCTTGTCATTGATGTTACAAAATCTATTGGCAACATTGGCAAAGTCTTTCACCTTATTAAAAATTTTTTCTCGCTGCTGCCAAAAATTAGCGCGGGAAGTATGATTCATGATATCGCCAATTTCTACCGCGTAAACATTCAGCTCCATTAAGACACTCATTAAGCGCGGCACATTGGTGACGGAGAGTTTGCCCGAAGGATCATTTAAGTACAGCGTATTAAATTCAAAAAAGAGGTCTAGGGCAGAAATTAAATTCCTGGAGTTTTTAGGAAAAAATTTGCGCACAAAAGCTGATAATTCATCTTTGGCGATATAACTTTTATCTTCGCGTTTTACGTACTTAATAAATTGCTGAAGATTTTCTTCTAGGCATTCAATATCTTGGGTGACTTTTTGGGAGAAAAGTTTAGTGATGCGGTCTTCATTAATTTCGCAACTGGTGCCAATGTTTTGTACCTGTAGATTAAGCTCTTGCTCTTTTTTGTCGCTGACAAAACCACACCCAGAAAGGAGGGTTAAAGTGAAGAGTAGAATGGTTAAAAAGCTTCTAAAACGCATGCCCGGGGAATCTAAACTAATTTACTCTTGAGTGCAAAACTTCGTTGCATTATCGAGCGTAAAATACTCATAAATAGATTTTATTGTCATGGGTAAATAAGCGCTTAGCAATGGCCGACTAGGTCAATTTTACTTTCTAAAAGCTATTATGTTAGTTCTCGCCCTTTATTATTGTAGGATCGGGCGCACATGAGAAACCTAAGATTAGGTCTATATTTTACCATTGCTGCGCTAGCAGGTGGACGGCTTTACGCCGCTGCGGGGGACGTGGGGCTGGAGAAAAATCAATCCATCACTACTGACGAGAGCACTAAAAGACCTAATGATTGGGCCTTTTTTAGTTTTGAAACCAGTCAGATTAAAAAAAGAGATGATTATTTTGCTGCCGCTGATGCTAGATTTTTAATGGATGGCGGCAAGCTCGCTTACAGTGTGCCGGAGTTGTATTTTTCTCACACCAACGAAAATTTTAAGGCCTCGGCGGGAAGAAAAATTGTTGCTTGGAATTCCAATGAAGAATTTTGGGGATTAGGGCAAATAAATAGCAATCAAGGTTTGGGACTTTTGGAGAGTAAGCAAGAAGGTTTGGCCGGAGTGCATTTTAATTCTCATTACGTTGATCTTTTTTGGTCGCCGCTATTTGTGCCGGCAATGAATCCTGGGATCGAGGTAAAAGAGGGAGCAGTGGTATCGAACGCTCCGTGGGTAAAGTTACCACCGAAAAAAACTGTTTTAAAAGGCCAAGAAGTCGATATTTACTATAATCTAAATCGCCCAAAAACTAGTAAGATTATTTCGCAGCATAGTATTGGTGGACGCTTGGGACCGACGTGGAAGAGTGGATCATTTAAAGCGATGGCGATGTATAAGCCGGAAAATCAATTGCGGGTTAATGCCAATGCTTATTACGATGCCAAAATAGAAAAAATTATGGTGGAAGCGAATCCTTCGGTCAATCATCATTCGTTGTATGGATTAGACCTCGAGCAAAAAATTGCCGGCGTGAATTTTAATTTAGGCCATATGATTGAAGATCCTAATTCTGAGCTGGATCAATTGTTAAATTTTACTAATCCCGCCAATGCTAATTACAAACAACAGCGCGGCACTTTTGATTCGGAATATTTTAATATTAATCCGAATTATCGCCGCAATGCTTATTGGCATGCTGGATCATTATACCGCGCGCCGATTTATCAAATTGGTTTTAATTATATTCATTATGTCGATGGCGCCAATAATAATGGCGATGATTTTTATTCTTCCACTAATCCGTGGCAGCGAGCGGTGGGAATGTTAGCGGGGTATGATTTTACTGATCGCACAAACTTGATGCTTAATTATCGTTACGATTTTATGCGCAAAGATCGAATTTTAAAAACGGAATTGGGGCATAGTATGCTTAAGAGCTTTCGTGTGGGTTTAGGTTTAGAATTAATCGCTTCGCCAATGCGCGAGTCATTTTGGAGCGATTATAAATCACAAGATGTGGTGTATTCTAATTTTTCTTATTTATTCTAAGCTTTTTTACCGCTGAAAAATTTCTGGCGTAACCAAAAAATAATCACCACACCTAAAACTAAACCCACCACCTGACAGGTTAAAAGTTTGTGCATGGACCACGCACCAGCAGGGGAGCAGCTCATGCCAAAATCGACGGGCGGGGTGAAGAGCAGGTTAATGAAGGCGGGAGCGTAGAGGCTCATGAAAAATACGCCAATTAGTCCGCCGATGAAGGCGATATTTAAATTTTTTTGCATGAGTAATCTTAGAGGAGGAATTTACTTCTGGCAATGCGGACAGTAGTAGGTTCCCCGCCCCGCTAAGAATATTTTTTTGACGGGAGTTTTTTTGCAGATGCCGCAGGTGTCTTGGTAGAAGACCACTAGGCCTGTGAGTCCGCCGCCGTCGCTGCCGAAGGCGTCGCGGTAACCGCCGGAGAAACTGTTGCCGTTGGCGGCCGTGACTTGGTTGATGATTTGGGAGCAGGCGAGATGGATTTTTTTTATTTCCGCCGCTTTGATTTTTTTACATAAGCGTGTAGGACGAATTCCCGCGAGGGCGCAAATTTCTGAGGCCATGTAATTGCCGCAACCGAAGAATAAATTTTGATCGAGGAGAGTTACTTTTAGTTTTCTTTGGGGGAATTTTTTTAGAGCGCTGGTGATGTAGGCAAGATCGAATTCTTTATCCAGCATGTCTGGTGGATACTTGCTCATGTATTTTTCAAAATTCATTTTATTTAAAAATCGCATTTTTCCAAAGCGGCGTGGGTCCACATAGTTGAGTATCTTATTGGTAAAGTAAAATTTAACGTGGTTGTGTTTGTCGGGTATTTCGCTGGTTGATAAAATCCATGAGCCCGACATGCCTAGGTGGGAGAGTAGATATTGTTCGTTTTCAAATTCGATGATGAGGATTTTTCCCTGGCGCTGGATGGTTTTTATTTTTTGATTTTGCGGGGTGAAGTCGTTGTTTTTTGAGAGGGAGTTAAAGTGGGGGCCGAAATCAATACGGGTGATTTTTTCTCCTTCGAGAATTTTTAGTTGGGATACAATAACTTGTACTTCGGGTAATTCTGGAATGGTAACTCCTTAACTTTGTAAAGTCACTTTTACATATACTGATATGGCTTTATCGCCATACGTTTGTATGGTATCATATACAAATGCAAGTGGGAACTGTCATTGAAAACAACAAGTGGAAGATTAAAGTTTATGCACCACCCAAAGAATATGGACCCGCTCATGTTCACGTTATTGCTAAGGGTGAGCATGCTGAGGTAAAGATTTCGCTTGATAGTTTGGAGATGATTGGTTCCACAGAATTTTCGAAAAGAGCAGTAAAAGAAATAATAACTTATATTCATGAGAACTATGAATTCTTGTGGAAATGTTGGGAGGCCTTACATGGCAAAAATAAGAAAACCGAATCTAAAAAAAGCACTAAAAAAAGTAAGTAAATTACCTGAACGTTTTTTTGGTAAAGTTGATATTGATTTATCTACGCTGCCTTGTATGAAGAAAGTGGGTAAGGCAAAAATTACAGCCAATTTTGATGTGGATGTTTTACAGGCCATCAAGGAATTGGCCAACAAGCATCATGTTTCTTACACCACACTTATGAATGATGTCCTCAGAAAAGTTTTTGTTGAAGATGAAAAGAAGGCTCATTGACAATTTTTCAGATGTAACAAGATTTCAACGATCGCGCGATTGTTGATTGATCAAAATAAAGTGGTGATTATCCCTAAGAGTTAAATAATGAACAAAGCAATCGAAAACCTAAAAAAGGTCCAAGAACACGCCATGAAAGTCCGTCCCAAAGTCGAAGGTTATCCTTATCTCGCAGAAGTCCTACGATCAGCGGGAGTAAAAAAAAATATTTGGTCGCTGCCTTCATGTCAGAGTTTTTACAGGTTACGTGTAAGTTTATCGGGAAGAGTATCCTGCGCTGAAAGTCGATTAGCTTTACTTGTATGATTCGTGACAACCGTTTTTAAATAAACCTTTTTGCATCTACTTATATACTTAATGAAAGTTGCATTATTTTGCAACTAACAATAAGTTGATTCATTGTCTTTCGCGACAGGAGAATAAAATGAAGATGCTATACAAACAGCAAACTAAGAAATTATTAAAATCTTTAAAAAATAGCGATTATTCTCATTTATTGCCCGATGATGCTAATGAGGTGGATAAGATTAAATTTGAGTTATGTAAAATGTTTGTTCTTTATTTGAAAAAAACTTCTTTGAGTCAAACTGAGCTGGCGGATAAATTATCGGTAAATAAATCTAGAATCAATTGGATTGTAAAATATCGAATAGAGAATTTTTCCATTGATTATCTTTATACTTTGTTAAAAAAATTGAATCCTAACGTTTCGCTTAGAATTTCTGCTGTGGCGTGAAGATGTTTGCGAACGACATGAACGACATGAATGACATTGTGAATTTATCCAGATAAAGTTATGTTTTACACTCAGGGTTAAGTAAAAAAGAACACGGAGAAAATCATGATCACACTTTATGCCTTCGGACGAACACAAAGGGCCCGAGTATAGTAAGATGAGTCCTTTTAATTTGTTGAGTGCGCTGGTTTAGCGAAATGAAATAATAATAGTTTAAAAGTAAAATCAGACTTAAGAAAAGGCCTATTTTAGTCGATACTGTATTTAATATTCCCCAGATCGGCCCCTCCCATCTGTATCAGTCTTAAAATTTCCGCCTCACTTTCGTTAAAACTCTTCATATTAAAATCTTTTTTCATATACATCATAATCTGTTTTATATTGAAAAAAAATTGTTTCTAGATTATTCCAATTTCAGATCGGTTCATAATGGAAAATTCGATTTCAAAGAATTCTGATTTGATTTAATTCAGCGACAATTCTTCCTTCTTCAATGGGTTTTGTTTTTTTGGAAAGTTCATTAGTTGCATCGCTCCATTTGCGCAAAATTAAATATAAACGTCTTTTTTTGCCATCATTAAAGTTTTATCTTTTTTGTTCAGCTAAGACCGGAAAGTTCGGACACAGCTATATTTTTATATAAAAATAATTTATTGCTTGTCCTAAAGTTAACTTGAGGTTGTGTCCTTTTCATATCGGAACTTTTGAGAAGAGAATTCAAAGATGAAAAGTTATATTGATAAATACATGGATGAAATTAAAAAAGATTGGGACAATTAAGATCAAGCATTGATGGCAAAATGCAAAGAGACGTTAGTGACACTTGCCAGTGCTGAGTCCTTCAGGCGTTCCAGTTTCGACATTACGTTTTTATGAGGAGAAAGGTCTTATAAAATCAATTGGTAGAAAGGGTCTACGGCGTATATTTAACCCCAGCGTAATGGAGCAATTAGCTTTTATTTCGCTTGGCCGCCAAGCGCACTTTTCTTTGCAAGAGATGACCAAGATGTTTTCGAGCGATGGTAAACCGAAAATTGATAAGAAGAAATTATTAGTTAAGACTGTAGAACTAGATCATCAAATTAAAGAACTTCAAGCTGTTCGAAATGGACTTTTTCATGCGGCCAATTGCCCAGCTCCAAGTCATATTGAATGTCCAACATTTCGAAGGTTACTTAAAGTTGCTGGAGCAGCACTGGCCAAGGGGAAGTTAAAAAAGTAATATTAAGGTGAAAAAATGCGCACGCAAGAAAAAAGTAGAACTTAATGTCTCCGTGAAAATTAAAATGCATCTTTTATCACCACATCGCTTAAATCCAACATCCGTAGATCAGGTGCATTGCTGATGTTTTTGATTCTTAAAAATCTTGACCCATTACTGTCGTCAATTTGCGCTTCAAGAATCATTCCATAATAATTATATCCAAATAAATAATTAGGAAACAAAAGAACAGGGAACGTCTCATTTCTTAGAAATCCAAGAAGATACTTTATTGGAAGGACGTGATTATGTTTTAACGTAGTAGCAATCCACGCTTTTCCGCTAATATTATTTGTGGTGAAATAATAAAGAGTTGCTTCTTGTCCTAAAATAGTTTTTTTCTCGTTAGTCTTGGTCCATTTGGTAAGAAGTCCGATATCCCAGTCTAAGATGTCTTCAGCATTTTTACGAAAACCGACTTTGGTATTATTTTGAAAGTTAATGTTTACAATTTTATTGGCCAAATAATCTGTCACCACTCTGTACTTAGTCGCCCCGTCAACTCGATACTCAATGGCGGAGTCATCAGTGCGAGTGGATAGATTTAGATTGGCGACAGTTGCTTCACCGTTTGTTTTAACGACTTTAAACTCCAGTTCGTAATACCCATTAAACCCTGATCCTAAGTTGTTATCTTTGAAAATCAATGCGGGATTATTGGTAATTTTTTGTCCCATGAGAGCAGATTCTACAAAAGTATTATCTCCCGTTGCAATGACATCGTGGATGCAATTATCCAGAAATGGTTCCTGATTTATATCTTTACTAGTGCATATCTTTTTAGCTTGTAGCCTCTGCGCCTCATCGATCGGAGGTTGGTTTATATTTAAAGGAAAAGCTTTATCAAATCCCGTGTAATGGGATAGTACTGATTCACAAAACAAACTCTCTTTATCTTCAAGCCTGTAGCTGTCCCCAAATTCAGTATATATTTTGGGGTTATTCTTTCTCGTTTCAATGTCTAGTACGATGCCATCTTTTGAAGTGAGATCATTTTTTTTATTCAAATCAAAATTGCCCAGGATTCCACCTTGAATTGTTCCGACTCTCATGGGTGATAGTTTTATGTATAAATCTAAAAATTTTTTGTGCAAAATGACGAACTGATCATTTTGGATTGACCTTATTTCAAATCTATTTAACTTTTTGGAAATTGTTGTTCCGTCATTAAGCACAATAGTTTTTTGAGTATTTTGTGCCAAACCATTTACAAATAAAAAAGGAGCATGAACGGAAATATTGATAATATTTTTCCCTAACTTTAAAGCAAAACCTTCGGCAAGAGTGGCCGTAGCTCTTTTACCTAGTTTTTTATAAAGTCCCTCTATAACCAAGTCTTTTTTGTCATTTATGAGGTTAGTGAAAATACCTTCTGCTTGGAAACTATAAAAAAGACCATCGAGAGTGGCAATATGGGGATCGGCCATAACTCGCCCCGAAATATTTCCTTGTTGCGCCGAAGCTCTGGCCAAGGCCTCATCAATATCGCCCCACATATCACCTAAACATGAACTCCCACCAAATGTTGTTGAGTTCACATCATTAATTTCTCCCAAAGCTCCAATAAACCTTGCGGCGGCAGCATCCGCACCCGGAACAGCGGGATAACAAGAAGTAAAACCTTCTGAAATGTCATTTATCATATTAGCTTCCGTGCGGCTTCCATCACGAGGTATTCTCGATAAGGCCCTTAACTGCGTTGCCAGGGTCAGGGCACATCCACTCACTGGAGAAGCATTGCCTACCTGTCTTCCAATCATCTCTTTGGCGCAATCTGCTGCAGTCTCAGGCGTAGGTAGCGAAAATCCATTAATTGAGTTTATAAGAATAATGAAGAGAATAAATCGTTTCATGGTTTGGCCTTGTTTTAAATGATAGGACTGGCCTCTCTTTCCCATAAAATTGTTAAGAAAGTAACTCCTTTTTACTATATTTTGCATCTATCATGTGTTAATTCTGCGCAATCTGGGGGATTTATGAAATTAGTTTTAATTATCGCTGCACTGCTATCTTCAATTCAAGTAGGTTTTGCCGCCAATTGTTCTACCATTTGGGCCAATGGGTTTCCTGACATTATCCCCAGAACCACTCCCGTAAGCTGCGATCAATTTTATCCAACCCGCACCACCATCCCTAGCAACCAAAGACTCTTTACGGTTTCCACTATTACCAGCAACCTGGCAGTAAAAGAACAAATGGATTATATTGCAGAGGCGCTTACATATGCTACAGCGAAGTATTCTGGTTATGGACGAGTGCCGGCAATAACCGTTATCCGTCAAGATATCCCACACCCAAATAGCGGTGGAACAAACACAATGGCCTATACCTATGTACAATTTTTTAATCTCGACACTGAGTCTTGCCCAATATTTGTCTATCCATTATCTGAAGTTCTTAGCAAACCACATTTACAACAATTAATTGCTCATGAAGTTTTTCACTGTGTGCAGAAAATGAACTTCAAGGATCAAGTTGCTTATGCCGTGACTACACCTGGGCAAAGCTATTGGTTTGAAGGTCTGGCGCAACTTTTTAGTAACTTTGTTTATCCCTATAATGATTTTGAGTACACTGCTCGTTTTCCAGCTCCTGATCAGACTGTTCCCTTTTTTAATCAGCCTAACGCTTATTCAAGTGAGAACTTCTGGCAATCCTATGCAAACATGCTCACTGAAGATGCTTTATTCATGTTAATGAATCAAATGCCCATTGCTGGCGCTGAAGCTCCGGCGACAACGGTTGTAAATCTTCCGCGTATTTCAGAAGCTCTTCATAACTATGCTCAGCAAATTACACTCAAACAAGTACGAGATGCTTCAGGTGCATGGTCTCCCTATGATATGTCTTTTCAACAAGTCGTACTCACAGACATCGCACACCAAGAAGTGAGTCTCTTTCATGCTGACTTCACTGTTGGTGCCTACGAAATAACAATTCCGAAGGGGGGGAAATGGACTCTTGGTTTTACTCGTCCGGCAGAGACTAAAGTTTCGATGAAAAAAGTAGAAGATTTAGTGTACTCAGCGGTGGATCGCCCTGTCGTAATCACCAGCGAATGCGATAGCGAGCGTAAGATTCAAGTGGTGATTACCACTGCTGCTGATAATCAATCAATGAATACGACTTTTCTTTCTGTTGATAAAGAAGCAAACCCTGATTGTGGTTGTTTAGGTGCTTCAACTGAACCTCAAATCGATCGATGCCTCATTGGTACATGGAACCTCGACCATTCCAGTGTTGCGCAATTTTGGAACCGTATGAACCGTAATCCTGTCGTGCAATTTAACGGATCGACGGGAGGATTTTCTGTGAGCTTCGATGAAGCAAACATCGGAACTTGGCATGCGAACTCATGGAATGTGGCAGCTCTTGGTCATATGGGTGAGGGCATGATTATGAGTATGGAACGAATTACTAATGGATCATCAAGTTTTAAATATAGCGCGAACGGAAGCTCAGCTTGCTCAAAACAAGTCAGCAGTTCTTTGACCGCAAAAGTTATTATGGCCATGAATGGACAAACTATTTCTACCAATGATGAGCCTCCAATGGACCCCTCAAACGGAGTCTTTACCTATAGCTGTAACGAGAGACAATTTATCTTCAAGAGAATTTCTATACATGGAAATTCGATGGATATGGATTATATCTTTAATCGACAATAGTATTTGCAGGGGCCTCATTATGGTGATCGAATTGCCGGCCGTGCTGGGATAGGATCGCATTTAAAGATTTCTGCAATCGCGCGATTGCGCCAAGAAGGTAGTGAAACAAAATATTAAGCCGATTAATGTTTTCATCATCTTTTTATCTTTTTGAAATTGTATTTTGTCCCAGGATTATAGTCTGCCTTTCGAGTAAGAACATCTTTCCATCACTTTTTTACTTAGCTAAGTTTTAACTCTCTAATTGTTTTAAAAAGTCTAAATAAGGAATAACTTGAATCCCATTTTTTGTATAGGCAATAGAGTTGTCGTTGGGAAATTCTTCTTTGAAATTATAATGTCTTTTATACAGCGTTTTTTCGACATGACAATGCTGTTTTTACCCAGCTGCAAAAAGTTGTTTAGTCTAAACACCCAAGTTTTTTTAACTTACCCAACTGATACGCATACGTGCCCCATTCTTCGGCCAGCGCGCCATCGGCGCCTGTGGGTCTTTGTTTGGTTTCAAAATAAGCTTGCGCTTTTTTATCACCGCTTAAAGCTTGATCCATCACTTGGCCTTGCAGCGAATCTAAATTGGGATCGATTTTGGGATTGTATTTAGGATTGCCTAAAAATTGTTTTAAAAGTGTCAGCGCTTCGGGATTAGGATTTTTGTCGAGGTGGATTTTTGGGGAGCAAGATTCTTTACTCATAGTACATTTTTTATTATCGCAAGAGAGCGTTTGAGAAATGATGACGGGCCTGTCTTTTAAAATTAAAAAGGACCAAGACTTTTCGATTTTTAATTGATTAGATGCAACTTGTGAAATAAATTGCCCGTCGTCAATTTCGCCTCTTTCAAAAAGTTTTTTTATTTCGCCTTTTTTATTTTGCGCTAAAATCCATACGCCAGTAAAAGATTTTTTATTTAATTTCTTTGACTCGATTTTATTTTCATGGCCACAAACGAAAATAGTTAAGTCAGGGCTGACTTTCATGGTAATGGCCATCTCTAAAGCAGGGTCCACACAGACGCTGGCATAGGCCATGATCGGTAATAAAGATAAGGTGGTGAATAATTTTTTTAAAGTCATAGAATTTCCTTTTTCACTCATAACATTCTTCTGCAAGCGGCCATTGCAGTTAAGTATTGCTGGGGTTTTTATTTATCTTTATAATAATATTATATTAATGGAATTTAAACGAGGAAATACTATGCAGAAATTGACTTTATTGGTGACCTTTTTTCTAAGCTTAAATTTGTGGGCCAATGAAACCATTCAACTCAAAGTAAATTTAGAAATTAAAAAATGTTTTAGTGATGATCAAGATAATGTTTGTTCCATCGCATTTTCTCACTCACAAAACATTCAAATAGTTTTAGTGAAAACTCCTAATTCAGAATTTTTAACTGGTACTTATCTGCTGCAAGCGAAATTAGACGGACATAGCTTTGGGGCAGAAGTTTTAATCAATAAAGATGAGCTGTATACGATCGCCAATTATTTGCACAGTGGAAATTTAATAGACCCGCAATCGGTTAAAGTGGATTATTTGGGACAGGTTGCCGTGAGGGATTTAACCAGATTAAACGACATCTCATGGTCAGGTCAGTTTATAAACGTTGTTGGTGCCTTATATTTGCCTGCTGTGACGGTAGGGCCAGCGGTTAATTAAGTAGATATAGTAGCTGTTGAGTGCTATATAGCCTAATGACTTTACCCAAAGATCCTCTCGATGATTCTGATATAACTGCAGCAGAAAAATCTGCTTATAATTGGTTTCCTGGCCACATGATTAAGGCCATGCGCGATATCAAGAAGAAGATGTCGATTGTGGATCTAGTGATTGAAATTCGCGATGCCAGGGCACCATTGGCCTCCGGTAATCGTTATTTAAATGAATCCATCAGCGGCAAGAGTCGTTTAATTTTATTAAACAAAGTAAATCTGGCCGATCCTTCGATGGTTACAAAATGGGGCGCGTGGTTTAAAAGTCAGAATGAACCGCATCTTTTCATGAATTGTTTAGAAAAATCTTCGGTTAAAATGTTATTAAATTTAGCGCGAAAAATTATTGAAGATAAAAGACGCGCGAATAATCCTGAAGGCATCAAGCCAAAAACGAGATATCGTTTTATGATTATTGGTTTACCCAATACCGGAAAATCCACATTTATTAATTTATTGGCCGGCCGTCACGCTACTAAAACCGCTGATAAGCCGGGCCAGACGCGCATGCAAATTTGGGTTAATGTAGGCGATGATTTGGAGCTTTTAGATACACCCGGTGTAATGCCGCCGGAGATTGATAAGGATGAGCATAAATTTTGGCTGAGTGCCATTAATGCGATTCCAGAAGATGTGATCGGGGTTGAGGCGTCGGCGATTTTTTTGGTGAAATATTTTTTGGGGCTGGGGTCTAAGGAATTTTTATTGCGCTATAAATTGGAGAGTTCAGGGTTATCTGTGGATGAAACGATGGAGCGGGTGGCGCGTGCGCGCGGGTGTTTGGGCCCCAAGGGCGTTTTAGATCTAGATCGCGTATATAAGCTTATTTTGCATGATTTTAGAGCAGGTGAGTTAGGTCAGGCGTGTTTTGAAGTTCCTCCCGCTTAATTTTTTTTAAACAGGTCATTATTCCGTTGAAAAATCATACCTCTTTTTTATAAGATTTAATCATGAAAAATTTCATTTTAATGTTCGCTGTAACTTTGAGTGTAAATACTTTTGCGTGGGGCAATCGCGGCCATCACACTATTTGTCAGGCCGCAACTTTCTTGGTTGAAAATCCTAACTTAAGACAATTTTTAAAACGCCGCGAACACACTTACGGCCATCTTTGCAACACACCCGATATTTATTGGAAGTCGTTATCCGCCGATGATCGTAAAATAGGCGACCCAACTCATTATCTACATGCGCAAAGTATTAATCCTGATTTAAAAAAAATCCCACTGGATTATGCCGAAGTTTTAAAAAAAGTGGGTGAGGAAGATGTCGGGTCGTTGTGGTGGCGAGCGCAGCAATTTTACCAAGTAGCGCAAAAATCTTTCGCCGAAATTAAAAATACTAAACCGCCCAAAGATTTTAAACAGCAGCAAGAGCCTAATTTGGCTTACAATCAAGCGGTTTATGCGGCCCAAGTAGCGATGGGATTAATGGGGCATTTTGTGGGTGATGGTTCTATGCCGTACCATAATCATGCTGATTATAATGGTTGGGCCACGGGGCACGGAGGAATTCATGCTTTTTATGAGGATGAGTGCGTCGCTGAAATGCCCGCCGATCTGCTTACCAATATTATTTCCAAAGCAAAAAATACTTCGGATAAGATTTCTTTTTTAAAGGCCAATCTTTCCGTGGTGGAGAGAATGAAAGAGCTGGCGATTTTGACTCGGCCTGATGTTATGGCGGTGGAAAAACTAGATCCAATTATTAAGCCTTCTTCTGATATTGATGGGGTAAAAATCCCGGCGATCAGAAAAGAGGCCAGTAAAACTTGTGCTCGTTTTTTTCCACTGATTGCCAAAGAGATGGGTTTTTCTGCTAAGCTTTTGGCCAAATTATGGGATCAAATGTATGAGGAGAGTGGCAGTCCAGATTTATCGGCCTATAGAAGTTTTCGTTATCCCACTCAAGCGGATTTTGTTTTACCGGATTATATACCTTAGAAATCTAAAATTTCTTCTCGCGGCACACTGATTTTAGATTTTTTTTCAATCAATTTAAAATGAGTCGCCATATCCGCGGTGATAAAACTAATGGCGTGACCTTTTTTTCCGGCGCGCCCAGTGCGGCCAATGCGGTGGATATAATCTTGCGGCGAGCGCGGTAAATCATAATTGACGACGTGAGTGAGATCATCAATGTCCACGCCTCTGGCGACTAAATCCGTCGCCACCAGAATTTTTATTTTTTTACTATTAAATCTTTTAAAAATTAAAGTGCGCTCTTCTTGCGTTAAGTCACCATGAAAAGCTGCGGCATCGATATGTACTTTGCGCAATTTTGCCGCGACGTTTTCAGCAGCTTTTTTGCTGGCGACAAATACAATGGCGAGCTCCCACTTTTCTTCTGTGATTAAATGTCTTAAAAGTGGTCCTTTATTTTCTGGTTGCACTAAAATCGCGCGGTGAGAAATTTCTGCTGGAGCTGCTTCTGCACTTTCAATTTTTAAATGTTCAAAATTCTGGGAAACTTTTTCTACCAAGTTTTTTAACTTCTCGGGAAAAGTTGCCGAGACAAAAATATTTTGTCTTTTCTTATTTTTTGGTAGCAAGTTTAAAATCTGATTAATTTCACCAGCAAATCCTAAATTTAAAATTTTATCGGCCTCATCAAAAACCAGATATTTAACCTGATCAAGATGAATGATTTTTAAAGTTAATAATTCTAATAATCGACCGGGCGTTGCCACCACAATTTGTCTTTGCAGTTTTAAAGAATTAATTTGTTGCTCAATATTTTCCCCGCCAATTAACGGCAGAGTATTTTGTTTGGGTTGCAAGTGTCTGCCCAAACTTTTAAATTCATCGCTAATTTGCAGCGCGAGTTCGCGCGTTGGGGCAAGTACCACGACTTGAATTTCATTGATAAATTTTAAATTGAGTTGATGTAAAAGTGGTAAAACAAAGGTGGCGGTTTTGCCCGATCCGGTTTGTGCTTGGATCACGACGTCATCCCCACTTAAGAGAGGAGGAATACACATTTTTTGAATAGCAGTCGCGCCAGTGAACTTTAGTTCTTGTAGGGTTTTAAGCAGCAGCGGCGCCAAATTAAGTTCTGAAAAAGACATGACTGATACTAGGATTTATGAGAGGCTCTGTCTAGAATTGTACATAAGGATTACATTATGTGGCGCTTAATTACTTTTTTTATTTTCTCCTATACGGCTTTTGCTTATTTATTAACTCATACTCTTGGGCAATACGGTTTTTTTGGTCAATTGGTTGCTGCGCATCCCGTACTTCTTATTGGCCTCTATGCTTTTGTGATGGCCCACATTACCATCACCGCTATGAGTCTATCCTTTCATCGTTATCACACTCACAAGGGTGTGGTCATACATCCCTGGATTGATCTACCGATGCAAACTTGGTTGTGGATGATGACTTCCTTATCCAAAGTTGATTGGGTGTCGGTACATATTTTTCATCACGCTCATTCAGATCAGCCGAAAGATCCCCACAGTCCTTTACACAAAGGTTTAGGACACGCCTTATTTTTAGGAGTGTTTGATTACACTCGCGCCAAATCCTGGCCAGAAGTGGAGAAAATTAAAAAAACCATTGGGCAAAATAAGTGGGAACTTTTTTTGTCGCAAAATTCTTTTACTGGACCGTATCTTTTAACGTTGATTATGTTGGTGTTATTTGGACCAGTGTGGGGTGCGGTTTTATCGCTGATTAATTTTTTAGTTTCACCTCTATTTGCCATAGGCGGAGTGAATGCTCTGGCGCATTGGTGGGGTTACCGCAATCATGCCACCTCTGACAATAGTCGTAATTTAGGTTTTATTTTTCCGCTTAATTTTATTATTTGCGGCGAATTAGATCACAACAATCATCACGCCCATATGAGATCCTGCAGTTTTCGTCACCGCTGGTATGAGTTTGATATTGGTTATTTTTATCTTAAAATTTTACAAAAAATTAAATTAGCACAGCTTAAACATGTTTATTTACCAGCGACTTTAAAACAAGAGCTAAGCCAAAAGATACTAGAGTTTATCGAGGGGGACAGCGAATTTAAGCAGCGCTGCGAGCTCTTGGCCCTAGAGCTTAATACTAATTATCAAGAGCTTAAATTACAGCTTGAGGCGTATTTAATGGGTGAGCGGGTTAAGTTAGAAAAGTCCGTGCGCCATTTTTTAAGTGATGTGAAGCGCAGTTTTAAGACGCGCGAGCTTTACGCCTGATCAATCTTTTGATATCCCTGGAAAAAATACACTAGATAAGCGTTTGTCAGCAAAGTTTGTTAGAAATGGGGCATTATTGATCATTCGCAATTTGGAGGCACAGATGAAATTATTAGCTGTTTTAGTTACTTTATTATCATTATCAGTTCATGCAGAAGATTTAGATGCGTCTAAATTTGCTGACTTAGTGGGCAAGCAAGGAACAGGAAAATCGACCACAGATGGTCAGGGTGTTGCCCTTACTTCTTGTGGCGTTTCAGTAGATCAAGAATCATTTGAAATTTCTGGTGCTGAATTGTATTTTTCAATGAGCAAAATGTTGTCAGACTTTAAACTAGTTAAAGGTTCAGGCACTAAATATGAAACAGCGAAATTTTCTGGTAGCGCATCAGGCGGAATTCTTTGTGGTGATTTAGTTAATTTAACTGCCAGAAAAGATATTTTAACTTTAGGCGCTGGATCAATTACGCTTAAAACGGAATATAGCTGCGGCCTAAATAGCTGGATCAGTAGATCGCATGTTTCTGTTGTGACTTGTCAGTTTTAATTGATTAAATAAAGTTTGGGGCGTGTTAAAAGCGCCCCTCATATCTCTTCTTCCCATCTTTATTATTGTCGGTAAATTTATTTTAGGATCACGCATTTTCTTTTTAATCAGTTCCATTAATAATTCAGCATCAATCTTAGTTTCTTCCAGACCTTGCAGCCGAATCGCTTTTAATTGCAAAAGGAGAGGATCAATACGATTTAAAATTTGAGCGATATCACTGGCCAGAGTTTCTTCGCCCGGAAAATTATTTTGTGAAATTTGCGCACTAGTTATGGAAGAGTCGATATCTAAATAAACAATCACTTTCTTTTTTATGCCACCCAACTTAGTTTCCTTGGCAGTTAATTGAAAGCCTTGAGCGCGGGAGAGTAAATTTTTAGCATAGGCCTGATGATTGCGGCCTAAATTTTCCAGCGAATCTTTTTCGGCATTGATTTTAAACCATTTTTCTTCGTCCGGATTTATTGCTTGATCATATTTTTTTGCTTCTGCCTCCAGCGCCTTAGTTAAAGCGTCACGGTGGTGTAAATGATTAGCGCGTCCATCGATGCCGGTGCTCCAAAAGCTGACGGACAAATCTCCATCTAAATGTTGATAAGTGATGGCCTTGATGCCAGTGACATCTGGGTGATCAGGATCGTATTGATGAGAAAATAATTGATCGAAGTTTTTTTTATTTATATCTTTAAAGGATTTTGTGCTTGCTACATAATCGCTCCCAAATCGATTGAGGTGTTTGCGGCCAATATTTTCTAGCGGAAATTCTTTGACTAGTATTTTCTGTTGCAAAAATTGTGGAATAAGATCCAGACAATTTATTTTATCAATGGTACTGGCAATTTCTCTGGTCCCATGAAAATCTAGACCCAAATTTTGAGTCTGATTGAAAAAACCGAGTGATAAAAGAGTAATGAAGATCTTATACATCACCATTGGCTTATCGAAAAAATGAAGAATTATCTTAAGCATTCAATATTTGACCGCGTTTCTCGGGATATTGTTTTTGCTTGTCTTTTATATGGTCAGTAGTGAAAATAACGAACTGGGAGCAACGAAAAATCAAAGAATATCTCGCCTCCAGAATGGTGAGGGATTAAAATATTATTGACCTACATCATCTCTTCCGAAAAAATTTTCTCCGTAATTTTCCAAAACTTTCCTTGTTTCCTAGCAATAACAAAGGCCGGAGAACGCAAAAGTTTTTGATACTTAATCACTTGATCAGAAGAATTAAAATGAGTGTGCATCTCGGGACGTCTTAAATGCGAGCGCAAAAAATTAATATTAAATTTTTTAAGTGAAGTTTGGTTATCCAGATAATGAAACTCAGACAAATACTTGGCATCAAAGTCATAATATTTTATTTCTAAAAAAGGATTGCCATTTTTATCGAAGCGCTCTTCTAATTCCACTGAATCAGGTTTTAAAATAAAGGCCTCTTTAGATAATTTCGCTTCTTTTAATTTCGAGTCGGCATCAATTAAAACGCAGTCACACTTTTTGCAAGATCTGGCGGTAATATCATTTTCGGCGCCGCACTTATTACAAATTTTAAAACGAAAGCGATAACCGCAGGGAATAATTTCCAGCGAATTGGAGTCTTGTTCGGCGCCTCGGCACTTTCTGCCAAAGTGTTCGATGATTTGCCCGTCATCATCTACGATGCCCCAAAAATCGTTGAGGCAGCCGCATTTGGGGCAATCAATTTGTACTGGCACGGATTCGCTGGTGGGTTTTTTGTCGGAAATTTCTGGACTGTAAATATCGTGAGTCATGCCGGTGTAATCCAGGATGATGCAATCTTTTTTGCCTTCTGATAAACGCAGGCCGCGGCCAATGATTTGTTGATAGAGGCTGACGGATTCGGTGGGACGCAAAATGGCGATGACGTCGACGTGGGGAGCATCAAAGCCGGTGGTTAAAACGGAAACGTTTACTAAGTATTTTATTTTTTTTAATTTAAAATCGTTAATGATTTGATCGCGAGTTTCATCTTCGGTGTCGCCAATGACAATTCTTGCTTGATTTTCTGGCAGGCATTTTAAAATTTCTTCGGCGTGTTTTACAGTGCTACTAAAAATCATCACACCTTGGCGCTTAAAACTTTCGGTAATATCGATAATGTTTTTTATAATTAAGGGAGTCAGACGTCTTTGTTGTTTTAGAACTTCTTCTAGTTCACCAATGGTGTACATGCGGCCTTTATTGGTTAACTCAGAAAAATCATAAGAAGTAACAGGAATATCAACTTTAACTGGTGTGGTGAGATATTTATTTTTAATCATGTATTCTAATGGCAACTCAAATACACATTGTTTAAAAAAACGCTTTTCCTGCGTTTGAATAATGCCCTGAAAATTATATTCATAAATATGACCCATGCCTAAGCGATATGGCGTGGCGGTTAAACCTAAAATACATATGTGCGGATTATTTTCCTGTAATTTTCGAATCACAACTAAATACTGAGTATTATCATCGAGGCCCACACGGTGACATTCATCAATAATTAATAGTGAAAAGTCCGCAAAGAAATTATCATCAGCTCGCGCCACTGATTGAATGCTGCCGAAAATAACTTTTTGCGAAGATTGTTTTTTATTTAATCCCGCCGAATAAATTCCGGCCTCTAATCCATAGCTTTGATATTTTTGGTGATTTTGTTCGACTAATTCTTTGACGTGGGCCAAAACTAAAACGCGGCCTTTAGCGATGCGGGCAAGTTCCGCAATGACTAAACTTTTTCCCGCGCCAGTGGGCAACACAATGACCGCTGGTTCGCGGGTTTTGCGAAAAAACTGAATGGTCTTATCGACGGCTTCTTGTTGATAGGGGCGCAGTGAGTACATGCCATAATTTTATACATGGGAAAGACTTGGTGTCATTATTTTAGCAGCAATTTATAGAATTTTTGCTGAGCAAAATGCGCTTTTAAATCACTTTGTTTCACTTCTTCTGCGCGAGCGCGCAAATAGTCTACGTAAGTCTGCATATTACTCACGGAATTTTTCCAATAGCGTGACATAGATTCCCAAGGTTCAATTCCCCAAATGCGTTTACCTTCGTTTTTAATTTTTTGTATACATAATTCTTCTTGGCATAAATCATAAAACGCGGCAGGAATTTGACGATATTTTAAGACTTCATGCGAGCTGTGTCTGCCATCGCGGAAATTATATTTTTTAGCTAGCTCTCTTCTGGTGTCGATGGGAACAGAGTAAGCCAGATCAAGCAGAATTCTTTTTATTTCTGATTCAGTTAATTGTTCTTCAATTAATGTGGCCGAATTGGCCGGCCAGTTTTTATGATTTTTAATTTGTTCAGTGTTGATGGCAAGAACATCGGCCAGCTTTTTATAAAGTGGGCGATTGTTTTCGAAAATGAGTTCTGGGTAGGGTGTGAGGCCGTAGTTTTTAAATAAGTTTGGAAGATTAGTGGGGATTATGCTTTTTACTTTTTTTATGTCGTTGTAGCGGGGCCGGCGGCCGACAGATAAATTATTTTTTTCATAACGACTAAAATCACTGGTAGAGCCCAAAAGTCGCAGCAGCGCTACCGCACAATTATTTCCTAAAAAAGAATAATTTCCTAAGAGTTTATTATCGTCCCCCAGTTTAATAATTTCGCTAATTAACTCATTTCTCGCTTCCACCGTCGAAGGCAAAATTAAACGAATGAGATGGCGATCTTCATTTAAAACATAAGTATCACGAAAAGTGCCCAGTGTTTGCAGATCGAGGGTTAATTCATAACCACCAAAAACACCTTTTAAATAACTGACGTCCTCGCCTTTAGTATTAGCAGAAAAACTAATCACTAAATCTTGCTCAGGATTCATTTGATTTTGCACCAAACGAAACATCACATGTCCCCAATTAGACATCATGGCCTGACCCTCGCCGGCCACCACTAATTCCAGTCCGATAATGTCTTTTTGTTCTTTTTTTAAACGCTCTAAAAGTGCCGGGTCACTGCCCCAAGATAATAGACAAATGGAGCATATTATAAGGGCGAAAAAAAGCTTAAATAAAGACATGTTTTATTGTAACCTAAGGCCATTTGGTGAGAGAAAAAGTGAAAAAATGTTACTAGGTGTCTAGGAGTTGGACGATTCTTGGCCTCTTAAAAACCACAGACTCACAGAATTTTTGATTTGCTCAAAATCCTATCTTTTCATTAAGCACTTTTTGAGAATTTTCGAAATGATTTTGACAATAAATCCGCCATTTTCTTATTAAATTTATACATAAGCCACTAATCAAAACTTTACAGAAAAATCTATATTGTGTTAGATAAAAACCGTGACTAAACGAAAAAATAAACAAACAAGAACCATCTACAATCCGCGTGCAGCGGAAAGACCTAGAGTCTTAACCCTCAGCGAGCGAAAAACGCGTATTTATCATCAATCTCGGCCTGTACTTCCTAAAGATCGCCCACTTCACGTGACGATAAAATTTGATAAAACGCAAATTGCCAATCTTCGGAATAAATTATTTTACCGTGAGATCAGAAAAAGCTTGCAGCGACTTAGGGCCAAGGGTGTGAGGTTAATTGAATTTAGTGTACAAAAAGATCATATTCATTTTTTACTTGAGGCGGGAAATAAACTGCTACTTGGAAAGGCAATGAGGGCATTGTCGATTTCACTTAGCAAAAGGTTTTCTTTGCTTCTTAATCGTAAAATTAAGGCGCTTAAAAATCGTTATCACCTGCATATTTTAAACACACGAAAAGAATTAAAAAATGCCCGACACTATATTTTAAATAACAGTACTAATCACAATGGCCTCAAAGATATGGACGATTTGTATTTTTCTCGCGCTGATTTCACTCTCTTTAAACCAAATCGCGAGCTTCTGGAATTTTTGGATGATTTAAAATCTCTCTTAGATTTGCCGCATTTTTGGCTAACTAAACAATTTTAAAGTTATGGATTTAGGTTTTTTCGAAGTGAGATTTAGAAGAGATTTTGTCTTATGACCACTTTATTTATGTTTGGCAAAACGCTAACGTCCCTTTGGCATTTTGCCATGCTTGGTATAAAGAAATTGTTTAGCGGCAAGCATCCGCATTAAATAAAAACATCGGCGTCCCACTTTTTTTAAGTTGGCATTCTAGCGCATTTAAATCAGGATTTTTTTCCCATTCGAAGGAACTAATCTGACGGCGAATACCGCGCAATTTTTCCCATAAAACTTTTTCATTTTGAATCACGTTGCTTGGTTCACCGCGCACACAAAAATAAGCAGCACGAAGATTTCCCATCCCGGCGGCAGTTCTCATTTTATTAATGGGCTCAATCTTTCCATTATAATAAAAATATTGTTCGCTCCAATAAGTTTCATCCGCCACAACATAATAAACATTAGCAATTAAATCCATTCCGCCATTGTGATAAGGACCCATGGCGCGAGCTAAAACTAATTCGCGAGCATAGGGAAGGCGGGCATTAATAGCACTACAATAATTGCTAGCATCAGTGGCATCGACTAATTTCCCTTGATCCATTGGCGCTGGTAATAAAAACGCTAGCTTTGAGTTTTGCGGATTTTCATAGGGAGCAAAACGGTTACCATAAAAATAATTAAAGATTTTTTTGGCCAAACTCAAATGCACTGACTCCGGGTAATCGGTCTCTTCAAAAGTTTGTGTTTCACCCGATGGTAATTTTAAAAAAGTCATACTGACTCTAAACACTCCAGCACCTACGTGTGAATAAATACCTAACAAGAAAAAGTCTATTGGCTTATCCGGTGCGAAAGAAAAAACTAATCTTTTTACTGGCGCATGATAAAAATCACTGAGACGGTCTAATTCGGCACGCAGAGAACTTTCAAAACTCTTCGAGAAATTTTGTATGGCGATTTGTTTATGCAGATCATACATTTGATCAAAGATCATTAACGTATCTTGGTAAGGATAAGAAAAATATTGTGAGCGATAATCGTAAATAAATTGGCGTCTCACATCACGGCGAGTGGTATTGTAGCTATTTTCAATATCAGAAAAGTCACTGCCTTCTTGCAGCATCATTTTTGGATAGATTTTAAAACTTTGAGTACTCGGATCACGGACTTCAGCTTTTAACAAAGCAGAAAATAAGATAAGAGAAATCAAAAAAAGTTTTGTCATAAATACCTCTAAAGTTGGTGTAAATTACTACCTTAAGTCCTGTTCCCTGCAAATAGCACTTGCGTCATATTCATTTTTTATGCTTACATAATTCTATGTATAAGGTTTATGGTATAAAAAATTGTGACACTGTTAAAAAATCGTTAGCTTTTCTGGATAAACTGAAGATCACTTATGAATTTGTAGACTATAAAAAAGTGGCGCCAGAAAAGACGCAAATCGCGCGTTGGAGAGAACAACTAGGTGACTGGCCAGTCAATACCAAAGGGCCCACTTATCGCAAAATTAAGGAGGAATTTGAGGCAGCTTCTGAGGTAAAAAAAATAGCGATTTTGATGGAAAATTCTTCGGCGATTAAAAGACCATTAGTGGAAAAAAATGGCAAAGTGGTGGCATTAGGCTTTGATGAAACGGCCTTTAAAAAACTAGTCTAGTCGATATAAACTTCGTCTTCATCAGGGGCCGGTTGCGGCGGTATATCACCAGAACTATCCATAATAGGTAGTGGTGGCTGCCCTTCTTCCGAGATCTCTTGCGGTGTCGGTTGGGGAAAATCGTCCTCATTGGCAATAGCAAGCTTGCTTATGGCCAGGCCAGCTAGAACAATATAAACCCAAAAAATTGATATTTTCATAGGGAACTCCTTACTAGATTATTGGCCTTTTTATGGGGTTAGTGCAAGCAAAAAGTGCGGCCATAATAGGGGTCTATTTTTTTTTCAAAAAATATCACATAAATGCTTGATAGGACTGAGTCTTTAAGTTAGATTTACGCGCAAAATTCAATAGTCTTAAGTGCAAGGGGCAAAAATGGAGCGAGCAAAACGCAAGAAAAAGTGGTCAGTTAAAGAAGCTGATCAACACTATAGCATTAGTCGTTGGGGCGGGGGCTATTTTGGGGTCAATAATAAGGGCCATCTTTGCGTCTATCCTAACCGCAAATCCACCGGACCAACCATCGATATGATGGAAGTGATTGAAGAAATTAAACAACAAAATATTTCTTTTCCCTCAGTCATTCGTTTTCACGATATTTTGCGCTCACAAGTAAAATTAATTAATAAAACTTTTCGCGACGTGATTGAAGAGGCCAGTTTTCGCGGCCAATACATGGGCGTTTATCCCATTAAAGTAAATCAAATGCGCGAAGTGGTGGAAGAAATTGTTGATGCTGGTAACGCTTATAACTTTGGTCTGGAGGCGGGATCAAAAGCGGAGCTTTTATCGGTTTTAGCTTTAAATGAAAATCATCAATCACTGACCGTTTTAAATGGCTACAAAGACGAAGAGTATTTACGTTTAGCGATGCTGGGCCGAAAACTAAATCGCAAAATGATTGTGGTGATCGAACAATTTTCTGAACTAAAAACGTTAATCAAAATTTCTAAAGAAATGAAAGTAGAGCCTTTAATTGGTGTGCGCGCGAAACTCTCGGTTAAGGGCGCAGGAAAATGGGCCGACTCGGGCGGTGAGCACGCAAAATTTGGTTTAACTATTTCGGAAATTTTAAAAATTGTGCAAATTTTAAAAGAAGAAGGATTACTCGCCTCGCTAGTGTTATTTCATTTTCATATTGGTAGTCAGGTGACAGATATTAGAACGATTAAAGAGGCCATCACTGAAGGCGGGCGTATTTATGCTAAGCTTTGTCAGCTGGGTGTACCACTAGAATTTTTTGATGTGGGCGGCGGACTTGGGGTAGATTATGACGGCAGTCGCTCTACGGCTGAATCATCTATGAACTATACCATGAAAGAATACGCTCAAGATATTGTTTATAACTTAAAACAAATTTGTGATGTAGAAGAAGTTGAGCATCCTAATATTGTTTCAGAAAGTGGTCGTGCCATTACTGCCATTCACTCTTGTGTGGTGACGAATGTTTATGATCGCGTAGAAATTTCTTATACCGATTACCCCACAACTAAAAAGGCCGGCGAACATTTATTAGTTTCTAACATGCGCGAATTAACCAAAGATTTAAATATCAATAATGTTTTACAAATTGCTCAAGATGCACAAAACGTGAAAGCGGAAGCGTTGAATGCGTTTCGTTTAGGTGTGATTGGACTAGAAGAGCGCGCTAAAATTGAAACGCTATACTGGGAAATTTTTAAAGACATTCAAATGTATTTAAAAAAATCGGACACTATTCCAGATGACCTTAAAAATATTGATGATCTTTTAGCGACCCAATATTTATGTAATTTTTCTATTTTTCAATCGGCCCCAGATGCTTGGGCGATTGGACAATTACTTCCCATCGTGCCGATTAATCGCTTAAACGAAGAGCCTACAGAAATCTGTTCGCTAGTTGATATCACTTGTGACAGCGACGGAAAAGTGAAGCAATATATCGGTGAAAACTCACCTGTATCAACTATTCGCATGCATAAATTAAAAGAATCAGAAGATTATTACATCGGTATTTTCATGACTGGCGCTTACCAAGATGTGATGGGAGATAATCACAATTTATTTGGCAGATTAAATGAAGTACACGTTTTTTGTGATGATGATGATCCAACGGATTTTTATATTGAAGAAGTGATTCCGGGAACATCAGCGGAAACAGTGCTCGCCAGCATGCAATATAGCCCACAAGCTCTGGCCTCCACTATTAAAAAAGAAATCGATAAACAAATTAAACGCGGGAAAATTTCTCCTCGTGAAGGCGTGCGTTTGTGCGACTTTTACGAGAGCTGTTTACGCGGATACACTTACTTAAAATAAGGAAAATTTATGAACCAGACGCACGACAAAAACAAAGGCCCTCTTTCAAATTTTATTTTAGAACACTACCGTCACTTTAATGCTGCCGCTTTAGTTGATGCCGCTAAAGGTTACGAGGCCCATCTTAAAAATGGTGGAAAAATGTTTATTACTCTAGGCGGCGCGATGTCGACTGCGGAATTAGGTAGATCCCTTGCAGAACTTATTCGCCAAGATAAAGTGCACGCGATTTGTTGTACAGGAGCTAACTTAGAAGAAGATATTTTTAATCTGGTTGCTCACAATGATTATATTCGAGTTCCCAAATGGCGAGACCTTACTCCAGAAGATGAAGTGAAACTTTTAGAAAAAGGCATGAACCGCGTAACCGATACCTGTATTCCTGAAGGTACGGCCATGAGAAAAATTGAGTCTTTAATGCTAGAAGAATGGGCCACTGCTCACGCGAAAAATGAAACTCATCCTCCGTACTATTATTTTTGGCAATTATTAAAACGTCCGGCTTTTCAAAAAGAATATCAAATCGATCCAAAGAATTCTTGGATGATTGCTGCGATGGAAAAAAATCTTCCAATTTTCACGCCTGGTTGGGAAGATTCAACACTAGGAAATATGTTTGCCGCAGCTTGTATTAGAAATGAAGTGAAGCCTCATATCGTTGAGCACGGAATTCAATTAATGATGAGAGTGGCCAAATGGTATGAAGCTGAAACAGTAAAATCATCAATGGGATTTTTCCAAATTGGTGGCGGCATCGCTGGGGATTTTCCGATTTGTGTCGTTCCAATGTTAGATCAAGATTTAGAAAGAGACACAAAACTTTGGGGTTATTTCTGTCAAATTTCTGACTCTACCACCAGCTATGGATCATACTCTGGCGCTGTTCCCAATGAGAAAATTACTTGGGGCAAATTGGGTGTTGATACGCCTAGCTTTATGATTGAGTCTGATGCTACCATTGTAGCACCGTTAGTTTTTGCGTATGTATTAGGATGGTAATGAATGACTCAAACTCAAGGAATAGTGCTTAAAGATTTAGTTAAACGCTATAAGTCGCTTGAAGTTGTCAAAAAAATAAATCTCGAAATCAAAGCTAAAGAATTTGTGGTGTTAGTTGGTCCATCTGGTTGCGGAAAATCAACGACACTCAGAATGATTGCCGGCCTAGAAGAAATATCTGGCGGCGAAATTAGTATTGGCCCGCGCGTGGTAAATGATCTTTCTCCTAAAGATCGAAATATTGCCATGGTTTTTCAAAACTACGCTTTATATCCCCACATGTCAGTCGCCGAAAATATGAGCTTTGCGCTTAAAATGGCGGGTGCCCCAAAAACAGAAATTGATCAAAGAGTAAATGAAGCGGCAGAAATTTTGGGACTAGGCCAATTATTAGAACGCAGACCCAGTGAATTATCCGGCGGACAAAGACAAAGAGTGGCGATGGGACGCGCGATAGTGCGCCGGCCGCAAGTTTTTTTATTTGATGAACCACTTTCCAATCTTGACGCCAAATTGCGTATTCAAATGCGCTCTGAAATTAAAAAATTACACCAAAGGTTAGATGCCACTATTGTTTATGTGACTCACGATCAAGTCGAGGCCATGACTTTAGCGGATAAAATTGTGGTGATGCGCGATGGTAGAATTGAGCAGTGGGGATCGCCACTTGAAATTTATAAAAAACCGGTAAATACATTTGTCGCCTCATTTATTGGCTCGCCTCCCATGAACTTACTTAAAAAAAGCTCCTATAGTGACGGGAAAATTTTAGGCATTCGTCCGGAACATTTAACTTTAGAAAAAAGTGCAGTGGAATTTTCTGGTGTGATAGATTTAGTGGAACCCTTAGGCGGCGAAACTTTATTGCATTTAAAAACTAATGATGAAAACTTAATTGGAAGAGTCGAAAGTCACTTTAGCGGAAAAGTCGGGGAGAGCGCTACGCTTTATGCTGACAAAAATAATTTACATTTTTTTGATACAAATACTGAAAAGGCCATATAAAAATTAAGGATGAGGTTTTTATGAAATTTCTTTTAGTCATGCTGGTATTACTTTTTACAACCGGCGCGCAAGCAGAAGTCACCATCAATTGGTGGCACTCAATGGAAGGCGATCTAGGCGATAACTTAGACAAATTAGTCGCCAAATATAATGCTAGTCAAAAAAGTATCAAAATGGTTCCCACTTATCGCGGAAATTATACTGAAAGTTTAAATGCTTCTATCGCAGCTTATCGCGGCGGCAAGCAACCGCATATTGTGCAAGTTTTTGAAGTGGGCACGCAAACCATGATGTCCTCTAACGTGATTTATCCTGTGCAAGATTTAATGAACGATCAAGGCATTAAAATAAATTGGGAAGATTTATTAGATCCGGTGCGCAGTTATTATCAAGAAAAAGGTAAATTGATGTCGATGCCCTTTAACTCATCAACAGCGCTTTTATATTACAATAGTGATTGGTTAAAAAAAGCGAAGGTGGGAATTCCTAAAACTTGGAATGAAGTAAAAGAGGCCTCACAGAAAATTGTAAAAGCAGGAGCGAAGTGTGGATTTGTGGCGGCTTGGCAACAATGGACATTAGTGGAGAATTTTTCGGCCATACATGATTTTCCTTTTGCCTCTAATCAAAATGGATTTGGCGGGCTTGATACCAAAGTCGCCTTCAATAATCCGAAAGTAAAATCTCTGGTGCAAATGTTAAAAGACATGATGAATGATAAAAGTTTTCGCTATGAAGGCAGAAGATCAGATCCTTCCAAAAAATTATTTTTAAACGGTGATTGTGGTTTTTATATGGATTCAACTTCACAAATTGGAACTTTAAAAAAATTGGCCAAATTTAATTGGGGCGCCACTTATATGCCGGTGCTGGCAGACATGAGCGCGCCAAAAAATAGTATCATTGGCGGCGCGACGTTATGGGTTTTTAAAGGTCATAAAACTGAAGAGTATAAAGGCGTGGCAGATTTTTTTAATTTTTTAAACAAAGCTGAAAATCAAATTTGGTGGCATCAAAATACCGGTTACTTGCCGTTAACTAAAACGGCTTACGAACAATTAAAAAAAGATGGCTATTATAAAAAAGAGCCGTTTCAAGAAATTGCTGTGTTGCAATTAATGAGAACCACTCCAACGGAAAATTCAAAAGGTATTCGCCTTGGAAACTATTCACAAATTCGCGACATCATCGACGAAGAGTTTGAAAAAATTTGGGCAGGATCAAGTACGGTGGATCAAGCTTTAAGTAGCGCGGCTGATCGCAGTAACCGCACCTTAGAACAATATAAAAGAACTATTCGTTAATGATAAAAAAAAGTATTTTTAAAAATCCGGTTTTGCCTTATGTTTTAGTTGCTCCGCAATTAATCATTACGTTTTTATTTTTCTTTTGGCCGGCAGGAAAGGCGCTGGTTCAGGCCTTTTTGTTATCTGATCCTTTTGGCCAGAGCTCGCAGTTTGTATGGTTTGAAAATTTCAAATTTTTATTTGAAAGACCTGAATATTTTGTCGCCATGAAACAAACTTTTTTGTTTTCTACCGCGACAGCGCTTTTTTCCTTATCTTGTGGACTCTTTTTTGCCGTTCTGGCCAATCGAATCATACGTTTTAAATCAACGGTACGCACCGCTCTTATTTGGCCTTACGCCATTGCTCCAGCGATGTCAGGGATTTTGTGGCTTTTTTTAATGCATCCTTCTTTTGGAGTTGCCGGCTATTATTTTAATGAGATTTTAAAATTAGATTGGAATCCAGTGTTAAAAGAAAATCAAGCGCTGGTCATGGTGGTCTTAGCGGCTTCGTGGAAACAAATCAGTTATAATTTTGTTTTTTTCATTGGTGGTTTGCAGGCCATTCCCAAATCGGTAATTGAAGCGGCGGCGATTGATGGAGCGGGACCGATACGCCGTTTTTGGTCGATCGTTTTTCCACTATTAACTCCCACACTTTTTTTTCTTTTTACCATGAATTTAGTCTACGCGGTCTTTGATACTTTTGGGGTGATCCACACCATGACTCAAGGCGGGCCAGGCGGTGGAACCACCACCCTAGTTTATAAAGTTTATGCGGATGGTTTTGTGGGACTTGATTTAGGGTCTTCTGCCGCGCAATCAGTTATTTTAATGATCATCACTATTATCGTCACCACCATTCAATTTCGTTATATTGAACGCAAGGTACAATACGCATGATTGAAAAAACACCTTGGCTGGATCGTTTGACCGTTTTATTTTTAATTTTAGGAATTGCGGGATTGTGCTTTCCACTTTATTACACTTTTGTTGCTGCGACTCTAACACTAGAACAAGTCTCGCGCGTGCCAATGCCGATGATTCCAGGCAATCAATTTTTTCATAACGCTATGATTGCTATGCAAAAAGGTGACTTGGGTCACAAGATGTTTAATTCTTTTTTGGTGGCGCTAGGAATCACTGTCGGAAAAATTAGTATTTCCATGCTCTCGGCCTTTGCCATGACTTATTTTAATTTTCCTTTTAGAAAATTGGCCTTTTGGATGATCTTTTTTACTTTGATGGTGCCAGTTGAAGTGCGTATCTTGCCTACTTATGAAGTGGTTTCAAATGTTTTATCTCCCATCAATCAAATTTTAGGTTGGGCGCACATTCAGGTAAATTTAAATTGGAGTATGCTAGATAGTTACTCGGGATTAATTTTGCCGCTGGTTTGTTCCGCCACCGCCACATTTTTATTTCGCCAATTTTTTCTGACGGTTCCCGATGAATTATGTGAAGCCGCGAAAATTGATGGGCTTGGTCCGATGCAGTTTTTTTGGCATATTTTATTGCCGCTCTCCCGCACTAATATTGCGGCGCTGACGGTGATTATTTTTGTTTTTGGCTGGAATCAATACTTGTGGCCACTACTGGTTACCACAAAACCTGAAATGCAAACGGCAATTATTGGCATTCAAGGTTTAATTCCAAAGATGGATGAAATGCCTGAATGGCATGTGGCGATGGCCGGATCGATTTTAGTCATGCTGCCGCCAGTTTTAGTGGTGATTTTTATGCAACGCTGGTTTGTTAAAGGTTTGATTGAAAATGAAAAGTAAATTTTTAAAACTTTTGTATTTTTTTAGTGTGGGATGTTTTGCTATGGAAAATCAAATTATGATTGTTGGACATCGAGGCTACTCGGGAAAATACCCAGAAAATTCACTGGAAGCGATTGAAAAGGCCATTGGCATTGCCAAGATGGTGGAGTTTGATGTGCACCTAACTAAAGATGAAGAATTAATTGTCACGCATGATTATGAATTAGGCCGCACTATTCCACTTAAAGGAAATATTGATCATTACACTTTAAGTGAGTTGCAAAAACTGGGCGTGCCGAGCTTGATTGATGTGCTTCGCCTGGCCAAAAATAAATTACAATTAAATGTAGAATTAAAAGAAGAGACAGTCGAAAAGCGTCCCGCTAAAATTAATGTGATGGTGCAAAAAACTTTAAGTCAGTTAAAAGAATTTGGTTATAAAGACGATGTTTGTATTTCTAGTTTTAATGAAGATGTTCTAGCTAAAATTGCCAGCGTTGATCCTATTATTAAATTAGGTGTGCTTCATCATAATCCAGAAAAGGGTTTGAAATTAGATTTCGCTAAAAAAATTAAGGCCTTTTCTTATAATCCTAATTTTAAAAAACTCACGGCGAAAAATGTTTCGGACTTACATGCCGCTGGTCTTCAAGTTTATCCTTATACCGCTAACACTGAAGATGAATTTAAAAAATTACAAGAAATGAAAGTCGATGCCATTATTACCAATGAGATCGAATTGCTGCAAAAGTTTCTGAGCCGTTAATTAATTAGGATCTGATATGAAAACCATTTTTATTTTACTTATTTGTCATTGGTATCTTTCTCTTTTTTGCCAAACATTTTATTTACATCGCTATAGTGCCCACGCCATGTTTAAAATGAATTATTTTTGGGATCGTTTTTTCTTTGTTCTAACCTTTTTGTGTCAAGGATCTAGTTTTCTAAGTCCCAAGGCCTATTCTATTTTACATCAATCGCATCATCATTACAGTGACACCGAAAAGGATCCACATTCTCCACATCACAGCAAAAATGCTATGGATATGATGGTTAAAACATGGAAGATGTTTCAGTATTGGAGAGAAGATGAGAACGATGGCGTCCCCTCATTTGTAAATCGTTGCTGGCCCAAATGGCCTTTTTTTGAATTTCTAGCAGGGCAGTGGGCGATGAATATTTTTTGGGGTGCTTTGTATTTAGGAATTTATTTATGGGTTAGTCCTCCCTGGTTCATGTATTTTTTCTTACCGCTGCATTTTATAATGGGCCCCATTCAAGGAGCAATAGTCAATTGGTTTGGGCATAAAGTAGGACATCGCAATTTTGATTTACCTGATAAATCTACAAATACCTTATGGATTGATTTTTTTCTTATGGGTGAGCTATATCAGAATAATCATCACAGACACGCAAAAAATCCAAACTTTGCCAGCAAATGGTTCGAGCTTGATTTAGGTTATTGCGTGATGAGAGTTTTTTATGCGCTTCGAATTATTACTTAAAAAAATGTAACTCAGATGTATCTAATTCAAGATTAATTTCATCTTCCAGATTATAGCGATTATAATTTTGTGGTACATCATAAAAACTAAGCTCTTTAGTTTCCTCAACCACTACAATTTCTAAAAAAGGCCCACGCAATTTTTTATGCTTAATTTTAAGTTCATTAAAAGTGCCAGAAGTGTTAGTTACTTTTAGCACGTTAGGGGAGAAAGAAAGTGTGACGTATTTTTGATCCGCAGGGAAGGTTTTGTTTACCAGGATTTTTCCAAAGGCCGTCTCAAGTTGTGTTTGATTATTTTCTTGTTTTAAAATTTTTGCTGTCAGTAAGTTATGGCGGCCGACAAATTTAGCGACGAAAGTATGGGCCGGATGAAAAAGAATTTCCAGCGGCGTTCCGACTTGACGACTATTTCCCATCTCCAGACAAATGATACGATTGGCGTAACTTAAAGCATCTTCTTGGTGATGAGTAATATAAAGACAAGCGATTTTATTTTCTTTTAAATAAAGCATTAACTCGTGATTTAAGGTCTCTCGTAATTCGTCATCTAAATTGCTAAATGGTTCATCCAGAACTAAGAGATTAGGTTTTTTTATGAGAGCGTGGGCCAAAAGCGCGCGTTGCACTTGACCAGTGGAGAGTTCATTGAATTTTTTTTCATGCAGGTATTCTAAATTAAAAAAAGTAATCAGCTCTCTCACAAAGTCGATTTCGTGTGGTCTTTTATCTACCGCGATCGGTGAGATTAAAAAATCGGCAACTTTGGTTTGCATTAAAGTGGGATTTAGTTCTTCTAATTTTACTAAGTTTTTTTTAGTAAAAGAGATTTCGCCTAAATCTGGTTTTATTTCTTCTTCAATCAATCGGCGCAGGGTAGTTTTGCCGGAGCCTGATGGGCCTAAAACAAAAACGATTTCTGCATGGTGAATGGATAAATTAATATCAGATAACGCGTTAATTGATTTAGTATCAAATGTTTTTGAGACGTTTTTTAGAGCGCAAATTTCCATTCAGGTTTAATAGCGATTTTGGCCCATGATTGTCAATTAAGATTCTTAAATTTTCTGTTGTTCAGATAAGAAATTGAGCGGTTGCACCACGTCGACAAGACCGCCGCCTTTTGGCTTAGGAAATTCGATGCGTGAGAGCACTTGTGACATACATTCATGACCATCATTAGAAAAGACCATGCCTTTACCTTTTACGTCAATTTTAGAGACTTTTCCGTTACCTTCGATGCGAAAACCCAGGTCAATCACACCCTCTAATTTACCAGTACTTTTTTGTAATTCACGTTGATAACAATGACGAAATTGCGGAATGTATTCACGCAGTATTCGGCGCAATGTTTCAGCGTCCATCGAACCCATAATGACCGTTTTTGTTTCCATAAAACTTGTATCGATACCATCTTTAGAACCCAGGCCCGCGGCCAAACCGCTACCGGAAATTCCTTTACCGTTACCAAAGCCCGCCCCGCCGCCGTTGCCGGTTCCGCCCACACCTTTACTCATGGCGTTTTTAAGCGCACCCACACTGCCTCCAACGTTACCCACATTGATATCAGTGCTACCAATGTTGCGAGTTACGGCCGCTGAAGTCGTAGAGTTCCCTAGGCCTTTTTTTGCGGCAAATAATCCGCTGACAGAACTAGAAAGATCTAATTTAAAATTTTTAGCACTACCGCTTTGGACATTTTTGGCCATACTCACAACTTTTTCTGTTGCTGTAGGTGAGCCGGGATCACCGCCTGATCCTCCGCCACCAGCTAGCTTCGCAGCGTCGGCCGCGGCCTTCTTTTTTACTTGCGCGATTTTTTGAATTAATTTATCTGTCATGGGTTGAATTTCAACTTTTGGTACTTCCGGACGTTGTTTTAATTCGTAATTACTTTCGATGTGTAAAAATAAAATAATAATATGGATTACAATACTTCCCAAGAAAGCGGCATTCATGAATTTATTTCTTTCATAGGCCCTGATATCCATATAATCCTCTGCTATTTAAAGCTAAATCCTTACTTCACGGCGACAGAACTTTGTTCCGCAGCGATGGAAAAACTTTTCGCGCCCGCAACCTTAGCGATATCCATCATTCTTACCACGATCCCCAGTTGTGCGGCAGCATCACCTTCAAAAATAACCACATCAGTTTTTAATTCGGCCATCTTATTAGTTATTTCTAATTGAATATTTTCAAAATTAACTTCCTTTCCTTGCACCGCCATCTTGCCTTCTTTAGAAAGTGAAATCACCACAATTTCAGGCTCTTTCATTTCGTTAGTCATGGATGCCTGCGGTAAATTTACATCTAATCCTGATTCTAGTGCAGCAGTTGAGCTCACCATAAAGATAATCAACAGCACTAACATTACATCGATCAGCGGAGTCATGTTAATTTCCGCTACAATCTCATCGTCTTTATCACCAGCTTTCATTGACATAAAAACCTCCTAAGCAGCGCGTTTCTCACTGTGAGAATTATTTTTTCTTTTGGACATTTTTAAAAACTCTGCTAAATCTTCAATTTTATTTTTAAAATCTAAATTGAGTAAATTAATTTGTACGTTGAAGTAGTTAAAAAACATCACGGCAATAACCGCCACAATAATTCCCGCCGCAGTGGCAATTAGAGACTCAGAAATGGCCGGACCAACTACTGCCAGACCGCCCTTTCCACCACCCTCACCGATGGCCTTAAAGGCGTTCATGATTCCGATAACCGTACCAAAGAGACCTACAAAGGGAGCACTTGTTCCAATAGTTCCTAAAATCCAAAGATTCGATTTTAAACCTTGAGTGGTTTCACTTAAGCGTCTATGTAAACGTTCATCAAATTCTTCTTTTGTAAAAGGCTCTTCCGATAAAAGCACATCGTGTGGGTCGGCAATAATTTTTGAGGCCTTTTGATTAATCATTCTCAATTCATCCAGCTTGTCTTCTTTAATCAGTTTGATGGAATCTTCATTAAATTTGCTATATTCAAATCCAAACTTATTTAAGAAAATAGATTTTTGGATGGCCACAGCAATAATCATGATAGAAAAAATGGCGAGGGGATACATGATAAATCCACCCTCTTTAAAAATTTCAATAAACGCCATAGAAACCCCCTTAAATTAAGACTGACTCTTTATCGTTAGACTTTGAGTTATTTTATCAAATTCTTCAGTAAAACTTTTCACATTTACTTCTTTATTTTTTTTACTTAATTCAACCACTTTATCAAAATGAATTTTAGCTTCTTCCACATTGCTAAATTCTAAAAGTAAGAGGGCCAGGCCTTGGTGTGCGAGTATTTTTTCTTGATCGCTTTTACCTAAGCCTAAACCGCGATTAAAAGCATAAAAACTAGGTGTAAAATCTTTTTTCTCGCGTGCATTAATCCCTAATTGAATCCAATAGCTGGCCTCATTAGGAGTGAAATTATTTTTATTAGTTTCACTTTTTGCCAGTGACTTAGTACTAATGGAACTGGTGTTACCTCCAGCGCATCCAACTAAAAATAATATTATAAAAATCTTCATAAAATCTACCCGTTAAATCTAAGAGTTCTTTTTTTGTAACTTTTTAACGATCTTTTTAAGTTCACCCTTAACCGCGCGCTTCAAGTCTTTATCGGAAGTTTGTGGATTAAACTTAGTGAAAGTGTCGGTTAAGTGTGTAAACGCTAGCTTACGTGTCTCAATAATGGTTTGTTTCAAACCAAAATCCTGAGGAAATTCTAAGTCATCAATATCCTTATAGACCTCTAAAAAGGCCCCCACTTGCGAGGAGAATTGCTCCGGATTAAAAGCAGTTTTGTCATCCAAGGTTTTAGTTTGAAATATGGCGACTTTCTCTTGCATGATTTTTAAATTCGCTTCAGATTTTATCATCTTTTCTAATTGATCAGGAAAAAAGTGTTTCACACTGCTAGTAACTTCAGCGTGAAATTTTTGATGCAGTGGTGAGTAGTAATAAAAAAGTAGATCAGATATTTTAATTTGCGAGGAAAATTCCTCTGGCACACTTTCGAGCTCAGGAAACTTGCCTTGATAATAGAGGGTTGAAATGATCCAGCTCATGCTTTTAGCAATTGCGGGATTGTTTTTATTATCACCATATTCATTAATGTATTTAAGAGTCTTACTTAAATTATTACCACTTAATAAAAAAGTATTAATGGCGGCCAGCTCAAGTTCGGGGCCAGTGATTTTGGCCTCTTGATTAATTTTTATGAAAGTTTCATGGGCACGATCATAACTGCCTCTATCGTGAAAAAGTTTTGCCGCCACCATCATTAGTTTTAAATCTGCTGGTGATTTTTTAGGATTTAATTCTAAGAATCTTTTTAACCAAATTTGTGTGCTAGTTTCATCAAAGATCTCTAGTGATAAAACCAGACCCTTACGAGAAAAGTGTAATTTTGTTTCCTCATCATAGATTTTATCAGCAAAAAGATTATTTAAATCGATCAGGGCCTCAATTTTGTTTTTATCTTCTTTTACTTTATTTTGATCTAAGTGTAAGTTGGCCAACGATTGAGTCAGAGTCTTCATTTCAGTCTTATCAAAGAATTTTTGGTCATTTAAACTATTGGCCCAGCGAGCGATTCCTTCGATGTTTTTATCTTTTAAATAACGATCAAGTAGTGTTTTAGTCATTCTTTTGCTGGTGTCTTCTTCTTTGGGGTAATTGGTTTGAAATACGGTTAATAATTTTTCTGCTTGAACAAATAATTTTTCATCCAAGTGTAATAAAAAAGATTTTTGGTAAATTTCTTTAGAAGCATCAAGTGTCGGAAAAATGATTAAGTAATATTGATAAGATTTAAGTGTTTGCGCGATTAGAGTTACTTTATTTAAAGTTTGGTATTTGATATCAGGATTTAAAGTGGAAAATAGTGAATTAAAAACTTTTTTAATTTCAGTATTATCTTCGGTCAGCGGTTTTAGGCCATAAGTTTCAAGCGCGATGAAATATTCTCCTGCCGCCTTGGCGTGTAGGTGTAGCGCTAATGAAATTTCACCTTTGTGGAAATAATAATAAGGGGCATTTTTAACGTCGAAGTTAATTAAAAAGTTTGCGACAGTGTCAATTTCTTGATGCGTTTGTAATTCTTCAGGAGATAATTTACTGCCTCTGGCGAAGTTTTTAAGCAGCGCCGTTTGCATATAAAGTAAGTAGTCTTTATATTTTTCGGCGACGATAGTTCTTTCTTCGTCAGTAAAATGATTATTTGTTACGATGTAATTAAATTTACTTATTAATTTTAATATTTCAGATTTTTTTGAAAAGTTGCGGTAATGATCAAAGACATAAGAGCGGTAATTTTTTAAACTGCTCCAGTCTTCTTCTGTTGCAATGGGCATTTTTTCAATCAGTGTATTGATATCTTCACACCAGTTATAAAAGCCTTTACTCGAAGCACGGCGGTGCATTTTCGTAAATAGTGACATTTGATCAGTGCCGCCATATTTTTGCAGAAATGCTACACCTTCATCAAATTGATCCGCTTCAAGAAAAAATAAGGGAGCAGAATCCAAAATAAGCGACATCGGACCTAAGTTGTGAGTATCGGTGGCATAAACTGCGGCTTGTTTTAAAAGATCTACGCCTTCTTTATATTTTTTTAGCATGACCGAAGTCCAAGCCGCATTTAATAAGTTTTTAGCGTGCCATTTTTGATCTACTATTTTAATGAGTTCTTGGTAGAGACTATAGGCCTTAGGATATTTTTTTTCGTTATAATAATATTCTGCCAGTGTCACTTGCACATTTTGTTTAATTATCGGGTAGCGGGCAGCAGCACTTAACGCTTTTAAGAAATAATCTTCAGTTTTATTTTCAAAAGCATAATCGCGATCATTTAGCGCTAGTGCGTAATAGGTGGCTGCAATCATTTTTCCATCGATATTTCGTCTAAGTAGGTCTTGTCCCATTTTTTTACAATCAGAATAGAGCTTACGGCTTTCGCCAAAGGCAAATTCTTTACTTTTGCTGGGATCTTGAATGAAGACCTTATTTTCTTGGTTATAAATAACGCGCAGTTTTTCCACATTTAATTCAAATAAGCGGTAACGCGTAAAAAGAGAGATGTTTTTTCCAGAAGATAGAAGCTTAATCTCATCATTAATTAAAGGTAATAGTTTTTCTTCTGGACTTAAGGCCAAAAGTTTTAAACTTAAAAAAATGAATGTAAATATAAGTATAAGTTTCATAATTTTTGTTATCTCATGTTCATAAAATCGTTTTTAATCAAATCAAAATATTCTTGTCTTTCATAAAGAGTATTATCAATACGCACACGGGCGCGCTCTTTTACTGTGATATCCCCTGGCGCCATTAAGTCACCCTTAACTTCTAAATCACCGAGGTTAAATTTTTCATATTTTTTATACTCAGTGATAATTTTTTCTTTTTTTTCACCAGCAGCAAAGCCGATGTTCATGGTTAAAAGCGAGATCAACAGAATTAATTTCATACGCCCTCCGCTGTAACTGGTGGAGTTGCAATTTCGCAATTGCTTTTTAATCCAAACGAATAATCGCCAATTTCATCGGCCCAGAACTCACCATTAAATAAGTAATAATGAATCAGTGGATCTTTTTTAATTTGATTTTCATCCCCGCGAGCACGATCTGAAGCTAATTCTTGATTTTGATAAATCAAATCTTTTTGTTTGGCGATAATTTCTAAGTTTAAGTCAAAAAGACGCGCTGAATTTAAAAAGACATCATTAATAAATTCCACTAAGAAATTTCTAATCATTTGATTAAGATTATCGCCGCGAAATTTAATATCTTGGGTGAGATTAGTTCTGACTTCGGCCCAAAGAGGTGAGGGACGATTAATGGCGTTTAATTTAGTTAGTTCTAGCTGTGCTTTTAAGTAATGTTGCAGTTCCACATTAAATTTCATCTGCTTTTTGATACGAGTTAATAAACTTTTAATATAAGGATGAAGTGCTATTTGCTTTTCATTATCTTGAATAATTTCTAAGTAAGAAAAATTCTTAGTGGTATCGATAAATGTTTTAAGCTCTTGAGCTTTGGTTTGATAATTACTGTAATACTGACTTATGATGGACAGGGCATCATTATAAAGACACATTTTGCTATAAGACAAGGCCATTAAGTATTCAGCTTCGGGGGAAAAGTAATCCACTAAAATTGGCGCTTTAAGTGCTACCGTCATGCCCAGAGATTGATTGTAGTTTTGCATGTGATAATAGTTCCAGGCCTTTTCCATAATGGTTTGTGGCCAGATATAAGAAGTCTTTTTAATCTCTTCATATTTTTTAATAGAAATATCAAATTCACCTTTCATGGAAAGCAGGCGGGCCTGGTGAATCTGACAAGTTTGACCTAAAAGATCGTAGTACATAATAAGTTTATTGTGTTTAATAGAAAGCTCTTTCGTTTTTTGTGTATGAGCTCTACATAATTCGTAATATTTTAAGGCCTCATCATTTTTCTTTTGTAGACTGTATATAACTCCCAAGGCCATTTGCGCTTCACCATAAAAAAAATCTTTTTCAGTTAAACTTTTTAATGCAGTTTCGGCCTCGGGATATTTATTTTTCATTAAAAGTTTTTGTCCTTTAATCCAAGCAAAGCTTTTATGCTCTTTTCCTAGGTTGATTTTATCTTTTAAAAGAAAATGAGTGCCGGTTTTAATTAAGAGTGAATGCATGATGTTGGCATCATCTTCATCGATTAGGCCCTGGTTTATTAAATAATTCGAAGAAAATTTCGAGGCAGCAAAGAAAAACCCAAGCTTATATAATTCGCGGGCAATGAAAATATCGCGTGACTCACGTTGCGATTGATAAAAACGTTCGGCCCGCTCCATCAGCGGATTACCCCAGGCATTCGTCGTTAATATAAATAATAGTAAGTATTTCACAATATTCCCTTTAAATTAAAACGAAACAGAAAGAGATAAAATCAAATCGCCGCTATGCTCTATTTTTTCGCCAACACTGACATTGGGCCCCATTCCTTTATATGAACTATTTAAATATTCTAAATTAACACTGAAAGTTTTATTTAAATGCACTGCTAATGCAGCTTTACTTAAGACGGCATCATGTTTTTCATTTTTATATTCAGTTTGTCGATTAACAGTAGTTACACTCTCGTGGTTACTTTGAGTTTTAATTTGGCCATAACCAACACCAAAACTTAAATCAAAATAAATAATTTTATTAAAAGTATTTATCTTTCCATAAAAAGGTGACCACACTAAAAGACCACCGTCTAAAGAGTTCATTTTTCTCACAAAGGGCTCGCCGCCATTTACAAACAATATGTTTTGGTAATCAGTATTGTTTTTATTAGTATACTGATGATGGCGCGCTTCAATCGCCCATTCTTCGTGAAAGTTAAAACCTAAATAACCCGCAAAACCACTCGAGTCCTGAAACTTTGAGGAGTTATTTTTTAAATAACCAATACCCACATAAGTTTTAAACTTTTTAGGATAGGCCTTGTTTTGTAGCACATACACTTTTTTATCCGGATCTAACCAATGAAAGTCATAAAGATCGCCTTCTGAGGAGAAGGCGATTTTAGTGGTTAAGATCAAAACAATAAATGTAAAAAAAATCTTTTTCATTACGTCCTCAACTAATTAACAAAAGCTTCATACTGTACACGTATTGATGAACCAACAACTGGCACTGCACTATTGTCGAAATGCAATGTTCTAGTTAGTGCATCAAAGGTATAACCTGAAGTAATTTCTGATCCGTTAACAAAAACTCTAGCTGCATTTGAAGTAGGTTCTTTAGATAATCCAAAACTATCCACCAACGTGACGATTTTTTCGCCCATGTCAGTTAAACTTTGAGCAAAGTCAGATTTAATGGAATATGACTTCCCACCAGTTTGACGACTAGTTTCTTGGTAGCGGTAACCTAAACTTTCTGAACCAATTAAAGGCAATGTGCTTTGAGTAATGGAGTGAACTTTTACCATTCCAGAATTTGCTTTTAATGATTTAAAGTAATCAATATAAAATTGAGCTGATTCAGGTGATTGATCTTCTTCATCACTTAAAACAATAATCACTAAAAAAGCATCTGAACGGATAAAGCTTGCGCCATTTTTCATAATAGCAGCGCGAGAAGTACGTAAACCTTGTTCACTTCCTGAACCATTGATTCCTACTTTAATAGTGCTTTGAAAGTGACTGACAAAGTCATTCGAATTGGCAGCGGCATACACCGAAGTTAATTTTGTTAAATTACCGCGAAGATTTCCTTCTCTTGTAGCACCTGGATCAGACGTTGTAATCGCCATGTTAAAATCAATTCCACGAGTTAAAAAGTCATTAATGAACAATCCAAAGTTACGCGCCAGTGCATCTTGTTCATCACTCATAGATCCAGAATCATCCACCATCCACAAAATATCTAATTTTGCATTGGCAGCAGTGTTCTGTGTGAACGTATCCGTCATCATCATTTTCGCCCGTGTGTTTGGATCCGGTATTGGAACCGGAACATTGTCTACAGCTGGTATAGCTGCGTCTCGGGCCACTTCGAATGCACCTTTAATGTTTTCTTTTTCGTAAACTTGCGTTTCTTGACACCCCCATAAACTTAACCAAATAGAACTCAGCACTAAGAACTTTACTGTTCTAGTTTCCATGGTCTTTCCCATTCCCCAACTAAGGATATATATGATTAGATTTTGTTTTTGCCAGCAACGTCCCGCTACAACTTACGTACTAAAACAAAACCAGATAGCTTGTTAACAATTATAAAACAAAGGAGACACAATGAATTTTATTGAGTGGCTTTTAGCGAGGTAATGAATAATTTCATAGAGTTAGTGTGAAAATCTTTTAACTACTGATTATTAAGTTTGGGTCTGTAGCTCTATGATTTTATGAGGTATTTTGTCATACATGAAAGCTTGAAAAGTTGGCAGTGCTAATAATATCATATTGAAACGGCTCGGGCAAAATTTTCTGGGCAGGAAAATCGCCCAAGATCATCAATAATCAAAGTATGGAACAAAAAAACTATACTACTTTTACGCTGCTTTTTGTCACACTGGTATTTATGATTTATCTCACTAAGCGAGAAAAATTTGTTAAAAATCACAACCCAGCTGCAGGCTTTGAATTAACTATTAATGAAGATGAAACAGAAAATTTTTAAATTAGAACGCGCTGGCTTCTTAATTGCGGTTTGTTACCTCATTTCGCTTGTAATAGGGCGCAGTTATATAACTTTTGACTCGAATGCATCTACGGGCACAAGAGTATCGAGCATCACCAAACCTTAAAAGTCCATTGACAGACTTTTTTTGGCGAGCGATAAGCTTCTAAATGACAGAAATTAAATCACCAAATCGCGATCTTATCAGCTTAATGATTGATGAATCCAAGGCCTATACATCGCTAGATAAAGTGGAAGATTTGGTGGAGACAGGCGTCAGCTTGATTCATTTACCGGTGCAGCCTTTATATTTAGTTTTAAAAAGTCATTCGCCAGAAAAAGTTTCCACCGCTTTGAGTTTATTTTCACCAGAACAACGAACGGCTTTTTTAGATTTAGATTTATGGCACAAAGACGATTTAGATTTAGAAAATTTTGAATTTTGGTTTAAATCCTACTCACTTTGTGAGAACGATGAAATCAGATTAGAGTTTGTCAAAAGTTCGGAATTTGCGCTTTATTTAAAAGGTCGCTTAAGCATTTGGACTTTTGATGTAGAAGATCCAGAGTATCCTGATAGCGATAATTATTTTTTAACTGAAGATAATCAACTGTTAATTGAATTTGATGAAAGTTTTGAATACGTCAATGAACTTAGAAATTTTATTCGCGATCTTTATACTGAGTTGGGTGTTGATCATGCCTATACTTATTTATTTAAAATTGTCACCGATGGCCAGCTCACCATGCAAGAAGATGAGTTTCGTGACAAAAATGAAAGGCTGCGAGACTTAGGTTTTGTGGATTATTATGAGGCGCTGGAGTTTGATTCGGCCTTTGCTACTTTAGAGATGATGGATCATTTCATCGCTAAAAAAACCAAAGCGCAAACGGGGCATGTGGATGATGTACATCGTTTGCAGAGTTTACATTTGCATGCAGTCACAGCTTTTAGAACCGATTTAGCGCACTTGCATGAAGACTTAGCTCGTGTGGAGGATCAAAAAAGACGTGAGTTTTTACAATTTAATTTTATTCGTTTAGTGAATGCAACTTTAGCACTAGATAATGCCATTAAGTCTGGACCGATTGCCATGGCACAGGCGGGAGTAAAAACGCGCGCGCTGTTGCAATTGGGTCACGATTATTTGCGTGTGAAATTTTCTTTTGATAATTGTTTTGATCTTTTT
>Ga0163144_10001709_pt1 | contig 51483 bp, 34 predicted proteins | sample OliLak19BULKMAT1_FD_123175 | JGI IMG/M metagenome (GOLD analysis project Ga0163144, IMG submission 123175) | Freshwater microbial mat bacterial communities from Lake Vanda, McMurdo Dry Valleys, Antarctica - Oligotrophic Lake LV.19.BULKMAT1 | ecosystem: Environmental > Aquatic > Freshwater >... | reverse complement strand
GCAATAACGAGGTCGAAGGGCCGCGTATCTTCGATATCCGCGTGGATGGCGCGATCCCGGCCGGGTTCGATAACATCAATGTCTTTGCCGAGGTCGGTTCGAACGTGGGTATCCTGCGCTCGTTCGTCACGACCAGCGACGGGGCCATCGACATCGAATTCGTGAAAGACGGCGGTCAAGAATTGGCGGCGGTGAAGGGGATCGAGCTGATCGACCTCACCAATGTGGCCCGCGCCTTTACCCCTGGCTGGAATCTCATCGGCCTTCCCCTGACGCCGCCGAACGCCAACTACACCGCCATCTTTGGCGATCTGGCCCCGACGACGGTGCCCTTCACCTGGAACGGCGCGTATGTCCAGGAGGCCTCGATGGTGACCGGCAAGGGCTACTGGCTGAACGTGGCGCAGGGCGGCCTGCACACGTTCGAAGGCACGGCGGTCGAGTCGCTCACGCTGACCCTGGCCGATGGCTGGAATATGGTGACCGGCCCGGTCTGCGGGGTGGATGTGGCCGATATCGACGATCCGGCCGGCATCCTGATTGATGACACCTGGTTCGCGTATACAGGCGGTTATGTGCCGACGACGCTCCTGCAGCCCGGCATGGGATACTGGGTGGAGGCCAGCGCCGCCGGCACGATCGGTATCGATTGCAACGGCGGCAGCGGCAAGATGGCTACCGGCCGGACGGCTCCGGATGGGTCCTTCGGCACGATCCTGCTGTCCGACGGCGCCACGGGCTCTCAGACGCTGTATTACGGCGGCACGCTCGACTCGCCGACGCAGCTGCGCCCCTACCAGCTCCCACCGCATGCGCCGGAAGGCGGGTTTGATGTCCGCTTCACGAACGATGCTCTGTTGATCGACTCCGAGTTTGCCAGCATCACGCTCCAGGCGTCCGAGTTCCCGGTTAGTCTTCGCGTCGTGAAGCTGGCCGAAGGCGACAATAAGCTGTACGTCCAGCAGTTTAAAGGCGGCCAGTCTGTCGCTACGTCCGAACTGGGCGAGGATGAAACGGTGTTGGTCACGGATGAGGCTGTCACCGAGTTGTTCATCACGAACACGGTGTCGGTGGATGATGGCGAGGGCGCGTTGCCCGGCGCGTTCCGCCTCGCCGGCAACTACCCGAATCCGTTTAACCCCACCACGACCGTGGTCTTCGACCTGCCGGAGGCCGCGCAGGTACGCGTCGAGGTGTACGATGTGATGGGGCGTCGTCTTCTGGAGGTGCCGGCGCAGGCCTTCGGGCCAGGCGACGGCCACCAGATCCAGATCGACGCCACGGAGTTGGCCAGCGGTATCTATCTGTACCGCGTCGTGGCCGACATGAACGCGACGAGTGCGTTTGCTGTGGGCCGGATGAGTCTGGTGAAGTAACTCCCCCTGGCCCCCCATCCCAGAGACCCTCCAATGCGCCGAAAGATGATCCCCAGCGGTCCAGACCACTATCACCCCCGGAATCGAATCGAGGTACCTTTGGTTCGATGAAGGTCTGTTCTCAAGATTACTATCTACGAGAGACGAGCGGTCCAGTCACCGCTCGCCTCTCGATCCCGCTTCGTCCCCAACCGATTGTCAATTGCCGACCCTCGTGCCGGCTACATCTATGAAAACACGTGCTTCAATGGGCAGATTGTTATCTGTCATAGTGCTGTTTGGTTTGCTCAGCGTCTCTTCCGTCTACGCCCAGGTCGTATCCGACGCGCCGTTCCTCGAGCACGAGGGGCTTGTAGTGATGGAGACGGAGTCTGTGCCTCGTCCGCAACTGTGGAAGTTTCTGACGACCGAGCCTGGCTATACGGGCGCCGGCTATCTCCGGTACACGGGCCCCGATCAGCTCTTTAACCCGGGAGTGGATATTATCGAATACAACTTTGTCATCGAGAACCCAGGCATGTACGGCATGGTGATGCAGATGTCGCATCTGGGCGCTCCGGCAGGCGATATGCAGAACGATGTGTGGACGCGCATGGATGCGAACGGGACATGGATCAAGGCGTTGCACCCCTTTAGCCAGATGAACAATGGGTTCACCATGCACACCCAGTGGGCGCTCAAGGAGAACGGCGTCGAAGTGTTTCGGAACGCCGAGTATTTCCTGACGGCCGGCGTGCACACGTTCTTTATGGCGGCGCGCTCATTTAACGTGCGCGTGGACCGCATCCATTTCTGGAAGCTCGAAGCGCCCTTCAAGGTCTCTTTTGCCACATCGCGTGACGCCTCCTTGCCCGAATCGTTGCGCGACGCCAACATCCTGGCCGTGACGCCGAATCCGATCGTGGTGCCAGCAGTCGCCGCGGGTCAGAGCGGGGCGCCGTTTGAAGTGACGCTGGCAAATGCCGGGGACGAAACGATCTCGATTTCGAGCATTGCCCTCTCTGGCGCCAGCGCGGCGGATTTCTCCCTGTCCGCGACAAGTGGCGTTACGGTTCCGGCCGGCGGCTCTACCTCAATCAACGTGACGTTCTCGCCCGACCTCCAGGGCACCAAAACGGCGAGTCTGACCTTTACACACGACGGCCTCAATTCGCCGCTGGTCGTTCCCGTTTCCGGCAATTCAACCTCCGGAGGGACGGGTACGACGATTCTCTTCCGCGTCAACGCCGGCGGCCCGGAGATCCCGGATGGTGCTTACCCGTGGCTGGAAGACCAGTCGGCCATCGAGGGACACGACAACGGCGCCTCGAGTGTGGGCACGCCGCATCCCTACGTGAATGCGGTGGCGAACGGTGACTGGACATTTGGCCGCGACGAGACGATCACCCTCGACGCCTCGGTGCCGGCTGGCACGCCGGTGGCCCTGTTCCAGCGCGGTCGCTGGGATCCGTCGAGCAGCCCCTCGATGCAGTGGAATATCCCGATCGAGGCCGGCAAGGAAATCGAAGTTCGCCTCTACTTCGCCGAGCAGCTATTTAATGCGCCGGATGATCCGCAGGGCGTCAATGGGCCCCGTGTGTTCGATGTCGCCATCGAAGGTGTAGTGCCGGCGGAACTGGATAATTTCCAGATCGCGTCGACCGGCGTTGACCTGGGCATCATGCGCTCGTTTGTGATCGTGAGCGATGGCAATGTCGACATCGACTTCTCGAATATCACGCATGACCCGATCATCCAGGGCATCGAGATCCTCGAGATCAGCGGCCTCTCCCGTTCGATGAACGAAGGCTGGAACCTCGTGGGTGTACCGGTAACCCCGGCCAACACGAACTACGCCTCCGTCTTCGGGAATGTGGATGTTACCACGCAGCCCTTCCTATGGAACGGCCTCAACTACGCCCAGTCCGCTACGGTTGGCGCCGGCGCCGGGTACTGGTTGAACCTCGGTGCGGCAGGCACGCAGGACTTTGAAGGCGCGGCGGTAAACTCGGTCGAGTTTACCATGGACGCCGGCTGGCAGCTGATCTCCGGCCCGGGGTGTATCGTGCCCTTCAGCGCGGTGGACGACCCGTCCGGCATCCTCGTCGAAGGGACACTGTTCGCGTACGGCAGCGCCTATGAACCGGCCGCGACGCTGCTGCCCGGCTTTGGCTACTGGGTGCTCGCCGACGGCGAAGGCACGGTGACCATTACGTGCGGCGCGAGCGGCAAGACCGCCGGCGCCGGCCAGGTGCCCGATGTCACGACGTTTGGGATAATCACGGTTCAGGACATGCTGGGCGCTTCGCAGGAGCTGTTCTTTGGCGACTCGCTCGAAACTGCCGAGGACATCAACTTCTTCGCGATGCCGCCGGTAGCCCCGGGAGGCTCGTTCGATGTGCGGTTTACTTCGGACCATCGCCTGGCCGAAGGCGCCGAGGCCGTCATCCAGTTGCAGAGCACGAACTTCCCGATGGAGCTCACGCTGACGCAGTTGCCGGCGGATTTCCTGGGTAGCCTCATCGTGGAGGAGCAGGTGGCCGGCCAGGTCACCGCTAGCCACGTGCTGACGGCCGACGGGACGCTGTCGATCACGGATGCCAACGTGAACAAGCTCCGCATCGTCCTCCGCGCGACGGCCACGGCGGATGAATCGTTTGAAACGCTTCCGGGCCAGTTCGCCCTCCGCGGCAACTACCCGAATCCGTTTAACCCGACGACGACGTTGCTCTTCGACATGCCGGCGAGCGGCACCGTGACGGTGCAGGTGTTCGACATGCTCGGGCGGCAGGTGCTGGATATTCCGGCCGCGGCCTTTGGCCCCGGCGCGGCTCAGCAGGTACAGATCGATGCCCATGACATGGCGTCGGGCCTGTACATCTACCAGATCAAAGCCGACATGGCGCAGTCGACGGTCGTGCAGACCGGCCGGATGACGTTGTTGAAGTAACGCGGCACGCGGAGGTGCAGGGTCCGGCGGACCCCGCACCTCCGAGACTACCCTACGGTTCAAGAGGCGCGGCGGCTCCGTTCATGGAACGGCGGCCGCCGCGCTTTTTTGTGGACGGCCGCCGCGACGCCGGCTTGCCGTGACGACCTTCTTTTAGACGTCGCCCACTCGTCGTTCCCATTCCGGCGCCCTGCCGTTCTCGCGCCGACGACTCCAAGGATATCCACCCATGCGCACCTACTCCCTTTCACCGCACGCCGTTGGATCATTCGTCCGCCGGCTCCTACTTTTGACGACGCTCTTGGCGCTCGCCTCCCCTGCGTTCGCGCAGGTCGTCGTCTACCGCATCAATGCCGGCGGCGCCTTCACGCAGGCGGCCGACGGCACATATCCCGATTGGGCGGAAGACCAGCAGGAAGCCCTCAATCCGGCGCCCATCCAGTTCGCCAAAAAAGGCATCAACTCGCCCTATGTCAATGCCGACCTGGCCGGCGATCAGACGGCCGGGCGGAATCGGGCCGATGAGATCGAGTACCAGGGGGCCGTCGACCCCGGGGTGAACGCACTGCTCTTCAACACCCAGCGGTGGGATCCCGCCGTGCCGGCTCAGCACATGATCTGGCGCCTGCCGGTGGTCGCCGAGCGCGACTACCGGGTGGTGCTGCATTTCACCGAGCTGTTCAGCGCCGGCGTGGGCTCGCGCGTGTTTGACGTCCAGGTCGAGGGGCAGCTGCGCCTCGACAACTTCGACATCCTCGGGCAGACCGGCAATCAGGAGAAGATCGTCGTCTCCCGCTCATTTGACGCCGTGGATCTGGACGGTGACAATCACATCGCCGTCGAATTCATCGCCCAGGTCGGCATCCCCGCGATCAGCGCGATCGAGTTGCTGGATATGTCGTCGGACAACCAGGCGCCCGTAGCCACACATCCGGGCGATCAGGTGAGTGAACCCGGCGATGCCATATCGCTCCAGATACAGGCATCGGACCCCGATGGAGAGGATCTGACATTCGGCGCCCAGGGGCTGCCGACCGGGCTGGTGATCTCGCCCAACGGCCTGATCTCCGGTGTGATCGATCCGGCCGCCGAGGGGCTGTTCGAGTTGCGCGTGATCGTTGTCGATGACGGCTCCCCGACGCGGGGGGTGTTTGTGCCGTTTCGCTGGGTAGTCGGCAGCGCCGCCCCGATCATCGTCGACGCGATCGAGGACCGGATGGTGCTGGATACAGCCCCCGACGAGAGCATCGACCTGAACAGCGTGTTTGAAGAAGCGGCCGGCCTGGACATGGCGTTTGTGGTTTTTAACAACACCAATGCTGAAGTCGTCGATGCGTCCCTCGACGGCCATACGTTGACGCTCGCCTACACGCCGGGCCTCCGCGGGACGGCGACGATCACGGTTCGCGCGACGAACACGGCCGGAAAGTTCACCGACGACACCTTCGTGGTCCAGGTCGACGGCGGCACCCCGATCGCCCTCGTTCAGATCACGCCGACGTCCGGGCTGGGCGCCAGCACCTTTAATCCGAATGAGATGGTGATCGCCAACCAGTCCGATGGCACCCTTCGGATCGAGCGCGTGACGATCAACCTGACGAACAGCCTCCTGATGGACATGCTGTTTGATCCTTCCGGCGGCGCCGGCGACCAGGGCGGCAAATGCCTCACGCCGGACACCGGTGCGGTGGAGACGGGTTTTGTCGTTCCGGGCAGCCTGTGTATCGATCCATTTTCCAGCCCAAAGGATGGCGGGTACTTCGTCATCACGCTCGCATTCACCGACTTCGATCCGGGCGAGACCTTCAAATTCTCCGTCGACATCGACCCGACCAGCATCAAAAAAGCGCGTACGGTCGGTGAGTCCGGTTCGGTTTCGGGCACCGAACTCGTTGGCTCGGTCATCACGGCCGAGTTCACCGGTGGCTCGAACCATGTAAACGATCTCTTCCGCGTGACCGTGGGTGGACTTGGGGGTGCGGAAGCGCATGTCCGCGCCGCGCCGGCGGCGCCGGTCGCTCTGCAGATCGTCGGCGTCGAGGGCGAGAGGGCCGTCTTCACCGAAGCCAATCAGGCGATTCGCATCGTGGGCCCGCCGGGAGCGGCCGTCCGTCTGCTGGCGGTGGATGCGGCGCTCAACCCGGAGGACTCGCCTGACGGCGGCTACGACCTGGATCCGTTTGAGGCGAACCAGGCCATAAACGTCATCGAGTATAACGTGACGCTCGACGGCGCCGGCCAGAAGGTCGTCCCGGTCAGTCTGAAAAAGACCATGCCGCCCAATGGTCTGGTGGGCGGGTTGAACCACTTCATTGCCGTCGTCAACAACGCCGGCTACGAAGGCAGAACGTCGAACAAACTCATCCTTGAGTTGGTCGGCGAGGGCCAGGTGTCGTTACTTGCCGACTGGAACCTCATCGGCGTCTCGCTCGACGTGCCCGACAATGACTACGAAGCGTTGTTCGGCAGTCTGTCGCCCGTCAGCCAGCCGTTCCTGTGGAACGGGGTTTCTTATGCCCAGACCGCCACTCTCGATGCCGGCCGGGGTTACTGGATCAACGTACCCAGCGCGGGCGCTATCACACTGTCGGGCGGGGAGATCCCTGAACTGACCCTCACGATGTTCGATGGCTGGAATCTCGTCAGCGGTCCGTCCTGCGTGATCGATCTGGAAGCGATCGAGGATCCTGGCACGATCATCGTCCCCGGCACCCTGTTCGCGTACGGCGGCGGCTACCAGCTCGCCAGCCAGATTACCCCCAATCGGGGCTACTGGTTGTTGACGACGGGCCCGGGTAGCGTTACGCTGGCCTGCGCAGACATCGAGGTAGCGGCCAAACGCGGCCCCACGGTACAAGAAGTGCCCGAGGGGTTTGGCGTGTTGACCGTGCAAGACGGCGAGGGCCGCCGGCAGCCGCTCTACTTCGGCGCCCGCCTGGAGGAGACCTCGTACAAACCCCGCTACGCGATGCCGCCGGCCTCCAGTCAGCTCCGCTTCGACGCACGTTTCGAAGATGACAGTCGCCTCACCGAGGGCGACGAAGCCATCATCCGGATTCAAGCAGACGCCTTCCCGATTCAGGTAGAGATCGACGCCCTGCCGGTAGCCGGCGTGGGGCTGTTCGAGATTCAGGAGCTGGTGCGCGGAGAGGTCGTCGCCTCCCATGTCGCGGTAGAAGGGGAGGTGATCGTGCTGACGTCGGAAGCGGTGGAGGCCCTCCGCATTCGCCGGCAGACGACGGCCGCCGAATCCCTACCCCAGACCTTCGCGCTCCGCGGCAACTACCCGAATCCGTTTAATCCCACGACGAACATCGTCTTCGATCTTCCCGAGGCGGCTGACGTGCGGTTCGACGTATACGACCTCCTGGGTCGCCGCGTGATGGCCCTCGATGCGCGGCCGTTCGACGCCGGCGCCGCCCGCCTCCTCGCGATCGATGCCTCGTCGCTGGCTTCCGGCACCTACATCTACCGACTCCGGGCGGACCTCGAGTCCGGCGTTCAGGTACAAACGGGCCGGATGACGCTGTTGAAGTAATCGAGCACCCCCGCGAACTACCCACCGATGCATACCCCTCCCCGCTGGCTGATCGAGGAACGCCCGGCCGCAGCACGCCGCGGCGCGTCGACCTCGTGGAAGTCCGTCGCCCGAGCGACATCATCGCCACGCTAGACGGCGACGGCACACTCGATGGGCTGCCGTTTATGCCCGAGATGGTGCCCCTGTGTGGACAGCGGTTTCGGGTGGCATACCACGTCGAAAAGACGTGTGTGGATGGGTATCGCGACACCTTTCGCGCGTTCAGCGCCGGCGATGTGGTGTCTGCCGCCGGGCCGAAAATAGGTACTGGCGAGAAATATGGCTTCGACGAATAGCGAATAAACGAATAGCGAATAAACGATTAGCGATTAGCGATTAGCGATTAGCGATTTGGGGTTTACCCTCGCTAATCACTAATCACGAATCGCTAATCCATCATCGTACCAGCGTCATCTTGCCCGTAGAGACATCTCCGTCGCTCTCCAATCGATAGATATAGAGGCCGCTGGGGAGGGTGGAGCCGTCGAACGTGACGTGGTGGGCGCCGTCGGGCATGATGCGTTCCACCAGGCGCTGCACGTGCTGTCCGACGACGTTGTAGACGTCGAGCGTGACGTAAGCTGTTCTGCGCAGGTTGAAGCCGATGCTGGTCCGTTCAATGAAGGGATTCGGGAAGCTCTGACTCAGCTCGGCGACCCCAGGGGGGAGGCCATCCTGCGAGACCGTGAATGTGATGGATAGCGGCTGGCCGAGGGCGCCTGTCGCGTTCCGTGAAGAGAAAGGCGACGCCTTGAGTACGTGCTCGCCGACATCGGGGGTCCAGGCGTTGTACGTTTCGCCGATATCGCCGGCCATGGCATATGGGAGCGTGTTCTCGAGCCGGAAGTTTAGGTTGTCGTTCAGTGAGAATTGGACGCTCCCCACTTGCGCCGGCTCGGTGTCCGCTCGAACGTTAAGCGCCGTTGTGGGCAGTGTGGCCAGGTTGATGATGTCGCCATCTTCAATCGCCATCAACTCCTCGCCCGTTGCCGCGACGACGAGGGTGAATCCAACGACACGGATACCGCCGTCCCCTCCATCACCGCCGCCGTCCCCTCCATCGCCGCCGTCCCCTCCATCACCGCCGCCATCACCACCGTCACTTGGCGCCACGCCGCTGCCGGAGAGGGTGACGTTCAACTGACCCCGGTTGGGGTCGTTGCTGGTCACCCGAAGTGTGGCATCCTTGCTACCGGCCGTCGTCGGGGCGAACGCCAGATCGACGACGGCTGATGCGCCCGGGTTGAGCGTCAGCGGCGCGGGGTTCTGGAGGATAGTGTAGGGTTCGGGGTTGTCGCCCGTCAGGGTAAGGCTCGAAATCGAGAGGCTCGCATTGCCGTCGTTGTGGAGTGTCACCGGGAGCGTTTTGGACGCGCCGGGCTGCACGGATCCGAAGCTGAGCGAGGCCGGCGAAACGCGTAGTTCGGGCTGCGTCATCACACCGGACGTGCTGCGGATGAGCGCCACCCAGTCCGAATCCGCCGTCGATGGCGGGTTGCCGATCGCCGCGGCGCTGGAGCCAGAAACCGTTTGCACGGTGCCCGTTTGCAGCGCCCCGCCCGTGCGGGGATTGTACCAGCGCACGCTGTAATCGCCGCCGGCAAGGTTGGCCGTTGCGGTGCCGCCCGAGGGTAGATAGATCGCGTAGACGTCGCCCGGGCGGGCGAACACATAGTCGTCGCCGCGGCTGGTGAGCGCATCCATGGGGTTCATGTCATGGAAGGGCAGGTATGCCTGGAAGAATTCGAGGGCGTAGCGGGTGAAGTTCCACATCGCGTCGCGGGTGCGGAAGTCCTCGGCGTTGAGGTCGTGATTATCGAAGTCGTACCCGAAGTACCACTCGACGCCGGCGCCGCCGGCCATAAGGGTGCCCCAGAGGGCCTGCTTGCGGATCTCGCTGTGATTATTGTTGGATCCGTCCGGGGTGACGCCCAGGTTGTAGGGACCGGTTTCATCGAGCGATACGATCCAGGGGCGGCCCGAGGCCGACTCCTCGCGCCACTTCACCACCTCGGCATGGACGAGCTCGGGTCGCTTGATCTGGAGGGAAGGGCCGTCGAACGTATCGTGGTTGAGGAGCGGACCGTAGACTTCGTCGTACTGCCCGGGATAGGTGTGCACTACCACCGGATGTTCGTACGGGTCGATGGCCTTGAAGTAATCCGCGTAGTCCCGAAGCTGAGCAATCGTATTGCCGTTTTCCTCGCCCAGATTCCAGGTAATCGCGTGGTGATGACCGAAGCGGGCGACCAACTCACGGTAGTAGAGCTTCCGGATGCGACCGAGGTCGCCTCCGTTCAGGAGCTGTTCGTTCTCCGTTTCCTGGGTCTGGACGTGCAGCATGATGCCGAGCCGGTCCATGTGGCTGAAGACAATCTCCCACTGCGCCAGCTTCGACACGTCGTAGGCGGTGCGGTCGCCGGGCGCCGGCCACGGCCAGACGTCCTCGCCATCCCCCTCCACGTTCATCGTGAGGAAGTAGACCGAGTTCATCCCCTTGGAGGCGAGGTAGTTCAGGGCGCCGACGATACCCTTGCCTTTGCCGCCCTTCCAGGTCGGGTCGCCGAGCTGCCAGTCCGCCACGTGGGCGTTATAGGACTTGGTGAAGTCGGTCCCGCCGCCATTAAATGTAGCGTCGAACTCCTCGTAGGCGAGGAAATTCTCCGGGCTATCGGCGCCGCCTTTGATGAAGTATTCGCCGTTGTCGAACTGAAGGTAATGGCCGCCAACGTAGCGGAGTTTGCCTTTGCCCCGGAAGTCCGCGCCCGCTTTATCCGTGTCGGAGACCGTGAAGGATCCGGAGAGGCCGTCGTAGGCCGTGGCGGCGCCGGCCGAGACGGCGGTATCGATCGCCACATCGGTGCCGGAGCGCATGGAGACCGTGTAGGTCCAGGTACCGGTCTGGTCAGGCACGAAATGAGCGCGCCACTGTTTGCCGGCCGACGCGCCCGTTTCCGCGGCATTGCCGTCGGCGGCGAAGTAGCCAGGCACGCGGTAGCTGCGGCTGCCCTGCGTGAAGACCATTTCGAACCGATAGTCCAGAAACGGGTTCGGCGTTCCTCCTTCACTGGCCTGGGGGCCGTCGAGGGTGAAGGTGATGGGGTGCCATTTCTTCTGCTCGCCGGTGACGGCGATCTCGCCCGGCGTATCCTCGTTCCCGCCACCGCCTGCGGCGCCCCTGGCGGACTCCGGGTGGGCGATGCTCAGCGGGTCGGTGACGCTATCGAGGTACAAGTGGATACGGTCGATGCGCACGTTCTTGGAGCGGGCGGAAACGTAAAACGTGTGCTGGCCGGCCGAGAGCGTGTATCGGGGGTTGAGAAATTCGCCCGAGGATGGCTCGAGGAAGCTATGAAACGTGAAGCCCTCGTCCATCCGGGTGCCAGGGTGGAAGGTTTTGATCCACTCCCCCGATTCACCCATCCGGGTCCAGAAGTCGTTTTCCTGATCGCTGGCCGGCGAACCCTGGTGAGATAGCCGCAGGCGGAGGTTGTATTCCCCCGGTGTAGCAATCTGGACGGTGTAAGCCAGTAGCCCGTTGCCGGGATCGTTAAAAAAGTTATCGCCATTCCAGCGGATATAGCCGTTGCCGGCGTATCCCGCTTCGCTGCTTTCGAAGCGCCAGTCGCCGGCGAGCGCGATGGTTTCGGCCTCGATGACAACCAGGCCATCGGCTTCAATGAAGGCGTTGCTCTGCGCGCGAGCTACGCCAGGAACGAGGAACAGGGAGAGCGCGAGCGACCAAAAGAGGAAACTGGCGGCCCGCTTCATAGAAAGGACGTACGTAGTCATAAACCTCATTGATGACTGAACGCGAACGTTCGACAGGAATGGTTTTTTTCCTTGAGGTGATTGGGGAGGCGTCAGATAGTGCCAGCCCACCCGTGGTGATTTAGCCAGGTGGGGCGGCGCGACGGGCAATGCGTCGGGCGAATGTGCGGCGGGGGGCAGATTCATCAATCCGTTTGTCAAACGTCGTGCCAGAACAGCGCGAAGGAAGCCGGCGCCAAGACTGGAGAGTGTGATCGCGATTTGTAGCCAATGCGAGGGGTGCATAGATCATGTGGAATACAGGGGAAAAGCGAAATCACCTGTGAATTCTACCCGGTTTACTTTTTTGGACGCCGGCGCCGGCCGGCCGATCACGCGTCGTACCATGGTGGGTGTCAGATGATGAGAGGGCGATCAGAAAGCCCACGCGAGCGGTCGACGCCTCCGCTTTGGGGCGTGCTCTGCGCTTTTGGCGCATGGGGGCACACGCTTTATAGCTGAGTCTCAATGCGGGACGGGAGCGGTTGCGGGTGTCGTTTTCACCCTGTATGGGCACGATCTATGCATGGAAGGGTAGGGAGGGATCTTTTGTGGACCCCTACGTCCCTGGCGACGTTAAATCAGCCTCTCATGCTCAAAAAATCGCACACGATCATGCATGTACGGTATACATATAAAATGCTCCCCCGTCTCTTACTACTGCTGCTGCTCTATAGCCAGTCTGCCGCGGGGCAGGGTACGTTCGGGATCGGCAGCACCTCGGCCGTGCTGGGGCAGCCGCTCGTGGATGCCGTAAGTGGCTCCCAGGCGGAGGTAAGCAGTGCGTTCGGGGCATCCGGCACGGTGCTCGTCTTCTGGGGCAACCAGTGCGTCTGGTCGCAGCGTTATGAAGCGCGGCTGAAACAGGCCATGCGTCAGGCGGTGCAAAACGGGCTAGCCGTCGTGCTTGTAAATGCGAACGACCCGGTGGCCTTCCCACGGGAAAACGCCGAGGAAAGCCAGCAAATGGCCCGTCAGATGGGCGTTGAGCATTACTTTCTGGATACCGACGGCGGCCTGGCGCGCGCGTTGGGTGCGCAGCGTATTCCGCATGTGTTTATCTTCGATGGAGGCAAGCAGCTTGTTTACGCCGGCGCCATCGACGACAGCCCGGGCGATGTGGCACTGGTGCAAAAAAACTATCTGTCGGACGCACTGGCCGCGCTGCGCGCCGGCTCCGCGCCTGATCCCGCCGAGACACAACCGTTCGGATGCCGCATCAAGTTATGACGATCGACGCGGTGGAAGCGGATTTCCACCGCCTGGCGCCGGGTGAGGATGTACGGTTCGCGGCGATGCTCCAGACGGTCGTGACACATCAGCAGGCCTGTAATCCAATTTATGGCCGCTATTGCATGTCGTTTCCTGACTGGGAGGCGCCGTTGCTCCCGGTCGAGGCGTTTAAACATGGGGTGCTGGCCAGTTGTGCGGCGCCGGAGGTCGTGTTTGAGAGTAGTGGGACGGGCCAGGGGGCGCCCGGGCGGCACTATGTCTGCAAGACGACCGTCTACGAGCGCTCGTTTGTCGAACACTTCAGGGCCGCGTTCGGCGAGGGGCCGTTCACGCTCGTGGCGCATCTGCCGCATTATGCGTCCCGAGGCGGAGCGTCTTCCTTGCTCTACATGGTGCGAGGGTTGATCGAGCGATTCGGCGATGCGGCGAGCGGGTTTTTTCTGGAGGATGACGCCCTTTTCCATCGTGCGATCGTGCACAGCACACACGTCGGCACGCCGTTCATTCTGTTCGGGGCAGCGTTCGGACTGCTCGATCTCGTGGAGCAGGGTGCGCCGCGGTTGCCTGAGGGCGCCCGCGTGATCGAGACCGGTGGGATGAAAACCTATCGCCGCGCCATCGGCCGGCCGGCGTTGCACGAGCACCTGGCGGCCGGCTTTGGCGTCGCCCGGAGCCAGGTGGTGAGTGAGTATGGGATGTGCGAGCTGCTGAGCCAGAGTTACACGCGGGGCGAGGAGTCCTTTTTTGCGCCACCCTGGGTGCGCATGCGGGTGGTCGACCCCGGAAACCCTCGCGTGGAACAACCGGACGGTGTTGAAGGCGCGCTGGCCGTGGTCGATCTCGCCAATATGTACTCCGTGAGCGCTCTGCTCACCCAGGATCGGGCGGTACGGGTCGGGGACGGGTTTCAGGTGCTCGGCCGGCTCTCCGGCGCCGAGTTGCGCGGCTGTAATTTTCTTTTAGAACAATTGCGATGAACGGTGGTACCCGGTGCCGTCAGTGGCATCTGAAATCCCATCTATCCCGAAGGACTCCGTAAGGACACCGCATGGAACCCGATACCCTCACGGCTCCGGAAGAGGTGATGGAGGACGATACGCTCACGATCTTCCTACCCAATTACCACGTCATCCTGCTTGACGACAACGAACATTCGTACGAATATGTGATCGAGATGCTGATGAAGCTGTTCGGGCACAGCCAGGAGACTGCGTATCGGATGGCGGTCGATGTCGATCGGCAGGGGCGTGTGGTGGTGGATACGACCACGAAAGAACGCGCGGAGTTGAAGCGCGACCAGATCCATGGCTACGGGGCGGACTGGCGGATCGCGCATAGCCGGGGATCGATGTCCGCCCTCGTAGAGCCGGCCGAATAGATGGCCTGACCCTCGTATGTTGCCGGTGCTGCGGGCATGTGCCGGAATAGACTGTTAAATGTCCGGAATATGACGTAAACACGGGATAGCGCCGGCATAAAGACCGTAGTATACTGGCCTTGTGATCTATCGGAACCGGGAGCCTGTCTTTATTCCCGGAAAGATCCACAGGCAGAGATCTCTAGGGGTAGGGTCTCTGCCCTTTTTTTGTTTATGTCCTTTCGACTCGTTCGCCGGGTAGTTTCACACGGTCAATTCACTGACGTCATTTCACCAGGATCAGCGAGCGCGTGTGGGCGTGTCGGCCGGCTTCGAGCCGGTACATATACACCCCGCCCGGCAGGTCGCCGGCGTCGAAGGTGACCTCATGCCGGCCGGCCGGGAGGGCGGCATCGACGAGGAGTCGCACTTCGCGGCCTAGCAGGTCGTACACCGCGAGGCGTGCCGGGCCAGCGACGGGCAGGTCATAGGAGATCCGGGTGGTGGGATTAAAAGGGTTGGGATAATTCTCATGGAGCGCATAGGCCGACGGGGCGAGGCGATCGACCGATACGACCTCCGAGTACGCAAACGTTCCGTCGAAGTCGATCTGCCGGAGCCGGTACCACAGCACGGCGGCGCCATTCGGGGCGTCGCCGTCGGCGAAGCGGTAGGCGCGGGGTTCGAGCGTAGTGCCGCTGCCGGCCACCTGTCCGATGGGTGAAAACGTGAAGCCGTCGATGGAGCGCTCGACATCGAAGCCGGCGTTATTCGTTTCCGAGGCGGTCTCCCAAGAGAGGTGGATGGTCTGGCTGTCCGCGAGGGCGGTGAAGCGCGTCAATGAGACGGGCAGGGTTGTGTTGTCGGTGAAGAAGAGTCGGTTGGAATCGACGACCCGGTAGGAGGTGGTGGGCGAGGCCCAGTACAGGGCGATCTCGGTGCGGCCTGTCGTCTCCAGGAGTTCCACCTTCAAGGGATACATATAGTCGGCCTGGAGGGCTTTACTGCCCGAGGTATAGGTATAGCCACCGGCGTCCCAGGTATCAACGACGAGGTCGCCATCGATCCAGACGCGTGCGCCATCGTCCGCGCCGACCGTGAACGTGTAGGTCTCGGTATGTTCGGGTTGGATATAGCCGGTCCACCGGACGGTGAAGTTATCCGCCGAAAGCCTGTCGATAGGGACACCTTCGCCCCAGTTGTAGGCAATCCGGGGCTCCATGCGCACTTCCGGCACGCCGGTAAACGAGGTGCCCTTGAAATACTCCGCCCTGAGCCCCGTGACGGCGCCACCCGGGACGGGCAGCACGACGATCGGGAGTCCGATGCGGTCCTCGACGCCGTTCGATGTGACGATGGAGAGGCTCGGGTGGTAGTAGCCGGCGCGGGCGTAGGTGTGGCGGTTTGTTTGTCCGTACGCCTGCACCCCATCGCCAAAATCCCACTGGTAGCTGGCGATGGAGCCGGCGGTGCTGGTGGCGCCGGAGGCGTCGAATGAGTAGGCGAAGGACGTCTCGTCGGTCGAGAAGGCCGTGAAGCGTGCGGTAGCGCTGGCGCCGGCGGGTTTGTGCTGGACCAGGGCGACCCAGTCGTCTTTGGTCATCGTGGGCGCCGGCCCGAGGGCGCGAACCCCTCCGCCGCTCACTTCGCGGACGCTTCCGAAAAACGGCGCGCCGCCCAGGCGCGGGTTGAACCACTTCACGGAGTAGACGCCGGTTTGTCCTTCCAGATTGAGCGCCACCTGAGCATTCGCGCGGCGGAGGTAGACGGCGTAGACTTCGCCCGGTCTGGCGAATACGAGGTGGTTTTCGTCGGAGGTCAACCCGGTCTGCGGCGTCATTTCCGGGAAGGGGAGATAGGTGTGAAAAAAGTCGAGCGCATACCGCGTCTGGCGCCATATCTCCTCGTAGGGCCGGAAGTCCTCGGTCTTATAGTCGTACCGGGTGAGCGCGTCGTCGCCGAAGAACCACTCGACGCCGGCGCCGCCGGCCATCAGGTTGCCCCAGAGCACCTCCTGGCGCACTTTGTCGACGTTATAGTCCTCGCCCCATGGACGAATGCCCTTTTTCCAGCCGCAGCACTCGTCCATCATGATAACCCACGGCTTGCCGGCGTTGTCCGCGTTGGTATACCAGAGTTTGGTGTTGTTATATACCTTCAGGTCACCGGAATAGGCGCCTCCTTCGTGGATCTGAAACGAGATGCCGGAAAAAGACGGGTGACCCAGGAGGGGGCCGTAGATGGATTCGTAGTTGACGGTGCCGGGGAACGAGTGCGCCATGACGGGGTGGTCATAGGCGTCGAGCGCATCGATGTAATCGATGTACGCCTTGCGCTGCGCATCGGTATTGCGCCCCTCAAGCAATTCCTCGCCGATATTCCACATGACAGCCGGATGGTACCCGAATCGGGCGACCATTTCACGGTAATAGAGCTTCCGGTTTCGCCCGAGTTCGCCGTTGTCGAGCAAGAGATCGTTGTCGACTTCCTGAAGTGCGATGTGGATCAGCAATCCTTTCTGCTGCATGTGGCGGAAGAGCACATCCCACTGGGCCAGTTTGGAGACATCGTACCGGTCATGGATTTCGGGCGCGATCCAGGGCCAGACATCCTCGTTGCCGAAGTCTTCCGCGTCGCGCAGGCCCAGGTTGACGAAGACAAAAAAGGCGCTATTGACTCCTTCCGAAGCCAGATAGTTGATGGCGCCGATGAGGCCCTTGCCCTTGGTGCCTTTCCAGACGGGGTCGCCGGCGCGCCAGTCCGCGACATGGGATGGATACGACTTGACGAAGCTGGGGGTCGACAGGCTGCTGGTGCCGTCGATATCTGCGTACGCGAGCAGGTTTTCGGGGCTATTGGTACCTGCCTTGAGGTACCAGGACCCATCGTCGAAGCGCAGGTAGGGCTGATCGATGTAGCGTAGGATGCCGCGGCCCCGAAAGTCCGGCGCCGTTTTGTCGGACGCGTCTACGACGAACAGGCCGGCCAGCCCGTTGGCGCCGACAGGTAGGCCACCCGACGCGTCGTCCGCCACGGCTATATCCGTCCCCGAGACAAAGGACACCGTGTAGCTCCAGGTACCCGTGGTGGGCGGAGAGAAATGGGCGAGCCAGACGTCGCCGGCCGTGGCGGAGGACTCGCGGGCGTTTCCATCCGCCGCGAAGTACCCCGGTACGATGTAGGTCACCGCGCCCTGACGGAAGGTGACATCTACCCGATAATCCGAAAACGGGTTGATCGCACCGGCTTCACTGGCCTGGGGCCCGGTCATGCGCAGCGTGATGGGATGCCATCGCTTGAGCTCTCCCGAAACCGTGACCTGGGCCTCCGCCGGCCGAGCGGACAACCCCGACAATCCGATGAGCAGCGTAAGTGCAAGAAGGGGAGGGACGACGTAAAACACAAAAAAATGACGTACTGGGGGCATGAGACGAACCAGTGCCTGGGGCATTTCGTGAAGGGAAGATCGGAGCCTATCCTACGTGAACCGGGGGGTAGGGGAAGTAGGCTGTGAGGTGGGTCGTCGAGTAAAAGAAGTCGAGTAAAAGAAGTCGAGTAAAAAATAAGGGGCCGGCGAATCGACGCGTTTGTGCGCTGGCTTATTAGGATATGTACTTTCGGCGCAGTAGTGAACGGAAGAAACGCGGCCTGGCGCGCAAGGTTCATTCCGGAAGGGAAGGGTGGTTTCGTGTGTCTTCCGTGCCGTATATTCACGTCGCATCGCCCCGCCCGAATTCGATCCCTGTCCCCATGCCTCCTGTCCATCGCTGGATATTCGCCCTGGTGCTGGCGTTGTCGCCTGCGCGCGCCGGCTTCGCGCAGGATGAGGAAAAGCCTATTCAGGTCTTCGGTTATTTCCAGAATGTGTTCCAGCACGAGGTGTTTCAGAACGGTCCTGATAACAATTCGTTTGCGGCGCAGCAGCTCAATCTTTTTTTCCAGAAGGACATTTCGCACCGGTTTCGGTCGTTTATCAACTTCGAGTTTTTGAACAACTTCTCGTCGAGTGAGGCCTGGGGCGCGGCGAACTTAAAGGAGGCGTGGATCCGGTACGACCACAGCCCGGCCTTCAAGCTGAAATTGGGGCTGCAGACGCCGGTCTTTAATCATCTCAACGAGATCAAGACCCGCACGCCGTTACTGCCGTACATCGTCCGGCCGATCGTCTACGAAACGTCGCTCGAGGATGTGATCCGGCTGGATGAATATGTGCCGGAACGGGGCTTTCTGCAAGCGTATGGGACGCTGGCGCTGGGCCGGCGGCACGCGTTTGACTATGCGCTGTTTGCCGGAAACAGCCCGAACATTCGCACGGATCGAAACCTGGGGCAAACCGGGGTGGATACGACGACCAACGTCCTCGTCGGCGGCCGCCTGGGTGTCCGGCTTAATGAATGGGTCCCGCGTATCTCGGAGATCAAGGCCGGCGTTTCGGTGGCCACGGACCGCGTCAACTACTTTCGGGATGTCGGCGACATGCTAAGCATCAAGGAGGACGAAATTGAACAGTACCGTGCGGCCCTGACGATGGTGCCGCGCACGCGCGTGGGGGTGGATGTGTCGGTGTATCTGGGCCGGCTGTATCTGGAGGCGGAGGGTATCTCGGCGCTGTTTCAGGTGCCGAACGACCTGTTGGATCTACATCGCGTTTTCGGCTACGCCACGCTCGGCTATGTAGCGAGCGAACGCCTCGAGTTTTACGTCAGCTACTGGCGCACCGACGAGGACGCGCTCATCGTAAACGATGCCTTCGATCCCACGAACACGGTCGTTCAGCGGGTCACGCTAGACATCCCGACCGCCGGCGTGCGGTATGTGGCGAACGAGCGCGTGGTGTTTAAAGCGCAAATCGCCTATGTCGATCTGCGGCGTGCGGAGACGTTCAGCGACGAGCAGGGCATTGCGGGCCCCACGACCGCCCGTACCGACCAACGATTAACCGTGTTCGCGCTTGGCGCCTCGGTCTTTTTTTAGCCATCGGTTTGATTTTCCCACGGATGAAGGGCTTGCTGAGTCTGATAACGCTTATGCTGCTTGCGACCCCCGCCTTCGGGCAGGTGGTCGTGGTGGCGCATGCGTCCGTGCCGGCGGATTCGATCAGTAAAAACGAGCTGTTACGGCTCTTTTCGGGCGACATCGAGCACTGGGCGGACGGCTCGCCGGTGATCGTGGTGGACCTGGCGGAAAAGGGCGCCGTGCGGGATTCGTTTTATGCGTACCTCGGCAAAACGTCCTCCCGGATGCGGTCCGTCTGGCTCAAACGGAAGCTGACGGGCGAGGGGGAGTTGCCGCACTCCATCGAATCCCAGGAAGAACTGATCGACGTGATCAGCCAGACCGCCGGCGCCATCGGTTTTGTCAGTCGCGAGTTGACCAACGGGCACCCGGAGATCAAGGTGCTGATCGATTCCATCCCGATGACGGAATAAGCCCTGGAGATGAAACGATTTCGCGATTTTCGGCTCGGGGTCAAACAGCGGCTCGGGATGGGGGCGATGCTGCTCATCCTGGCCATCGTGAGTCTATTCGCGATCGTGCAGATGGATCGGCTGGGTAAGGAGATCGACGAGATCAACTCCCTATCGATTCCCAGCATGATCGCACTGTCTTCGATCAACCTGGACGTGTCGACATTGAGGAGTTATCAACTCCAGTTCGCGATCACGCGGCGCCAGGAGGATCGCGAGGCGCTGTCGGCGAGTATGGCCACACTGATCGACTCGATCACGGCCAACCGCGACACGTACGACCGTCTGGCGTCGGTGACGCCGCGGCTCGAGCCCTTCGATGCGCAGCGGGATAGCCTGTACGAATCGTTCGACGAATACTGGGACGATTATCAGGCGTCGTTTATGGAGTTGTTGTTTGGCACCGAGGAGTCGACGGATCTTTATGTCGAGGTGCTCGCCGGCGCAGGAGACACGTATGTCTCGGTCAGCCAGTCGCTCGAAGCGCTGATCGATGTGAACAAACAACGCTCGGCGTACGCAGCGCTGCGGGCGCAGACGAACTCCGTACACTCCCGGCGCATCATCATCCTGGCGCTGATCGTGACGATCGTGTTATCGTTGATGCTTTCCGCCATCCTCATCCGTTTCGTGACGCATCCGATTCGAAAGCTAGAGGAAGCGGCGCAGGAGATCGCGCGGGGCCGGCTGGATGTGCAACTCGACGTTGATTCCGACGACGAAATCGGCGGCCTGGCCCGATCGTTTAACCAGATGACGGCTTCCCTGGCGATCGCCCAGCAACAACTCCTCATCAAAGAGAAACTCGCCTCGCTGGGTCAGCTGACGGCCGGCATCGCGCATGAAATCAAAAACCCACTCAACTTCGTCAATAACTTCGCTGTTCTTTCGGTCGAGATCGTAGATGAGTTAGAAGAGGTCGTGACTCGACACGCCGCGGCGATGCCTCCAGAGGATCAGAAACAGGCGCTGGAGTTGATGGCCGATCTGCGGATGAACGCGGGCAAAATCGCCGACCATGGCCGGCGTGCGGACGGCATCGTGCGTGGGATGTTGCTGCATTCGCGCGGGGCTCAGGGCGAGCGGCAACCGATCGATGTAAACGCGTTTGTCGATGAGAACACCACGCTCGCCTATCACGGTATTCGGGCGGAACAGCCGGACATGACCGTCGATATCGTCCGCCAGTTCGACGCCGAAGCCGGCCGGGTGGTCGCCGTGCCCCAGGACATCGGACGGGTGCTCATCAATTTGCTCAATAACGCCTTCTACGCCGTCCATGAGCGGTCGAAGGAGCCCGGTTTTGTGGGACCGCCAAGGGTGCGCATCGAAACACGCAACGGGGAGGACGGCGTGAGTGTATCGATTGCCGACAACGGGGGCGGCATCCCGGAGTCGCTGCGCCACCGCATTTTTGAGCCTTTTTTCACGACCAAACCCACGGGCGAAGGCACCGGGCTTGGCCTCTCGCTCAGTTACGATATCATCACGCAGGGACACGGCGGCACCCTCACGCTGGACACGGCCGTTGGGCAGGGGACGACGTTTACGATCTGGCTACCGCGGGGCGGAACGTTTTAAGGTGCACAGTGCAAAGTTGGATTCCATTAAACCTCGAACCTCGAACGTTAAACCTACAGATAATCCTCCAGCCAGTCTTCGGGTGTGGAGAGGGCGCCCGATTCGAAGCGGTTGGCTACACAGCGCCGGCCGTCGCTTTTGCGGGCGAGTAAGAGGACATGCGTACCCCATCGATCCCGATCCGGTGATAGTCGGGAAATTTCGGAGAGTGGCACCACACGCAACACGGTGTAGGCCTCACCCTGAACGTCCAGCGTGTCGCCTACCTCGATAGGGGACTGCATGCGAGTGGGGAGCGCAAAATGGTAGTGCGCCAGGCTGCACCGGATGGACGGCGCAGGACGGGCAAGGGCAGGATTGAGGTCGAAAAGGCGCGTCGTGGGCCGAGGTTGAAACTAAACGAAAGCGGTCCGGCGTCATCGAGGCCGGCGCCATAAAACGCATCGGGAGAGGGTCTTGAACGAACGAAGGATGAGCGCCCTTTTCGTGAGACGGAACATAAGAAATTGCTTATTGAGAAACACGTGGAAATTGTATCGTCCTTCGGGGCATTAGTCTACCACCACGAACGCCCGCCTCGCCGTCCTCCCCCCGGCTTCCAACACCACCTGGTACACGCCGGCCGCAAGCCGCGTGGTATCCAGCATGTGCTGGTCGATGCCGGCCCGGGACGCCAGCCCCGTATGTCGGTACCTCACCCGCCCGAGGGCGTCGACGACCGACAGGGTGACGGGCCCCGGGCTGCCGACGGCGTAGCGCACTTCGGCCGTCTCCTGAGAGGGGTTGGGGAAGATGCTTTCGATCAGCGCCCAGCGCGGGCCACCCGTCGGCCGCTCGGTGGTCGTAATCGGCCCCGTTGATACCGCCTCTGTGGGGGCAGACGCCATCCCGAGCCGGCTCAGGGCGGCGAGCAGATAGTAGACGGGCCGGCCGGCCGGCATGGCGTCGGCATTGGCATCGGAGTACGTGGTGGCGGTGGCGGGGAGGACGGCGACAAGGTCCCGGCCGGAGGTCGGGTCCGGCACGGCGCCCTCGCGCCGGAACAGGGCGTAGCCGCGGAGCGGGTCTTCGGCCGACCCTTCGGCGCGGGCCCACGCCAGGGCGACGGCCCCGTTTTGAGACGCCTCGACCCGAAACCCCCGCGGCGTCGACGGTGGCGCGGCCTCGAAGCGGTGCGCCATCGGCGCCGGCAACGCGGGGACAACGTATGCGGCACGGTAGATGCCGGCATGCTCCAGCATATGGTCGAACCGGAACGCGGCCTGGCCGTGGCCGTAGGCGGCGCGGGCCACCTCGATCTGGCGGGACAGGTCGGCGGCCGGGAAGCGGCCTTCGGCCACTTTATAAGGCGCCATGCCGGCGATGACCGGCCGGCCGGCGGACATCCGCACCCACTCGTCGATCAATACGGCAAAATCGGGGGATGATGGGCCACGTTCGACTTCGGGCGCCGTGCCCGTGCCGTAGTAGAGTTGGGGGGCGAGATAATCCACCCACCCATTTTCCGCCCATACGCGGCTCTCCTGAAACACCTGGCTCACGGCCCACAGCCCCGGCCAGGCCGGATTGGGCTGGTAGTTGCCCAGCGGCGCGGCGCCGATCTTCACCCACGGCCTTGCCGCCGTCACGGCCGCATGGGCGGCCTCGACAAAAAGCGTAACGTTGTTGCGCCGCCAGTCGTCGATCGACCGGAAACCGCGCGGCTCATGCCGGAAGCGGGCGGCATCGTTCGGCAGCCCGTTTTCGGGGTAACGGATAAAGTCGAAGTGCACGCCGTCTACATCGTATCCGTCCACCACCTCCATCACATTGCCCAGCATCCAGGCGCGGGCCGGGGCGGATGAGGGGTCGAGCCAGAGTTCGCCGCCGACGCGCTTCACCCAGTCTGGCTGGGCGTGGACAACGTGCATCGGGTTTTGCACCCCCCGAAACGTGGCCGTTGTGGAGGCGTCGCCGACGCGGAAGATGTTGATCCAGGCGTGGATTTCCATCCCTCGGCGGTGTGCGGCGTCGATGGCGGCGGCGAGGGGGTCGTACCCGGGGTCGCGGCCGGCGCCACGGGGTAGCGGGGTCCAGGGCAGCCGTGTGCTCGGGTAGAGGGCGTCGCCGCGGGCGATGACCTGGAAGTACAGGGTGTTCATCCCCAGGCCGGCGGCCCGGTCGAGCAGCGCCTCGAGGGCGGCCTGCTGCTCGGCGGCCGACTGGCGGGTGTCCGGCCATCCGCCGTCTTGAAGGATGGTCGCGAGCCAGACGGCGCGGGTTTCATACAACGACTGTCCGGCGGCCGGACGGGCGCCGGGCGCGAGGCCGGAAAGGAGCAGAAAGGAAAGTGCAAGCCCGATGCGAATCATGGGGCGAAATGTAAGTATCAAATTGACTATAATACGACGACGCCTCAACGCTATATGCCTGCCTATGTTCGTCCGTACATGGTATCTATCCATCCTACTACTTTTAGCCGCGATGCCGGCGGCCGCGCAGACGCCGCTGTTGGGCACCCGGTTGGAGCAGATCGTCGCCGAACTCGAACCGCTCGTCGAGCAGGCCCTGATCGAGGGACAGATCCCGTCGGCCACCATCGCGCTCGTCGAGGGCGACGCCGTCCTGTGGACGGGCGCGTTCGGGTACAGCAATCTGTGGGCGCGCACGCCGGCGGTGCCGAGCACCGTGTACCTTATCGGGTCGACCTTCAAGACGATGTCCGCCGCGGCGCTGCTGCAGCTGCGTGACGCCGGCTTGTTTACGCTCGACGACCCGGTGCGGACCTATCTGGATCCGCTGACGATTGCCGGGGAGGACCTTAAAAGCCCGGTCACCTTTCGCCACTTGCTCACCCACACCTCCGGGCTTCCCGTGGCGTTCGACGGCTACCCGGTCTGGGGCGACACGGCGCCGCCGGCGCTTGAGGCGTACCTGACCACGGCGCTCGCTGTCGAGGCGCCGCCCCTCACACGCATCGAGTACTCGAACCTGGCCTTTGCCCTCGTCGGCTACCTCATCGAGAAGCAGTCTCGCATGCCGTATCGGGAGTATATGCAGACGCGTATCTTTAGCGCCCTCGACATGACGAGTACCGCGTTTTCGCCCACGCCGGAGATGCTCGAACGCCTGGCTATCCCGTATGAGATCGATGAGGTGAGCCGGCGCCTCGTGCCGGCGACCCCGCTGAAAGCGTCCGTCTGGCCGGCGGGCATAGTGTATGGTACGGTGACTGACCAGGCCCACTGGCTCATTGCCAATCTCAACGACGGCGTGTACAAGGGCCGGCATATCGTCTCCAAGGCCACACTCGACGAAATGATGACGCGGCAATACGAGGCCTTCAAGGGACCCGTCGCCGACTTGTGGGGCAGCGATGAAGCCGGGTATGGTCTGGCATGGTGGACGGATACGCGGGGGGAGGATACGTATTTTGCCCACAGCGGCAGCGTGCCGGGGTATACGGCCTTTCTTCAGGGTAATCGCGACCACCGCATCGGCATCGCCATCCTCACCAACGGGCACCGCGCCCACGTCCCGCTCATCCGCCTGGCCGATGAGGCGATGGGATTGTTGATAAAACACCCCCCCGCCCCCATTGAAGCCCCCGACACGCCCTGACAAGCCCCGACCGTGCCCCCTATGATCCGCGCTCGAAATCACGTCATCGTGATCGTTGTCGTTTCCGCCGTCCTCGGCGTAGGCGTCTACGGAAACCACATGCTGCAGTTGTATGATCTGACGGAAGCCCATCACGCCTGGCAACTGGAGCGAGAGGCCGAGATGCGGGAGCTGGATACGAGCTGGCTCGCGCTCGCCGGCCTGCACTGGCTCTCGGAAGGGGAAACCACGATGGGCACGGCCCGGGGGGCCGACATCCAGCTACGCGACATCGCCGCCCCGCCGGCGCTGGGGCGGTTTTACCGCGAAGGGGAACAGATCTGGTTCGAGCCTGCGGTGGGGGTGGACATCACGATGGACGGCGTCGCTTCCACCGGCCGCTTGGCGCTGCAGCACGACGCCGGCAGCGACGAGAACTACGCCACTACGCTGGCCCATGGCACCGTCCGCTGGTGGCTCATCTCGCGTGACGGCCGGCTCGGCGTCCGCGTGAAAGACGAACAGAGCGCGGCCTGGCGTGCTTTCGATGGGATTCCGGCCTATCCGTTTGATACGATATGGCGCATTCCGGCGCGGTTCATTCCGTTTATGACGCCGCAACTGATGGAATACCCCACCATTCTCGGAACGACACGCACCGAGGCGGTGCCCGGCGTGCTCCAGTTCGAGATCGGCGATCAGTCGTTCGAACTCCTTCCGTTTGAAGGAAGCGAAGGTAAGAGTCTGTGGATTGTGTTTGGAGACAAGTCCAACGGCGAATCGACCTATGAGGGCGGGCGGTTTTTGTATGTGGATGTGCCAGCGGACGAATCGGGCGAAACCGTCATCGATTTTAACCGCGCCTACAATCCCCCCTGCGCCTTCACGCCCTACTCCACCTGCCCCCAGCCGCTCCCACAGAACCGCCTGCCGATCGGGGTGTACGCGGGGGAGATGCGGTATGAATAAACGTTCACCGTGCCGCCGCCGAAGCATACAGCGCCAGGATCGCCGCCACATTGCCGCGGCTTTCTTCGATCGACACCCGGGGCGTTTTGCCCTCGACGACAGCATCGGTCATGTCCTCGATTTCGTCGAGGTAGAGCAGGTTGCCATCCACCTGGATGCGGAGTTCGTCGTTGCCGTTGGCCAGGTAGATGTGGCTCTGGCGTTCCGGTTTGAAGGCCATCGGGACGAAGAGCCGGCCGTCGGAGCCGGCGATCTCCATCTCCATCCGGAATTGGGTGCGAAAGCCGGAGTCGAACTGCACCAGCACATCCCCCGGAAACCGTATCATAGCGGCAAACGACACATCCACCCCGGAATCCCCCAGCACTTGCCGGCCGATCACTTCCTCGGGTTCGCTGCCGAGCATAAATCGCGCGAAGCTGAGCGGGTAACACCCGACATCCCACAGACTTCCGCCTCCCAGCTCCGGGTTCCACCTAACATCGTCCGGCCGATTCAGGGGGAACGTGAACGCCCCGCGGATCGTGTGCACCTCGCCGATGGCCCCTTTGTCGACCAGCTTCTTGAGCTGAAGCGTCCGCATATGGTGACGGTACATGAACGCTTCCGCTATCACGACCCCCGCCGCCCGCGCCGCGTCGCTCATCGCGTCGATCTCCTCGACCGATAGCGCGAGGGGTTTTTCGCAGAGGACGTGTTTGCCGGCCTGCGCCGCCGCGATCACCCACTCGGCATGCAACCGATTCGGGAGCGGGATGTAGACGACGTCGATGTCCGGGTCGTCCAGCATGGCCTCGTAACTCCCGTACGCCTGCGGGATCTGCCACTCGTCCGCATACTTCTGGGCCCGCGCCAGGTCGCGGCTCGCCACCCCTCGCAGGGTGTTGCGTGGCGACAGCCGCAGCGGCGGAATGATCGAACGGTTGATGCGGGCAGTGCCCAGAAGGCCCCAGTTGAGGATGGACATAAAGGGTTGGCAGGTTGCAGGCCTGTCCTGAGTGACGCCGGCGCTAGCCGGAGGAATCGAAGGATTGCAGGTTACAGGTTTAAGGATCAATGTTCAAGGTAGTTGTGGCGTCGGCAATACAAAAGACACCCACACTCCCATGTCCATCATCACCCTCCGTTTACCAACTCTTATTTTTCACTTTTTCACTTTTTCACTTCGCACCTTCGTGCATCCACCATCCCACCACCGCACCACACTCCGCTTCCCCGATCTAGCCCAGGAAGCCGGCTTCCTGGCCGACTACGCCCGACAGTCGCTGGCAACGGTGCGGGCGGCGATCCTGTTGGGGACGTTTGTGTATGGGCCGTTGTTCGGGTACCTGGACTGGATCCAGCAATCCAATGCCATGTGGGGGATCTGGGGGATCCGCGCCGGCACCTGCGTCCTGGCTGCCGGGGTCTATCTTGCGTCCTACCAACCGTTTTTCATCCGCTGGATGCAGGAAATTCTGAGCGCCACGATTTTCCTCGCCGGCGTGGGATTGATGGCGATGATCCTGCTGGACACCTCGCCACGGGCCTACATCGACGGCCCCGTTTTGCTCGTACTCCCCGGCTATGTGCTCATGCGGATCCGGCTTGTATATGCTTCGGCGGTCGGGTTATCCCTGCTGCTGGTCTATGTCCTCATCATCTACCTGAAAGAAGACCTGCCCTTCGACACCCGCGTCGGCAGCGTGTTATTCCTGTTCGCGGCCAACCTGATCGGGATGACGGCCGGCTACGCCATGGAGACCTACGCGCGGCGGGATTTCTGGCAAAAGCGCGTGATCGATGCCGAGCGGCGGGCGAAAGAGGAGCTACTGGACGTCCGCACCCGCTTCTTCTCCAACATCTCCCACGAAATTCGCACCCCGCTGACGCTCATTCTGGGGCCGCTGGACGATCTGATGGCCGGCGGCGGTCTGCCCGAGCCGGCGCGGGTGTCGCTGGATTTGATGCGACGCAACGGACGCCGGCTGCTCGGCCTCATCAACCAGTTGCTGGACCTCTCCCGCCTCGACGCCGGCCGGATGCCCGTCCGAACCCGCGAGGCCGACCTCGCCACCTTCCTGCATGACCTGTGCCTCCGGTTCGCCCCCCTCGCCGAGCGGAAGGGCATCGCGCTGTCGTTTGAGTCCGCCGAGGCCACGCTGCCGGCCGTCTTCGACGCCGAGAAGCTGGAGGTCATCGCCTCCAACTTGCTCGCCAACGCGCTCCAATACACCCCGGCCGGAGGCGTCGTCCGACTTTCTATGACAGTGGATGCGGAGGATCGGGTGCGGCTTGTGGTGCGGGACTCCGGCGCCGGCATCCCCGCCGGCGAACTGCCGCACATCTTCGATCGATTCCACCGCGTCGAGCAGGCCTCGGCCGCACACCCGGGCGCCGGCATTGGACTCTCCCTCACGCGGGCGCTTGTCGAGCGGATGGGCGGGACGATCGAGGCCGAAAGTACGGTTGGGTTCGGGAGCGTCTTCACCGTCCGCATCCCCCGGCGGGTTGCCGGCGAACCCGAGACGCGAGAATCTGATTATTTCTTGCATCACGATGCCGAGGTGGAGGCGGCTGCCGAACACAATGCGCCGGCCGGAACGCTGGGCGTCGCGCTGGTGGTGGAGGACAACGCCGACATACGCGCCTACATCCGCCGCAGCCTCGAAGCGGACTGGGCGGTTTCGGAGGCAGCCGACGGCAGGGCCGGCCTGGAAGCCGCGAATCGCCTCGTGCCGGATGTCATCGTCACCGACCTCATGATGCCGGGCCTCGACGGGATGGACCTGTGCCGCACGATCCGCGAAGACGACGCCCTGGATCACATCCCCATCCTCGCCCTCACCGCCCGCGCCGACGTCGCCAGCGAACGCGCCGGCCTGGAGGCCGGCTTCGACGACTACCTCGTAAAACCCTTCGACGGAGCCACCCTCGCGGCGCGGGTGCGCGCCGTCGTGGAGCGGTATCGCCGGCTCCAGGCCATCTACAGCGAACACATCACCGTCGGGCCGGCGCGGACCCTTGTGCAATCGGCGGAGCGGGCGTTCCTGGAGCGTTGGCAGGGCCTGTTGGAGGAACGAATGGGTGAGGCCCATCTCAGCGTGGGCGATCTGGCGGATGCGATGGGGATGAGCGTGCGGCAGCTCCAGCGTAAGATCACCCAACTGACCGGTACATCGCCCAATACAGCGTTGCGGGATTTTCGGCTGGAGTGGGCGCGACAGCGGCTGACGCAAGGGGCCGGCACAGTGTCGGAGGTCGCTTATGCCGTGGGATTCACCTCGGCGTCGTATTTTACGAAGTGTTACCGCGAACGCTTCGGCGCGGCGCCGACGTTGGAGGGATGACCTGGCGTGATTCCGTCGTCATCCCCCGACCTGATCGGGGGAAAGACGAAACGCGGGAAAGACGAAACGTGGGAAATGCGATAGAAACAGCCCTTAATACGTATCAACCCTTACTCACATGCACCCATCCCATCTCCCCGCAGTCCTCTGGATAACCCTCATCCTCTTCCTCGCCGGCTGCCAGTCCACCCCCGAGCCCGAAGCCCGCTGGTGGCGCGGCAACCTGCACACCCATTCGCTCTGGAGCGATGGAGACGACTATCCAGAGATGATCGTGGGGTGGTATGTCGCGAACGGGTACGACTTTGTGGCCCTTTCCGAACACAACGTGATCGCCCAGGGGGAGCGGTGGAGCGAGGTGGACGAGAATCGGGGCGGCCGGCCGGCGTTTGATCGGTATCTGGATGAATTTGGGGAGGGATGGGTCGACCAGCGTGTCTCCGGCGATACGTTATTCGTGCGGCTGCGCACGCTCGATGAATTCCGCCCGCTGTTCGAGGCGCCCGACAGTTTCCTGGTGATCACCGCCGAGGAGCTGACCGACGGGTTCGGAGGGAAGCCGGTACACATCAACGTGACCAACATTCAGGACTTCATCCCGCCGCAGCGGGGAGGGTCACTACGCCAGACGATGCAGAATAACGTCGACGCCGTGCTGCGTCAGCGCGATTCGACGGGGGTGCCGATGTTTCCCCACATCAACCACCCCAACTTTGGCTGGGCGATGACGGCGGAGGATCTGCTGACGCTGCGGGGCGAGCGGTTTTTTGAGGTCTATAACGGCCATCCGATGGTGCATAACGAGGGCGATTCCCTCCGCCCCGGCACCGAGCGCATGTGGGACATCATCAACACCCGCCGACTGCTCAACGGAGACCCGATCCTGCTGGGGCTGGCCGTGGACGACAGCCACAACTACCTGGAGATGGGTCCCGCCCAGAGCAACGCCGGCCGCGGCTGGGTGATGGTGCGGGCCGATACCCTTTCCGCCGTGGCGCTCGTGACCGCCCTGGAGGCCGGCGACTTCTACGGCACCACCGGCGTGGAGCTTGCGGACGTCCGCTCCGACGCCTCCGGTCTGTCGCTGGAGATCCGCCCCGAGCCCGGAGTCACCTACACCACCACCTTTTACGGCACCCTCGCCGCCCACGACACCACCAGCACCCCCGTGCAGCTGCCGGACGGCGCGTACGTGAGCCGGCACTACAGCGAGGACGTCGGCCAGGTGCTGGCCACATCGGATGAGTTGAATCCGCGGTACGATTTCACCGGGGCCGAGTTGTACGTCCGGGCGAAGGTGGTGTCGTCGAAGCCGAAGGAGAATCCGTACCGGGAAGGAGAGATGGAGACGGCGTGGACGCAGCCGGCGGTGCGGTGAGCGTTTGATCGTTCAGAAACCGTTGAGATTTTCTGTTCTCCCAATTTCGAGCGGCAGTTCTTTGCCTTATAGCCTCGAATTTCTGGGATCGTCTTCCTCGCGAAAGCGGGGATCCATGCAAATCTGTATGAATGGCTTGGATCCCCAATCAAGTTGGGGACGACGAGAGGAGAGCAAAAGCAAGATCTCAATAGTTTCTGAACGTTTCTCCGTTTACGTGTACGGACGAGATCAGGGGATCCCAACTTCGTCGAGGACCTGCACAATCCGCTGTAACATGGAGTCCATTGTCAGCGGGGCTCTGGGATCTCTACTACGATCCCGTGGGTGATTCGGATCAACTCCAGCATCACCTGGCGTTCGGTCCACTCGGGATGGGTGCTGCGCAGCCGGGCGCAGGCAAGCTTCCGCACGCGCTCGCTCAATTCCATGGCCACCCGCACTTTCTGCGCACCGGGCATCCGTCGAAAGATTTCCATCTGGACGGTGACGGCTTCCGGGCTTGAGTCGGTCATGTGGACGTTGGATGGGATTTGGGATACCGGGAATGCTTCAATCATCGCGGAATGGACGCAGGTTGATATGCCGGCAGGACCGGGAGTTCCAGCAGCGATACGACATGAATTCCGTTATTGATCTGCCAGGGGATTGTCAACGCCATGCCCGCCACGCCCACACCCCCACCAACCCCAGCATGACGAGCCGCAGGACCTCACCTGCAATCGGAGCGAGCCCCAGATACGCGGTGGTAGCCGGCGCGGCGAAAGCGTAATAAATGCCGGCGGCCGCCGCGGCGAGGCCGGCGAGCATTCGGACCGGCGCGATGCGGAAAATCCCATTGATCGCGGCCACAACGATAAAACTGGCCGCGGCCGCGCCGAAGACTTCCAGGTACACGGAGGGTGCGGAGGCGATCGGGCCATTTTCCGTGAGAAAATACCCCAACACGAATCCCGGGAAGGCGCCGGCGAAGACGCCGTAGGGCGTAGCGATCCAGCGGGTAGAAGTCCGCCCGGGGCCGATGGCCTGGTGGAGGGATTTCTGCGGCGCGAGGTCCAGGCAGCCCTTCGGCACACACCGCACACACGACGCGCAGCGGGTGTCCTTCATCGCCACCAGCGGGTGTTGACCGTAGAGCTTCTCGACAGGGAGGACGGGGCAGAGGGTGTTGCAGAAGCCTGCTTTTTGTGGGTAGATCGCGCCCAGTCCCAGGGCCAGGGCGCCGACGGCCAGGATCACGATTCCCAGGATCGCCCCTTCTTCGTTGAACAAAAACCGCCGCGCCGGCACCAGGATCAGCAGCAGGGCGATGCCGGCCGTGCCGAGGGTTTTCTGGAGTGCTGCCGGCATCGTTCGCGCGGCGAAAAGCCCATTCGGCAACATGTTCAGCGTCGCCAGCGGGCATAGGGCGCGCCAGATGAGCGGGGAGAGGAGAAACGTGGCCGGCAGGATGGGGATGAGGACGTTCCAGAGCAGCCCGAGCGCCGACTCCGGCGCCGAGAACAGCCCCACGATCAGCGCCCCCGTCACCAGCAACCCGAGCCCCTGCGCGAGGCGCCAGCCGGCGGAGAGGGATTGAGAGGTGGTGCGCAGCGCGATGGGCATGGAGTCGAGGAATCGCCGTGGGATGGTCGGGGCGAGGCCAAGATAAAACGCGGGTCCCGGGGGTGGTTGAGAGGGGGATTCCTACACAACGCTCCTGCGTGTTGAAGCGTCATCGCTGCCATGTCGCCCCGTCATCCCCAACCCCGATTGGGGATCCATGCAAGCCCATAGTAATGCGCAAAATCTGCCCGGAACAGCATGTTAGGTAGTCTCGCGCCTTCTATGGATCCCCGCGTTCGCGGGTATGACGATGATAGACGTTTTGCAGATTCCTCTACATCTTTAAACCCTAAACCCCGACCATTAAACCCTCTCACCCATCCGTCACGCACCCGTGCGAGGCGTCGCTGACATTTTTGATGTACTTGTACAACGTCCCGCGGGTGGCGGGCAGGGGCGGGGCGATCCAGGCGGCGCGGCGGCGGGCCATCTCCTCAGCCGAAACAGCGACGGAGATCGACTTCGCGTCGGCGTCGATCGTCACGACGTCGCCATCCTTCAGCAATGCGATGGGGCCGCCCTCCTGCGCCTCCGGGACGACGTGGCCGATGATAAATCCGTGGCTGCCGCCGCTGAAGCGGCCGTCGGTGATGAGGGCGACGCTGCTGCCCAGGCCGGCGCCCATGAGGGCGGAGGTGGGCGTCAACATTTCCGGCATGCCCGGACCCCCTTTCGGGCCCTCGAAGCGGATGACGACGACATCGCCGGCCTGGATCTTCCCCTGTTCGAGGCCGCGGAGCATGGCCTCCTCGCGGTCGAACACCCGGGCGGGGCCGGTGAACACCAGGCCTTCTTTTCCGGTGATTTTCCCCACCGAGCCGCCGGGGGCGAGGTTGCCGCGGAGGATGTAGATGTGGCCGGTGGCCTTGATGGGGTTGGAGATCGGGCGAATGATCGGCTGGCCGGCCGGCAGCGCCGGCGCGTCGGCCAGATTTTCGGCGATGGTTTTACCCGTCACCGTCATTGCGTCGCCATGCAACATGCCGGCTTCGAGGAGGAGCTTCATCACCGCCGGGATCCCGCCGATGTCGTTCAGGTCCTGCATGACGTATTGCCCGCTTGGCTTGAGATCCGCCAGGAACGGCGTTTCGTCGGAGAGGCGCTGCATATCTACCAGCGTCCAGGCGATATCGAACGCGTGCGCCATGGCCAGGAGGTGGAGGACCGCGTTGGTCGACCCGCCCGTGACGAGCACCACCCGCATCGCGTTTTCGAACGAGGCGCGGGTGACGATTTTGCGGGGGGTGAGGCCCTGTTCGAGCATCGCCTTGAGGGCGAGCCCTGCCGAGCGGCATTCGTCGATTTTGCGGAGGTCGATGGCCGGCAGGCTGGAGCTGAACGGCAGCGAAAGCCCCATCGCCTCGATGGCCGAGGCCATCGTGTTGGCGGTGTACATCCCGCCGCAGGCGCCGGCGCCCGGGATCGAGCAGCGGACGATGTGCTGGCGTTCGGCCTCGTCGATCTTGCCCGACAGATAGGCGCCGTAACTCTGGAAGGCGCTCACGATATCCAGTTTTTCCCCCTTTTTGGAGAACCCGGGCTGGATGGTGCCGCCGTAGATCATGAGCGCGGGGCGGTCCAGCCGGCCCATCGCCATCACACATCCCGGCATATTTTTGTCGCACCCCGGGATCGCGATCAGCCCGTCGTACCACTGGCCTCCCATGATCGTCTCGATCGAATCCGCGATGAGGTCGCGCGACTGGAGGCTGTACGACATCCCGTCCGTACCCATCGAAATCCCGTCCGACACGCCGATCGTGTTGAACCGCATCCCGATCATGCCGGCCGCCTCGACCCCCTCGCGCACCGCGGCGGAGAGGTCCAGCAAGTGCATGTTACACGGGTTCCCCTCGAACCAGACCGACGCGATGCCCACCTGGGCCTTCTGCATGTCGGCCTCGGACATCCCGGTGGCGTAGAGCATGGCCTGCGAGGCGCCCTGGGACTTGGGCTGGGTGATGGTTTGGGAGTGGCGGTTGATGGAAGGCATAGGGAAAATGCAAAAGGCAAAATGAAAAATGAAAAATGGAATGTGTGTGGGTGAAAGCTACGCGATGGGGGCGAAATGCAATACACCAGGTCCGTAGGATTCCTTTGATCCCGAGAATCTTTATATTCGGTTCTACTTACCTCACCATCCACCCCCACCAACGATCATTGCGCATGAAATCCGTTCGTTCGGTTCTGATCGCCAGTTCTCTGTTCTTCTTCATCGGGTGCCAGCCGGCCGCCGAACCCGTAACTCCTACCGCGGCGCCCGAAAGCGCTTACGAGACGGTAGGCAGCATCGAGCGGGCCGATCCGCGGCTCGACGCCGTCGTGCCGGCGGATGCGACGCTAGAGGTGCTGGCGGACGGATTCGCGTGGTCTGAAGGGCCGGTCTGGGTGCCATCGATGGGCGCGGTGCTGTTTTCGGACATCCCCAACAACACCATCCATAGCTGGAGCGAGGACGAAGGTCTCGGGGTGTACCTCCGGCCGGCCGGCTTTAATCTCGAAAATCCTCCCGGGGAAGAGCTGGGCACCAACGGGCTGTTCCTGGATGCGGACGGCCTGCTGCTGATGGCCAACCACGGCCTGCGCGGAATCACCCGGCTGGACACGGCCAATTTCACCCACAAGATCCTCGTCGATCGATACGAAGGCAAGCGGCTCAACAGCCCGAACGACCTTGTGCTTCGGGCCAACGGCGACATCTTCTTCACCGACCCGTCGTATGGCCTGGAAGGGCGGGAAGAGAGCCCGATTCGTGAGCTGGACTTCAACGGGGTCTACCGTCTTACGCCGAACGGTACGCTTAGCGTGGTCACCAGAGCTTTCCAGAATCCGAACGGAATCGGGCTCTCTCCGGACCAGACGATCCTGTACGTCGCCCAGTCGAACGGCCAGGAGCCTGTCATAAGGGCGTACGACATCCAGGCCGATGGGTCCGCGACCAACGAGCGTATCTTCTTCGACGCCTCGGAGCTGAATGCCGAGACCGGCCGGCGCGGTGGGTTCGACGGGTTCGTGGTGGACGCCGCCGGCAACATCTTTACGTCTGGCCCCGGCGGTGTGCTCGTGTTGACGCCGCAGGGCGAATACCTGGGCACGTTGCTCACCGGGCAGGCCACGTCGAATGCCACGTTCGGCGGGGACGGCTCCGATTTATTTATCACGGCCGATCGGTATCTCCTGCGCGTGCGGACAAGCACCCGCGGGATCGGTTTCTAGCGCTCACGATCCACCCACAAACGGAACGCGACATGAAACTACTCTACAGAACCCGCGCCGCGATCGGTCGGCTAACCCTGGGGCTAATGGCCCTGACGACGATCGCCGCGATTGGCGTGGACGACTACGAAACGCTGAAAGTAGGCCAGAAAGCGCCGGCGTTTAGCCTGCCCGGCACCGACGGCGAAACCTATACCCTCGATAGTTTTTCGGACGCGGAAGTCCTGGTGATGATCTTCACCTGCAACCACTGCCCGACGGCCCAGGCGTATGAGGAGCGGATGAAGCAATTAGTAGTCGACTATCAGGATCGCGGCGTGGCTGTCGTGGCCGTTTCCCCGAACGATCCGGCGTCCGTCCGGCTCGATGAACTGGGCTATACGGACCTCAGCGACTCCTTCGAGGAAATGCAGATTCGGGCGGCGGACATGGCCTACAATTTCCCGTACCTGTACGACGGCGAGACACAGGAAATGTCCAAAGCCTACGGCCCGGTGGCGACGCCTCATGTGTTTGTGTTCGACCGAGACCGCGTGCTCCAATATATCGGCCGCATCGACGACGAGGAGCGGATTGGGAAGGCAAAAACCCATGACCTGCGCGATGCGCTGGAGGCGATGCTCGCCGGGAGGCCCGTCGCCAACGCAACGACCAAAACGTTTGGTTGCTCGGTGAAATGGGCGGACAAAACCGGCGACGTCCAGCGCGCCGTGAAGCGGTGGCAGGAAGAACCCGTGTCGGTCGAGACCATTACCATCGAAGGCGTCAAGGACCTCATGAAAAACGACACCAACAAGCTCCGTGTGATCAACATCTGGGCGACGTGGTGCGGGCCGTGTGTGACCGAGATGCCCGAATTCGTGGACATCAACCGGATGTACCGCGGACGCCGGTTCGAACTGATCACCATCAGTATGGACGGCCCCGAGCTGGCGGAAGACGTGCTGGACGTCTTGAAACGTAACCACGTGTCGTCCAAGAATTACCACTTCGCCAACGAGGACGCGTATGCGCTCATCGAGGCGCTGGACCCCGAATGGCCGGGCCCGATTCCGTACACCGTGCTCATCAAGCCGGGTGGCGAAATCGTCTTCCGGCAGCTGAGTAAGATCGACCCCCTCGAACTCAAACGCGAAATCGTCAACCACGTCGGTCGGTATTACGACTGACGTCCCCCATCATCCTACCAACAGCATGAAAGAGCATTTGCCGTCCCGTCGGAGCGCCATCAAGAAGCTGGCCGGCGCCGCCGCCATCGTGTCGACTACCGGGTTCAGCACGGAGTACGACCGCCAGCGGGATTTTAAGCTCGCGGGCAATATCAAGCACTCGGTCGCCCGCTGGTGCTTCCGGAACTTCTCGATCCCGGACCTCGCGAAAAACGCTAAGGAGATGGGCATCACGTCCGTCGAGATCCTCCAGCCGTCGGAGTTCGGCCCCCTACTCGAACTGGGCATGACCTGCGAGATGACGGTGGGTGTCGGCTCGATCGAAAAAAACATCAACCGAATCGAGAACCACGCCGAACTGGTCCCCCAGTATCTCCAGCATATCGACCTCGTGGCGGATGCCGGCTTTAAAAACCTGATCATGTTCTCCGGCAACCGCGACGGTATGGACGATCATGAAGGGCTGCGCAACTGCGCGAAGGCCATCAAACAGGTCGTCGGCCACGCCGAAAAACGCGGGGTGCTCCTCAACATGGAGCTGCTCAACAGCAAGGTGAACCACCGGGATTACATGTGCGACAACACCCAGTGGGGCGTGTCGCTGGTCGATATGGTGGGCTCGGATCACTTCAAGCTCCTCTACGACATCTACCACATGCAGGTGATGGAGGGGGACGTAATTCGGACGATAAAGGACTACAAGGACTACTTCGGCCACTACCACACCGCCGGCAACCCCGGGCGTAACGAGATCGACGACACGCAGGAGCTAAATTACCCGGCCATCATGAGAGCCATCGTCGAAACCGGCTACCAGGGGTTCGTCGCCCAGGAGTTCGTCCCGCTGCGCGACCCGATGACGTCGCTCCGCGAGGCCATCAAAATCTGTGACGTGTAGGCCCGGGCTCCAAACCCTCTGGCCGGCGTACAACGCCCTGTTATTCACCAACACCTGACTTCTATGCGCGAATACGCGATGTCACCTTCCGTACCGGTCGCCGAAAGCGGCGTTGATGTACGGGCCGATTTTATCATGCGGACCTACAGCCACCTCTTCGGGGCCATGCTCGGGTTTGCGTTGATCGAGATCATCCTGTTCAAAACCGGGTTGGCGGCTACGATTGCATCGACCCTGATGGGCGTCAACTGGCTATTTGTTCTCGGTGGATTCATGATCGTAAGCTGGTTCGCCAGCCGCACCGCCATGCAGGCGGAGTCGTCGGCGTCGCAATACGGCGCCCTGGTGGCGTTTGTCGCGGCCCAGGCCATCCTGTTTGTGCCGCTGTTGTACGTCGCGGATAGGACGGCGCCGGGCGTCATCAACAGCGCGGCGATCGTGACGCTGCTGGGCTTCGCCGGCCTGACGGCTGTCGCCATCCTCACCCGGAAGGACTTTTCCTTCCTCGGCGGCATCCTGCGTTGGGGCTTCATCGTGGCGCTGGTGCTGATCGTGGCCGGAGTGATCTTCGGGTTTGAACTCGGGACGTTCTTCTCGGTCGGCATGGTGGCGCTCGCCGGCGCGGCCATCCTGTACGATACGTCGAACGTGCTGCATCATTACCCGGCGGACCGGCACGTGGCGGCGTCCCTTGCGCTGTTTGCATCGGTCGCGCTGATGTTCTGGTATGTCCTGCGGTTGTTTATGTCTCGGGACTGACCGGTTGGGGCCAGGCAACGGGTAATCCATGTGGCATATGTCATGGTAGGGGCGAGTCTGAGACTCGCCCCTACGTATTTTGCCCCGGTGGTATCTGCCGCGTCCGTATCCGCCCGTCCGTAACGCACCCCCGCCGGCGACGACGTATCGATGCCCCCTCCCTATACCGCATCCAGGACATCCATGACGCACCGACTGATCGCCTGTTTATTCCTTTTCGCCATCGCCAGCCCAGCCCTGGCGCAACGCGCGCCCGATCTGCGCGGGTGGAAGACCAACACCGACAAGCGCTCGATTGAACTCGACGAACTGATGTCCGGCGGCCCGCCGAAAGACGGCATCCCGGCCATCGACGCGCCGCGTTTTGTGTCTATTTCTGCTGCTACGGTGTGGCTGAAGCCGCAGGAGCCTGTCGTGGCCGTAATCCTGGGCGATGCCGCGCGCGCTTACCCGCTCCAGATCCTGACGTGGCACGAGATCGTGAACGATGTCCTGGCCGGCACGCCGGTGACCGTCACGTTCTGCCCCCTCTGTTACGCCGCCATCGCCTTCGACCGCCGGCTGGAGGGCGCGACCTACTCGTTCGGAGTGTCAGGGATGTTGCGGTATTCGGACATGGTGATGTACGACCGGCAGACCGAGACGCTCTGGCAGCAACTCAGCGGCGAGGGTATCGTGGGCGATCTCACCGGCGCCACCCTCCGCCAGATTCCCGCGCAGATCGTCTCGTTCGAGCAGTTTCGGGCGGATTATCCTACCGGCGACGTCCTCTCCCGCGAGACCGGGTATGTGCGGGACTACGGCCGCAACCCCTACGCCGGCTACGATAACATCGACGAGCGCCCCTTTCTATACCGGGGTCCGGAGGACCGCCGGCTGAAACCCATGGAAAAGGTAGTGACGGTTAGCCTCGGCGGCGTCGAGCGGGCCTACCCGCATGGCATCACGCGGCGCGTCGGCGCCATCAACGACGCGGTTGGTGGGGAGGATATCGTCGTCTTCCACGGCAGCGGCGCCGTTTCAGCGCTGGACGACGCCGAGATCAGCGCCTCGCGGGAGATCGGGACGACGGGGGTTTTCCTGCGCACGGTGGAGGGGCGGATGTTGACGTTCCGTTATGAAGGAGACCGATTCATCGATGCCGAAACGGGCAGCGTGTGGTCGGCCCTGGGGCGGGCGGTGGAGGGGCCGATGGCCGGCCGGCGCCTCGAACCCATCCCGCACGGCAATTACTTCGCCTTCGCCTGGTTCGCGTTTATGCCCGGCACGACGGTATATGCGGAGTGATGGTTTGCCCAACAGAAGGGGTCCTGGTTTAAGCAGCCCCTCGAATGAAATGTCATCCCGAGCATGTCGAGGGACCTCCCGAACCAACGCGGAAAGGATGAAAGAAGGGCCATCACGGTCGGCCGGGAGTTGGCGAATCAGTACAACCTGGACTGGACATCACCTTCCTCTTCCAGTCACCGCGAAACCGTAAACACCGCTCGCACCTCCTCGCTCTCCCGATACCCATACCGTATCGCCCGGGCGCGCACGACCGTTGTGCCGTTAGGTAGCGACAGCGGTTTGTGATAGAGCAGCCACCGCGCCGGCTCGGCGTCCCCGAGGGCATAGGCGATAGAGGCGCCCTGGGTGGGGCTCTGGAGCATGACGAGCACCGGGCCGGCGAACGTCCCGCCCGAGGGCGTGTCCGCCGGCGCGACATGGTCGGCCGCGTTCGGGATGAACAGCGGCGGCTGCGTGACCGGCTGTACGCCGCCGGGCCACATCGAGGCGACCATCACGTCTTCCGATATCGCCCCCATATCTCCACTTTCCACCCGCCACGCGTCCAGCGCCGCCCGGAGGCGGGTTTTGACGCCAGCGAAGGCCGGCTCGTCGGCCAGGTTGCGGATTTCGTGGGGGTCGGTTTCGGTGTCGTACAGCTCCTCCGGCGGCCGATTGGGCATGAACCACACCCTTTGCGCCCCTGTCAATCGGCCCTCGGCGTGAAAACGGAGCAGGAGCTTCATCGTCTCGTTCCGGTTTTCGTAGGGGATGAACTGGACGTAGGGGAGGTCGGGATAAAAATTCTGGATGTACTTGAACCGGCGGTCACGCACGGCGCGGACCCGGTCGTACGCCTCGTCGTGCCGGTCGCGTGCGGCAAAGACCACATCGCGGGGGGCGGACCGGCTCGGGCCGAGGAAAGGCCGGCCCTGGAGGTGGATCGGGAGGGGCACGCCGGCCAGCGAGAGCACGGTCGGCGCAAGGTCGATGGTGCTGATGAGCTGCGGGTCCACCGTGCCGGCCGGCAACTCCCCGACCCACCGCACGATCAGCGGGATCAGGATGCCAGAGTCGTACAGCCACCGCTTCGCGCGCGGCATGCCATCGCCGTGGTCGCTCCAGAACATCACGATCGTATTCGTGAGCAGCCCGTCGGCGCGGAGGTTGTCCAGGATGTCGCCGGCCCAGGCGTCCATCGCTGCGATGTTGTCGTACATCCGGGCGAGGTCCTCGCGGACGACCGGCTCGTCGGGGTAATAGGGCGGGACGCGGACAGCGGCGGTGTCGGTCCGGATGGGCTCGCCCGGGCGGGGCCAGACGTGCGATTCGTGGGTGCCGGTGTAGTTGAAGACGCTGAAAAACGGCTGGTCGGTGCTGCGACGGTTCTGGTAGTGGGCGCCAGGGCCGGACTCGTCCCACGCGGTCAGCGGTTGCCGCGGGTCGGTGTGCGGCGCGAACTGGTAGTCCGTCTTGGCGTCGTTCGTGGTGTAGTAGCCGGCGGCCCGCAGGGATTCGGTAAACGCTTTGACGTGGGGAGGGGGCACGGCCGAGTAGGGGGTGGGCAGGCCGGAGGTTCGGTGGTGGTGCGTCCCGATGGAGGTCGGGTACATCCCCGTGATGATGGCCGACCGGCTCGGCGCGCAGACGGCGGAAGTGGCGAACGCCCGGGTAAAACGCACCCCCTCGGCGGCAAGGCGGTCCAGATTGGGGGTTTGTGCGACCGGGTCGCCATAGACGCCCAGGTGGGGACTCATGTCTTCCACCGAGATCCAGACAATGTTCGGCCGCTGAGCGAGCGTCGGCGTGGCGAGTAAAAGCAGCGCGACCAGCGCGAACGTTCGAGGGAAACGCCGGCTGGTCGCTGAAACGGGGTTGGGCATGGCACTACTGCGGGCCGGCGTCACATCGAAACCGTGGCGCGCGGACGAGGTGCCTCGTCCGGCACGTCGTTGCCGCGGGGGACGAAGGACTGGATGCCTGTGATCGCCCGGCCCAGGATGAGGCCGTGGATGTCGTAGGTCCCCTCGTAGGTGTTGACGGTTTCGAGGTTCATCATATGGTGGATGATCCGGAAATCCCCCGTGATCCCATTGCCCCCGAGCATGTCTCGGCCCATGCGGGCGATCTCAAGGGCCTTCCCGCAGTTGTTGCGTTTGGCGAGGGAGATCATCGGCGGCGCGGCGCGGCCGGCATCCTTCAGCGTACCCAGGCGCCAGGCGAGGAGCTGCATCTGCGTGATCTCGGTGGCCATGTTGGCCAGCTTGGTCTGGATCAGCTGCATCGATGCGAGCGGGTAGCCGAACTGCTCGCGCTCCATGACATACGTCCGCGCCCGGTGATAGCAGTTCTCGGCCGCGCCGACGACGCCCCAGGAAATTCCGTAGCGGGCGTTGTTCAGGCAGGAGAACGGCCCCTTGAGGCCGCGAATCTCCGGAAAGACGTTGGCATCCGGCACGAAGCAATCGCTCAACACGATCTCGCCGGTGATCGAGGCCCGGATCGACATCTTATTATGGATCTTGGGCGCCGAAAACCCTGGAAAACCCTTTTCGACCAGGAAGCCCCGGATGACACCTTCGTCGTCGCCGGCTTCGCGGGCCTTGGCCCAGACGACCGCCACATCGGCGAAAGGCGAGTTCGTGATCCAGGTCTTGGCGCCATTGAGCACCCAGCCGCCATCCACCTTCCGAGCCACGGTGACCATCGACCCGGGGTCCGATCCGTGGTCCGGCTCCGTCAGCCCGAAACACCCGATCAGCTCGCCTGTGGCGAGGCGGGGCAGGAAACGCTGACGCTGCTCCTCCGTGCCAAAGGCGTGGATGGGGTACATGACCAGGGAGGACTGCACCGAGGCAAAGGACCGGTAGCCGGAGTCCACGCGTTCCAGCTCGCGGGCGATGAGGCCGTACGCCGTGTAGCTCACGCCGGCGCCGCCGTATTCCGGCGGAATCGTCGCTCCGAGGAGCCCCAGGGAGCCCAGTTCACGGGGGATATCCTCGTGGAAGACCTCGTGCTGGTTGCCTTCTAGGGCGCGTGGCTCCAGGTGGTGCTGGGCATATTCGCGCGCCGTCTCCAAAATCATCCGGTCCTCTTCGGTGAGCATCTCCTCGAAGAGAAACATATCATCGATATTAAACGCCTTTGAAGACATGGCTTGGGTACGACCTGCGTAGAGAGTTCTGGGGGACGGTGGGCATGTAATGAACTCACCCACGCCGGCGTTCCCCGGAGAAAAAAACAGGTCGTCGGGTGGATTTGATGAAAACGGGGGCCGTCGCTGGCGGGGCGGTCGGTTTTTGTGATCACTTCCGTTATTTTCGTCGCGAACGCCCTCACTGTCCACCCCGACGGACGCACGCCTGAACGTACGAGCCCATGCGCATTTTGCTGATCGGAAACGGCGGCCGCGAGCACGCGATGGCCTGGAAGCTGGCCGCCAGCCCGCGTTGTGAAGCCCTGTTTATCGCACCCGGCAACCCCGGTACGGCCCAGGTAGGGCAAAACATAGCCATCGCCGCGACCCACATCCCGGGTCTGGTCGATTTCGCCCTTGAGGAGAACATCGACCTCACGGTGGTCGGCCCCGAACAACCGCTGGTGATGGGGATCGTGGATGCGTTTGAGGCGGCCGGCCTGGCCATCTTCGGCCCGAGCGCCGCCGCGGCCCAATTGGAAGGCAGCAAGGCGTTCGCCAAGGCCTTTATGGTCCGCCACGGCATCCCGACGGCCGAACACCGCACCTTCGCGGCGGCGGCCTACGACCAGGCGCTTGCCTTTCTCCAGACCGCCGAGATGCCCATCGTGCTGAAGGCCAGCGGCCTGGCGGCGGGCAAAGGCGTCGTGATCTGCGAAACCCGCTCCGAAGCGGAGGCCGCGCTTCGCGACATCGTGCAGGAGCATCGGTTCGGCGATGCCGGCGACGAGGTCGTGATCGAAGGGTTTATGCAAGGTGAAGAGGCGAGCCTGTTCGCGGTCTGTGATGGGCAATCGTACACGCTGCTGGCTACCGCGCAGGATCATAAACGGGTGGGAGATGGCGACACCGGGCCCAATACCGGTGGGATGGGGGCCTATGCGCCGGCGCCGCTGGTCACGCCCGAGCTTCAGGCCCGGATCTGCCGCGACATCGTCGAGCCCACCCTCGCCGGGATGAACGCCGAGGGCGCCCCGTTCAAGGGATTTCTGTATGTCGGCCTCATGATCGACGAGCGGGGGCCGCGGGTGGTGGAGTACAACTGCCGGCTCGGGGATCCCGAGGCGCAAGTCGTGCTGCCGTTGCTCGCATCGGACTTCCTGGAGCTCGTCCTGGCCGGCGCGCAGGGGCGTATCTCCTCCTCACCCGCCCGCCTCGCGGCCGGCGCGGCCGCCTGTGTCATCCTGGCGGCGCCCGGCTATCCCGGCGACTATCCGAAGGACCTCCCCATCGAGGGCCTCGACATCGACGGCCGCCTGGCCGACGCACTCGTTTTTCACGCCGGCACCCGCCGCGATGAGTCCGGGCGGATCGTAACAGCCGGCGGGCGCGTACTGGCTGTCACGGGCGCCGGCCCGTCGCTGGCGGATGCGCTCAACCAGGCGTACGCCGGCGTCTCCTGGATTCATTTCGAGGGCGCGCATTATCGAACCGACATTGGCAAAAAAGGGCTCGCGCGGCTGGCGTGATCGGTGCTGGAAGGGGGTGGCGTCGCTCCTTCTTTCGGCTGTCGGTGTCGGCGCCTATGCCCAGCCGGCTCCTACCGATGCTCCCCGCCTCATCGCCCCATTCGTCGACGCGCGGGCCGTGGCGGTGGACCCCGCCGGCGTGGTGTATGTCGTCGAAGGGGCCCGCGAGGCCATTGTGACGCTTCGCAACCATCTGCCGGACGAGCGCCGCCTCGGGGGCCGCGGCTCGGAGGCCGGGCAGTTCGATGGCCTGGCCGACATCGACCCCACCAACGGACTCGTCCTCGTCGTCGCCGACGCCGGCAACGGCCGCATCCAGCGCTTCTCCCGCGAATTCCTGTTCCTTGAATCGCTCCCGGTGGATCGGCGCGAGGCGGGAGCGGAGGCCGGCGGCTATACCTCCTACCGAAAACAGGAGCAGGGTGGCTCCTCCGGACAGGGCCGGCCCATCGCCGTCCGAACCAGCCACGCCGAAGAGACATTTGTCGTGGATGTGGACCGGCACGTGGTGCTGAAGTGGGATCGCGAGCGCAACTTCGAGCGCGAGATCGGCGGCTATGACGCCGGCGACGGCGCACTCATAGAGCCTGTAGCGCTGGCTCTGGATCAGGCGCAGCGGACCCTGTTTGTGCTGGATATCGGGCGCGGCGCCGTGATGGTGTACGATTTTCTGGGGGGATTCGAACGGCTGATGGCCCTCGACCCCGCCGGCGATGCGATCGGGCTCGAGGTCTGGGGAGAGGAGCTGATGGTATTCGAGCAAGATCGCGTCGTTCGGTATCACGCGCGCGGGCATCGCGAAGCGGAATACGCCGTCGACCTCGGCGAACCCATCGTCGACATGGCCTGGAGCGCGGCCGGCGTGTATGCGTTGACGAAACGCGCTCTGTACCGCCTGGACCTTCACTAGCGCGCCGTCGGCCACCTTCTCCGAAGATATCATGCCGCTGCGCCTGTTTTTCCTACTGTGCTGGTTGGCCGGGTCCACGCTGCGCGTGGCCGACGCTCAGGAGATCCAGCCCCGCCCGACCTCTGCCGGCGCTCAACGAGAAACGCTGCAAGTCGTTGCCGCCGGCCCGATTATGCTGCGCCCGTTTATCATCAACGGGACGGAGCGGCTCTGGTGGAACGGGGCCGCGCTGGATTCCACGGCGTATCGGATCGACTTCACCGCCGGCGTGCTCGAGCTGGACACCACGCGCGTCCGACCGCCTGGCCAGTTGATCGTGGCGTATTCCACGTTTCCGTTTCGGTTCGAGCCGCTTTATCGCGAGGCTGTTGTATCGGACAGCCTTCCGCCGGCCGAGGCCGACACGGCCCGGGCCGCCCGGCTTGCCGCAATGCCTTCCGCCGGCCGCGACCCCTTCGGCGCACCCGGCCTTCAGCGGAGCGGGTCGATCACCCGGGGCATCGTCGCCGGCAACAACCGCGATGTCAGCGTTGAATCCGGCCTGCGCATGCAACTCGCCGGCGAAATCGTGGACGGCGTGGAAGTCCAGGCCGTGCTCACCGACGCCAACACCCCCATCCAGCCGGAAGGGACGACGCAGCGGCTGAACGAGTTCGACAAAGTTTATATCGGAATCACGTCGCAAGCCGGCGCCGTCGAGCTGGGAGATTTTAATCTGGACTTCACCCACTCCGAGTTCGCCCGGCTGTCCCGCAAGCTCCAGGGCGCGCACGTCGTCGGCGAGGCCGGCAGGGCATCGCGACTACGAGTCGACGCCGCCGGCGCGGCCGCGCGGGGGCTGTTTCGCTCGCAGGACATCCCACCGATCGATGGCGTCCAGGGACCGTACCGGCTGGAGGGCGAGGCCGGCGAGCAGTTTATCATCGTCATCGCCGGCTCGGAGTCGGTCTTTCTCGATGGCGTCCTCCTCACCCGGGGTGAGACGAATGATTATGTGATTGACTACGCCACCGGCGAGATTTCCTTTACCCCCAACCGGATCGTGACGGCGGACCGCCGCATCACGGTCGAGTTTCAATACTCGACCAACCAGTTCAGCCGTACGCTCGTGGCCACGGCCGCCGAGGCGATGCTCTTCACCGACGCCGCCGGCGACCCCCGCGCGGCCTTCGGCGTGACGTTTCTGCGCGAGGCAGACGGCGACGTATTCAACGACGAGTTCGGCCTTTCGGCGGAGGACTCGCTCCGGCTCATCCAGGCCGGCGACGGCCAGGCGCTTCGCAGCGGCGCCGAGCCCGTCGTGTTCGATCCCGAGGCTCCGTACGTCCAGTATCTTCAGGAGATCATCCCCGATAGCGTCGGGGGGGCCGATACGATCTTCGTGGCTGTGGATGCCCGGCCGGCCGATTCCGTGCAGGTCTACCGCGTCCGGTTCACGCGCGTCGGCGCCGGCAACGGGCAGTACCTCCGCGTCGGGCGCGGCGTCAACGGGATTTTGTATGAGTATCGGGGCGCCGGCCTTGGGGAGTATGACCCCGTGCTGGTGTTGCCCCGGCCGAAAAACCAGAACCTGCTGGCTTTCCAGTCCAGGCTCGAGCCGATTCGAGGTGTCGAGGTGTTCGGGGAATGGGCGCGGTCGTTTTTTGATCAGAACCGCCTCTCCGCGGCCGACGCGGCGGACGATGTGGGCAACGCGTACGTCGCCGGCGGGCGCATCGATCACATCCCCGTCGACTTCGGCGCCGCGGAGCGCGGCAGCATATCTGCAGAATACAGACGCCGGCTCGTGGGGCAGCGGTTCACAGCGTTTAATCGCATCCGGCCGGTCGAGTTCGGCCGGCGCTGGAACCTCGGGGCCCGCACGTTCAACGCCGAGACCGACCTGGCGGCGTTCGGGGGGGATGAGGTGACGGATGAGGCATCGGTCGAGGTGCGGCTTACGCCGGCCTCGTTCGTGCGCGGCGAAGCCGGCTGGCTGAATCTCGGCGACGCCTTCGATAGCCGGCGGGCGCTCGGGCAGCTGGGTCTGGCAGAGGCGCGGGGGCCGCAGGCCGAATACCGGATCGAGTTGATCGCCAGCGAAAATCGGCTGGAAGGCGAGGAAGGCGATTGGCTCCGGCAGCGTGGCCGGCTCGCGCAGCCGCTGTTCGGCCGGCGCTTCACCCCGTACCTGGAGATGGAGCAGGAGCGCCGCGAACAGCGGGCCGCCGGCACCGACAGCCTCACCCTGGCGTCGCTGGCGTTTCTGGAGTTTCGGCCCGGTATCGGGTGGGCGGGCGAGCGCCTGCAGGCCGCCGGCAGCATCGCCCTGCGCGACGAAGAGGAGTGGGCCGAGGGCGTTCTCCGCGACGCGGCGAGAGCTACTACGTACCAGACCCAGTTCAACTGGGAGGCGTCGGACCGGCTGACGACCGAGGGCAGCCTCGGCTACCGTGTCCGGCGTTTCACCGACTACTTCCGTACGCAGGGCATGCGAGAAGACAACGAGTCCCTCATCCTCCGTTCTACCACCCAGTACACCACGCCCCGGCGCGCCGTGGACGTCAACCTCCGCTACGAGGCCGCCACCGAGCGGACCCCGACCCTCCAGGAGATCTACATCCGGACCGGCCCCGAACTCGGTCAGTTTGTGTGGGAGGATGTGAATGCGGATGGCGTGCTGCAGATCGACGAGTTTTTGCCTGAACGAACCCCGAACGAGGGGACATACGTGCGGACGTATGTACCGTCTGACAGCCTTTCGTCGGTCATCGGCGTCGGGGCGCGGCTACGGCTCCGCATCGACCCCTCGAAGGTGTGGCGCGACGCCGGCCCGGGGTGGCAGCGCGCCCTCGCCCAGGTGAGCACGCAGACGCTGATCGATCTTACTGAAAAAAGCCGCGACCCCGAGCTGGCGAGAATCTATCTATTGGATCTGAGCCGGTTTCGGAGCCCCGTAAACACCGTCAACGGCCGGATTCGGATCGCGCAGGACATCTTCCTGTTTCGGAGCAACCCGCGTTTCAGCCTGGACATCCGGTTCAACCAGACGCGCGGTCACTCCGAATTGGCCGCTGGTGAGGAGGTGCGGTTTCTGAACAGCTGGAGCGTCGAGGGCCGATCGCGCCTGTCGGACCGATGGGCGCTGAAACTCGCCGGCGCGATCGAGACGAATCGGCTGGAGAGCGCCGCGTTTGCATCCCGGCGGTACAATATAGAGGGGATCCGGATCGAGCCCGAGATCGCGTTTTCGCCGACGCGGCGGTACACGTTTGTGGCCGGCGGCGTCGTGGCGCGGAAGGAAGACACGCTCCTGGGGCGGGACGTGAAGATGGTTCGCATCCCCCTGGAAATCCGCTACGCCGTGGTGCGTAAGCTTCAGGTGACGACACGGAGCGAGGTCGCGCTCGTCCGCCTCACCGGCGAGGCCGTGGGCCTTGCCCAGTTCGAGTTGACAGATGGCCGCGGCGCCGGCACCTCGTGGCTGTGGGGGCTCCAGGGGGATTACACCGTGTCCCGCTACCTCCGCCTCTCGTTTTCCTACGACGGCCGCGCGCCGGCGGACGCGCCGGTGCTGCATACGATGCGCGTCCAACTCAGCGCGTTGTTCTAACGGCCGTTACGCGTTGACTCGTTGCGCGTTTGCGTTGCATCCCTACAGCACATTTCAGAGCAAGATGGCGCTTATCCCAATCACCAAACGGTCAACGGAAAAACGCGCAACGCGTAACGTCACGTTCTAATTGCTTTCACCCCTCCGGCGGCTCCGGCATCGCGAATTCGTCGTATTGTTCGCGGTAGATGGCTACGCCGGCGGCGCGCAGTTTGGCTTCCAGGTTTTCGTAGCCTCGGTCCAGGTGGTAGACGCGGAGGACGTGGGTTTCGCCGCGCGCGATGAGGCCGGCGAGGACGAGGGAGACACTCGCGCGGAGGTCGCTGCTCATCACCTGGGCGCCGGTGAGTTGCTGGCCGCCTTCGATGCGGACCGCGTTGCCCTCGACGCGAGCGCGGAGGCCCATGCGCTGGAGTTCCGGGATGTGGTTGAAGCGGTCAATGTAGATGGTATCCGTGACGCGGGACGTGCCGGCGGCGCGGGCCATGAGGACGGACCACTGGGCCTGGAGGTCGGTCGGGAAACCCGGGTAAATCGCCGTCTCGATGTCGGTGGGCAGGATGACTTCGGGGGTGTGGACGACGATGTGTCCGTCGTGGTAGTCGACCCGGATGCCGGCCCGCGCGAAGGCGTCCTTAAACGCCCCGCCCAGGTGGCGGTGCTCCGCGTTGTCGATGCGAACCGAGCCGCCAGGCGGGCCGGCGATGGCGGCCGCGATCATGAACGTGCCCAGCTCGATCCGATCCGGGCAGTTGACGATGGCGGCGGGATGCAGCGCCTCGACGCCTTCGATTTCGATGGTACGGGTGCCCAGGCCGGCGATCTTCGCGCCCATCTGCTGGAGTGCCTCGCCGAAGACGATCACGTCCGGCTCGGAGGCTGCGTTTTCGATGCGGGAGGGTCCCGTGGCGCGCACGGCGGCGAGCAGCAGGTTGATGGTGGCGCCGACGCTGGAGGGTTCGAGGCGAAACGAGCCACCGGGCAGCCGGCCCTTCGGCGCGCGGGCGATTACGTAGCCCTGTTCGAGGTCGATCTCGGCCCCGAACGCTTTCATCCCTTCGATGTGGAGATCCACCGGCCGTGGCCCCCAGGCGCATCCGCCGGGGAGCGACACCCGGGCGGTCCCGAACCGGCCCAGGAGAGCGCCGAGCATATAAAACGAGGCGCGCATCTTCTTGACGAGCTCGTAGGGTGCTTCCGGAAAGATCACCCGTTCCGCGTGGACGACCAGCGGGCCGGCGTCCGGTATGTCTACCTTCGCGCCGGTGAACTCCATGATCTGCGCCAGCGTGCGCACGTCGCGGACCCGCGGAACATTGGCGATGGTGCTCGTGCCCTCGGCCATCAACGCCCCGGTGAGCAGCGCCAGGGCCGTATTTTTGGAGCCGGCGACCGTCAGGCTTCCCCGCAGAGGCTGTCCCCCCGTGATGACCAGTTTTTCCATGCGATTCGAAGAAATGGAGTGCGTTATCGGCCCTTGAAACACCGAGCCCGCTTTTCGTTTCAAGTCGCCGAGCGCGATGTACACCGATAACCTACCTCGCTATTCGCTAATCGCTAATTCCATGATTTACCTCGACCACGCCGCCACCACACCCCTCGACTCCGAGGTGCTGGATGCGATGATGCCGTACCTCCGCGAGGCGTACGGCAACGCGTCGTCGGTACATGCGCTCGGCCGGCGGGCGCGGCATGCGGTGGAAGAGAGCCGGCAGACGATCGCGCGGCTCCTCGGGGCCGAGCCGGCGGAGATCGTTTTTACCAGCGGCGCAACGGAGGCGAACAACCTCGCGGTTCGCGGGGCCTCAAGGGGGGGGATTCTGATGGCCCGGACGGAGCATGAGGCCGTGCTGAAGCCGGCCGAGGCGTTGGCGGCCCTGGGCGTGCGGGTAGGGTATACGGCGGTGGGTTCGGGAGGCGGGGTTTCGGCGGAGGCCGTGATGTCGGCGCTGGAGGCCGGGTACGAGTTGGTGTCGATCATGCACGTGAACAACGAGACCGGAGCCCGTAACGATATAGCTGTTATTGCAAGTGAAGTGAGGAAAAAAGGCGTGCTGGTGCATACCGACGCCGTCCAGTCCGCCGGCCACCTCGCGCCCGGGGTGGATGAGCTGGGGGTGGATTTGATGAGCATTTCGGCGCACAAGTTCTACGGCCCGAAGGGGGTAGGATGCCTGTACGTGCGGGGCGGGGTGGAGCTTGGCGGACTCGTCGTGGGGGGATCGCAGGAGCGCGGCCGGCGGGGCGGGACGGAAAATGTAGCAGGGATCGTGGGGATGGCGGCCGCGATGGAGCGGGCGTACGCCGGCCATGCGGCCCGGCTCGAACGGCTGACGGTGTTGCGGGATCGGCTGTTGGCCGGCCTACGAGTCGCGCTGGGCGAGGCGTTTCAGGTCAACACCCCGCTGGAGGCTTCGTCCCCCCATATCCTCAACATCGCCTTTCCGCCTCGGGCCGGCCGGCCGGTGGATGGGGAGATGTTGCTGTTGAATATGGACATCGAGGGCGTCTACGTCTCCTCCGGCTCGGCCTGCACCAGCGGCGCCGTGGAGCCGAGCCACGTGCTGTTGGCCATGGGCGTCCCCAGAGAGACCGCCGCCGCCGCCGTCCGATTTTCGCTCGGCCGTGCGACGACGGAGCCGGATATCGATGGAGCGGTTGCGGCCATGAAACGGGTATGGGGAAGGATGAAATAAATCACGCCCCCACACGCACCCCCAGGAGCCCGCACCCCTCACCCCCCTGCGTCTGCACGCCACGCCGTGGCGGTGGCGCACCAGTAGAAAGCCCAACCCCGTCACTAGAACAACG
>Ga0163144_10001707_pt1 | contig 51524 bp, 63 predicted proteins | sample OliLak19BULKMAT1_FD_123175 | JGI IMG/M metagenome (GOLD analysis project Ga0163144, IMG submission 123175) | Freshwater microbial mat bacterial communities from Lake Vanda, McMurdo Dry Valleys, Antarctica - Oligotrophic Lake LV.19.BULKMAT1 | ecosystem: Environmental > Aquatic > Freshwater >... | reverse complement strand
TTCCGCTCGCTACGGGTATCGAAGACTACGAGGAACTTACCGAGCTGCTGCTCAGCACAGCGAACGCACAGTCCTGCTGGAAAAAGTAGCGGACTCCGGTGGCGCGGATAGAGCGCTTACGTAATTTGTCCAGGTTTGCAGTGATATCACTCGCGACCGTAAGCCAAAAAAAAGCCGCGGACTCAAAAGTCCGCGGCTTCTAATTTTAGACTGATGACCCGTTAGCTGCTGCTGCCGCCACCGGATTTGTTGCCGCCGCCTGCAGCCGGAGTTTTACGCGTCCCGCCGAGTTTAGCGCCACCTGATTTAGAAGCGCCGCCTGCGACCTTGGACTTACCTGATTTGCCACCGCCACCAAGCATCTTACGGAATCCGCCGAACGGATCCTTCTGCACTTTCGCAGGAGAATCGCCTTCGGTTCCGTCATCGACCTTTGCGGCCGTCTTCGGCTTGCGCTTTCGATCCAAGACCGGATGATCCACGAGTTCGAGAATCGCCATCTCCGCGGCGTCGCCCCAACGGCGATCCGAGAGCTTCAACACACGGGTGTAACCACCCGCGCGATTCTTGTAGCGTTCCGCCAGAGTCGTGAACAATTTCAGCACGACGACATTGTCCCGCGTACGATCGAAAGCCAGACGGCGTGATGCCGGGCTACCCGATTTACCGAGAGTGATCAGACGATCCACCACGCGGCGGACCTCTTTGGCTTTTTCCACCGTCGTCGAGACTTGCTCGAGGCGGATCACCGAGTTGGCCATGTTGCGAAACATCGCCATTCGATGGGAAGTATTGCGGCCGAATTTGCGGCCGTCTACACCGTGTTTCATAAACTACTACTCCTAGTCTTCGAGGTCGTCGTTGTCGTCGAAGTCTGAAGCCTTCGCACGATCATTCATGATGCGATTCTCATCGACATCCGAGTCAGCCGGCTTCGGAGGTTGCGTCGGCGGCACAAAACCGTCGAGCTTCATTCCGAGGCTCAAGCCCATTTCAGCGAGAATGTCTTTGATCTCGTTGAGCGACTTGCGGCCGAAGTTTTTAGTCTTGAGCATCTCAGCTTCCGTCTTCTGGACTAGCTCGTAGATGTACTTGATGTTGGCGTTCTGGAGACAGTTAGCCGAGCGAACCGAAAGTTCGAGCTCTTCAACCGAACGATTCAGGTTCGGATTGAACTGTGAGCTGCCTTCTTCCTTCGCCATGGCAACCGGTTCCGGCTCCTCTTCGAAGTTGAGGAACACGGAAAGCTGATCCTTCAGGATCTTCGATCCGAGCGAAACAGCATCTTCCGGCGGCACGGAGCCATCGGTCCAAACTTCAAGCGTGAGCTTATCGAAGTCCGTACGCTGTCCAACGCGCGACTGGGTCACCGTGTAGTTCACGCGGCGAATCGGCGAGAAGAAGCTGTCGACCGGAATCCAACCGACGGGCATATCGTCCGTCTTGTTGTTCTCGGAAGCCACATAACCGCGACCGCGGGAGACTTTGATCTCGGCGTTGATTTTTCCGCCCTTGCCGAGCGTCGCGATGTGTTGATCCGGGTTGAGCACTTGAACATGTTCGGAACAGATGATGTCCGAAGCCTTGATGTCGCCAGGGCTGCTTTTTTGAATCAAAACCGTGGCCGATTCGGAGTGCAACTGAAAGCGAACTTCTTTCAGATTCAAAATGATTTCGGCGACGTCTTCGGTCACGTCCGGGATCGGAGTGAACTCGTGAAGAATTCCTTCGATCTTGAGCGACGTCACGGCCGCGCCTTGAAGTGAAGACAACATCACGCGGCGAAGTGAATTGCCGAGCGTGAGGCCGAAGCCGCGTTCAAGCGGTTTCGCGACGAACTTTCCGTAGCTGCCCGTAAGCGACTCTTTGTCGACATCGAGGGCCTTCGGACGAATCAGGTCTCTCCAGTTTTTTTCAAGCATCAGATCTCTCCTGTTATCCCCTCGTCTGGCATCCTGCCGTGACTATGCGGGGCGTATCAGTTATCGCCGCGAGCGACTCGGCATCTTGCCGGCCGCGCGTGACGGGTTAAAAACGTTACTTAGAATACAACTCGACGACCATCCGCTCTTCCATCGGAGCCGTGATATCGTCACGGGTCGGAAGATCGCGAACGCGGGCCTTCATTGCCGGGCCATCCAGTTCGAGCCATTGCGGAATCTCGCGGCGCTTCACGCCTTCGATCGCGCCGCCGATGCGAGCCACTTTTTGGCTGTTCGGCCGGACTTCGACGACGTCACCCTTGCGAACCATGAACGACGGGATGTTGACCCGGCGACCATTGACCGCGAAGTGACCGTGACGGGCGAGCTGGCGGGCTTCAGCGCGCGAATTAGCGAAACCGGTGCGATAGCACACATTGTCCAGGCGACGCTCAAGCATCGTGAGGAGGTTCGATCCCGTGATACCCTTTTGGCGTTCGGCTTCTTCGAAGACCGCGCGGAACTGCTTCTCAAGAAGTCCGTACATGCGCTTGATCTTCTGCTTCTCGCGAAGCTGAAGGCCGTATTCCGAGAACTTGATTCGGCCTTGGCCGTGCTGGCCTGGCGGATAACCACGGCGCTCGAATGCGCACTTCTCGGTGTAACAACGATCGCCCTTTAAAAAGAGCTTCTGATTTTCGCGCCGGCAGATGCGGCAAACTGAACCGTAATAACGAGCCATGACTTCTTAAACCCTTCTGCGCTTCGGAGGACGGCAGCCGTTGTGTGGAATCGGCGTGACGTCTTCGATGTAGGTGACACGGAGACCGGCGGAAGCGAATGCGCGGAGAGCGGATTCACGACCTGCACCGGGACCGCTGACGAAAACTTGGACTGAACGCATGCCGTTCTCAACCGCTTTACGGGCGGCATCTTCGGCAGCAACCTGCGCGGCGAAGGGGGTATTCTTCCGCGATCCGCGGAACCCTTTCGCGCCGGCCGTCGACCAGCAAACCGTGTTGCCCATCGTATCGGTCACGGTAACGATCGTGTTGTTGAAAGAAGAAAGGACGTAAGCGTTTCCGTTGGAAACGTTCTTCTTGCCCTTTTTGATCTTCTTGACGGCGTCAACCGCTCCGGCCGCAACTGCTGTTGCCGGGGCTGCTTCCTTCGTCTCTGTCTTGGTAGCTTCTGGTTTTTGATTCTCAGCCATACTTCCTCAAACCTACTTCATCGCCTTAACGGACTTCTTACCAGCGATCGCGACAGCCGGACCCTTGCGAGTACGGGCGTTCGAATGCGTACGCTGACCATGAACAGGAAGGCCCTTGCGGTGGCGGCTTCCACGATAACAACCGAGGTCGACAAGTCGCTTGATGTTCAAGCTGACTTCACGGCGAAGATCGCCTTCCACGCGGAGCGTGCGGTCGATGATTTCCCGAACTTTAGCGACTTCAGCTTCGGTCAACTGGTCGGTCTTTTTGCTAAGTTCGATTTTAGCTTCCGACAAAATGCGGCGAGACTGGGTCACGCCGATTCCATAAACATAGGTGAGCGCCACTTCCATCCGCTTGTTGCGAGGTAGATCGACGCCTGCGATACGTGCCACTTTTTAACTCCTTTTGCTTTCCGCTAGAATGTTCATCAGCCTTGGCGCTGCTTATGGCGCTTATTGGCCGGACAGATGACGCGAACAATCCGCTTACGGCGAATCACCACGCACTTGTCACAAATTTTCTTTACCGATGCGCGAACTTTCATAACGCGGTCCCCTGAAAACTTTCTTCAAAATCTATTCAGCGATTATTTCCGTGGCAGATGCAACCTGCCTCGCTCTTCTTGCGCCTTCTGTCCCCAGCACCATTCAAACCACTGTAAGGACTTCCGGTCCCCCGGGCATGATGGCCACTGTATGCTCAAAATGAGCAGAAAGTGAACGATCCACCGTTACGGCCGTCCAGCCGTCTTCGAGGACCTTCACTTCATGGCTTCCAGCGTTGATCATGGGCTCGATAGCCAAAACCATACCCACCTTGAGTGCCAAACCCTTCCCTTTCGGGCCGTAATTTGGAACCTGTGGATCCTCGTGCAAGGCACGCCCTATCCCATGACCGACGAATTCCCGTACCACGCTAAACCCAAGCGGTTCAACATAATTTTGGATCGCATGGCCAATGTCGAAGATGCGATTCCCGTCCCGGCACTGGGCAATACCCCGCTCCAAGCTTTCGCGTGTCGCATTCATGAGCTTTGTCGCTTCCGGCGATGCTTTACCCACGGCGACCGTCCGCGCGGAGTCCCCATACCAGCCATCGATATGGACCCCGAAGTCGAGCCCAACGATGTCTCCGGCCTTTAGAACCCTCTTTTTAGAAGGAATACCATGAACGACTTCCTCGTTGACCGAGATACATACGACGGCCGGGAAGCCCTGATAGCCCTTAAACGCAGGCTTGGCCTTGAGGTCCTTGCATCGGGATTCAGCGAATTTGTCGATGTCCCAAGTCGAAATTCCAGGGGCCACCATGGAGCACATCTCGTCAAGAATGCGCGCCGTCACCTGACATGGCACTCGGATCAGATCAATTTCGCGGGGTGACTTCAAGGTGATCATAAATGCTTCGATTGACTCTACTGTATCGACCCGGCAAGCGCTTTTTGCACGCTCGCAATGTCCAGGGACGCATCAATTCGACGAAGCTTCTTTTGGTGTTCGTAAAAACCAACCAGGGGCGCAGTCTGGTCATGATAAACTTTTAGGCGGTTCTGGATCACTGTTTCCAGATCGTCGGAGCGCTGAATCAGTTTGCCCCCGCATTGGTCACAGATTCCCAATGCTTTCGGCTGCTGCGTCTCCACGTGATACATTGCGCTGCATTTTTCGCAGGTTCGGCGTCCGGAGAGCCGCCGAACGAGCTGCGAGTCGTCCACTTCAAAAAGTACCGCGCGATTCGTAGCGAGCCCCCGACTCGCGAGGGTACGATCGAGGGATTCCGCCTGAGGCACCGTCCGCGGAAAACCGTCGAGAATGAAGCCCTGGCTGCAGTCCGGACTTTGCGTGCGCTCGGCGATGAGGCCGATCACCACCTCGTCCGGGACCAACGAACCTTTGTCCATGAACGACTTTGCTCGCTTACCGAGATCACTTCCGATCCGAATCGCCGCGCGAAGCATGTCGCCCGTCGAAAGCTGCGGCCATGACTTCTCGGTCGACAAGCGTTTCGCTTGCGTGCCTTTGCCGGAGCCAGGCGGACCGAGCAAAACCAGGATCATGTGTAAGCCGCTCGGCCTTTAAGACGCGTGTGCTTCATGAAGCCTTCGTAGTTCCGCTGAATCAGGAAAGTTTCAATCTGTGCGACCGTATCCAGAGCCACACCGACTAAAATCAAAACGCTCGTGCCGCCGAAATAGAAGGGTACTTTCATGGACTGGGTGAGGATTGTCGGAAGCACGCAAATCGCTGAAATATAGATCGCGCCGCCCAAGGTGATCCGACTCAAAACGAAGTCAAGATACGTGGCGGTTGGCGGGCCCGGGCGAATTCCTGGAATGAATCCGCCGTATTTTTTCAGATTTTCCGCGACATCATCAGTCTTGAACGTGACTGCCGTATAAAAATAACAGAAGAAAACGATGAGCGAGACGAAGAACACGTCGTAAAGCAACGCGCCCGGCATCAACTGTTGAGTGATTTGCTGGATGTATTTGTTCGGGAAGAACGTCGCGAACGTCGCCGGAAACATGATGAGGGAAGAGGCAAAAATGGGTGGAATAACCCCGGAGGTATTCACTTTCATGGGAATATGCGTATTTTGCCCGCCGTAAACCTTTCGGCCGACGATTCGCTTCGCGTACTGAACCGGGATCCGCCGAGCGCCGCGCTCGACGAAAATGATGCAGAAGAAGGTGGCCACGATGATCGCGCCAATGATGAGGATTGTCAGGAAGCTGAGTTCGCCCGAACGATAAAGGCTGAAGGTCTGACCGATCCCGTTGGGAATGCCCGCAGCGATCCCGGCGAAGATGATCAACGAAATTCCGTTTCCGATACCCCGCTCGGAGATTTGCTCGCCAAGCCACATCAGGAAAATTGTGCCTGTAGTCAAAGTGACCATGGTCATTAACTTGAACGCCAGACCGGGGTGAAGAACTACGCCCTGTGCCTGCTCAAGCCCGGAGGCAATACTGAAGCTTTGAACTAGCGCAAGCGCGACGGTTCCATATCGCGTGTACTGCGTGATTTTTTTACGACCCTGATCGCCTTCCTTTTGCAGCTCATGCAAATACGGCCACACGACCGTGAGGAGCTGAAAAATAATGGAGCTGGAAATGTACGGCATCACGCCGAGTGCCAGAATGCTGAAGCGCTCAAGCGCTCCGCCGCTAAACATGTTGAATACGCCGAAAAGCGTTCCCTTCATGCCCGCGAACATCTGCTGAAGCGCCTCGCCGTCGATCCCCGGTGTGGGGATGTGGACCCCGATCCGGTAAATGGCGAGAACCATCAACGAGAACAAAATACGTTTGCGGAGTTCCGCGACTTTTACCAATCCTTCGATTCCAGCCATTATCTCTCCAAAAGAAAAGGGAACTAGTCTGACAGCTAATGTTTAGGTGTCAGGCTAGCTCCCTTTGAATGCAAGTACTTATCTCGAATGCTGAATCAGGCCTTCGCTTTAGCCTGTTTTGCTTGCTTGTTCTTTTTCAGTACGCGCGGCTGAGGGCCCGGAATCGGAACCATTTCAACTTTGCCGCCAGCCTTTTCAATCTTTGCGCGAGCCGGCTCGCTGACGCGATGCGCCTTTACGCTGAAAGCTCGGGTCAGTTCACCGTCGGCGAGAATCGCCAAACGATCAAACTTGCCCCGTAAAATCCCGGCTTCCTGAAGCGCCTTGATCGAAACTTCTTTCAGCTTGGAGTCGAGCTTTTCCAGATCGCGAACGTTTAAAACGGCGATCGTGCGTCGACACGGATTTTTGAATCCACGCTTCGGAATCCGGCGGTAAAGCGGCATCTGACCGCCTTCAAAGCCGGGACGTGAATGGCCGCCCGAACGGGCCAGCTGACCTTTGTCCCCTTTGCCGGCGGTTGCGCCATGGCCGGAACCTTGACCGCGTCCGAGACGCTTCTTGTTCCGCGTCGCGCCGGGCTGGGCTCTGATCGTATTTAGGTGCAACATAACTTTCGACTCCTCTAACTCTGACTAGCTCAGCGGGTTTCGCTGACGACTTCAACCAGGTGCAAAACTTTCTTAATCATTCCACGGACGGCTGGAGTGTTCTCGAGCGTACGAACCTGCTCCCGACGCCGAAGCCCGAGCCCGTTCACCGTCGCGCGTTGCGAGGGTGGGCAGGAGATCGTGCCTTTCTTCAGGCGAATCGTAATCGTTCTTTTTGTTCCGGCTGACATGGTCTGCTCCTTACTTAACGATCGTCTCGGTGATTTCCGCAACCGTCTTGCCGCGGCCGGCAGCGATGGTTTGGAAGGTCCGAAGATTCTTGAGCCCGTCCAACGTGGCACGAACCACATTGTGCGGATTGTCGCGACGAAGCGACTTGGTCAAAATATTTTTGATCCCGGCGACTTCGAGAATCGCGCGAACGGACGAGCTCGCGATGATTCCCGTTCCTTCCGGAGCCGGCTTCATCAAGACCTGACTTGCTCCGAAATGCCCGATGATCTCATGAGGAATCGTGCTGCCTTCCATTGGGATCTTGATCAGATTTTTCTTCGCTTGCTTGCCGGCTTTCTTGATCGCTTCGGGCACTTCGCCCGCTTTGCCCAAGCCGACGCCGACTTGGCCTTTTTTATCGCCGACAACCACGATCGCGGCGAAGCTGAAGCGGCGTCCGCCCTTCACAACTTTTGCGCAGCGATTGATGTGGATGACCTTATCCTCGAACTCGGACTCTTCGGTCGACCGATTTGGCCCTTTGCTTCCGCTGTATGCCATTCGTAATATTCCCTATTTTCCGTTTAAAACTTAAGTCCGCCTTCGCGCGCAGCGTCCGCCAAAGCCTTGATGCGGCCGTGGTAGAGATATCCGCTGCGGTCGAAAACGATCAGACTGATGTTTTTAGCCAAAGCGCGCTTGGCAAGCAAGTTGCCGAGCGTCTTCGCGCCGTCGATCGTGTCGGAGACTTTTCCCCGAAGCTCTTCGTCCAAGGTGGAGGCGGCAACCAAAGTGTGACCTTTGTTGTCGTCCACCAATTGGGCGTACATATGTTGGTTGGAGCGAAAAACCGCCATTCTCGGCCGTTCCGGAGTACCGGAAAGAATCGAGCGAATGCGTTTTTTGCGCTTGTAGCGAATCGTTTGCTTGGCGCTGGTATTGCGGCGAATTTTTGTAGCCATAAATTAAATTCCTTACTTCGCGCCCGCAGCCTTGCCCTGCTTGCGTACGATATGTTCGTCGACGTACTTGACGCCTTTGCCTTGATACGGCTCAGGCGGCCGGAAGCCGCGAACTTTTGCGGCCGTCATGCCCACGAGCATTTTATCCGCTCCGGAAATGACGACGCGGGTATTGCCTTCGACTTTCGCGGTGATTCCCGCGGGAAGTGCGTAATCAACGGAGTGCGAAAAGCCTAAGCTCATCGAAAGGACGTTTCCCTTCATTGCGGCACGATAACCGACCCCTACGATGTCCAGCTCACGGGTGAATCCGACGTGTGCGCCGTGAACCATGTTGTGGATCAACGTGCGAGTAAGACCGTGAAGCGCGGATGCCTTCGGTGTCTTATCGTCACGGGTCACGAGAATCTGGCCGTTCTCAACCTTGGCCATCACTCCCGGAGCCATCGAATGCTGAAGTTTCCCTTTCGGGCCTTCAACTTTGATCAGGCTGTCTTTGATCTCAACTTTTACGCCCGGCTGTACTTTAATCGGGACTTTTCCTACGCGCGACATGGCTTAGAATACCTCGCAGAGAATCTCGCCGCCGACCTTTTGAGTGCGAGCGCGGCTGCCGGTCATGACCCCTTTGGAAGTCGAGACGATGGCGATGCCAGCTCCGCTCAAAGGACGCGGGATTTCGTTGTAGCTTGAGTACCTTCTCAAACCCGGACGGCTGATACGCTTGATTCCTTGAATCACGCTCGAGCCTTCGGCCGTGTACTTCAGATACACCTTAATGACCGGGAAGCCTTCTTCGCGCGCGAGGCGGAAATTCTTGATGTACCCTTCCTCTTTCAACACGCGAACGATGTTCGCTTTGAGACGTGAGGCCGGAATTTCAAGCTTCTCGTGTTTTTCACGCGAAGCGTTCCGGATCCGGGTGAGGAGATCGGCGATTGGATCTGTCATGCTCATAAAACTTTACCCCTGCTCCCTTACCAGCTCGACTTTGTGACGCCGGGCAACTGACCCTTAAGCGCTAAGCCCCTGAAACAGAGGCGGCACATATTGAATTTCCGCATATACGCTCTCGGTCTCCCGCAGAGCGGGCACCGATTGCGATGACGAACCGGAAACTTCGGTTTCATAAAACTTTTTTCGAGTTTCGCTTTTGTAGACAAAGTCGATTCTCCTTAACTTGGCTTGCGGAATGGCATTCCGAGTTGGGTCAATACCGCTCGTGCATGCTCGTTGTTTTTGGCCGAAGTGGTCACCGTGATCGTCATCCCTTTGATCTTGTCTACTTTGTCGTAGTTGATCTCAGGAAAGATGATCTGCTCGCGAATGCCGAGCGAAAAATTACCCCGACCGTCGAAGGACTTCGGGTTCACGCCCTTGAAGTCTCGAACGCGGGGGAGCGCCACATTCACCAGGCGATCCAAGAATTCCCACATCCGAGCGCGGCGCAATGTAACCATCACGCCGACGGCGTTGCCGGCGCGAACTTTAAAGGCCGCGATGGCTTTACGAGACCGGGTGAGGACCGGTTTTTGACCGGTGATCGCCATGATCTCTTCGAGAGTTCCATCCAGAAGCTTAGGGTTTGCGACGGCATCTTTGACGGCGCAGTTCACGACGATTTTTTGAATCCGTGGAACTTCCATCGGGTTCTTGAATCCGAACTCCTTCATGAGAGCCGGCACCGCTTTGGAGCGATACAATGCGCGCATGCGAGGCTCTTTGCTCGGGGACGTGCGGGTCTCGCCCGCCGCAGCGATTTTCAGTGCTCCGCTGTCTTCCTTATTCTTCTTTGCCTTCGCGCGACCGGCGTCAGCCGCAGCCTTCTTGGCTTCAACTTTCGCTTTTTTCGCGGCAGCGTCATCCGCGCCCTCGGGGGCGCCGGCTTTCTTTTCGATATCGTCTTTGGCCATGACTTACTCCTTATCGAGAGTCTGTTCGCATTTTTTGCAAACGCGGACTCTCGCTTCCTTTGCAGGGCTCTTGCCTTTAGCAGCCTGCTTCACGAACTTAATCCCATGGCGCACGCCACGGTTGCACTTCGGGCACATCAGGAGAACGTTCGAGTAATGAAGCGGAAGCTCCTTCTCGATGACTCCGCCCTGGGGAGCTTTCTGGCTCGGCTTGGTGTGCCGCTTGACCATATTCACTCGTTCAACCGTGATTCGCCCCGTCTTGGTGTCGACGCGAAGGACCTTGCCGCTCTTGCCTTTTTCCCGGCCCGCGATCACTTCGACCATGTCGGTTTTGCGAATCGAGAGCTTCATGACTGGTAGGTTCTTTTGAGTCTGCATAAATTAGAGAACCTCTGGCGCGAGCGAAATGATTTTCGTGAACTGACGGGCACGAAGTTCGCGCGCGACGGGTCCGAAAATACGAGTTCCGATCGGCTCGTTTTGAGCGTTGATCAAAACTGCGGAGTTCGTATCGAAACGAATGTAAGTCCCGTCGTGACGGTTCACTTCTTTTTTCGTTCGAACGATGACGGCCTTGAGGATCTCGCCTTTTTTAACTTTTGCGTTCGGCGTCGCTTCCTTCACCGTGACGACAATAACGTCGCCGAGCGAAGCGTAGCGGCGACGGGATCCGCCGAGCACCTTGATGCACATGACGGAGCGGGCACCGGAATTATCTGCGACGTCGAGTCGTGTTTGCATTTGAATCATATGAGCTCCTAGACGTTCGCTTCCGGCGCTTGGCCACCCTTGCGAATGATCGACTTGAGGGCCCAGCGCTTGTCGCGGCTGAGCGGACGGCTTTCGATCAAAAGGACGAGGTCGCCCATTTTCGCGGAATTGGTTTCGTCGTGCGCCTTAAACTTGTGCGACTTCGTGAGGTATTTTTTGTACATCTCGTGCCGGACTTGGCGATCCACCTTGACGACGATGGTCTTCATCATTTTGTCGCTCACCACGACGCCCGTCATTTCACGACGGCGATGAATGGACAAAATCGTTGGTGCGACGGGACCGGCCGCCTTCGGTGCGGCTGCGGGCTTCGGGGCTTTGACCGTAGCTTTATGAGCAACGGGTTTTTTGTCGGTTTTCTCTGTGACCATGTACTACCTCTTCGCCTTGGGTTCCGCGGCCGGGGTCTGAAGCATCTTCAGACGGGCCAAATCTTTACGCATGCGCCACATGCTGGACGTGTCTTCAAGCTGACCGGTGACCTGCTTCATCTTGCCTTGGAAGAGATTCGCCTCGAGCTCGCGTACTTTGGATACCATCTCGTCTTTGGAAAGACTCTTCAGTTCCTTGATCCGTTTGTTCGCCACGTTCAGTTCCTCACTTCTTCTGAGCTGCCTGGTAGGCAGCCTCGCGCGTTGCGCGCTTGACGATTTTCGCTTGCCGCAGCACTTCTTTCGAAGCGGCTGCGAGCTTTTCGCTCTCTTTGCTGATCGGCTTGGACTTGAGCGGAAGCTTGTTGTTGGCCAGACGAAGCGCTTCGAAAGCTTCGACCTTGGTCACGCCGCCCATTTCGAAAATGATCCGGCCGGGTTTGATTACGGCTGCCCACTCTTCGACGTTGCCTTTGCCGGAGCCCATTCGAGTCTCGGCAGCTTTCTTGGTAATGGCTTTATCCGGGAAAATACGTACCCAGATCTGGCCACCACGCTTCACGTAACGAGTCATCGCGACCCGCGCCGCCTCGAGCTGCTTGGAATTGATTCGTCCGCACTCCGAGGCCTGCAATCCAAAGTCGCCGAAATGCAAGGTGCCGCCGCGATCCGCGCGGCCGCGCATCTTGCCCTTCTGCATCTTGCGCCATTTAACTCTCTTGGGTGACAACATGACTCAAACTCCCGTTACTCTGGACGCTCTGAAACCGACTTCATCGCCTTGGCTTCGGCGGCGGCCTGCTTCTTCAATGTCTGGATCTCACCGTGGTAAACCCACGCCTTGATACCGATGATGCCGTACGTCGTATGGGCTTCGGCCGTTCCGTAATCGATGTTCGCGCGAAGGGTATGCAGAGGAACGCTGTCCTCGCTGTACCACTCCGTGCGCGCGATCTCGGCGCCGCCCAGGCGACCCGAAACGCGAATCTTGATTCCGAGAATTCCCTGCTTGAAAGCCGCAGTCATGCACTTCTTCATGGCGCGACGGAAAGCGACGCGCTTTTCAAGCTGCGAAGCGACGTTCTCCGCGATCAGTACCGCATTAGCTTCCGGCTTCTTCACCTCAATGATGTTGAGCAGGATCTCGTTCTTCGAAAGACCTTGAACCTCAGCCTTGAGCCCTTCGACGCCCGCGCCTTTTTTACCGATGACGATGCCCGGACGAGCCGTGTGCACGTTAATTTTCACTTTATTGGCGGCGCGCTCGATCTCGATTTTTGCGATGCCGGCAGCAAAGAGTTTCAGCTTGAGGTGTTCCCGAAGCTTGATGTCTTCGTGAAGAAGTTTTGCGTAGTCGCGCTTCGCGTACCAGCGGCTGTCCCACGTGCGCGTTACTCCGAGGCGGAAACCGATTGGATTTACTTTTTGACCCATGCGTCCAAATTCCTTTTATCGCTCGGCGAGCACAACACTGATGTGGCTCGTCTTTTTGTTGATGCGGTACGCGGAACCCTTTGCCCGAGGACGGAAACGCTTCAAGATCGGGCCGCCTCCGACAAGAATCTGCTTCACGAAGAGTTTATCGACGTCGATCGTGCCCTTTTGGGCGGCATTCGCGGCGGCGCTCTTAAGCAGCGTCAAAATGATCGACGCGGTCCGTTTGCGGGATTGAAACTTCAAGTAGTTCAGAGCCACGTTGACGTCTTTGCCGCGGACTTCGTCCACCACAAGGCTCATCTTCCGAGGCGTAATCCGAACGAAACTCACTTTTGCGGTGACTTCCATATTCAATCCTTACTTCGCTGGTTTCGCCGGTGCAGCGGCCGGAGCGGCTCCAGCCGCCGGTTTCGCTGCGCCTGCCGCCGGTTTCGCACCTGCGCCGCCCGGTGCGGATGCGCCGGCTGGTGGTGCGTCGACCGCTGCCTTTTTGTCCGCCGGCGTGTGGCCGTGGAAGGTGCGGGTCGGGGCGAATTCGCCCATACGGTGGCCGACCATGTTCTCAGTCACATAGACGGGCACGAATTTACGGCCGTTATGCACGGCGAACGTCAAACCGACGAAATCCGGGAGGATCTGCGAACGGCGCGACCAAGTCTTGATGACCTTGCGGTCATTGGCTTGTTTCGCGGTCGCGGCCTTTTTAACCAGATGATCATCGCAGAAAGGACCTTTTTTAATTGAACGAGCCACAGTCGATCTCCTTCATTACATTCATGAGTGCGCTCCCGTAACGCGCACTCATTTGCGGTGCTTGACGATGAACGCGTCAGTTCGCTTGTTGTGGCGGGTCTTGTAACCCTTCGTCGGAAAGCCCCACGGAGTGCGTGGATGTCCGCCGCCGGAGCTCTTGCCTTCACCACCACCGTGAGGGTGGTCGATCGGGTTCATCGAAACACCGCGGTTGGTCGGGCGAAAGCCCATCCAACGCTTACGACCGGCTTTACCAATCGTGATGTTCTCGTTGTCCGTGTTTGAAATTTGGCCGATGGAAGCGCGGCAGCGATTGTGAAGGAGGCGAATCTCGCCGCTGGTCATCTTCACTTGGCAATAGACGTCTTCTTTCGCCATCAGCTGGGAGTATCCGCCGGCCGATCGTGAAAGCTTGCCGCCCTTGCCGGGCTCCACTTCGATGTTGTGAATCAGCGTGCCGACCGGAATCGCGCTCAAAGGCAGATTATTGCCCGGCTTGATGTCCGCGGTGTCACTGGAAACCACAGGATCGCCCACATTCAAATTGAGCGGCGCGAGAATATAGCGCTTTTCGCCGTCCGCGTAATGCAGGAGCGCGATGTACGCAGTGCGATTCGGATCGTACTCGAGCGAAGCGACTTTCGCGGGAATCTCACGCTTGTTGCGGAGGAAGTCGATCACGCGGTACTGGCGCTTATGGCCGCCGCCGCGATGGCGAACGGTCATCTTACCGAGCGAGTTTCGTCCGCCGGACGAAACCAGCGACTGCATCAGCTTACGCGGCTTCTTCGGCTGTTTTTTCTTCGGAGTCAGAACCGAGAAATCCGCGACGGTCTTGTACCGCATCGACGGGGTGGTCGGCTTAAATGATTTGATTGCCATAACTCTCGTCCCTTACTTGGTCTGGAAGAAATCGATCTTCTGGCCAGCCGCCAAAGATACGATCGCTTTTTTCCAGTTTGCCCGCTTCAACTCGTTGGAGCCGACGCGCTTCACCTTGCCGTGCATGATCATGGTCCGCACGCTGTTGACGTTCACATTGAAAAGCTTTTCGATTGCTTGCCGAATCTCTTGCTTGTTGGCTTGAGCGGAAACTTCGAAAGCGTACTTGCCCGCGACTTCAGAAAGAGCCGTGCTCTTTTCGCTGATGATCGGGCGTTTCACGACTTCGTAAATGCTACGCATAATTCATAGTCCTTAGGGAGTCAGGCGGGTCTCCACCGCCTGGGCCGCTCGCTTGGTGATCAAAATCCAATCATGCTTGATGATGTCGTAAACGTTGAGACCGACCGTACGAAGAACTCGCACGTGCGGAACGTTCTTACTGGATCGCTCGAGATTCAGGTTCTCGTCGTCGACGATGAGGACCTTGTTCATATCGAGCTTCTTCTTGAGACCGACGAAGGTCTTTGTTTTGAAGTCAGCGAGCTTGAACTCGTCGACGACCAAAAGGTGTCCTGCCTTTACGCGATCTGAAAGGGCCGCGCGAAGGGCGCCGCGAACCATTTCTTTCGGGGTCGCCTGGAAGTAGGAACGAGGTACCGGTCCGAAGCTCTGACCGCCGCCCACATTAAGCGGTGAACGAGTCGAACCCTGGCGCGCGTTGCCCGTGCCTTTTTGCTTGAACGGCTTTTTGCCGCCGCCGCGAACTTCCGATTTCGTCTTCGTCTTGGCAGTGCCCTGACGACGACCGGCAAGCTGCGACTTGATGACTTGATGAATTAAGGGAACGTTGATCTCAGCCGCGAAAACCGCGTCGCTGAGCTCGATCGTTCCGACCTTCTTCTTCTCTTGGTTAATGACGTCTAAAGTAGGCATACCCGCTCACTTCTTTTTCTCGGCTCTTTTAAGAGCCTTGACCGATTTGCGAACCGTCACGACACCCTGACGTCCGCCCGGCACGGAGCCGTGGACGAGAAGGAGCTGGTTCTCGAGATCGACTTTGATCACGCGCACGTTTTGCACGGTCGAGTTCACGTTACCCATTTGACCGGGCATCTTCTTGTTCTTGAAAGTCTTGCCCGGATCGGCGCGGTTGCCGATCGAACCGAGCGAACGGTGCGAAACGGAACAACCGTGGGACTTGAAGCCGCCAGCCATATGGAAGCGCTTCATGCCCCCCTGAAAGCCCTTGCCCTTGGAGCGCGACGAAACGTCGACGAGATCGCCGGCCTTGATGAACTCCGCAGAAAGCGTCGCCCCGACAGTCAAGCCATCCATCTTCGTGTTGTCACGAAGACGAATCTCCTGAACGTGGTAATAACCTGGATTGCCGGAAGCCTTCATCGAGCCTTGTTCAGGCTTGGAAGCGGCTTTGGCCTTCTTCGGAAGGAATCCGATTTGGATTCCGAGGTAACCGTTCTTTTCCATGGTCCGCACTTGCGTGATGACGTTTGGCTTAAGATCGATCACGGTCACGGCGAGAGAGTCGCCGGCTTCCGTATAAACTTGTGTCATGCCCGCTTTGACGCCGAGGATTCCACCACGACCGGAAGTCAAAGCAATGCTCGCATTTCCGCCCGGGGCGGTTTGCGGAGCTTCAGCTTGAGTGTTCTCAGACATTAATCACTCCAAAAATGCAGACAGACCCCTACATCTGGTCGTCTGCTTTATTCACTTTTCGTTCGTCACCGAACCCACCGTCACAGCATCACCGGGATTTTCCGGATGCTTTCATGCGGTAGAACCGAGCCAAGACTTCCTCGCTGGGAAAATTTCAGCGAAGAGTATCTCGGACCCGAAAACGATTCTGCTCCTGTTGGGGAAGCGGAATCGAGTTTTTAGGACTTGATCTCGACGTCCACACCAGCCGAAAGATCCAACTTCATCAGTGAATCAACCGTCTGCTGTGTCGGCTCGAGAATGTCCAAAAGCCGCTTATGAGTTCTAATTTCGAACTGTTCGCGGGATTTTTTATCTACGTGTGGAGAGCGGAGAACGCAATACTTATTGATCACGGTCGGAAGCGGAATCGGGCCACGGACCGTGGCACCGGTTCGCTTCGCGGTATTCACGATTTCCCAGACCGATTGGTCGAGGACGCGGTGATCGAAAGCTTTGAGTTTAATCCGAATCTTATGCTCCATAGCCATGGAGGTTACCCCTTACGTTCCACCACCGATTATTAAAACCCCTGAGAGTTCCCTCACGGCCAGGTGGTGGCGCGTCGTGAGCAATCTTCCCAGGAACGTCATATAGAAAAGAGGTCTGGATATAGCGGTATTCGATTTGCCGAGCAAGAGCCATCTCATGGCTTTCCGAGCTTATTTCCCTGAAATCATCGAACGATAGCGCCGCCGGGCACCTTTCACGAACCTCTGCTTGACCCAAACTCCCGACTCAAAGGGGAGATCGATGGGCTTTGCCCCAGTCCTCGCATTCCTTGATCTCAGCCCAAAATCCAAAGGCACTCCGTCCGGATCGACCATTGAGAAAGAGTGCGAACACCGCGTTATCGTAGGTCTTCAGGACCGGCGACGGGAATCGCCACATGCCAAATTTTGAAGCTTGGAACCCCATGGAATGAACGAACGTCAATGTCATGACGGCGTGGCGCGCATCGATTCAGGCTACAGAACTGCTAAGCTGAAGATTAATCCAGGAGGATGACATGTCAAAAAAAGGCAAATTCGACCTCGCCCATCTCGTTAGCGCAGGAATTGTTCGTGACGGTGAGACCCTCTACTTCGTCAGTGACCCGTCTAAGTCCGGAGCCGTCGCCCGCCAAGCGAATGGTGATTACAAGCTCGCCTGCGACGGACACGCGGTATCCGTGCACGCTGCAGCGCAGAGGTTCTTAGGGCAGGAGCCGCCCAATCACGCGACTCAATGGATTCGCAACGGTGAAGGCAAGACACTCTACCAGCTTTGGCAAAGTCAGAACGAAGAGTTCTAGCCCTGCGGCGCGCCCGGTATGATGATCCCGGCTTTGACCTTGATCTCGTAGGCGATGTTCGGCGGCACGGGTTCGTAGTGCGAGAACTCCATCGTGTAGGTCGCCCTACCCTGTGACTGCGAACGGAGCGCCGTCGAGTAGCCGAACATCGTCGCGAGCGGCGTCTCGGCTTTGATGACCTGCATGCCGTGGCGCTCGCTCATCGAGAGAATCTTCCCGCGGCGCGCGTTCAGATCGCCGATCACACCGCCCATGTAATCCGCGGGGCAGATGACCTCGGCGCTCATCATGGGTTCCATGATCTGCGGATCGGCTTTTGTGGCAGCGTCTTTGAACGCCATCGACGCTGCGATCTTGAACGCCACCTCGGTCGAGTCCGTGTCGTGGGAGGAACCGTCGAGCAACGTTGCCTGAATTTCCACGGCCGGATAACCCGCCATGATCCCGCCCATCATGCTTTCGAAGATGCCCTTTTCGACGGCCGGGATGAACTCCTTCGGAATTTTGTCTTTGGCGATCACGTTGAGGAACTTGAGTCCCGTGCTGAGTTCCCCGCGCTTGAGCTCGATGACCACGTGACCGAATTGATTTTTGCCAGCATTCTGACGGATGAACTTCCCTTCACCGCGCGCGGATTTCAAAATCGTCTCGCGATACGCGACCTGAGGCGTGCCGATGTTCGCGTCCACTTTGAACTCGCGCTTCATGCGATCGACGATGATCTCCAGATGCAGCTCGCCCATTCCGCTGATGATCGTCTGCGCGGTTTCGTCATTGGTGGACACTCGAAACGACGGATCCTCCATCGCCAGACGCTGCAGGGCGTTCGCGATCTTTTCCTGATCAGCCTTGGTCTTGGCTTCGATCGCAATCGAAATAACGGGCTCCGGGAAGATCATCTTCTCGAGCAGAATCGGCGCATGTTCGTCGCTCAAGGTATCGCCGGTCGTGGTGAAGCGAAGCCCCACCGCGGCCGCGATGTCGCCCGCCTTCACCTCTTCGATATCCTCACGCTTATTGGCGTGCATCTGAAGCAGGCGACCCAGACGCTCTTTTTTGTCTTTCGCGACGTTGTAAACCATCACGCCGGTCTTGATGGTGCCCGAATAGACGCGGAAATACGTGAGCTGCCCCATGTAGGGATCATTTTGAATTTTGAATGCGAGCGCGGCGAACGGCTCTTTATTGTCGGGTTTGCGGGTGAGGATTTTCTCTTCCTTGCCAGGCGCAATACCTTGAACGGGTTTCACGTCGAGCGGCGAAGGCAGGTAATCGATGATCGCGTCCAGCAGCGGTTGCACGCCCTTGTTCTTAAAACTCGCGCCGCAAATGACCGGAACGATTTTCATGGCGAGGCAACCCTGGCGGATGGCCTGCTTGAGTTCGTCGGACGTCAAGGGCTCACCGTTGATGTACTTATCGCCGAGCTTCTCATCGAGTTCGGCGGCGGCTTCGACGAGTTTTTCGCGGTATTCCTTGGCCTGCTCAGCTAGTTCAAGAGGAATTTCGCCGATCTCGGGCTTGGAGCCGAGATCGGTGCTCTTCCAGATCAATGCCTTCATTTCGATTAAGTCGACCGCGCCCTGAAAGTTGTCCTCACTCCCCCAAGGGATTTGCAGCATCACGGGATTTGCGGCCAGGCGCTCGCGAATCTGCTTCACGACATCGAAAAAGTCCGCGCCCACGCGGTCCATCTTGTTGACGAATGCGATCCGCGGAACGTGATATTTATTGGCCTGGCGCCAGACGGTTTCCGATTGCGGTTCCACGCCACCGACCGCGCAGAACACTCCGACTGCGCCGTCGAGTACTCTGAGTGAACGTTCGACTTCGATCGTGAAATCGACGTGTCCGGGCGTATCGATGATATTGATCCGATGGTCGTGCCAAAAGCAGGTCGTTGCGGCTGACGTGATCGTGATGCCACGTTCCTGCTCCTGCGGCATCCAATCCATAACGGTCGTGCCTTCGTGGACTTCGCCCATCTTGTGGGTTTTGCCCGTGTAATAAAGGATTCGCTCGGTGGTCGTGGTCTTGCCCGCGTCGATATGCGCCATGATGCCGATGTTGCGGGTGGACTGGAGGGAATACTCAGCGGCCATACGATGACGTAGAAGTACGCGAGCGCTTGGGGAAAAGCAAAAGGCCGATGGGTTACCCCACCGGCCCTTCGAAAATTAAGCGAACAACGCTTACCAACGATAGTGTGCGAAAGCTTTGTTGGCTTCGGCCATCTTGTGAACGTCTTCGCGCTTTTTCATCGCGCCGCCCCGGCTGTTGGAGGCTTCGATCATTTCAGCGGCGAGGCGCTCGGCCATCGAGTGCTCCGGACGACCGCGAGCGGATTCGATCAACCAACGGGACGCGAGCGACTGCCGGCGAGCCGGCTTCACTTCGACCGGAACCTGATAAGTCGCGCCGCCAACCCGGCGGGATTTCACTTCGAGGAGCGGCTTTGCGTTCTCAAGGGCTTTCTTGAAAACCTTGATGCCGTCATCACCCGTGCGCTCGGTCATGTGATCGATGCAGCCGTAGAAGATGCTTTCCGCGGTGGATTTTTTTCCGCAGACCAGAAGGCTCGAAATGAACTTCGCGACGACGACGTCGTGATATTTCGGATCCGGATTGATTTCGCGCTTACGAATGAAACTCTTGCGACCCATGTACTAAACCTCTTTATGCTTTAGGAGCGGCGGCGGCAGGAGCCGTGGCCGTTGCGGCGGCTGCGCCTGATTTTTTAGCGCCGTACTTGGAACGGCTTTGCTTGCGATTCGCCACGCCTTGCGCGTCAAGCGTTCCGCGAACCGTGTGATAACGAACGCCGGGAAGATCTTTCACCCGGCCGCCTCGGATCAACACGATCGAGTGTTCTTGCAGATTGTGCCCGACGCCTGGAATGTACGAAGTGACTTCGAAACCATTCGTGAGGCGAACCCGGCAAACTTTGCGAAGCGCCGAATTCGGCTTCTTCGGGGTGGTCGTGTAAACGCGGGTGCAAACACCGCGGCGTTGCGGACAGCTCATTAAAGCCGGTGACTTGGTCTTCCACGGCTTTTTGCTGCGTCCGTCGCGAATCAGCTGACTAATTGTAGGCATCTAGAAAAAATTCCTTTTTGATGAATTGAGGGCTGGAAAATAGACGAGCTAAGTATGCGGGTCAAGAGGCAATCGCTTCGCATGGCTGACATGTCAGCCGTACGAACGATTCCAAGGACTCACCGCTGCAGAAAAGAGGCCTTTCGGCGCTTCCCTAGTGCTTAACCGCTCCTGTGGAGCCGCGATTCTTACCCTCTTCGCGGATGAATTCACCCGGATGGATGGGGAAACGCGCTTCCTCTATACCGTCGCGCGGCACGAGGAACGTTTCAGGCGCTTCAAGCACCAACGCGAGCCTCAGTACCTGATCGGCATGCTCAACTGGAACGATCCGCATCCCTTGGGTGATTTCCTTCGGGATCTTCTTCATATCCGGAAGGTTACCTTTAGGGATCAGAACGGTTTTTACGTCGCCGATCTTAGCCGCCAGAAGCTTTTCCTTCAGACCGCCGATCGGGAGCACCCGGCCCCGTAGGGTGATTTCACCCGTCATCGCGATATCCTGTTTGACCGGAATTTTGGTCAACGCGCTCGTAATGGCGGTCGCCATCGTGATGCCTGCGCTCGGGCCATCCTTGGGAACGGCGCCTTCCGGCACGTGCAGGTGGATGTCGATGCTCTCGTAGAACTTGTCATCGAGGCCGAGCTCCTTGGCGCGGGAGCGTACGTAACTGTACGCCGTTTGCGCGGACTCCTGCATCACTTCGCCGAGTTTGCCCGTGATCTTGAGACCGCCCTTGCCCGGAACAACCGAGACTTCGATCTGAAGCAGATCGCCTCCGGCTTCCGTGTAGGCCAAACCGTTGGTGAGGCCGATTTCGGCCCGGTCTTCGATCCGGGACGTCGTGTAGCGCGCTGGCCCGAGGAGATCCTCGAGGTCGTCGGCCCGAATGACAATCGTGTTCGGTGCGATTGGCGTGGCGATCGCGGTCGCGGCGATTTGCGCAACTTTGGCGGCGGCCACGGCCGCTTTGGTCGCCTTCGCGGTGGTTGGAGCGACCACTGCGGCGGCGACTACCGTGCCCGGAGCAACGACTGTTTCGACTCGGCGACGTTCGACCAGCATCTTGGCCGCTTTACGGCAGACGTTCGCGACCATTCGCTCAAGGTTCCGCACGCCGGCTTCGCGAGTGTACAGGCGCGTGAGCGCATGAACCGCGTCATCCGTAATCTCCAGATCCCCGTGCTTCAAGCCGTGGAGCTCCATTTGCTTGGTGACCAGATATTTTCGGACGATGTTGAACTTTTCGATCTCCGTGTAGCCGCTGATCGTGATGACTTCCATTCGATCGAGCAAGGGCCGGGGAATCGAATGCAGCGAGTTCGCGGTCAGAATGAACATCACCTTCGACAGATCATAATCGACTTCGAGGTAGTGATCGCCGAACGCGACGTTCTGCTCGGGGTCCAGGACTTCGAGCAGCGCCGATGAAGGATCGCCGCGGAAATCCATCGACATCTTGTCGACTTCGTCGAAGAGGAAAACCGGGTTCGATGAACCGGCCTTCTTGAGCGATTGAATGACCTTGCCGGGCAGCGCGCCGACGTAAGTACGGCGGTGGCCGCGAATTTCGGCTTCGTCCCGTACGCCGCCGAGGGAGCACCGAACGAATTTCTTGTTAAGCGCTCGGGCGATGGATTTCGCGAGCGATGTCTTGCCGACGCCGGGAGGTCCCGCGAAGCAAAGAATCTGTCCCTTGGTGCTCTCGGTGAGGACGCGAACCGCGAGATACTCGAGGATCCGTTCCTTCACTTCTTCTAGCCCGTAGTGGTCTTCTTCAAGGACCGCCTCCGCGAGCGCGATGTCGTTGCGATCCGTAGTGTATTCACCCCACGGCATCGTGATCAGCCAGTCGATGTAGTTCCGGACGACCGTCGCCTCGGCGGACATCGGCGACATCATCTTGAGCTTCTTAAGCTCCTTCGTCGCTTTCTCTTTGCACTCTTTGCTCATGGGTTTTGAGCGAATCTGCTTTTCGAGCGCTTGGATCTCGGCTTTGAATTCGTCTTTTTCGCCAAGCTCCTTCTGAATCGCCTGCATCTGCTCGTTGAGGTAGTACTCCTTCTGCGAGCGCTCCATCTGCTTCTTGACGCGCGAACGAATGCGGCGTTCGACCTGCAAAATTTCGATTTCACCCTGCATGAGCTGGAGAAGCTTTTCGAGTCGCTTGCCCGGATCCGCGAGTTCAAGGATCTCCTGCTTGTCTTCGAGCTTGAGATTGAGGTGCGCGACGACGAGATCGGCGAGCCGCGAAGGATCGTCGATCGTGTTCACGCTCATGAGCATTTCGGGCGGGATGCGCTTGTTGAGTTTTACGTAGTTCTCAAACGTCGCCTTGAGCGAACGGACCATGGCTTCGATTTCGACGCCGGGGCTGGTTTCCTCGGCGACTTCTTCGACCACGGCTTCGATGATCCGGTCCGTCTCTTTATACTCGGTGATCCGTGCGCGGCGCTTGCCCTCGATCAGCACCTTCACGGTGTTGTCGGGGAGTCGCAATATTTGGAGAATGGTGCCGAGCGTGCCGACTTCAAAGATGTCTTTTTCGCCGGGGCTCACGGTGGTGGCTTGGCGCTGCGCGACTAGGAAGAGGTCCATCTTCTTGTTCACGCACTCTTCGAGAGCATTGATGGATTTTTCGCGCCCGACGAAGAGCGGAACCACCATGTGCGGGAAAATGATCACGTCTCGCAGCGGGAGCAGCGGCACGCGAATGGAAGTCGATGGTGTCGAAGCGGGCGGGGTGGTTTTTTTCGTCATATCCGTATGACCTGGAAGGCAATCACGCCGTCTTGGCGTCGTTGGACTGCCCTCCGGGGCCTCCTTACATAACTAGAACATACCCGTCTAGGGCATGCAAACTCCCAGCGGCCGAAATCTATAAATTCCTATGCGCTTTCAAGGCATTGCCGGAAAAAAAAAGCCCGCTCCTGTTTGACAAGAGCGGGCGAATGCTTTCTCTGAACCTGATTCGCTTTGGCGCGTTTAGGCGCTTTCCGCTTTTTTACCTTCCACGACGACGGCGGTGCCTGCCTTCTCGGCGTGCGTCCCGTCCGAAAGGACGAGAATCGGCCGTTCGGCGTTGTTAATGACGCCTTTCGTGATGATGCATTTCTTGATCTCGGTTTTTGCCGGGAGTTCGTACATCACCTCGAGCATCGACTGCTCGAGAATGGCGCGAAGTCCTCGCGCGCCGGTGTTGCGCTTGATCGCCTCTTTAGCTACTTGAATGAGCGCGTCTTCCTCGAACTCCAGCGTGACGCCGTCATATTCAAACAGCTTTTGATACTGCTTGGTGAGTGCGTTCTTGGGTTTCTTCAAGATCTCGATCAGGGCCTTTTCGTCGAGTTCCTCGAGCGTCGCGATCACGGGCAGACGGCCGATGAATTCCGGAATCAGACCGAACTTGATCAGATCCTCGGGCTCCACCTGGGCGAGCAGCTGCGAAACGTTTTCCTTCTTTTGAGCTTCGAAGTTGGCGTGCAGGCCGAGCGATCGCTTGCCTTTACGCATGCCGACGATCCGGTCGATGCCGACGAAGGCGCCGCCAACGATGAAGAGGATGTTCGAGGTATCGACCTGAACGAACTCTTGCTGAGGATGCTTTCGTCCGCCTTTCGGGGGAACGTTCGCGATCGTGCCCTCGATGATCTTGAGCAGCGCCTGTTGCACGCCTTCGCCGCTGACGTCGCGGGTGATCGACGGGTTCTCGCTTTTGCGGGAAATCTTGTCTACCTCGTCGATGTAGACGATGCCCTTTTGCGCGCGTTCGACGTTGTTGTCACAGTTCTGAAGAAGATTCAGAATGATGTTCTCGACGTCTTCGCCGACGTAACCGGCTTCGGTCAGCGTCGTCGCGTCCGCCATGGCGAACGGAACGTTAAGCAACTTGGCGAGCGTTTGCGCGAGCAGCGTTTTGCCCGTGCCGGTCGGGCCGATCAGGAGGATGTTGGACTTCGAGAGCTCAACGCTTTCTTTGGCCTTCTTGTCGCCCTGATGCTGAATGCGCTTGTAATGGTTGTAGACCGCGACCGAAAGCACGCGCTTGGCGCGGTCCTGGCCAATGACGTAATCATCGAGCGTCGTCTTGATTTCGGAAGGTTTCGGAATCTTCTCGGAAGGCTTGCTCGGCCCTTCCTTCTGACCTTCTTCGGCGATGATGTCGTTGCAGAGCTCGATGCATTCATCGCAAATATATACCGTCGGCCCCGCGATGAGCTTTTTTACTTCTCGCTGGTTCTTGCCGCAAAACGAGCAACAAAGGTTTCCGAACCCGTCGCCGTATTTTTTTCCGTCCATTAAGTATGTTTCTCCACGACTTTATCGATGAGGCCGAACTCGACCGCTTCCTTGGCCGAGAGATAATTATCTCGGTCCGTGTCCTTCTCAATGCGTTCGATCGGCTGCCCGGTGTGCTTTGCCAACATCTCGTTAAGACGTTGCTTCAGTTTCAGAATTTCTTTCGCCTGAATCTCGATGTCCGATGCCTGCCCACGCGCGCCGCCGAGCGGTTGGTGAATCATGATCCGGCTACTCGGTAGGCTGAAACGCATGCCTTTTTCACCGGCGGCCAAAAGAAAGGCGCCCATGCTCGCGGCCATCCCCACGCAGTAAGTGGCGACCGGGGCCTTGATGTATTGCATGACATCGTAAATTCCGAGCCCAGCGTAAACCGAACCGCCCGGAGAATTGATGTAGAGGTGAATCGGCTTTTCGGGATCCGAGCTCTCCAGGAAGAAGAGTTGAGCCATGAGCAAGTTCGCGACCGTATCGTTGATTTCGGTGCCGAGAAAGACAATGCGATCAATGAGCAAGCGCGAGTAAATATCGTATTGGCGTTCGCCACGCGCGGTTTGCTCGATGACGATCGGATTCGGAATGTAATTTCCCTGCGGTGCCATCGTCTCGCCGAAGCCGACGACATCCGGTCGAACCAGGCTTGATGGAAGTTTTTTCTGAGATGAGCGAATGGTCATTTTGTCCGGAGCCTCCATGGAACTGATACCAGAATATACATTTGAATCGTCAGGGTCCAAGCTTATGCCCTGCGTTGCCGATGTCTTCATGCTGAATCCCTACTCTTTATGGTTCGGTGCGCGGCGGGAAAAAATAAGGTGATTTCAGCGTCAAAATATCGGCGACGTCGGGTCGGCGTGGTCAGGGATCTCATCTTCGAGAGAAACAAGAAAGTCGACCAGCGCTAAACGCACGTCATTCATTGTAAGTTCTTCAATGGGCGTGCCTTGAGCCATGAGTATTTCTTGGAGTTCTTCGTGAAACTCTTCGGGGAGTCCGGTGAGCGTTATCAGTTGCTGAATAAGCTCAGTGCCGGCCACCTGATCGGTGCCAGCTTCTTTCTGCAAAGTGGAGACATCCATTTCCCCTACCACGGGTCAAGTATAGGAACGCCCATTTTGGGACAGCAAGCCTTTTCTACAAATGGATTTTTTTGCAGTGCGAAATCAGATCTCATTCAGCTGAGCGGCATTGCCCGCGGCAGCCGGACGGAGTTCCGCTCGAACTTGCGAGAAAACGCCTAAAAGTATGAGGATCGCACCCGTCCACTGAAGCATGGAAAGCCGATCGTCCATGAATACTCCGCCCCAAATCGATCCCAGAAGCGGCTGCACGAAAAGCGTGATCGCGAGACTCGTCACAGGCACACGTGCGAGTGCATGCATCCAGTAAAAGTAAGTCATCGTGGTACCGAGCGGCCCGAGCCAAAGGATTCCGAGAGCGCTTCGAGACGTGAAATTGGAAAGATCGGGCAGCTGTCCAAGCACGATCGCCGCGACGGTCAGCATCAGAGGACCCACCACGATCGCGCCCGTGAAAATCGCGGCCGGCTTCACGCGCCCCGCCAGCTTGCGTCCCAGCACGGTGTACGAAGCTTCGCCGAGCAATGAAATCAACATGATGAAATTGCCGAAAAGATGAGCGTCCCAGACCCCGCCGAGCTGCGTCCAAGTCAGACCCGTGAGCAATGCGAATCCGGAAGTGGCGAGGCCGAACGCGACCCAGTGATAGGCCTTCAAACGTTCGCCGAGGAGAAGTCTCGCGAGCACCACGGTGACCAGAGGCTCGATCGCGATGATGATCGCGTTATCGGTTGCCCGAGATTTTTCCAAGCCCGACATTTGCAAAAGCGGCGAGAAGCAGAAAACGAGCAGACCGGCCGCGGCCACCCACAGAAGATCCCGCCGAGTCCCCCGCGGGATGAAGGATCGAGAGCGATCGGCATCGAGGCGGCCGCGTGAAAAGCGGGCGATCGCCGGCCAAAGGATGAGCAATATTACGAACGTGAGGAACGCGCTCGTGTAACGAATCCAGGCCCCTTCGATCGGCGCGAAGTCCTCGAGCACGAGCTTGCCCATGACTGGGTGGAGCGACCAGATGACGTTGCAAAGGATTAAACCGATGAGCGTGCCCGGGGTCATGACTCCTGCCTAACACTTTCAAGACTTGACCGGCCATTCTTACACGACGACTCTTAAGTTAAATGAAAAAGGCGCCTCCCCCTCTCACGAAAACTCCGAGCGAATCGGCGATCACCATGGCGGAACTGGTTTTGCCGAGCGACACGAATGCGCTCGGAACCATCTTCGGCGGAAAGGTCATGGCCTGGATTGATATCGCGGCGGCCATCGTCGCGGGACGGCACGCGCGAAAAGTCGTGGTCACGGCTTCCTTGGACGCTGTCCATTTCATCGCGCCCGTCAAACTCGGACACGTCGTGCACCTGAAAGCCTCCGTGAATTACTCGCATAAGACATCAATGGAAATCGGCGTGCGGGTGGATTCGGAAAACCCGCTTACTGGGGAGATCCGCCATACCGCCACTGCTTACACGACGTTCGTCGCGCTCGACGATAATGGCCGGCCCACCCTCGTGCCCACTGTGGAGCCGCAAACCATCGAAGAAAAACGCCGGCATGAGGAAGCGCAAAAACGGCGCGAATCACGGATTCGCCTCAAGGCCGAGCTGAGCAAGTCCACACCATGATAATTCAGGGAGGTCTTCCTGAGTGCTTGACGACCCGGGGATTCTGGGCTGCTGTCTAGCCATGAAACGATTTTGTACCGCGCTTCTTTTGGTTTTATCCCTTCCCGCATTCGCCGACGGCCCGCGCCTGATTCAAACCGCGCCGGGAGTCCGACGCTGGATGAACGAGAGCGAGATCAGCGAACTTTCACGCAGTGCCCATCTGGCCGGGCACTGCGGTGGCTACATGGATGTCACGATCGAGCCAGATCGCCAGCCGCAGCCGATCGCTGGCCTGAACGAGCCGATCAAGCCGATCCCCAATCAAATCGCGACTGTCGCTCCGATGCTGCGCGAGATCGCTCCTCAGAATCTAACGGCGACCATCGCGCGCCTCATGAAGTTCAGCACGCGCCACGCGGATACGCAGACGGGTGTGCAGGCCGCGCACTGGATTCGCGATCAGTTCGTCCTTTTGGCGAATGGCCGCTCGGATGTGACGGTTTCGCTTTTCAAGAACATGGGCTTGCGCCAGCCCTCCGTGATCGCCCGCATTGAAGGCAGTGGTGCGCTTGCAAAAGAGGTCGTCATCCTCGGCGCGCACGAAGACACGATCAATCATACTCAAGGTGGGTCTAAAACCGGGCAAGCGCCGGGCGCGGATGACGACGCCTCTGGGATCGCCACGCTGCTGGAGGCCTTTCGCATCATCGCGCAGTCCAATCACCGTCCGGAGCGGTCCATTGAATTTATTGCGTACGCCGGCGAGGAGCTGGGCCTGATCGGAAGCCGTATAATCGCCATGAAGTACAACGACGAGAAGCGCATCGTGCGCGGCGTGCTGCAGCTCGACATGACGATGTATCCCGGCAAGACGAAAAAACTTCACTTCATCACCGACTACACCAATCAAAAGCTCACGCGCTTTTCGCAAATGCTGATGGACACTTACGTGAAACAACCTTGGTCGACTTCGTCGTGCGGCTACGCATGCAGCGACCATGCATCCTGGCATGATTGGAAATACCCTGCGGTGTTTCCGTTCGAAACCTTCATGAACGGGCACAACCGCGCCATTCATACTCCGGGCGACACCCTGAAATTGCTCGACGTGGAATTCGGCGCGCATTTTGCGAAGCTCGCAATCGGCTTCGCCGTTGAAATGGCGAACGATTAACCACGCGTTCATCGAACCTAACGGAACCCTGACCGTCCAGCTCTTGATTGTAGGGCGGTTCCGCGCCGATATTTAGGCATGAGAAAAAACAATAAGATGATTCAACGATGGACAGGGTTCCTGGCTCTCACGGTACTTGCCGTCGTCCCGGCCGCGTTCGCGATCGATCCGCCGAAGGTGAGCGGCCTGCTCCAAGCCTGGACGGTCAACGACACCACGGCTACGGCCACCCTTAACTTCCTGCTCCGCCGGGCAGAGCTCAAGTTCTCGGGCAATCTGACCGATGGCGTGCGCTACTTCATGATGGTGGACGCGGCTAAAAGCACCAGCCTCACGGACAAAATCCTTCAGGATCTCGGGGTCGGGATCAAGCTCATGGACGGACTCGAGCTGGTCGCCGGGCAATTCAAAACGCAAACCACGGCCGAAGGCTTGGACTCCTCGGCTGAACTTTGGTTCCCGGAACGTAGCCTGCAAGCCCGCACTTTCGGCGACATCCGGCAACCCGGCCTACTACTGAAATTCGACCAAGACGCGTTCAAAATCGGCCTGATGGTTTCGAACGGGGCTACGCCGAACGTCTCCGATACGAACGCCAAGAAAGACGTGACCGCGCGAATCGATTGGAAAGCCCACGATCTCGTCAAAGTCGGCGCGTTTACTCGGGCGGCGAACTACGCGCTTGATCCGACCAACGGATTCGGGTTCAACACTCGCGTCAAACCGATCGACAAGTTCGAGCTCCGCGCCGATCTCGCGTTTGCGAAGGCTTCCGCCGTCAAGACGACCGGATACACGATCGATTTCGGTTATCAGTGGGACGAGAAGTGCATGCCGGTCCTGCGCTACGATTCGTTCAAAGCGAACAACGTCGCGAACGCGACTCGCGCCTACATCATCGGCCTGAACCACAACCTCGGGGCGACTAACTCCAAGGTCGAAGTCGCTTACGGAATCACCGATAACGTCAACGCACCGGCTTCCGCCGACGGCAAGTACGTTGCCGGCACGCAAAGCGGTTCGATCTTCACTCTCGCATTCCAAGCGGCTTTCTAAGTTAAGTCGCCTGGAAATCATGAGCATCGCGCGATAGAGTCGCGCGATGCTCAGCGTTTTACTGGGGCCCGACGCCAACCTGGAAGACTCGGCCGCGCTTGACCGCGCCATCGGGCTTCACACGCGAGTGACCGAAGACTCGCTCCGGGCACTCCCTCCCGGCGTCCGAGTAGAACGCTGGAATCATCTCAGTCCTGAAGTTTTTCAGACCCCCTACTCCGAACTCGCGGAGATATTAGATCGGCTCAGGGTTCCCGTCGGAGGGCTGGTCGTCGATCTCGGAGCGGCTTATGGACGCCTCGGATTTTTGATCGCGGCGCGCCGGCCGGATTTGAAATTTCTGGGGATCGAAATCGTCCGGGAGAGGGTGCGGGAAGCCAATCGGGTCGCGGCGCTGCACCGGCTCAAGCCGCCGGCCTTCTCCCTACGCGAAGGCGATCTTTCTCATCATGAGTTGGAGAACCTTGGCCTGGCCGAGGCTGATGCCTTCTTCACATACGATTTCGGAACGCTGGACGACGTCAGCGGGTTGCTGCGGCAGTTGCAAGCGGTCGCCCGGAAGCGCCCGATTCAGCTGGTCGCGCGCGGCGGAAGGAGTCGAAGTCAGATTCAGTCGGAGCATCCCTGGCTCACGGAAATATTTCCGCCCGAGCATCGTCCCAACTGGTCCCTGTACCGATCCGCGGCGCCGCTCCGGGAATAGCGTAGCTTAGATATCCGCCCGCGCACCGGGATTGGCGCTCGCGGAACCGGAGCCCAACCGATCCAGAAGGCGAGCTTGAAGCGCGCCGAACGTCGGCGGCACCCGCTCCCCAAGCGTCGTGAAAAACTCACGCTGCGTCTGCACTTCGCGTTTCCATTCGACGGTGTCCACTTTAATGAGGTCTTCGAAACGTTCAGACGTGAAATCGTTAAGACCCTCCCACCGAATATCCGAATGCTTGGGACTGAATCCGAGCGCCGTTTCGCGCGCCTCGGCTTCGCCGTGAATGCGACCGAAGGCCCACTCAAGCACGCGCATATTTTCGCCATAGCCGGGCCAAAGGTATTTGCCGTCTCGTTTGCGAAACCAATTGACGCCAAAAATTTTTGGAGCCTTGGTTCCGAGTTTCTCGCCCATCGCGAGCCAATGCCGGAAGTAATCGCCCATATGGTAGCCGCAGAACGGCAGCATCGCCATCGGATCGCGCCTCACGACGCCGACCGCGCCAACCGCGGCCGCCGTGGTTTCGGAGCCCGTGGTGGCCGCAAGATAAACTCCCGCCGCCCAATCGCGGGATTGGTAAACGAGCGGAACTGTATCGGGTCTTCGGCCACCGAAAAAGATAGCGTCGATCGGAACGCCTTTGGGATCTTCCCAGTCCGAATCAATTGCGGGGCATTGCCCGGCCGGCGCGGTGAAGCGCGCGTTCGGATGCGCTGCCAATCGCCCGCAATCGGGCGTCCAGGGCTGACCTTTCCAGTCGATCAGCTTGGCGGGTGGCGTTTCGGTCATCTCTTCCCACCAGACGTCGCCGTCTTCGGTGAGCGCCACGTTGGTGAAGATCGTGTTTTTGGCGATCGTCTTCATCGCGTTCGGATTGCTCTTCAACGACGTTCCCGGCGCAACGCCGAAAAAACCGGCCTCGGGATTGATTGCTCGAAGGCGTCCGTCGGGGCCCGTCTTGAGCCAAGCGATGTCGTCGCCGATGGTCGTAACCTTCCAACCGGTAAAAGCCGGTGGCGGAATCAACATGGCGAAGTTGGTTTTACCGCAGGCCGAAGGAAAGGCCGCGGTCACAAAAGATTTTCGGCCCTGGGGATCTTGAACGCCGAGGATGAGCATGTGCTCGGCCATCCAGCCTTCTTCTTTGCCCATTACCGATGCGAGACGAAGTGCGAAACATTTCTTCCCGAGGAGCGCGTTGCCGCCGTATCCGGAGCCGTACGACCAGACTTCGCGGGTCTCGGGATAATGGACGATGTATTTTTGTTCTTTGTTACAGGGCCAAGCGACATCGCGCTGACCGGGCTTAAGCGGTGAACCCACGGTATGCAGGCACTTGACGAAAGGGCCATCGCCCATCGCGTTGAGAGCCTTCTTGCCCATCCGGGTCATGATCCGCATATTGACGACGACGTAAGGACTATCCGTGATTTCCACGCCGTACTGGGCGATCGGCGAGCCGAGCGGGCCCATGCAGAACGGAATCACGTACATGGTGCGGCCCTTCATCGAGCCTTTGAAGAGCGTCTTGAGCGTCCCCCGCATTTCCGTCGGGGCTACCCAGTTATTAGTCGGACCCGCGTCTTCTTTGCGTTCACTGCAAATGAAAGTACGGTCCTCCACCCGGGCGACGTCATCGGGATCGGACCAGGCGAGGTAAGAACCGGGGCGTTTGGATTGGCTTAACTTTCGTAGCGTCCCGCTACGAACCATCTCATCTAAAAGTTTTTGGTTCTCACCGACCGATCCTTCGCACCAATGCACGCGCTCAGGCTGGCAGAGAGACGCTACTTCGTTCACCCATGCTTTGAGTTTCTGGTTTGTGATTTCCATGAGTCAGCAATTTTGAATACCGGACCCCAGAAGTCAATCAAACTCTATGGGATGATTGAATATTTTGGGTCTGGCCGATGCTTAACTCAATCCGTCAATTCGCCGATTTCACTGTCTTCGGCAGGGGTCAGATAGCGTTGATATTCTTCGGTAAACGCGAGAGGCGTCAGACCTGGCGCATTGCGTAGACGGTCGATGAAAAGCGTTCCGGCCAGATGGTCGAGTTCATGTTGGAACACCGTCGCAAGAAAGCCCTCGGCAACGACTTTTCGAGGCTTTGCCTCGAGGTCGAAGTAATCGACCTGAATTTTCCGCGGTCGATAAACGAGGCCGCGGAGTTCAGGCACGGAGAGGCACCCTTCCCAAAAACCCTGCTCATCCGGATCGAGCACTGTGATCTTGGGATTGATTAAGATGGAGAGCTCCTGAGAACCGCTGTCTTTGTAACGCGGATTATCGTCCTCGAACTCGATGATCGCGATACTCATGGATTCATGAATTTGGGGCGCCGCCAAACCAATGCCGCCGTACTCGTGCATGGTGGCGATCATGTCTTCGACCAGGCGTTTGATCTCGGGCGAGCGAATCTCGGCTACGTTGAGTTCGCGAGCGATTTGTCGAAGCACGGGGTGCCCCAGGCGGGCGATTTTGCGAATTGCCATGGTTTGCTCTTAACATAGGAGAGTGACGACGATCTTCCTCTTCCGACATGGGCAGACGGACTGGAACCGGGAAGGCAGGATTCAGGGACATCTCGACGTGCCGCTCAATGATTTCGGCCGCTCCCAGGCCCGCGCGTTGATCGCGCCGCTGCGGCGGCTCAGCATCGAATCAATATTGAGTTCGGATCTTTCGCGCGCGCGTGAAACCGCCGAAATCATTGCCCAAACTCTTGGTCTGCCGATGGCGCTGGATGAGGGCCTCCGGGAAATCCACCTCGGGAAAATTGAGGGACTGACGCGGACGGAGATCATCTCCCGGTTTGGGACGGAGTTTTCGGATCGCATCGGGGGCTCCCATTCGAGCCGGCCGCTGTCGGACTCGGACGTCGCCTTTTTGGGTGCCGAAAGCGGGGATGCCGTCACTTCACGGGCGCTGGTCGCGATTGAAACTTATATCGGACGCTCCGGCCATCAGCGGATCGCGGTCGCCACGCACGGCGGCGTGATTCGACGACTGATCCAATTCTCCGGGCTCGACGAAATTTTACCGGCGCCCGTCTTCAACGGCGTGCTGTTCCCTCTCATACTCGTACGCGAACCCCGGAGCTGGAAACTCCAGCTCTTCATCTCCTGGGGACCCGGCTAACGAAGCTTGAGGATTTGCGCCCGCGTGAGCTTCGGCGGATGTTTGCCGAAATCCGCGTCAATGGTCATGACGGGTCCGCCGAAGCGGCGGCCTTTGCCGTAAACGAATCGATTAAAAAGCGGTGAGATCGGCATCCGACTCTCATTCTCGAGATAGCTCAGGAAGTCTTCGGTCGAAACCGCCTTCCCCTTGGAAATTCCGAACCATTTTTTGAGAACCGGTCGTAAACCGCCCAAAGTTTCCGCGAACATCGAGTCGAGTTCGGCGAGCAGGGTCCGCCCGTCGCGATAAATATTGTAGGGCGCGAATGGATTGAAGATTGAAAATCCTGCCAGGTTGGTCGGGCCCCGGCGAGCTGGAGCAACCCGTCGATAGCCGTAGTCGCGCCAGCTCGCGATCGCTTCGTCCATCCAGCCGTCCCGCCCGGAAGACGGCATCACGCCGCGCGCGAACCACGAATGCGTGAGTTCATGATCCAGGGCATCAACTTCGGTGATGGTGGCTCCGCAATGCTCCATCCCCCCCGAACCGGCGATCAGGGCCGTGAACGAATCGTGAAGGAACGGTCCATAGGTGCCTTCGAGTTCCTTGAAAAGGTCCGGCAGCATTTCCACCGCGCGATCGGCGGCCACGACGTTTGCGGAATAGACCGTAATCGGAATCTGTCGGTTCAATCCTTGAATCATCGCGCGGCGAACGGCGTACGGAGTGCTCGTGAGATGCACGAAGAATGAAGACGTAAGGTACCATTCGGGAAATTCGATCCGCCAAGTCGGCACGCTTCCCGGAATCACTTGGGCCTGACCGTTCGTAAACAGCTGATGCGCGACCGGAGAGTTGCGGACCTGCAACGAGAGCGTCAGCTTGTAGGCATCGGCTTCGATGTTGGACGGGCCGTAAGCTTCGAAATAATTGCCCGGATCATCCAAGTCTCCCATCGAAGTCAGGAAACCGATTCCGCCGGCGGGATGATAGGTGACGAGGTCGGCGCTCAGATTGTATGAGAGCTCCAAAACATGTTTCGAACCAGGGTCCTGCGTTCCGATGAGCGCTCGCACATGGGCTCGGGGATGCGGCGTAATCACGTCAACGATCGCGATGTCCATTCCGTCCAACTTCGCCGCGGTCGGAATCGCCTTGGAAGTGAAGTACGGGACGCCGCTGCCAGGCATCGTGAATACGATTCGGGCCATGCCACCGGCAGCTTGGGTGCTTGCGTCGAAGACGATCGCGAGGTCGATGGTTTCCACATTCATCGGCATGAAGCTCACGCCGCGAACTTCAAAAGCATGATCTAAAAGAGGGTCGGCAGCGAAGGTAGGCGCTGCGAATAAGGAGCCGGTGAACACTGCGATACTGAAAATTTCGCTGGCAAAATGTTTCATCGAATCTATCCCCTCGGGTTGCCTCGACTACAGGTCGCTGAAGCGTAACGGCGAGTTCCGGTTGCGTCAAACGTCTGTTCGCTTGCCGAGTCGAAGGAGCTCGTGAGAGCGTTGCGCGATGAATAAAAAATCAACCCTGGGCTGGCGAACGCTCGCGGTCGCATCCGGTCTCGCATCCGGTCTGATGATTGGCGGTGCACCGGCGCGGGCAGCGGTCGACCCGGTCCTTCCGGAAACCGAGATCGTTACGCTGAAACGCGGGTTTCGCCTGGTCCTTCGTGATGAACTCAGTATCCCGATCACGAACGGCTATTCCGTGTTCGTCGTCCAGGGCGCCCGCCTTCATCCGGGAACGTGGGGATGGCGGAACGGGAAGTTCATCGTCTTGAGCGAACTCGGCGACCCGAGCACGGACATCGCGCTCGATACCGGCCGCCCTTCCTGCCAAGTCCATTACAGCGACGCGACCAGTCCCCTCGTGGGTTCGCTCCGGTTCAAGCCAATGATGTTCGCCGGCAGCATGAACGCCGGCCATATCAGCATGTACAGCGCGCTTCAGTCGCCGGATGAAAAAATATTTCTCAACTGCCTGACCGCCGAGCAGCCGGAGCCCGGGCCGGCGCCGTTTCGCGTGAAGGATCTGCTCGACGCGTGGCCGGCCCAGCTCGGAACGGTCGAAAGAGTCAAGCGACGAACCGGGCGCTGATCATCAAATTGCCCGTGACCACCCGCCATCGACCATGAGCGCTTGGCCGGTGAGATAGGCTGCGGGTTGGGATGCTACAAAAGCCGCCAATGCTGCAAACTCGTCCGGCCGGCCGAGGCGGCCCGCCGGAATCATCGCGGTGATTTTGTCGGCCGGGATGCCGAGTTCCCGGAGGCGCTCCGTATCCGTGTAACCAGGCAGGAGCGCGTTGACCGTGACTCCGTCGATGGCAACTTCGTGAGCCAAACTTTTGGTGAGACCGAGTAGTCCCGCGCGCAGCCCGTTTGAAACCGTGAGCCCGGCCATCGGCTCCTTGGCCGCCGCCGACGTCACGAAAAGAATTCGCCCCCATTTGCGGCTGCGCATTCCGGGTAGCGCGGCTTGGGCGCTTTCGACCGCGCTCATCCACAGACCCTGAAACCCGGCCAACCACTGGGCCGCCGTGATGTCGGCGAACTGACCTTTAGGCGGGCCGCCCGTGTTGGAAACCAGAATATCGACGGAGCCGAGTTTGGCGATCGCTTCCGTGACCGCTTCTTTACCTGCGCCTGGCTTGGAAAGATCACAAATGAAGGACGCCTTCGCGCCCGTCTCCCGAGCCGCGTTGGCCGCGCGCGCGCCGTCACGCGAGCAGATCGCGACCTCGGCGCCTTCGGCCGCGAGTGTCTTCGCGATCGCATAACCCAGTCCCGATGAACCACCCATGACGAGAGCCCGTTTTCCTCGAATCCCCAGATCCATGATCAACTCCCTGCGTGCGTGCGATGCGGTTTAAGAAAAGGCGTGAGCTTTTGGCGGATTAAAGCGCCCGCCAAGCGGAGGTCCACCTCGTCGGCCCGGGTCACGTCGCGACATATCTCGCGGAGAATCTCCGCCTGAATGAGCCCGGCCACTCGCGCAGTCTGGTAAGGCGTGTCGCTAAACGTCACGAGCCCGTAGCGTGAAACGTATTCACCGGGGAACTCAAGCATGAGACGCTTTTCAACCTCCTTTTCGAGGAGGAATCGCGGGTCGGCGACTTTGTCGCGCATCTCGACGAAGTTATCGATCGCCATATCGGCGATCGCGTCGGTGTTAGGTTTTCGCGATTCGTAAAAGTCAGCGAAGATCTGCTCCCAGTTTCCGGCATGACGATCGATCAACGAATCGAGCACCGTGCAATCCTCGAATCCGCTGTTCATGCCTTGCCCGAAGAACGGCACGATCGCGTGCGAAGCGTCGCCGAGTAAAAGCGCGCGGTCCTCGAAATACCAGGGCCCGGTTTTCACGGTGACCATGACCCCCGTCGGGTTGGCGAAAAACGCTTCCGTCAGGTCCGGGATGAGCGTGGTCAGATCCGGGAACTGCGCGCCGAAAAAGTCGCCCACTTCGCACGGTGTCGTGAGGGATTCGAAACTCGGCGTGCCGGTTTGGGGCAGGAACAGCGTGCAAGTAAAGCTGCCGTCCTCGTTTGGAAGCGCGATGGTCATGAAGGAACCGCGCGGCCAGATGTGGAGCGCATTCATCTGAATCCGGAACGGAACGCTGGACGAACCCGCCGGGATCGTCAGCTCTTTATAGCCGTAGTCGAGCGCTTCCTGAGTTCCTGAGTATCCGGGGCGCTTAAGAAACTCCGCTCGCAACGTGGAGGCCGAGCCGTCCGTGCCCATGAGGCGCCCGGTCGGGTGCCTGCGCGCAACGCCGGACTTCTCGTCGTGAACCGTGATTTCGCCGGAAGGTAAAGTAACCGCCGATACGCGGCTATTGAAGTGGATTTTGACCCTCCCCGTTTCCTCGGCTCGGGTCATGAGAAGTTGATTGAGTCCGCCGCGCGAAACCGAATTGATGAACTCGGAATCGTCTCGGCCGTAAGGCTGAAACGTCAAATCACCTGTCCGTGCATGCATCATTCGGCCGCGCATGGGAACCGCGTGGCGCAGAATATCCTGTTCGAGGCCTACCGCATGCAGCGCCTTGAGCCCGCGGGTTGAGAGCGCGAGATTGATCGAGCGGCCCGCGGCGACTTTTTCCCGGCGCATGTCGGGCCGTCGTTCAAAGATTTCAACGTCGTAGCCGCGCTTGGCGAGATGGAGCGCGAGCAATGACCCGACCGGACCCGCGCCGATCAATGTGATCATTTCTCGGCTCGCGCCGGTCATTTGGGCGTATCCGACCGCGCGGCGAACTTTTCGAGCACTGCCGCGAAACGATGAACGTCTTCGAAACTCACGTACAGCGGCGCCGGAGCCGCCCGCATAATGTTCGGCTCGCGGAAGTCGCAGACGACGCCAGACTTCTGAAAGTCGGCGAGGAGCGCCTTCGCGTCGAAGTTCGCCGAAAAACGCAGCGAGAGCTGATTCCCGCGGTAGCGGGGATCTCGCGGAGTCACGATTTCGACGAAACCCTTCGGCAAACGATCGATCAAGAACTCGAGATAGCCAGTCAGGAGATCGCCTTTTTTCCTAATGGCAGGCATCGTTGCGCGGTCGAAGATCTCGAGTGAAGCCCGGAGCGCCGCGAGTTGAAAAATCGGGGGATTGGAAAGCTGCCAGCCTTCGGCGCCCTCGATTGGCTTGAACTCGGGTCCCATTTGGAACCGACTCGCTTTATCGTGGCCCCACCACCCTGCGAAGCGAGGGAGATCGGTGCTTTTCGCGTGTCGTTCGTGGACAAAGCAACCGGCGATCGTGCCCGGACCGCCGTTGAGGTATTTGTAAGAGCACCAGACCGCGAAGTCCGGTCCGTCGTCATGGAGTTTAAGATTGAGGTTGCCCACGCCGTGCGCAAGATCAAATCCGACGTGCGCGCCCACGTGATGGGCGATTTGGGAGATCGTCTTCATGTCAAACGCCTGGCCGGTCAGATAGTTCACGTTCCCGAGCAGCACGAGCGCGAGCGAGTGCCCTTCGTGATCAATCGCCGTCTCTACGTCTTCGTGCCGGAGCGTCGATTCTCCTGGGCGCGGCCGGAGTTCGACGAGCGCCTTCGCCGGATCCAGACCGTGAAAGCGAAGCTGCGATTCGACGGCATATCGATCCGACGGGAACGCCCCGGCTTCGATCAGGATCTTGAAACGATCCTTGGACGGCCGGTAGAACGAAACCATCATCAGATGGAGATTCACCGTGAGTGTGTTCATCACGACGACTTCCGTCGACAGGCCGCCGACGAGTCGTGCAGTCATCTCCGTCAGATTTTCGTGATACGGAAGCCAGGGTTTACGCGCGTGAAAGTGCCCTTCCACCCCGTAACGTTCCCAATCTTCCAGTTCCTGGATGATGTATTCGCGCGCCTTTCGCGGTTGCAGCCCCAGGCTGTTGCCGGTCAGGTAAACGCAATCGGCGGTGCCGGATTTTGGAAATAGAAATTCCGAGCGAAAGGCCTTGAGCGGATCGGCAGCGTCCTGGTTGCGTGCGTACTCTAGCGTCATTTGCTTTTACCCAGCCATTCCTGCGCGGTTCCGAACAGGAGCCGGTCACGGGATTGGCGATCCAGGGGTTCAAGGGATTCGATAAGCGCCCCCGGTCTCGCCTCGCCGAGCGGGAACGGGTAGTCCGTCCCGAGCGCGATCTTGTCCGCGCCGAATAGCTCGATCAGATGACGGAGTGTGCTCGCGTCATGCACGAGGGAATCGACATAAAAGCGCCCTATGTAGTGAGACGGCGGATGGGGGTTGTCCACCGCGCAAAGATCCGGGCGCGCTTCAAACCCGTGTTGAATACGGCCGAACGTTCCGGGAAACGCGCCGCCCCCGTGCGCGAAACAAACACGGAGCTTGGGATACTTCTCAAATACACCGCCAAAAATCATTGAACAGATCGCGAGGCTCGTTTCGGCGGGCATTCCGACGAGCCAGGGCAGCCAGTACTTCTGCATCTTCGCCTCGCCCATCATGTCCCAGGGATGCACGAAGACCGCAGCGTCGAGTTTTTCAGCGGTTTCCCAGACAGGCGCAAATGTCGGGTCGCTCAGATTCAAGTCTCCGACGTGCGATCCGATTTGGACACCATCGAGGCCGAGTTCCTTAACCGCGCGCTCCAGCTCGCGGGAGGCGAGAAGCGGCGCCTGCATGGGGACCGAGGCGAGGCCGCGAAAACGAGTGGGGTTTCCGCGCACGACGGCCGCGACATGATCGTTCAGCCAACGTGAGAGATCCAGACCGTGATCGGGCTTGGCCCAGTAGCTGAACATCGCTGGCACGGTCGATATGACCTGCATCTTCACGCCGTGCTCATCGCACTCCTCCAACCGCTTGGCCGGGTCCCACGCTTTGGACTCGACCGCGCGAAAGAACTTCCCGTCGTCGCGAAGCATGTGCGCGGAACAGGGCGAAACGCTTTTAAGCCGCATAAATCCGCCGTAGCCGAACTTTTCCATCCAGCGCGGCCACTCCGGTTCCGGCGGCGGCAGGATATGCGTGTGGATGTCGATTTTCACTGACTCACCATGCGCGTGCCGCATTTTTTACAGGTCGACTGTTCCGGGCTCTTGAAAAAGCACTCAAGCATAGGGGGCAGCTGCGTGACGATATCGGTGAGATGAAAGAATTCTTCGTGGAGTTTGTCCCCGCATTTTTCGCAAAACCAAACGAACCCGTCGAGTTCGCCCGCGAGACGGCGGCGCTCCAGCACAAGTCCCACCGTGCCGGCGGGCCGTTGCGGCGAATGGGGCACTCGGGGCGGCATGAGGAAAATCTCGCCTTCGCGAATCTCGAGATCCTTCGGCTGCCCTTTTTCCATCACACGCACGATGATGTTGCCTTCAACCTGGTAAAAAAACTCTTCCCCTTCGTTGATGTGGAAATCCTTGCGGGCGTTCGGACCGCCAACGACCGTGACCATGAAGTCGCGATCAGCCCAGATTTGCTGATTGCCGACTGGCGGCTTAAGCAGGTGACGATTTTCCTCGATCCAACGCTTGAAGTTGATCGGCTGGAGGCGTGAACTTTCGGGCGCTGGAAATTGGCTCATATGTCTCCGGTAAAGCCGAGACCGGCGACGGGCAGATTGAAGGTCGCGATGCATTTAAGTTCGATCGCGATAGGCGTCGGAAGCGCGCCGATTTCGAGCGTCGTTCGGCACGGCGGGTTTTCGCGGAAGTATTCCGCCCAGAGGCGATTGTAAGTCGGGAAGTCCTTTTTCATGTTCGTCAGATAAACGGTGACGTCGATCAGGCGATCCCAGCTTGAGCCGGAGTCCTCCAGGATTGCGCGCACGTTTTTAAAAACCGAATGGCACTGCGTTTCGATGTCGTAGGAGATGATTTCGCCTTGCTCGTCGACTTCGACGCCCGGGATGTTTTTCGTGCCGCGTTCGCGCGGACCTACGCCCGATAAAAAGAGCAGCTCCCCCACCCGCCGCGCGTGTGGATAGTGACCCACCGGTTCCGGAGCGCGCTTGGATTCAAGTCCCTCGTTCATGAGCCTCCCTCGACGCGGACGCAGACGTTTTTGGATTCGGTGAAGAAACGGAGCGCGTCCCAACCGCCCTCACGACCGACGCCGGATTCTTTGACGCCGCCGAACGGAGTCCTCAGATCCCGTTCCATCCAGCAGTTGATCCAGACGACACCTGCTTCGAGCCGCCCGGCGACTCGGTGAGCGCGAGAGGCGTTTTCCGTCCAGACGCTGGCGGCCAAGCCGTAGCGGGTCCCATTGGCCAGACCTAAGACTTCGTCTTCGGTATCAAACGGAGTGATTGTCGCCACGGGACCGAAAATCTCCTCCTGATTCGTCCGGCATTCGGTGGGTAAACCTTCGAGCAGCGTCGGCTCGATGAACCACCCCTTCTCGCAGCGCCCGCTGACTCGGGCCGGAACGCCGCCGCAGAGAACTTTTCCGCCTTCCAGACGGGCGGTGGCGATCATGGAAAGAACTTTTTCGTATTGTTCACGAGAAACGAGGGCGCCCTGATCGACTGCCGATCCCGGCGAGGTTTCGGCCGGGTCGCCGACTTTCAGCGCCCGGGCGCGCGCGACCAAGGCGTCCCGGAACTCGGCGTAGATCGAGCGCTCGACGTAGATGCGCGATCCGCAAAGACAGATCTGCCCCTGATTGAGGAAAGCCGCGCGCGCGACCTGGTCGACCGCACGTGCGCGGTCGCTGTCCGCGAAGACGATCGTAGCGTTCTTGCCACCCATCTCAAGCGACAGTTTTTTGAAGAGCGGGCTCGCGACTCTGCTGATCTCGGCGCCCGTGCGCGTGCTGCCCGTGAAGGAAATCGCCTGGATGCCCGGATGTTTTGAAATCGCCGCACCGACCTTGTCTCCAAGGCCGTGCACGATGTTCAGAACGCCCGGCGGCAGTCCCGCTTCTCGGCTCAATGCGCCGAGCAGATGTGCCGTCATCGGCGTCACTTCGGATGGCTTCGCGACGACGGCATTGCCGGCCGCGAGTGCCGGGGCGATTTTCCACGTCAGCAAATAAAGTGGAAGATTCCAGGGCGAGATCGTGGCCACCACACCGATCGGCGCACGAAGCGTGTAGTTCACGAAGCCCGGCGTGGCATGACTCTCGGACGCGAACTGCGTGATCGCATCGGCGAAAAAATCGAAGTTCGCCGCCGCCCGCGGGATGTCGAGACGGGCCGCGAGCGAAACCGGTTTACCGTTGTCGCGGCTCTCCGCTTTCGCGAGCTCTGCGATTTGGGCGCGGATCAGCTCGGCGAGCGTTCGCAGGACACGCGCACGCGCCTCAGCCGGGAGCGCGGCCCAGGCGGGCTGCGCACGGCGCGCGGCTTGGACGGCGAGTTCGACGTCATGCTCGTCCGAGTCGGGAAGCTGACTGTAAACTTGCCCGGTCGCCGGCTCATAAGCATCGAGCCACTTCAGGGATTTAGCGGGAACGGCTTCGCCGCCGATCCAATTCAGAATTTCAATCAAAAGACCTTCCCCGCGCCGGTTGGCAGCTCCGCGAGCACGGCGCGAACCGGGGATGCGTCGACGCCTTCCAGTCTGAGTGGGAGCGCGATCAACGTATAGAGTCCCTCAGGAACGCTATCCAGTACGAGCCCCTCAAGTATGGCTAAGTCGTTTCGATAAATGGCCTGATGACTTTCGAGCGCTTTGGAATCTGCGGGGTCGACCGAAGGTGTGTCGATTCCGACAAGCTTGACCGCGCGGGACGCGAGATAGTCGATCAGCTCGGGGGAGAGCGAATTGAAATCCCCGTTCCAATGATCGGGATCGGGAAACGAACCCGTCGCAAACAGCATGCGGGGTGCCCGGATCGGTTTTGATTCGATATCGCGAGGCATGATCCGTTCGCCTCGCTCAAGCCCGACGCGGACGACTTGGCAGATGCCGAAGTAGCGATCGAGCGGACGTTCGTCGATTCCGACGCCGTCGGGATGATAGTGAATCGACGCGTCGGCGTGCGCGCCCAGGTGAACGGACGCGCGTATCGCCGAAAGCTCGTAGCCCGCCCCGCCTTCGAATGTTTGCAAGCGCTCCCGGCTGAACGGAGTATCGCCCGGAAAAACCGCAGTCCTCGCGGAAAGCCGAGGCGAGAGATCGTGCAAAATACGCATGATCGCAAGGTGTTATCGCTTTTGCCGATCGAAGTAAACCAGGGTAAGACGGGCGAATGGATCACGCCGCGCTTGCCCAAGATCTCGACCTCGCCCTTCGCGAAGCCCGCGAAGTCGGCCGTCTTTCGACCGAGCACAAGGATTTTACCCTGTCGGACGCCTACCAGATTCAGGAAGCCGGAATTCGCCTTCGGGAGGCACGCGGTGAAAAGCGAGTGGGCCTCAAACTCGGGTTCACGTCCGAGGCCAAACGCCAGCAGATGGGGCTTGGGCTTCCGATCTACGGCTGGATCACCGATCGCATGCGGATCTTGAACGGGGGCGGAGTGCCTCTAAAGGGATCGATCCACCCTAAGATTGAACCCGAAATCGCGTTCATCACCTCGCGCGAACTTCGCGGCCGGGTGTCGCGAGACGAAGCTCTCGCCGCCTGCTCGGGCGTTTGCGCGGCGATGGAGATTCTCGATTCGCGGTTTGTCGGTTTTAAATATTTTTCACTCGAGGACGTGGTCGCGGACAACTGTTCGTCGTCCATGTTTGTCCTGTCGGATGACATCTTGCGTCCGGATCAGATCGACTTGTCAGATCTCGAGATGGTGATGGAAGTGAACGGGGTGGTTTCACAGTCCGCGCGGTCCCACGCGATCTCCGGACATCCCGCGCAGTCGCTCGTTCAACTTTGCGAAATGCTCGACGGCCACGGGTTGGCGCTGCCGGCCGGGTCGATCGTGATGGCGGGTGCCGCTACGCAGGCGGTGGCGCTGGAGCCCGGGATGAAGGTGCGGGCGCGCGTTGAAAAGCTCGGTGAAGTGTCCGTGGTCGTGGATCGCGCGCCCTTGGTACCTTGATGCTAGACTAATGGAATGGGTATCGGCCGGTTCATCCTAGCATTTCCATTTTCGATGGCTCTTCTCGCGCCAACGCACGCATCGGAACTTGAGGCCGCGACAGAGCTAGCGGTCCATGCGCTGAGCGAATTGAATCAGTCACACTTAAGTGCCCGGGGTTGCGAAGATCAGGGGGATACCTGTCCTTCGCCGAGTTCCACAAGCAACCTCCGCTTGGACGGAGCAAGATTCGCGGAGGTCATGGAGCGTTCGATCAAGTATCGGAAGGATGTTGACTGGGCGGTCAGTCAAACGGAATATCCGATGGTTTTGCCCCTTCTCTTCACCGGGTCTAATTTCGAGTCGGGTGCTTTTCGGATTGAAGGAGGCGGCTGGAAGATCCGCCCGACGATCTACCGGAATGACGCCGGGAAATTTTCCGTTTCCATTCCTGCGATTACTTTTGAGAACCCTGAGGGAGCTTCGGCGAAACTCTATCGTTGGCTGGAACAACAGCCTGAGCCCACGGTCAAGCCGGACGCATTTTTTTTGAAAGCTTTGGAATTTTCCAACGGGCGAGTGTTTGACGCGCTCTTAGCGGGGTGGAACACCTTGGTGCTCGGAAGCAAATCAGGCGGCCGCGAACGCAACTATTTGAGGAAGACCAAAAGTCTTGCCGATATTCGCGGCGACGCTGGCCTTTTGGAAACTCTTCATGATTTGTCCATTCCGAAGGAGAACTATAAATGGACTTCGGTCGCGGACAATTTCAGCGCCTGGTATCACTTCTGGGGAACGATGCTTTACGCCTATTACAACGAAGCGGCGGTGCTTGGAAAAGTCGCCAACGGTCAAACGATCACCGAATTCATGATCTTTTTGGAAGAAAAAACCGCCTTTAAGCTTTTCGTCCCCGCGGATTGCGGCAAACGCTACGAGATCGACCAGGAGGGTGCGATCGCCGGCTATCGCCTGGCCCGGCTCTTCCGAGGGGACCTGGCTCAATCCCCGTCCACTGCAGCCGCTCCATATTTGTATCCACGAGCCGGTCGATAATCTTTCGCTTCGCGACCGACCGGGTCCAGTTAAACCTTCTCGAGATGCGTGCGCACTTCAAGAAGCAACGGAAAACATTTCTTATTCGTCGTCGACTTGAGATAATCCACACCGGCCGAACCACCCGTTCCGCGCTTGAATCCGATCACGCGTTCAACGACGTGCACGTGATGCTCGCGCCAAAGTGCCAGCTCCTGATCGAAGTCGACGAGTGATTCGCAAAGGAGGTAGAGCGGCAGGTTCTTTTCCGGATGTTGATAGACTTCCTTGAGGCACGCGAGAATCTGCTTTTTAACGGCTTCGTCACCCTTGCGTTCCAACTCCGAAGCATTCTCGGGCATCGCCATGCCGCGTTTCTTGAGCATCTTGTAAAACGTATCGCGAAGATCCGGCTGCGCCATTCGCTCGCGCAGCTTCGCCGTCATCTCGGGCCGATTTTTGAAATGCGTTAGGTAACGTTCGTCTTTGAGACCGGCCATGAACTCGATCTCGCGGAACTGCAAAGACTGAAAACCGCTGGCGGGATTGATCAGATCCCGGAAGTGCAGAAACTCCGACGGAATCATCGTCTGCAAAATGTGGATCTGCTGGACGAGCAGCTTTTGGATCGCCGTCACCCGGCCCATGAAGTGCTGCGCCCGGAGCACTCGGCCCTCGTCCATGTAGCGAATCGCGTTATCGAGCTCGTGCAGAATGAGCTTGAACCAAAGTTCGTACGCTTGATGGATAACGATGAAGAGAAGTTCGTCGTGGTGGGCGGGGTTCGATTGCGGCATTTGGAGCGCCATCAGTTCTTCGACCTTGAGATAGCTGCCGTAGGTCAGATCGTTCGCGGAATAGATCGACGGGTCTTTGTTCCCGGGACCGCTTCCTCCGCCGTATCCCCCGAGGCCTGATCCGCCGGCATGCATCGGGCAACCGCCGCCGCCGGACTCGCCACCCGACTCGTCCCCGGATTCACCCTCACTCATGACGTTTTCCCTTGGCTGAAACCGGCCTTGATCTCTTCGAGTTTCGCCGCGCTCTCGGCTTCGATATCTTTGTGCAAGGACTGACCGTGGGCGTCGATCGTCACGACCACTGGGAAATTCTTCACCCGCAGCTGCCAGATCGCTTCAGGACTTCCGAACTTCTCGAGTAGATGAACGTCTTCGACTTCTTGAATCGCTTCGGCGAGCACCTGCGCGGCGCCACCAACGGCGTGCAAATAAACACAGCCGTGTTTTTCGCAGGCGAGCCGGGTTTTTTCACCCATGCCGCCCTTGCCGATCACCGCGCGGACGCCGAAGCGTTCGATGATGCCGGCTTGGTAGGGTTCTTCGCGCGTGGAAGTGGTCGGACCGGCGGCGGTTACGACCCACTTGCCCTTTTTCTTCATGACGACCGGACCGCAATGATAAATGATTCCATCGCGAAAGCTGATCGGAGGTTCGTTGCCTTCGTGTAGCCACTTGTGGACGGCATCGCGTCCCGTGAAAACGACGCCGGTGACTTCGACCATGTCACCCACCTTCAAGCCGCGGATTTTTTCCTCGGTGAACGGCGCTTCGAGTTTCACCATATCAATAGAGCCATTTCTTGATGAGGCCTTGAGGCGTGACGTGGGCACCTTGACGGCGAAATGCCCAGCACATGTAAGAAACGCTGACGAAATAAGACGCGGGCACGCGATTGAGGGCGGTCGCTTTCACGCCCATAAGCGTGGCCTTGCCGCCAAAACCCATCGGGCCGATCCCGAGCTGATTGGCGGCATCGACGCATTCCTGCTCGAGCTTCGCGAGCGCCGGATCCGGGCTCTGGTCCGTCATTTTGCGAAGAAACTGTTCTTTGGACGCCATGTAACCGGTCGCGCGGTCCCCGCCGATGGTGACGCCGAGCACGCCCGGACCGCAGCCCTTGCCTTGCGCCTGCTGGACGGCGTCCAAGATGCATTTTTTCACGCCGAGCAGATCCCGGCCGGCGCCGACTCGTGCGTCCGGCAGCGAGTACTGTGCGCCGACGTTTTCGCAGCCGCCGCCTTTTAGAATCAGGCGAACGTCGATGTGATCTTTGTTCCAGGGTTCAAAATGAATGGTCGGTGCCCCGGGTCCGACGTTGGTCCCGTCGTTCTTCCCGGTCAGACTGTCGACGCTGTTCTCGCGCAGATACCCTTTTTTGGTCGCCGCAAGCACCGCACGCCTCGTGACCTTGGCGAGCGCGTCTTGATCCAGCTTGCGCGGATAGTGAACGAAGAACAAAACCGAACCCGTATCCTGACAAAGCGGCTGAGACTTCACTTTGCCGATCTCAATATTTTTTTTGATGATATCCATCGCGTACTTGCCGCGCGAGTCGTCAGCCTCACCAGCCCGGTACTTTTCGATCACGTCGACGACGTCGCGTGGCATCTCGGTGGAAGTCTTGCGGATAATCTCAACGAAGCTGGTCAGAAGTTTCTTCTGCTGCGCGGGAGTCATTTCGTTGAACTCTAGCTTGCCTTGCTTCGCTCACGCAACTAGCTTGCGCCTATGGTCGATGCACCTTGGACTCTCGAAAAACTCGTTTTGGACGCCGAAGGCGTTTGGCGGATTGACGGCGAAGAGGTCACGCATGCGCGCACCGTGAACGCCTTGCATCGCGGCCTCATCCGCATCGGCTCGAGCTATCAGGTCAAAATTGGCACGCATTCGCGGCCGGTGGAAATTGAAGATACGCCCTGCTTCGTAGCCGGGATCACTTGGGAAACTCAGGGCCCCGTGAAGGTAGGCTGTCGCCTGAGTTTGGCGGACGGATCGATGCAGGCACTCCGTCCGGAAACTTTGACCTATCGTCCCACCCGTCTTGCCTGCCGCGTAAAAACCGCCTGGGGAGAAGCCGACGCAAAGTTCCTCCGCGGGGCCTATCACGAGTTCCTTCGCGAGCTTCAAGAGGACCCCCAGTCGTATACTATTGAAATCGACGGTAAAAAACTGACCCTTTCGCGCAAGTAGGCGCCGTTCTACGCTAGCGGAACCATGCCTGACACGCCTCGCGATCAAACCCCCGCTTTCACGTTCGCACTGATCGCGATCGCGCTGGCCCTGGGAGGTTGCGGGAAGCTCAAAGAGGGCATCAAGGCCTTCTATGAAGGGGACTTCGCCCGATCCGAAAGGCTGCTGCGGAACACCGCTGAGAAGGCGGCGAGCATGAATCCGAAGTTTCAGCTAACCAAAGACGAGCTCACTCCAATCGAATCCCTCTTGCCCCACGTGACCCGGGACGCCTTCGCCGCTTGGCAGGCTTACGCGGGTTCGCTCCTCGGCCTCAATCGGCCGAAGGAAAGCTGCAAAAATATCGCGCTCGCACTTCGCCCGATCCGGGTCTTCATCAACAAGGAACGGCAGCCGATGCTGATCAATCCGCGCCAGGGTGAATTCTGGCAGGCGGAAGTGATGAGCCTTCGCGCTTGGTGGATCAATATTCCTTGCGAGTGACGCACTAGATGGAATCCGCCCCCGAATGAGCAACTTAGAGCGACCACGCGGCTCCGAGGCCAGCCAAGAATCGGTTGTAACTAAAGCTAGTCGGCACGAGCGAACGGTTCGAAGTGTAGCTAAAATCAAGCAGCACCGTCCACTTGGGTGTCAGTCGGCGCGACCAATTGAGACGAATCGGAATATTGGTGTCACTTCGGGCGATCGCCGCCTGAGGATAGGTCGAACGAAGCAGATCGACAGAAAACGTGGCCGTATCCTTTTCCGTGACCCGCATCGCGTTGGCGAGACCGCCGCCGTAGGCCAGGTATTTGGTATCCGCTCCGAACGTGTCATTTTTTTCGATATTGATATTACCGCCGGGATTCCAGAACCGACTCGACGCCCCGGCACTGCTTGCCGAGAGTCGGGCGTCCACCGCATGCCCGGATGTCGTGGGCGACGCGAACGCTTTCAGTTTTCGGTATCCTAGGTCGATCTGCATCTGCAGCTCCTGGGTCGCGTAAAACTTGATAAATGGCCCGACGGCCATCGTAAAGTTAGCGGCTCGGAACGTATAAGGAGAGGTCGGTATCGTACTGTCTACTTGCTGATGCTGGAAAATATAGTTCGATTCGAATTTGAGGCCCCCGCTCGTCTTCGAAAGAGGGCGATAGTTAACGTAAACAGAACCCGTATTGGCGAAAAATTCGAAACTCTTCGTCTGCGAATTGAAATTTTTATTATATGAACCACGATAACTCGCCACGAGTTGCAAAGTACCGAGCGGTGCGGTCATCCGTCCAGCGCCGGCCGAGAAACTGGTCTTCGGCGTCGCCTTGCCCGAGACCGCAGAAGGATCGACGATCCCCAGCGGAAGCTGCCCGATATTCGAGTCGTACTGGGTCATCATCGAGGCATTGAGAAACCACTGAGGATGACTAAAGGGCTCGAGCACTTTGTCGGCCGCCGTACCGATATCCGTCGCGAGCTTGCTGTTGGGATTCTTTTTCGCCAAAGTGCGGGCTTCGAGAATATCGGAAACCCCCAATGCGCCCAGGCCGTTCTTGAAATTGACGAGCCCCAGATAATAATACGCGACGGTTTTGAGTTCAGCTGGAGCCTCGGCGACGACGAATGTAAGGTACCGTTCGGCGTTCTTGAGATTGCCGTCACCGAACTCCATCGTACCCAGGTAAAAACTGACGGGCACGCGATTGAACTTGAGGCTCAGGCACTTCAGAAACATCGCCTTGGCCAGGTCATTCTTTTTATTGCGGCTGTAGAGTGTGCCGAGTTCAAAATAATACGGTCCACGGTCCGCCTCCGGCTTGAGCAGGAGAAGTTTTTTATAAATCTGGACGGACTTGGGATCGTCGCCCTTGATCTTGAGAGTCAGTGCGCGCATTTCGAGCGCAGAAAGATGATCCGGATCGAGACGAAGAACCTCGTCGAGGATTTTGATAGTCTCGTCGATTTTTTTCTTATTATAGGCGATGAGAGCTTCGGCATACATCGCCTCCGCCGCCAAGCCCGGATGCGACTCTTCCGCCCGTGTCAGGGGAGCCGTGAAAAAAAATAATAGGGCAGGAATGATGAGAGCTTGGATGCCAAATCTACGTAATCTCGCCACTGTGTAAATGATGACACGGATTGTTGGGCGCATCCCTTAGAAATACCATGGGTTGAATGCGGGACGTAAGCTCTTTGTCCAAAATCAGAAGGTTGCTCTACGTGTGCGCGCTGTGTCTGGCGAGCCCATTTTCCGTGTTTGCGGGCGAAGGGGCGCGTGAAGTGGCTGGCGAAATCGCCAGCGTCTCGGGCATCGTCTTCATCCGTGCCGAAAACAGCGCCAAACAATCGGCGTTGAAGTCGGCAAAGCCGGGCGATCTAGTCTATTCCGGCGACGTCATTAATACGTCAAGTAACGCCGCGCTGAAGATCCTCCTTAAGGATAGAAGCGTGGTCGATCTCGGGCCGTCAACTCTATTTAAGGTCAACGAATTCAAAAAGGCAGGGGGCGACGACCGCAAGGTCGAGCTCCAAGTGGCGTTCGGCTCGGTTCGCGCCGCCATCACCCAAAAACTGAAAGGCGCGGGAGCCTTCAAGATCCGTACTCCCTCCGCGACGATGGGCGTGCGCGGGACGATTACTTTCAGTGAAGTCAGACTTCCCACTTCCGGAGGTCGTTCAGCGGTGGCAAGCACCACCTTTCTCATCACCCAAGGCCAGGGGGCCGTCACAAGCAATGGCGGCGGTAACGGAAATCAGGCGCCGATCATTCTCAACCCAGGGCAGCAAGTCGTCTCGGCAGGGGGGAGTTCGCCTCTCAGCCAACAAACTCTTTCGTCCCAAGATTTTTCGACTCGTCAGTCTCAGGTGAACAGTCTGGCCACGAACTCGGATACCGCGTTCCAGCTCGCAACGAACTTCGATCGAGCTATGGAGCAGCAGCAGCAACAACAAGCCCAAGCGGGTTCCAGCGGTAACGGAAATTCGGATACCGATAAGGACAAAGACAAGGAGGATAAAGACAAAGGCGATAAGAACGGCGACGGCCACGCCGATAATGGCAAAGACGGTAACAAAGACAGTAAAGACAATAATGAAGGCAAAGATCGCGCTCCGGCCACTGATTCCGCCTCGTCATCCTCAAGCGGAGATTCGGCGGCGTCGGGCGGCAGCGCCGGTCCCACGAACAGCATCATGGACTCGATCGCCACCACGGTGGAGACGATCGCTCCGCAGACTCCGCAGGTCTCCGTCACCAACGTCGGGATCTCCGGTGCGCCGAGCGGCAACAGCATTCTGACAGATCAGAGCGGTACCAACTCGGTTCCAACGGTTACCTCCGGAAAACTCTCGATCAATGTGAGGTGGCAATAAATGCTAACCACCAAGTCTCCCATTTTCGGAGAGTGTAAATAATTTTGTGTAACCGGCCGGTTTAGATGTCAGATCGCATTCTCTTGGATGCGGTCCCCGAAGACGATTTTCAGTTGCCCGAGCATCATCGGCCAGTCGCGCTTATTGCGA
>Ga0163144_10001706_pt1 | contig 51530 bp, 65 predicted proteins | sample OliLak19BULKMAT1_FD_123175 | JGI IMG/M metagenome (GOLD analysis project Ga0163144, IMG submission 123175) | Freshwater microbial mat bacterial communities from Lake Vanda, McMurdo Dry Valleys, Antarctica - Oligotrophic Lake LV.19.BULKMAT1 | ecosystem: Environmental > Aquatic > Freshwater >... | reverse complement strand
CCATGGCTTCGCCGTCGCCGGGAAGGTTGATCGTTCCGTCCATGACAAACGCGCCACGAGTTTGTCGACACCACAAGTCGCCAACTTCAAACAGGGTAAACGTGTCGTCCGGCGCTATCGATGAGTCGTATACCGCGCCCGCCGTAGCGTCTTCTTTGCCGAGTAGGGACTTAAAGAGTTGACGTACAGGGGCGTCGATCTCGGCGGAAGATGCCGCGCCGAGAGCTTCGTTGATGTTGAAGTAGGTAGAGAAGCTCCATCCGCATTCTTTTTTCTTCTTAATAATATTCGTGTGGTGACGTCCAGACCGCTGAGGACTGGATTCGAAAGGCTGGTTAAACGCGATCGAGCCGCCCGGTAAAGTAAAAAGAAAGTCGGTAGGTTGGGGGGCGATTAGGGTGCCTTTAGTGGTTTCCTTTTTAAGGTAAAAACCCTGCTCTAATGCGTTCGAGTCACTCGTCGACGTATAAATAGCTTTATAATTCTTAGCCATTTCTATTTTCCTTCCTTGGAAAAAGTTTTGGTTTTAACAGTCTCTTACTATGTGCTCATAGTATAAGGCCTCGAAGTCTAATCTTGCAAAATAAAATGGTTCCAAAATATGAAGGTCCGTAGCGCTGCCGAGCATGCGTATATGCTGGAACCCCTTGCCCTGTATGCCTAGCGTCGGGTCGGCCCATAGCTTTCTTTTAATCTCATACTCAAGGTTCCACATGTCGGTTTGGCCTACCGACCTAGATTCCGTCGTTTTATCGACGATCTCGATAGACAGCTGCCACGTGTTTTTAGTCCTAGACTGCTCGTGGTTAACCGTCTCAGCGACGTCAATAATTTGACAGGCCGGGAGTTCGTGCTCGTGAAAATCGCTTTGCAGTAACTTAATCTTGTCAAATGATATGTAGTTAAGAGACCGCACGAGCTCTAGCTTAGACACCAGAGCTTCGCTGATAATGGTCTTCATGCACTTGATTACAAACTGCGTCTGCGTCGGGTTAGTCATGTTTGTAAGGCCCTTCTCATCTGGTCGATAATATAGTTCGTGTTCGCCCTAACCGCCGGGCGAAGGTAGGGCCGCGCTGGTATACGCATTTTACGACTGTGCGCTCCGATGGTTACTTTCCTCGGGTCGACGAGACGCCCGAAAACCGTCGTCATCGTGCGTTGGTATGAGCGAATATTAACGCTACCACTAAAACCAAACTCGTGAACGGCGGCATACGGTACGCCGAACGACCCGACTTTAACGCCCGCCTTGCCGCCTTGGTTATAGAGTTCGTAGCGGATCGAGTTGATAAGGCGACCTTTATCGATCAACCCTCGGCGACGGATGTTAAGCGCCGTGTCGGCCTGAACCCTAATACCTATCAGTGTCAAGGCGCGGCGGATGTTTTCGGAACCGGGCGCGAGGGCAGATATCTTCTTAGATATTTTGGCAATGATCGAGTCGACGGAACTGTTCGCCATAGCCTAATAGTTCCTCGTCGGCGCACTCGTGAACGCCATCTCGGTGCGTTTGTAGTCGCCGAGAATCTCCATGATCATGCGCGGTGCTGCGTCTAAAATTCCGACCGACTCGTCACCTTTCGACGACGTCGTGCGGCCCATGTCGGCTCGGTCACGATGCCTATAAAACCATTCGACAAACCATAGGCAAGCCAACTCCAGGTCGGCAGGCACGGTCACGTAACCGGCCCTATACTGAACACGGACGTTATTATAACCGTTAGGAAAAATGCCGGTATTAGCTATTAAACAATTTCTATCGTCGCCGACCGAATACTGCGTCGCCGCAACTAGCGTTTCGGCTGCCGTAAAGAGGTGCGTACCGTCGTCGATACGTAGCTCCGTTATCGCTATGACTGGGAACTCTTTTAAAAGGATCAGGTTCGTGCTACGTCCATGTTGCAGTTCCGTGATCGTGCCTTGGTCGACGAGCTTTCGTGCGGTGTACGTCTCTATTCGCTGCGAGGCGGCGTTAATAAATAACTCCACGCGAGTGTTCATAGTGTTGTCGTCCGGCTTAATCGACAGGTGACTTTTGGCGTTCACCAGCGTGGTGAGTGCGTTCGGATTAATCGCCATCCGTGGCCTCCCTTAAAGCGAAAATTTTCACAGGCTCGGCATCGACTTCTTATCTTTGCTGGTTTCCATCATTCTGTTTTGAGGAGAATGGTCGATATTCTTTTGCGCGGGAGCTGAGTCGTCTAATTCTAGCACGCCCTCTAGGGTTTCCGTGCCGAGTAGTGCCATACCAATTTTAGTCGACACTTCGATAGTCGACCCTGGGACGACGGCTTCGATGTATTTTTTCGCAACGCCGGACTCGTCTTTGTAAGAACACATCAAAATAATTTTTTCCTGGGAACTTGTAACGTGTTGTTTAATCTTAAGTTTCATAGGTAGACCTCTTAAAAGTTTAGGTTGTTTCTAAAATATTAACTCGAAGGTCTTTCCATGACTAGCTCGAATTAAAAGATATCTTCGGAAGATGTCCACTAGGGCAAGTCACTTACGATAGTTGCACCTTCGAAAATATTTCTGTGCATAAACATTGCTGGTGCTTCGATCAATTTTGAATATAGAATGTTTTGATACTCCCTCGGATCTGTCATTAGTCCAATAGGATTTTGAGATCCTACGTAAGTCCTTTGGATGCCTTCAAGCGGCGAGTTCGCAAGTAGTGCTTCCGCCTTCGAGATATAGCCGTCTATCCTTAGAATTGTTTGGTCTAAAAGGATATCTACGGACACCATATTGATCCGCCAATAGCCCATGACAATACCGGTTTTTTTAAATTCAATATCGATCGCTAGTCCCATATGTCCTCCGCTTAAACCCAACTTGATCCGTCGTAGTATTGCATTGTCGCCGTAGTGGTATTGAAAATCATCATGCCAGCCACCGCTGTTAAAGCATTCCTTGCTGTCGTGTCCATGGTCGCGAGCCTGATTGCTTTGCTGTCCATCTCTAAGCCGATCGAGGAATTCGTTACCGTATCCGCGCCGCCAATTTTTAGAGATCCTGCCATATAGTTTTCAGTAGAAGTCTTAATATAGACTCCCCACTGCGTCGTTCCTACGTTGCCAAATGGCAGGTCCATATAGTAGCCGTATAAATTATTGACCGTAGTTAGGCCGTTAGGGATTGCTACCCCTTGACAAAGCATCACTTGGTCTATTATTCCGCCAGCACTTGCCGTTGAACTGAGAGCCAGTGCAAACGCGCCACCCGCCACATGGTCCACCGTGGCCCCGCTATTAACTTCTACGACTGCCGGTATGGCCGCCGCCGCTACGCCTAGAAAGGCCGTGGTTACCGTCGCGTTAGCGCCGATGTTCAAAAGCATTGCGGTATTGACGCCGATGTAATCCGCGTTAGCCAGTGTTACGTTAGCTGCTACTGTTGGCTGCGTTATTAGAGTATGCCCGGAGTCTGGGTTGCCTCCGCCGTTCGTAAGAGGCTCGGAGAAGAAAGCGTCCACAGATCCGTTGAACTGAGAGTTTCCAGTTAGATCAAAGCGCCCAATGACATTAACGTCGCCAGTTGCATCGATTGCTCTCTTAGAACCGGATGCCGATACGTTAGACATATTTATTCTAAGACCCTGAGCATTTACCACTGAGGTAATTGTCGGGTTTATGTTTATGCCCGTATAGCCACCTGTGCCGAAAGTACCGAGAGTCCCGTAAATTCCTATTCCAGTAAAGCCAGCATTGCCTGAAAAAATAGGAATAGTTGGGTTGACATTGAGGCTCGAGTAATTTGCATTGTTCCCTACTTCTGCAATCTGAGGGTTGGCATTAAACGAGGTATAGGAGGCAAGTAGTGCGGTCTGAATGTTGGCGTTATCGTAGAAAGCTTGCACGTAAGAGTTGGTGGTAAGTACAGCTGCGGAATCGACGGTAACTTGAAAGCCGTAACCTTGAATTGGTCCGCTTACGGTTACGTTATCGGCAATGTTGCTGAAGCTGTTAGCAAAGGTAAGCCCTTTTACATCAATTGCATCAACGCCATTTCCTAAGCCGATATAAGCAGAGATTGCCGTGATGCTTCCAGAATCTGAGACGCCTTCATTAACCGCATAAAGGTTTAAAGCCTTCGCCGCCTCGCCGCTTGTTCCCATAGTAAAAAGTGCGTTGCTTAAACTTAGGGAGATATTGTGCGCCGACCAGTTTGCGTTTGGCGCGGCTTCCGTAGGCTCCAGGCTTAGGTTCGTATTCAGAAGATTGTCATAGACATTCGTCGTAGAAGGGAGACCGGTTCGGTCGACAGACAGACCTCCCACTGCATTTACAGCCCAGCCCGGGATAGAGTACAAATTTCCGCTACCATTGTAACCAGCGACACTATTGTTTGATCCCGTAGGTGGGGCGGATTCTATGGTCAGCGAGTCTGCACCCGGAGTTATCGTCACGCCAGCTCCGGCCAGTAGTCTTGGTGATTCATAGGGAAACTTGCATTCACTATTAGTCAGCCCTTGGATATCAATCGTGATGTCAGGATCTGTACCCGCGCCTGTCACGTTGGCTCTGATTATTATATCTAGCCGGTCTGTAACTAAAAGATTTCTTACCACTTCGGTTTTGGCTATTACCGTCAAAGTCTGATTGCTTGCTGTCAGAACGCTAGAATAATTTGATGTTGCAATCAGCGTACTGACACCGAGGATTGAGCGCGAATAAAACTCCGCATAGATCCTGGCTACTTTTGTACCCGCTGGTTTTCTTACCACGACAGTTAAGCCCATAGGGCCGGAAGGTATGTAAGTTGCGCTAGGGTAATCAGCCACGGTTGCAAACTCTGCAAGCAAAGCGCCGTTCGTTACAGCAAGGTTATCAATTCCAAACCCGCCGCCTCCAGGTATCCCCTTGAGCATTACGAGCCTACCGCCGCCCAAGTCAGAAGCGGTGTTGGTGAAATAGTAAGCCTCGCCGCCGTCGATCACTAAGGGATCAACCCACTGCGTGTTGTAATTGGTAGCGTCTATTTTAGATAGGATTTGATCGGTGTCGCCGCCCGCAGGAACGCCAACCCCCGGCGATCCCGCCGAGCTTGAGGGGATTGTTGAGGTAATAACTGTCATGCTATTTCCTCTACGTTGACGCTCACGCTACCAGCTGCGCTTTTGCCGTAAAGAATTATGTCATCTTGAATATCATACTGGCGCTCGCCGCCGCTTGCGAGGATCGCCATTCCGACGTAGCCAACCGTTGTAGAGTCGTAGTTTACTTTGACCTCAGTAGCCGACATGTTTTGAACTGCTATAGCATTTCGGTCAGTCAGCGCGGCAGCCGGAAGCGCGGTCCACGTAACGGAGTTCAACGTGACCTCGGTCACTCGCCCACCGTTTTTTAGACCCAAGATACTTACGTCGCCCGTGATTACAGAGCTTCCGCTGGCCGGGTAAACCGTCGCGTAAAGGCCGAAGTCGACAGTCCCTCCGGCGATAGTGACAACCGCGTAAGGCTTGTTATGAATACTCGACAACGTTATTTTATTAGCCGCCATTGCCGGCGGCATCGTGTGCGAAGTAATTAACGTCGCTTCGCCTTGGTCTTCGCCGGTCGTCGACTCGTACCAATTAACTGTAACCGTTGCGCCGACGTCGAAAGACCTAACGAAGAGTGTCGAAAGTAGGCCTCCACCCTCGATCTGCATCTTGTGGTTATACGTACCAGGGCCACGGATCGCCAACGGCATGACGGTCATGGCTTCGTAAAGTTCGGCTCTTATCAATGGTTGAACCATGGACGCGCGGCCTCCGATAATCGACACAAAAGGCGGGGAGATTTTTAATCTTACCCCGCCTCCGGTGACTATTCTATAAAAACGTTAAAGAGAGATGTTGTAACCGTAGGCAACCGAGACTTCAGAAGCCGACTGCGGCATTCCTTGGAAGTCTTTGCGTTGGTACGACGCCATTAACATGCGATCTTGGCCGGGTTGGTCGGCTTCAATCTTAACTTTAATCGGGCGACGTGTTCCGACGTACCAACGACTTTTGTTGATGAGAATTATACCACCTTTAGAGGTTGTCACGCCGTCGTAAACGCCAGTCGCGTTTAGGTCTTCTCTTGCAAACTCAGCGACGTAGATCGGGATACCTTGGTAGGCCGCCAACGCGCCTTTAAGCACAGTAGCCATCGGGCCGTATTTTTCGAAAGTCGACACTTGGTCGAGAGTACTCAACTGTGAGTGGACAGCGGGACCGCACACAAACATAAGCTCAAGCGGGCTAACGCCGAACTTCTTCATGGCAGCGCGAAGCTGACGAAGTGCGCCGACAGTTACGCCGCCCGCAAAGTTGATAGTCGAACCGTTGGCGCTGTTGGCAAGAGCTTGATGACGAAGGCCTTTAACAAACTTGCCAGACACGTCGGCTGCAAGAGCTTGGGTATCGGAGTCGATGTGCGTGCCGTCGTTGTCGCCGTTGATGATTGCGTTTTCCCAAGCGCGGATCTGAGCCTTAACAACTTCGTCGCGTGCAGCGGCAAGAATGTCGGGAGCAGAGTCTTCGCTTAGTTCTTCAGGCATCACGTAGTATTCAACCGACTTGATAGGGCTGAATGTGAGCTTGCTTGTGCCGAAATTTGCGCTAGTTGCCGCTGTGTTTTCAGCGATCTTGCGAGCCATAGTCACGCCAGATTGAATAGGCATGTCGTAAGGAGCAGATGGTAAAGCAACTTGTTTCAGTTTGCCTTCAAGCAAAAAGTCGAGTTCAAACTCAGGAATGTACTGACTAGAGACTAGAGTAGGTACCCACTCGTCGCCGGCGCCGGAAACGGTAGAACCGAACGCTTTAAGGCGTGCAGCCAATTCGTCTTTGCCGTAGCGAGTCGAAAGGATCGACTTCACTTTGCCGACGCGGTCCATATATTCGTTAGTACCGACAACGTCTTTTTCTCCACCGTGGAAAATTTGAGCCGTCATGCGGGCAACGTCAACAGTTTGCTTAAGGTTCAAGACGAGGCCTTTTAACTCGCCAGGCACGCGTGCGAATTTTTCAGCGCCAACGTTAACGTCCATCAATTGCTTGACGTGACTGCAGCCGAACGCGCGAAGTGCTCTTTGCTCGTCGCTGTTCGAACGCTCGCCTACGATAGCGTGTGACGCCGCGCCGGTAGCGATTTGAGCAGCGAGGTCTTTCTCGCGTTGTTCGACTTGAGCAAGACGGGCCTCGAGTTCGGTGGCCTTAGTTTCTAGGTCTTTTGCCGCATTTTCAATACTCATAATTCTATGTCCTCCTTGGACTTATAGTTTTATCATCCGTGATAAACTGTGATTCTTTGGTTTATTATACACCCAAACTTTTTAACTTATGTTCTAAAGTCTTTAATCTTTCCGAAACAATGTCAATTCTTTTCATACCGGGTTCTGGCTCTCCCTCTATTGGAGCGACAGGCGGCGGAGGCGTTTCTTGCATGTCGCGCGACATCTGCGCAGCCTCGGAAGGCTTGACCATCGCGCCTTGTAGGGCGGCGAGTAGTTTTTGAATTTCCATTACAAGCGTACTCAAAAGAAGATTCGTTTGTTTCGCTTGGTGTAGGTACGGATTGTCGTCGCCACCAATTTGATCAACCGGGGATTTGAATTCTAAAGACTTTTCATCTGGTGCAATCATTTCTTCTGAAGGTTTCGTTTCGACTTCTGACTCTTGTTGCTGCATTTCGCCGTCTTCAGGTGGGTTTTCGTTGGCAGGGTCTAAAGCGTTTCCGCCGAGACTTCCAGGCTCCATACCTAAAATCTTTTCAAACTCTTTGACCATGTTTTCAGGCATCGGCTTGACTTCGCCTGCCATCGCCTTTGCAACTTCCGCGACGTCGCAAGCGCACGCCTCGGCCACCATCTCCATGGCACCTTGCTTGTCGATACCCTTGTCCTCTAGTCCCTTGTGAACTTCCGCCGCACAGTCGGCGCCCATAGCTTTCAGCACGATCGACCTCGCTTCCTTGTAAGAACCAACCTTAAGGTCTTTCGACGTTAGGCTGAAAAGTGAATCTTGGTTCATCGGCATCGTAACGACCGACACTTCGTAGAGTTCAGCACGCGTGATGTTGTTTACCCCGCTTTCGTCTTTAACCTCTTCGCTCGCGTCGAAGCCGACTGAGAAGGCGTTAAGGATGCCTTCTTTAATCATATCCCTAACGTAGGAGACCATCGGGTCTTTCGACTTGCTGATACGCGCCTTGATGTAAAGGCCCTCGTCGGTGGCCTCGATCCCTAGCGCGCGACCGATCGGCTTATCCTTGTCGTGGTTGAAAAGAATGATCGGGTTTTTGTTAAAGTTCTTAAGGTCCCACGAAGACTTTTTTAACAGGTCGTTACCTCGGTCGACGATAGCCTTGTTGGCCCATCCTTCGATGACGGTATCGCCGCCGTCTTCGGCGACGTCTTTAATCTTAAAAGTTATGGGTAGGGTCTTCATCGCGCCCTTGTCGTTTAACTTAGAACTCATCCTTTAAACCTCCTTTATACGGTTACTTCGCTTTGTAAATCTGACAACCCGGCACGGTCTGCCTCGTCGCCAGGGATCATAATAAACGTACACCTACAATTTATGACGTCACCAGGTCCGCCTTGCGGATCGCGAGGAAACATCATTTTTGCGTTGCTTCGCGGGTCGACGAACGGTTTGTCGTAGTCTACCATTTGACCCTGCATCGACCAATGGTCGGCCTGGTCTTTTGATCCAAGACCACGAACGCGGTCGTCGCCGGCGTTGACCCAAGCTTTTTTAAGGTTAGGTATTAGTTTCGCTGCGTCGTCCATGGCGGCGGCTTGTCCTAACGAAGTTGCTGTAAGGGTTTCCGTGCGTACGATAGTCTCGATGCGACTCGCCGAGGCTTCTCCTGCTAGTGAATCGGTTACGTTTTTAACGACTTCGTCTAGTGTTAAACCGTTGGCAATGCCGTCTTCAACCGCTTGCATGACGCGCTCGGTCGTGGTTTTCGACATGTTTGAGAACGTGTCCAGCCCGCGCGCACGTAGGCTTTCGCGGCGACCGTCTGCGTTACGCACACGGATGGCTTCTAGCTCGGCAGGGTTGGGAAGATTAAACGGTAGCACGAGGGCCGCGTCGTAGCCAAGCTCAACTTGCGCAATGAGGGCCTTAGTGACCTCGTCGATATACTGTTCCTCAAATTTAAGGGAAGAATTTTTTAACCGACGACGAAGTTCAGTCTTCGACGGGATGCCGTACTTCGGGTCTGTATCTTTTTTCTTGGCCTGGCTTTTAATAACATTGACGAGGTCGGCGGCCACGTCTGAGAAAATACCTTTAACCACGACGGCGAGCTTTTCAGACGTCTTGTCGACGGCGCGCTGGACCATCTCTTCTCGCTGCGACCACCAATCGCCGTTAGACTTTAGGATAGTGTCGAGGCGTTCGATGTTGGTCGTGCGCGCGTCCTTGGTTTCAGCCGTGTCGATAGCTTTGTTTTCGTCGATTGGCGGCTCTGCGGCAAGTGTTTGTTGCCCGCCGAACGTAGGAGGTTGATAAGCCGACACTGGCCGTGGTCCTAACTCGTAAAGCTCGGCACGTATTTCGTCTACCGTGTGCGTCGCGAGCATCGACTGCGCTAACATAGCTTTAGTCATCTTATCTTCTTGCAGCACGTCGACGTCGGTTAGGTCAAACTCCAAAAATTCGTCTTCTTTGAGCAGAGGTTTCATCGTCTTAGTCAACGACTGCGAGACGAGGTTCATCGTGCTGCGAAGTGTCCCAGACCAAAAGTTTTTAAGAGCTGTTTTATATTCTTCACTCCCGAGGCTTCCCGCCTCCTGGATAGAGAACTCGTGCTTAGGGATACCGAGAAGGTTGATGATCGTCTCGCGGTTAAGTAGCCAGTAGTCTTTTAATTGCTGGTCGGCAAGCTTGTGGCTAACGTCCTTGACCGTTACGCCCTTGGGTAGGATGAGGTTACGGCGCTGGTTTTTACGGCCCGTGTGCGCCATCTCAAAAGAGCGCAGGAGGCGGAGCGCCATCTTCTCGTTCGCGTCGTTCGACATCTCAAGGGCGAGACCCGGCTGCGCACCCTTCAGGTAGTAACTGTTAAGGTATTCGGACGTATAGCGGTTAAATAGAACCGACTTTTTTCCTGGAATAAAAGGCGATAAACCCCAAATCATCGACGACGGATTAGGTCGACGAGCGTGACAGATTTGTTGCGGCGGTATACTGATCGCCGACTTAAGGTTGGGGTAATCTTGCTGAGATCCGGCTGTAACTTTATAAGACCGGATACCGTTTTTCGTGGCGTCGACGTCGATAAAAATTGTTTCAATAGGGATGTGAACTAACTGTTTCGACACGAAGGCGATCCACGTAACCGAGTTACCGATAGCTACGAGGTCCATGATAGTCGAATACATCCACTGATAGTAGGTCTGGTAGTCGTTAGGGTTTTCGAGCATAGCTTGAACGACGGGATTATCCACGTTTTCAGTAGTTTTCTTACCGTTCTTGACGACCTTACGCATAACCATTAGTGGCTGCGCGGCGATGCGTGACGCTATTTTGTCGCAGCAAATATAGACCCAGTCCTCGTTCGTCACGAGGCTCTTAAGGGTCTGCGTCTCTAGGACGACCTTAGGCTCGGGCGACCAGACGCCGGACGCGTCTTCGTTGCCGTACTTTTCGGCGAGGTTATATTCTTTTTGTTCGCTGGCGTCTAAAACTTGCCGATAAAGATTATCAACCTCTTTGGGGTTGATAGTTCTCTTAGCGCCACTCGTTGTCTTCCTTGACATTCGCGTGTGTCTCCTACTTTTTTAATCTTCGTCGTCTTCTATAATATCCTGATAGTATGCCTCAATAGTAGACGTTAGGATGTTATCTTTTCTAAGGAACGGTAAGTCCTCAAGAAATTTAACGTTCATATCCCGCTCTCCGTACTGCGCTGCCGCTTCGTTTGCTAACATCAAAGCACACACGGTGTCGTCGTGCCCACCTTTTGAGGCCTCGTAGCGCATGGTTCCCATCGCGCTAACCGTAACCTCGAAGGTTTCGATTTCTGAAAGTAAGACGTTCCATCTAGGGATAATGATAGCCTGTTGCTCGAAGGCCGTCATAAGTTTGTTGACCATTTCGCTTTTCGTAGCATTCGTAAACGTGATCCCTATATAGGGTAGGCCCGTATAGGCTAGCTGATCGTCGATCGCCATGCCGACCCCTGTCTTGTCGTGATAGATCATTTCAATACTTTTAAACTTCGAAGAAAACCGCACGAGCTGCCGTATAGCCTCCGTGTATGACTTTAAGTGAAAGCGCTCAAAGCCGACGATCCGCCTCTTTCCGTTCTCGATAGAGATAGCAAAAAAGACTGTCCAGTCTTTCATCTTCGCCCAGTCGACGCCTATTACGACGTTAGATTCTCTAGCCTCGGAGTGAAACCAATGTTGCTGCTCGCCGAAGAGATCTATATGCGGCCCGTCGATACACTGGTTGTAACCCGTAAACACGGAGCCGTCGTCGACAAACTCGGCGAGGTAGTATTGGCGAAACAACCGCGCCGGGAGTTCTCGCTGAGCCTCTTCGATAGACTCGCGCGGGACGTTCGGGTTGTCTGCAGTCGTCGCTCTAATAAATAGCTTTGTCGGTAGTCTCTTCTCTTGACGCGCCCTGATCATTTCTTGTTTCGCCGACATAGCTAGGCGGTAGAACCAGTTCTTGCCGTAAGGGGTCGAGATAAACATCATAGGACCACGGGTAACAGTTCGCGTCGTCTTAGCCGAAGCGTAGATATCTTCGTGCATCTTTGCGGCCTCGTCGAAAACGTAACCGTGAATGGCCGCACCTTCTAAGGAGACAGGGTCGCCGGCGTGGTGGAATTTTATCATGGTGTCGGTACTAGGTAACTCGACCTCTAGGTTTCCTCGACGGCATATTGCGTGCGGTTCGGGTGGCATCATTTTTTGAACGTAATTGAAACCAATCTTAGACTGCTCGTAAATAGGGGCGACCCACCGCCACCTAGTTTGCGGTCGACTAATTGCCGCGTTAACAAGGCCGGACGTAGCTCCCAGCGTTTTTCCGAATTTTGTACCGCAACAAACAACGATTTCTGTCAAGCCTGGTATAAGAAACCCGCCCATAATTAACTGTTGCTTAATTGAATGAGGAACCGGCGGGTTTATTTCTATGATTTTTTTGGTATCCATAGACTCACATGGTAGCATTGTCCGTGAAAGACAATCTTATCACCAAACACACTGGGAGATCTATCCAATGAAATTTTACCGCGTTCTATTTGCCGTGCCCGCAGTAGTCGTCGCTTGCGGGGTTGTTCAAAAACATCAAACCCAAGACGAAGACTTTAGTAAGATAGAAAAATGGCGCATGACCGAATCTGGATTAATTGTCAACGAAGGCGGCCTGAATTTATTTAATGTTAGAAGCGCCAATCTACCCTACACTTATAGGTGGGGCGCCCGCAGACCGTAAAGATTGGCCTGCTAGCTTTACAACAAGCCAAGGCAACAGTCGATGTACTGGTACACTACTCGGCAGTCGGGTGCTCCAACTGGCCGCCCACTGCGTCGGCAACGGTCGAACCGCAAGTATTACGGTCGAAGGCGTTAAAAAAATAGCTACCTGCACTCACCACAAAAACTATAAAACCGACGCTACTTCAGACTACGCTCTGTGCGTTTTTTCGGACGACGTTAAAGTAGCCTTCTACGAAAGCGTTATGACTAACGGCGACGAAATTAAGGTCGGAACTAAGCTCCTTCTAGCCGGTATGGGTTGCGTACAATCTGGCGGCGGCGGCGGTAGCGACGACGTGTTTCGTATCGGCGAAGCTCCTGTCGTTAAACTTCCTAGCGGCGACAACGATATCGTGACGAAAGGAAACGCGGCGTTGTGCTTTGGCGACTCCGGCGGGTCTGCGTTTTTTAAAGGAGCCGACGGAGTCTATAAAATCGCAGGCATCAACAGTCGAGGCGACATCAGGGAGACGTCCTACCTGCCGGCAGTTTACACGAAGACGGCGCGTGATTTTTACGTTTCGTGGTCGGTTGAAAACAACGTTAAAATTTGCGGCGTTGCTGTCGACGCAGAAAATTGTCGCGGAGCTGCGCAACCAGACCCCTCGCCCGTGCCGCCTTGGTGCGCTCAAACCTTGGTAAACGTAAACCAGTGTGTCTATGGAAACCCGCGCCTTTCTTTGACAGACCCGGAAGGTTGCCGTAAGAAATACAGCGAACTTTTTTCCTGTCAAGTCGCGTCGGAACTTCAGGAGTAATCGGTTATGAAATACTTATATTATTTAGTTTTAAGCATTGTGGTTTCGGCGTGCGGTTACGTTGTTATTAATAACGAAATGCATCCTTACAATCTTCCAGTAGCTCCTAAAAATCCTCCCGAAAGCGACAACGAAACGACCTACGCGACCGGCCTGTCGCATCCGGCCGAGGGGTGGCAGGAAACCGCCGAGTTCGACGTCGTAGCGACGATGGAAACATTACCTAATTCTTACGACTGGAACGACGAGGCTCGCCTACAGCCGATACGAAATCAAGGCGGCTGCGGTAGCTGTTGGAGTTTCGCGACGGTCGCTGTCGTGGAAAGTCTTACCCGCATCACTAAGCCTATTCAAGATCGGGTCGACTTTTCAGAGCAACACCTCGTGTCAAGTTGCTGTAACGAGGGCACGTGTTCCGGTGGTTTTTTTACCGCGTTTAACTGCATAAAAGTTGGCGTCCCAGACGAGTCTTTTGACCCCTACCTCGCGCGCAACTCGGCGTGTAAGGCGGGCGGTAAAGCCGTCGCGACCGTTACGCGGTGGGCCTACGTCGGCGATAAACACGGTGCGTCGACCGACCAAATCAAGGCGGCTATATTAAAGCACGGTCCCGTCGCCGTGGATGTGGACGGTAGCGGAGCTTTTCAAAGCTACAAGAGCGGAGTTTTTACAGCCTGCGGATCGTCGTCTACTAACCACATGACAGTCCTAGACGGCTGGGTCGACGACGCGAAGTACGGCGGCGGCGGTTACTGGCTTATGCGTAACAGTTGGGGTAAGGGTTGGGGAGAAAAAGGCTATATGAGGATAGCCTACAAGGCACGCGACGGCTCTAAGTGTAACGGGATAGGTAACTACGCCGCCTACGCCGTGGTCGACGGTATAGAAGACTTGCAAGAACACTTAGGCATGAAATAAAATAGGGGTATGAATTTCATTTTTCACTTCCCTGGGTAGGCATCAATTTAATTGGTGCCTATTTTTTTACCTCGCGTTCGAGCGCTTCCAAACCCTTTCGGCGACGGGCGGCGCAATGCGCCTGTCCATCACGGATTCGGCAAGCCCAGCTATCGGTGAGCAAGCAAACGTCACGAGTCCCATGCCGAAAGTTGCTGCACCGCACGTAATATTTACGGCCCAAAACGTGACGACGCCAGCAAGACCATGGTGTTCCCATTTCCAAGCGGAAAGCGGATGACCTGCAAAGTGGTCTTTGTAGTCTAAGAGGTCGTAACGCTTTGGGTTAAACACTACCGGCACGGCGAAGTTCACAATGAACAGATCGTGGACGTGGAGATACCGACAAAGGTCGTCGCCAAGTTTAATGTGCAAGGCGGCGTGGACCAACTCCAACCAAAGGTTAAGCGGCGCGTGGTCGCCGATCTCGACCGGTATACCGCCATTCTCATACTGTCTAACAAAGTAACCGGTATAAGCCACGGCGTACTCGGCTTCGATACGGTCGGCCTCTGTGCCTTCTCCCATCTCTCTAAGGGCGGCAGCGCCTCGGTGAATCGTGCTTTCAACGACAGCGTCAAGGCGTTTGGCTGACGGCAACTTTGTCGGCTCGCCGAGGTCTCGGACCACGGCCTTTTGTATAGCTTCGACGTCGACCGTTCCAGCTCGCCTTCTGTTTTCAAACCACACGTCGACACGAGAAAATCGGTAGTGTGCCGCTGTCCGATAGTCGGCCTCGATAGGGGCGTCGTCGGCGCGGTCGACGTTGTCTTGGCAGTGCGCGGTTTCGGCGGCGACGGTAAGGCAAAAAATTGACATGAATAGCTTTATTTTTTGTTGCATGTTGCGTCCTTTCCAAGTTGAGAGACGAGGTTTTGTATAGCCTTCGTGTCTCCGGTTTTTCTAGCGATACGTAGAGCAGTCGAACACTCGGCGGCGGCCCTAGGGTTAGTCTTGTTGAGTTCTATCACGAACTTAATCACCTGAATAATAGCGTTTACGAGTGACGGTAGCAGCGTAATCCAAATAGGCATGGGCACCTCCTGTAGTGTGCCTACATTATAGGATACAGTTGGTGCCAACCGTGAGTCACGTTTTTGAAACCTAGATCGCGGTGGAATCTTCATCCCTTTGCGCGAAGTAAGCTCGAAGTTGATCGCGCAGTAAGATGCTTCGATCGTCGCCGTGGTCGACAAGTTCGTAGACGCCTTGCGGGTCTTTCATAATGTCGACGTACGGATCGAAACCGTTGTCGATGAGGATACGCCATCGGTCGTGATACTTACGGTTAACCTTACTGCCGTGCCACGCGTGGTGGATCGTCCCCGGAACGTAGCCGACGTTCTTACGTGAGCCGTTAAGGACGCGAGCTTGCCACCGTAGAATCGAGTCGCTATATCCTTGCGTAATACCGGACGGCAAACTGTCCTTAGCTACGCCGATCATAGCGAGGGCCATATGGTGGTCGCTCGCTCCGAGGATTCCTGTTTCGAGTAAGCCGCCACACTTGATAAGCGCTGAACGCCTTGCGGCCCAAGCAAACCCGCTGTGATAGTAAACCTTTCCGTTTAAGACGGAGTAAGGTTTTTTAACCAAAGGCGACATGCGTTTCTTATTAAGGCCTCCGTCGATCATCAGCGGCGGGATATCTTTTTTAGTTAGTTGGTTGTGGTAGCAGTACATAAAACCAAGATTATGGTTGACGACTTGGTACGACGGATGCGGGCCCATGTCGAGGGCGTCGCTGAACATCTGCACGAAGTCGTAGTGTTGAAGTTGTTGCACAGTTTCGTGCGCCCAGTCGGGCCGCATAAACGTAATATCGCTGTCGATCCAAGCGACGTACTTCCAGTCTTTCGGGAGTTGCTGCATGGCGATGTTAAGAAGATTTTCTTTGTGCCAGAGTTCTTGCCGAGTACGAAGGCGGATCTCCGTTCTGTGGGTATCCTCGGTAATCTCGAAGGGCCTGTCGCCGTAGGCTAGTTCGACCGTGAAAAGATTAACGCCCGACTCCTGCATGTGCTTAGCAAACTTACGGTAGAGGTTGTTCCTCGACCGGTAACGTTGCGAGTTACTGATGCACGTCACAACGTAAAAATCTTTAAGATTAATCGGAGTAAGGTCAGACCGGTAGATAGACCTAATGCCTAAATCGTAGAAAGATTCGCTCATCGCGTGACCCCTGGGTATATTTTATAGTTTGGTGTCACGATAATAAGTTAACTTTCGATAAAAGGAAACAACGCGTGTTCAAGGGCGAGGACTATCGACTCTTCTTTATAAACGGTTAACCCTTCCGACGCGCCTGATATATACAAGCCGGCATGGCAGATTTCATGCAAAAGAACCGTACGCCAATTAGACCGCTTCAGTAGGAAGATCGTCATGGTGTCGGAGTTAAAGGCGCCGAGTAGGTCGATGTCGTCGGCTTCGAGACACTTGACAACCCGTACCCGAATCTTTTTGCCGAGCACGTAGACGACACGGGGCGGATGTTTTCGCGACTGATCAAAAGGATTTACCACGGATGACCGCCTTCCCGTTTTTCACAGGTATTATTTCAACTGTTGTAGTTCCGTCGTCTTTAACTGTGAGTATAGCAAGGGCCTGGGTCCAACCGGTAGGGGTCGGCTGGTGGGCGGTCAGTTGCTCGTTGGAGCCGTGGCCGAGGGTAACCGAGTAGTGGACGCCGTCGCTTACGTGTTGTAGGCGGTGCGTGTGGCCGCAGATAACGTTCGTGCGGTACTTGGCTAGGTTCGTAGCTGCGACGTGCTGATTAAAGTAGAAACCGTGTAACAAGGTACAGTCGCCGAGCTGACACGAGTTCCATTTCGTATACTTGTGCCACTTAAAGGTAACGCCGGCGCAAGCGTTACGTTCCTTGAGGTGTAGGAGTTGCGGCATTTCTGGAACGATACCGTGAAGGTCTCGGGCGTGCCGCGAGATGTAACGCGACAGACGGTACTCGTGATTGCCCTCGAGCAGGTGGACCACGGCGCCGCGCGGGAGCAGTCCAGCCCACTGACTAAGGGTATGGTTCCACTCGTCGATGTCGTCTTTGATGGTATTTTTCCTAGCGGGATCCTTGTCGTAGGTCGACAGCTGCCAGAAGTCGAGAGCGTCGCCGAGTTGGACGATGCCTTGAAGCTTATATAACTTTAAGATTTTAATAATTAGCTTTGAATATTCTTTACATTCATATGGAACGTGTAAATCTGAAATTATTAAATAGGTTTTCAGAAATAAACCCCCCGTTGTAATTTTTTGTGTTTGCTTACACAAATCTTACCAACTAAATGGGTTGTCTTTATTTCACTTTTTTTGTCGCAGGTTTGATTGACTACATTATAATAGTTCGGCGAACTATTTCGTCTTCAAAGGCGGCAAGGCTTTTATCCCCTGCGAGGTCGGTCGTATGCCGAACCGTGGAAAGGTCCGTCATGTGGCAGACGTCCTTTAGGTACTGAAGTAGGTTAGCAATAACGGCGTAGCGCACGTTGATACTAGCCGACGTCCAGTAGGAGGTCTCTCCTACGAAGCGCAGCATCGCGTGTTCCATGGTGGTGAGAGGCACGGTGCGGTAGTCGCTAACATTAACCCAGCCAGGGTAGCAGCGCACGTGATGCGCTACGACGTCGGTCGTCGACCCGGTAATTAAACAGGGTTTACTTTTTAACCAATGCAGATAGTTAAGGTCTTTTTTCACTTTTTAACTTTCGTCGGCATCGACAACCACCACGATTCCATTCCGTCTTCTGCGATCTTATACGAGGCGGCTCTTTCGATAACCGTCTCCATGATTGAGTAATATTCGTCGTAGTTGGGGTTGTCCGACCACTCTATCTCGGAGAGCCTCGCGGCGACGCCAAGACTATCGATAGCCTTTTCAAACAAGGCGGGGTGTTTTTTATAGAGGTCGTCAAACTTCTTCAGCATCTGACTCTTCTCCTAGTTCTGCGTTCATAATGTCTTGAACCAAAGAACCGTCTGGGCGGAAAGATGTCGTATAAATAGTATGACTCGACCGCACGTCGATCTCGTCTTTAACCTTTCCGATACTCCGGTCGAGAAGAAAGTTAAGGCGTGTATAGTCGCCGCTCTGAGTAGCTTTCACGAGGATTGAGGCGATAGTTGTTTCGATCATAGGAGTTCTAGGGTCTTTGACTTTAACTATGATTTGCTCGCGATTCATCGCCATATATTTATTAATTAGCTTACTCATCAAAGAGGGCGAAAGAGATTGAATCGTCTTAAGGTCTTCAGGTACTTTCGGCCTACCGTTAGGGTTGCCAGACTGACCCTTGATAAAGTTTTTACCGCCTGTCTTTTTACCCTTAGCCATTATTAACCGCTTATCGTTGTATGTTGGTTGATACAATATCATCAACTTTTCTATACGATGATGAATTTTTTGATTGATAATCTATATAAAAACACCTCGGTGCGTCGATAGACAAGCGTGCAGTTCCTGGTCTCGCGTCGACAATAGTAACAACGATCCTCTCGCCTCGGTCGCTGATGAAGGTTATCGTTTCGTCTATCTTCATGTTTTTCATCATCGCCATCGTTCTTTTCTTTCTTAATTATGGGAGCTGGTCTAGCGCAGCCCTAAGGTTATCTTCAGAGCCGATCAGGTCGTTGATGGCTACGTAACCCATCGCGTAGCCGTCGATATCTTTTATCATTTTCCGAGCCGCCGTAACGACCTCCATTAGGCGTATCAGTAAAGCTTCTGCGCGTGCGTCATCCTTGACGAGGCGTAGCGTCATAAGGTGGTTACTCCTTTATCAACGGCGACGGTGTAGGCGTCCCATCCTACGTTGTAGCGTCCATCAAAAATTTGTCCGTTAGGAGATAGGATCATGACGGCGTAGATGCCGCAACCAATCTTCGTGTCAAGCCAGACCGGACCCGAGAAGCCGAAGAGGTCGCTCGACATGCCTGAGGCCTTAATACGGCCGTAGTCTTGGTAGGTGAGCAGTCTAATGCCGGGGTTTGCAGAGATCGTCAACCGTGCAATCTCCAAAGTCGTTGCTTCGCTCGATACGTGAAGACTCCCGATACGGCGCAGGTTCATCGGTCCTCCTTGGTTTTTTCTCGAGGTGATGTACGTGAAGAACTTTCCTGCACGCCGTGCAGACTTCCGCCAGGAGGCCGTTGACTCGGTGTCCCATGATGTACCAATTGTTCTTGGCCGGACACGTTTGTTTGTGGGACTTTATTTTTTCTTTTATCACGTCCGAAACCGACTTCATAGTTGCACATCCTGCAAAAGGATTTCTCGGCGACGGTGAAGTGTAAGGCCAAACCGTGCTCTCCGCAAAAGGCCGCATACAAGTTCATAGCTCTTTAAAAACCTTGTAAAGACACCCGGGCCAAGTAGAGTTCACGAATATGACGATTCTAAATATCTCGAAAAAACTTTTCCCGGCTCGGTACTCCATGACGCAATAGGTAACTTCACAGTAAGTCTATCCACATCCGACGCACCCGACGCGTTAATTGTTTTAACGAGGATAGCATCATTATTTATCGCCGCGCAAGTCTGGGCGTGTCGAGTTACTCTTCAACCTCTATTCGGCTGCCTTCGATTCGGATCCATCCGGTATTTCCGGCTGGTTGTTTGGCGTGATACCCATTTGTTTCAGCCCATTTATCATCAATCCCCTTATACGCCCACTTCCAAAGCTCTATTTTTTTCTTAGGCTCTGCGTATTCTTTCCAGCCGGGTGTTTCGTCATGCCAGCTTGTCGCATTGCCGTCTTGGTCTTTCCCGCACCAAATACCATTCGCCCAAAATATTGGCTCAAACCAAAACGCAAAAGATTCGTTAGCAAACCTTCTCCCATCGCCTCTATCTAAATCGCCCATCAATTCCTTTAAAGTCATTTCAGATTTCCTTTCAATTTCTTTAGGCCTAATGCATCCATACCAACCTATCGAGTCTTGGTGCCGACTGCCTTCACTGCCGTCCTGACATCTGCCAAACCAAATTCCTTGCGCCAAAAGTATTGGCTCAAACCAACAGTCGACAAAAAAGAGGTTAGCAAATTTCCTGCCGTCTCCGTTAACTGCAATGCCCATAAGTTCTTTTAAAGTCATATAAACATTTCCGCTAGTTTATCAGCCGCGTCGCCCGAAGTTATTTCAATCGCCGAAACTAAAACAATCTTCGCTCGCATCATGGGAGGCTTTGTATTTGGTTCGGGCCAAAAGTTTTCCATGGCCCAGAGTAACCAAGCGTCTGGCTCTAGGTCAGTAATGTCGTTACACCATATGTCAGTGGGAAAATCTCCCTCATAGTTTTTTATAAACGTGATTAGGTATTTTTTCATTTCACCGCCTCCTTATATTTTTCAAGAACCTTTTCAATCATGTCTCTATCCTCGTCACTAAAAAATTCTTCTAATTGCTCTGCCGCTGCAACAACTTCCCTAGAGGCTTGGAGTTCTGCAATCATCGCGTCAATGTTTTTTTCGACGGCAATGAAAAAATCCTCGTCACTCCTTGAAAACTTATTAATTCTTTCTTCATAAAGATCCCCTATCGCCCAAACGCCTTTAGTTCTTTCACTCGCCAATCTTTCTAACAATTCAATATCAACTTTCATTTCACCGCCTCCTCGTATTTATTTAATGCAGCAGTCACAACAACACCAATCTCATATCCTGCATGTTCGCGCGCTATGACTGCGTCTACAACTTCCCTAGAGGCCCTTAGTTCTGCAATCATCAAAGCTACGTTGGTATGGTTTGAATTTTCTCCTACGTACCATTCTTACATTTCATCAAGGTCAACTTTCATCCCCGCCTCCTCACAACGTGACGCTTGGAGGGTCATTTGAGTTTACTTTTCATGTGCTCTAGTGCGAACTGCATAGCTTTGACTGTTAGCTCTTTGTCAACTTGAGCAGCAAACTCTTGTTTGAACCCAGACAATTTAGCGTCTACACACTCAAGTATCTTTTTCGTAAACAAATTATTTTGCGAACTAGGGCAGTAATCGCTTTGTTTTTTGAACTCGCACGTCTTAGCAATCTCGTCGCTAATCTTTCCTCGCAATGTCCAAGTTGAGAGATCCTTACCCCAAGCACTTTTTTCTTTATATTCGTGGTCCAAGAAACTATCGCCAATCGGCTTTAAAATTTCTTCTACTCTGCTCCTTATTAGATCACTAAAAGCTAATTCTACTTTTTCAAGTATCCCGTCTTCGATTTTGCCGAGGCTCTTTGTAATAATTCTGTCCACTACCGCATCTTTTATAGCCTCGTTAACCGTTGAAGAGGAACTGCCCTCTTCTAAAAAAAGCTCGCCCATATCAATTTCAAACTTCATTTCACCGCCTCATCGTATTTATTTAATGCAGCAGTCACAACAACACCAATCTCATATCCTGCCGCTTCACGGTCTTTTACTGCGGCTACAAGTTCCCTAGATGCTCGGAGTTCTGTAAGAGTGTCGGGCCAGGATTGGCGCATAAGAAACTCTCGTTCCACTATTTCGCCCCAAAGGCCAGTTCGAGATAAACTAACCGCAGCCTCTAATTTTTCTAAGTCAACTTTCATTTCATCCCCGCTCCCACGCTATGTAAAATTTGAGCCACTAGTGAAAACTAAACTCTCGGCGGCCAAGACCAACATCCAGGCTTAGGCTCTTCTGAGTACGGCGTCTTATTAAAGTAAATACCGTTCGGATTCATAACGAATAGCTGACAGTCACCGTCACTAAACACTTGCGTAATAATCGCCGGAGAAGGCTCTGCCTTATGTTCTCCGCCTGGACTACCGTAACGCTGATAATGCACAACCCTGCCGATGCTTGGAACTTGATTCATAAAAACCCCTATCTTTTAAGTTTGTCCACGTTTCTTCTTCAATCATTTAACCGCCTCATCCAGTACGTTGACGCGACCGATCCACCGGTCAACGAACTCTTGCGGATTTTGCGGCTCGTTGCAGTTGACCCAACCGTGGACGAAAAGTTGCCCGCCAGCGTTTTCAGCCCACAACTCGTAGCGCTGTGTCGCTCGCTGAATATAGAGACCGGGCGCGGGCGGCTGGCCGTCGATGATCGAGAGCTTTGTAATGTCGGTTTCCATTAAGTTTCATCCCAAAAAAATAAAAGTAAAAATATAGCGACTAAAATACTAAGCACCGCGACGGTGCCGGCCAACGTGAAGGCTATCGAGCCGGATATCCAAAACGGCACGCCGAGCCAGTTCAATTGCCGCCTCGTCTAATGGCTGAAATCAAATCTTGGTTATTGATATCGCCGCCATGGGTGGTGATGAAAAAACGAGCAAAGATAAAGGCCGAGGCAACGACTAGGATCTCTAGCGGCCAAGCTGCCGAAAAAAGAGACACAGCGGCATAATGCTTTGCCTGAGGTAGGGTTGGAAAGGATCTCCGCCGGAGCCAAAGCCAACCGATTTGAAATACGCCAATGCCTAAAGCTATCGCTATGTAACTGAGAATCATTTTGGTGCTCCTGCCTTCAATTTTTTGGAAGTTGTAAACCTTATAAATCTCTGACGAGGTAGTCAATGTTAAATTCGAGTGCCTTCGAAGCAAGGTGATTAGGCGTGAAGAATTCCATCTTCGTCTACCCACAGCTCGGGCGGGAGAGGATCAGAGATCGCGTGGTAGCGTATTTTTTTTGCAGCCTTAGCTTTTAATTCTTTCTCTTCAGTCATAGCTTTAATTCTTATCTTTTTAATATTAGCCTTTAACTCTTTCGCCTCAGATCTAATGTTGTCTTTTAATTCTTTCTCTTTAGCCTTAAATTTAATCAAGGCTGGCGATACTGGTCTGCCTATTTTTAGAGCTGGAGATTCCTTGCCAAAGTACTGATAAAGGATTCTTCTAACCATAGCCGTATGATTAATTTGGTTTTTTTCGGCTTCTTGCTTAACCAATTCCCATATCTCGCCATCTAGCACAGTCGTCTTTAAATTCATGACACCTCCAAAAGTGGTTTAAATCGATTCTAAGAGCCGTAGCCAATATTGCTGTCCATGCAGAGGGATCAGCATTTCAAACGCCTTAGAGTCGAGATTTGCGATTCTAATCGACATAATACGCTTCCAGATAGCGAGACTGTTCGATCAGCTGAAAACTTTGAGCCTAAGTAATACCCATAAAACCTCCTGAATTGCTTGAGCTGCAAGGGTTTGCCTGCATTCAAATATTGTTATAACAAATAGAACCCTTTCATACCAAAGCTTTGACGTTCTGTATAAAAAATAAGCACAAATCCTTACATCAAAAACACCTATTTCTATAGACCTTACATATTCCTTACGTGTTGTTATAACACCATGTAAGGCTGCAACCCCTAGAGCCTCATGGTGTCTTACTTACTTACTTACTTATAGAGAAATATATATATATAGAGAGAGAGAGAGAGGGATATACTTATATTTATCTCTATATCTATATATATATATATATACATATATATTTATATTTAGACACGTCTATTTCTCTCTTCCCGTAGGTCTCTCCACCGAAAAACACGTAAGGTACGTAAGGCGCAATGATTACCACCACTTACAATGTAAGAATGATGTAAGGCGGATGTAAGGATGTAAGGATTTGTGTTAGTGACTACATTTTGTTCAGGTCGACAAAGACTCCGTAGAGCGTTTTCTTTGTCTCAGGATCCCAGTAATGCCTCTTCTCGTTGTGCTTTAGACGAGTTAAAACAGTACTATAGCTGGTGGCCCAGCGCGTATTTCTAAAAATACTAGCAACACCTGCATGTGTTGATCGTACAAAGATTAAACCTTTTTTGCAATCGAGTATACCTGAAGATCGTAGAAGCTCTTTGTGATTAGAATTATTAAGTCTAAGAATTTCTTCTAGGCTCATTCGAACCCTAGTGCCGTCTTCGGCTTGAACGTCTAAGGTTGAGGTGATTAAAAAGTTGGCACATTCATTTTGGTCGGAAAGCTGTCGAGATTTTTCCTCGCCTAGATCAAGATCGCTAATCATTCCTAGAGCCTCTTCGGTGGTTACGACACTATCGGAGTAAAGGGCCCAGTAGCCGGCGAGTAACATACCGACCTGCTCCCCGAACCGACGAGTCATCCCGGCAGGGACGGAGTCCCTAATAATCTCATGGCTTTTTAGGATCGTAGGAGCCATATGAACCATCCTAGAAAACAATCTCTCCCCGTAGTCTTCAGTAATATCGGTGATCGCTTTAGAGATAAGTTCCCACTGGTCTGGCCGTTGGTTGTGGGCGTCAAGCTCTAGTACACAAAACCTTGTGCGGTCTGCTTGATTCTTTAAATTAACCTGGATCGACGCGACAAGCGCCGCAAACTGAATCGTATAGGATTGAGCCGTACCGTCGGCCGAGCCTTTATAGACTTTCGAATCATTCTTCTTCCAAGACTGGCGAAGCATTTCTAGGATCGAATCAACGCGGGCGTTAGTTTCCTTAGCGTCGGTCGTCTCGAACTCATCGAAGATCATAGGGATAGAAGTTCCCTGCATAGTTTGACGAATGCCTGCCTCGGTAGTCCCACCCGCGCCGTAGAGCTTTGCGGAGTTATCCCCTAAACCTCTTTTAACTAGTGCCTCAAGGATAGTCGACTTGCCGGATCCAGCCTCTCCTGACACCCAAACGTGAGGCCGAACCGGTAGAGCTCCAGCGATCCTAGCAACCGCAATCCATCCAGCTAAGAAGGCACCTGAACGAATTTTTTCCCAATTAAACATAGCACATACGTCGATTAACTTTTGACTCTCTTCAACAGTTAATGGGTTTGCGTGAACCGATGGAATATTATGAAGGGTCTTAATGTAAACATACCGAGATTTAATCGAAGTCATCGGGGTAACTTTTCCATTTACCATCAAGACGTTTCCCGTATTTACAACGATCCTTCCGCGATCTTCCCAAACCCCAGTCCCGCGTTGACGACTCCTGTCAAAGATACCGCACGCGCGGGAAGTTTGAACCAAATGGTCTTTCGCCTCGTCCCACTTTATGCCAGTCTTAGAAGGGAAGGACCCGCTCCAGTAGCCAGACGGGGCGAGCGCAAATAGCTGCGTAGTCGAAAAACTACTAACGCACACAACATCTTTATTACTCATGCTATAAAAATAGTAATCGTGGCCAACATACCCTAGCGGAACAAAACCAGACTTAGCTTCCTCTACCTCGATGAGTTGATTCTTAACCGAGTCAGTTCCTTCTTCTAGGTATAGGTCGTTAAAATCAGTTCCCTTCGCTTCGTCGCTTTTAAAGATGGGTACCTTTATAACCCCGCTACATGACGAAGCCGCTTCAGTCGCAGATTCAATTCCGACATTTTTTCCATTTGCCCCAAAGCGGTCGTTGTCGGCGCATATAATTATTTTCGTCATCGGGTAGGCTAGGTGAATATCTCGGCAAACGTTCTTTAGGTTCCCGGCGTTAAAGGCAACGATGACAGTCTTTTTAACAAGCTCGTGAATCGTTGAACCGGTAGCCCAACCCTCACAAACGTAGACCTCTTGAAGGTCTTCTACAAGCTCACCGAAGACGAAGAAACAACCTTGCACTCGCTGCCCTGTAATAAACCGCTTAGCGCCGTCATGAAAAATTCGCTGCATACCCCAAAACTTGCCGTCGATGTCTTTCATAGGGATGTGAATAGCGTTTCGTTCGTCAATCTTTACTCCAAAGGAAGTTGCTATTTTTTTACGCGAAATATAATCAGTAGTCGTCTGAGTTGTAGTGAGAGCGTCCCATACGCGGAGGGAGTAAGCTGCCGACTCAGACTGTTTTACCGACTTGGCTTCTCCTGAGATTTTACGAGCGCTCTCTAGTTGATGCTTTATAACTGCGCTGTCTTCTTTAGACAGTTTCTTAGTCGGTTTATATGTGTAAGATTCGTTAGTTTTCCAATCCCCACACTGAGCAACGATATAAGTGCCGTCGCCGCCTATATAATGATTTTGCCAGCCTATATACCAAGCATTTTCTTTGCCATCGCGAGAGACGCGATGGATTTTTCCGTCTAAAGTTATAGGTGAGATAGAGAAATTAACACTTGATAAATACGCAAGAAGCTCTTCCATGATTCACCTTTTTCCTTGTGACTATTGAAGTAGTCGCGGTGTTTTTCCATAAATAAAGACGAATGGCGGAAGCTGGAAAATTCACTTCACGTCGGCCAACGCTGCCATTCGTTTAACAAACTCTAAAGCATGGTCAACAGACCTGACTACAAAATAACGACCTCCCCAGGCCTTTACTGCGGATTCAAATTTAAGCTGTTGAGGGCTTTGCACACCACTGCCCGTTTTTACTTCAAGAGCGATAAACAAGCCTCCGCGGACGACACCTAATATGTCAGAAGATCCCACGAGACCGTAACGCACCCATTGTCCGCTAGGGCTTGTCCCCGCCCCCGTAGCGTTGGCCCAAAAAAGACCCAAGCTTAGCTTGCTTAGTTCTACTAGAATTTGATTCTGAAGATTGTTATGGATTATAGTTGCGAGATTTAAATTCTTTTTCGACGCGCTTCGAAATTTCATTTGCGTACTCTTGTCCAAAGTTATCTTTGCACCAATAGTACACGGAACCCTTTTTGTAGCCATGTGAAATTACGGAGTCAATTTTTCTTAGTATTTTTGTCCACTTGAGATCTATCGCCCTAGCGCTTACCTCGATAAGTTCGGCCTCGACTCTTTCTGCTAAGATCTTTTTTGCCTTAGAGTGTTCAGCCTTCATAGAATGACCGCAAAGAGGGCAATCATTTTTCATCTCTTTTTCGTATTCGAATGTTCCATAACAATTCATACACGTGACAATAATAGGGCCGAGATGCTTCTTTACTTTTTTACCAATAGGATCAAGTGAGCATAGTTTTTCGTCTTCAATAAAACCGTGTTCAGAAATATTGTTTGTATGATCTAATATTAAAAATTCTGACTTTGTATCGGTGACACGGGTGCCGCGACCGCACGCTTGAATATATAAATTATAGGACTTCGTAGGACGCGCAAGGATAACAACCTCAAGAAACGGAAGGTCAACGCCGGTAGTTAAAATTCCTACGTTAGAGACAACCTTAGTCTCGCCGCTTTTAAGACGAGAGATAACCGAAGCTCGATGCTCGGCAGGAGTATTCGCTTCAACGTGTTCGGCAGATATTCCCTCTGCGAGAAACATCTCTACGATTATCTTTGAGTGCTCGATATTAACAGCAAAGGCGACGGCTGACTTTCCGTGACACAGTTTTTTGTACTGACTAATGATATCCCCGTAGACTGTCGAGCCCACAAGTGCTGCCGCCGTTTCTTCTATGTTGTAATCGGAGGTTGTGCGGTCGATAGAGACAGATGACAAGTCGATTTTAGTCGGCATAAAATAACGTGGTCTCGAAAGATATCGCTGCTCGATTAGGTCTTTTATTGTTATCGGATAAACGACGATATCGGCAATATGGCGCAGACCTTTTTTATGATGAGGAGTAGCCGATACCGGAAGAAAGAACGCATCAGGATACTGTGAGATAACCCATTCGAAAGAAGGACTTCGAGATAGGTGACATTCGTCAATAACTACAAGGTTGGCTTCTGGTTTTAATTTGCGGCGAAAGAGTGTGTCTACGCTACATATTTGAATCGGCGCGGTCGGGTTATAATTCCAATGGTTTGCTTGAAGACAACCATGCGGCACGCCTTCCCGCATAAGCCTCTGCGACGTTTGTTCAATAAGGTCTTTACCACGAACAACCATGATTGCTTTTTTACCTTTAGAGATAACTCCTTTAAGAACTTCAGAGAAGACGATTGTCTTTCCTCCGCCAGTAGCGAGATGAAGCAAGACACGCTTCTCACCTTTCGCATAGTGAGAGCGTATCTCGTCGAGAGCTTTTTGTTGGTAGTCTCTAAGGGTGGTCATTAAAATGGAATCTCATCCATTGGGATGCTGGATGCTGCCGCCTTTGAGGGCGTAGTACCTTTAGACTTCGAGGCGAAGGCGATAATGTTGCCAAAGATTTGGGTCGAGTTAAACACTTGAACCGATTCCTCAGGAGACATCATATTAGTAAAGAGACCTCCGCCGATACGGTTAACCCACTTGATTCTAGGATACGATCGTCCGTCGTTAGAAATCTCATACTCGACGGTTACTTGAACCTCGTTGTCTGCGTTAAGAACTCCGGCATGGTTGCCGTGCGCGATAGCCAGCCAATTAGCTTTCACAGATGGCGACTTGAAGTCGAACCCACATATTTCGAGAACCTCTAGCGTCATGTCCAGCGGTGACTTCTTTGTTCCCTCGCGACCTTCGGCGCGCAATGAACCTTGGTAACTCATCGTTTGGCTAACGGCGTTACTGTCCGAAAAATTAAACTCTAAGACGACGGCCGGTTCTCCGGCGTGCGTTTTCTTAAAACCGTAGTTCGTAACTTTGGCCTTGTACTTACCGGCTTGTAATTCGTTCATTTTTTTGCTCCATTTATTAAAATATTAAGTCTGTTCTCGATAGCTTTAAGTTGAAGGATATCGTCGCCCGCTTTTTTTAACGTCTCGTTAACAACCGTCGTCATCCCTTCAGGGACTTGAGACACCATGCCCTCTAGTCTTTTTTTGATGTCAGAGGCGTCCTCTGCTTTAGTCAACGCCGTGAAGTCTTTCCACGACATCGGGATCTCTTCAGGTAAACCGTACCTATTTTTTGCGTCATGACCTGCCGCCCAACTGGTTAGCATGATCCTTGTACCGTCTGAAAATGTTCGCACGTTATCGCCATCTTTTGAAGTGTACTTCTTATGCGTGCAGAAAAGAATCGCGTCAACATACTCTTGGAAAAGAGCGGCCGATGCCTTGTGAAGCTTGATACTAAACCGGTCGTAAGAGGTTTGACTTTGCGGGTCTTCGAACTTGGTTATTTGTGAGTGAGCGATCAATATGACGTTCATCTTTTTCTTGTTTCTAAGAACGTTTAGTTGCTCGATTAAAGCGTTAAAAATGTTCTTAGCCTCAAGATAACCTTTGCCGTAACCGCCCGCTGCCAACTCGATAGACTTCACCTTATAGTCGGCCACAATCTTTTGATGGACGAGAACCTCAACCCAGTCAAGGCTATCGATCACAACGGTTTTGTACGAATGTTCCTCGGTCGCCAGCTCTCCTAATGCTTGCGTTATTTCTAGGTAATTCTTAGGCGTAGGAAACCTAGCGACATCGAGATTATTGGTGCCTTGTTCTGGACCTATAAAAATAGGATCCGGTGCAGAGGCTCCGAATGTCGATTTTCCAATTCCGTGAGGACCGAACACTAGCACGAGAAAAGGTGAGTCAATTTTTCCCTTAATTACTTGCTTTAATAAACTTGTCATACACAGATCTCCTTTACTTGTTCAATATGCCACTTACTTACACGCCCTCTCGAAAGCCATTGCGCGATTGCTGTTGACGACCTTAGTCCGAGAGCCGCCGCAAGAGTCACTTGACTGTTGCTGTCTTTTTTTAACCATTTTTTGATTGCGTCACATTCTTCTTTCGTGTTTTTTAATTTTCTAGCCATATTCCATTTACCTCCTTTCGTTATTTTGTTATCAATAGGTAATAACAAAATCATTGGGAGGTCAATATGAATATTGAAGAATGGCACGAGTGGAGACGGCAAGGCCTTGGGGCGAGCGACGCTCCTGTGATTATGGGAGTATCCCCTTGGTCGACTCCTTACCAATTATGGGAGACGAAAACCGGACTAGCAATTCAAAAAGAATCTTCCGGTAACTTTGCAACAGAAAGAGGCAACCGGCTAGAGCCAGTCGCGCGCGCAAGATATGAATTTCAGAAAGGCGTAGAGTCGCCGCCTAAATTAGCGCAGCACGCGACGTATACTTGGCTGCGTGCATCCCTCGACGGCTTTGACGATGTTAATAAAATCGTGCTTGAAATTAAGTGTCCAGGAGCCGATGACCATTCTACGGCCGTCGCTGGGGAGATTCCAAAAAAGTATTGGCCTCAAGTGCAACATCAACTCATGGTCACGGGCGCGCAGATGCTTCACTACGTGAGCTACGACGGCGAAGACTCGCTCGCTATAGTCGAGTGCGTTCCTGACGTTGCCTACATGAATGAATTATTTGCTGCCGAAGAAAAGTTCTGGACCTTAGTCACAAGTAAGACGCCGCCAGAACTTAGCAGTCGCGACATAATGGTTATTAAAGATGAAATAGTATTAAGCGATCTCGCGAATCAATACATAGAATCAGACGAGTTGTGTAAAGAATTAACCGCAAAAATGAAGAACATTAAAGAACTGATATCAATTCATAGCGCAGTAACATCTCATCCTAGATGTTCAATTGGCCGGTTAAATATTAATAGGACGGTTAGAAAAGGCGGGATTGACTACGAGAAAGTAGACGAGCTGGCAGGAGTAGACTTAGAGAAGTATAGGAAAGAGGTAACGTCGTCCTTAACGTTTACAATTAAGAAGGCTTAGTTGGGTTATATTTCATTTTGTCACCTCTTTAGAATCAAATTTCTGACTAGCCAAGAAGGTATGCCAAGCGCAAGCTTTTGAAGCCGTATCGCCTTCCATCCCCTTGGTGTACTCGATGCGGGCGGCATCCAAGCTTCTTTCATAAATTGTTTCGCTGGCGTAGGCTTGGCTTTCAAGCTTTGATTTTTCCCATTGCGCAGTTAGGCGAGATTCTTCAAGAACTGCTATTTTAGCGTTCAAGCTTTGAATCTTGTTATCTTGCTTTATTAGCTTTTCGCGGCAAGTAACGGTTTGAGCTAGGTGGCGGTTTGCTTTGAGAATAAGGGCCTGGATGATTGTAGGTATATTCATTCGTTCACCTCTTTCGCTAGAATTTTGTATATCTCGATAATCATTTCAGCTGTGATATTCAAATGCTTAGTACTGGCACCGTCAAAAGTAGTGATTTTGATTACTGAGTGAAACTCACTTTTTTGGGCAGCTGAGACAACCGGATCAAATTCGCTTTTTAGATATCTAAATCGCACAATATCTTCTTCTGTAAGCGAATCAACTATCACCGCCTAAAACTAAAATATGCGAACCACAATCCCGCAAAATGAAAATGTATCTATTCTCCTTTGCATCGCCCGCTAGACTCCAAATAAGCCGCTCCTAAAAATTCTAAATCTAATTCGTCTAAAAACATTTCAAGACACGCAGAAAGGTATTGAGCGTTCTGTTTACTAGTCAAATTGCCGACTAAGTTTTCAGCGTCTTCTTTAATTCTCTCGCGAGCGTATTCGTCAAATTTTGATAGCATCTCGTCAATTCCAATTTTGCTTTTCATGAGTGAGCTCCTTAGTTAGTGTTTAGAATCTTGCGTGATTGACTTATTAGAAGCAGAGTTATTAACTAACTTGCCATTTACCCTTCTCATAGTTGTAGTGAACGCTAATACTATTACTACTAGTGCGAGATGGGGATTGGTAGGTATAGTAGAGACTAATACTTCCGTAACCAACTTTGTTTCTCCCTTCAGATCCAGCTTTTATTTCCAAATTCATCTTATTAATACCTGGAGCCAAAAGACCTAACTCAGAGGGATCAATAATAACATTGCCCAGAACTTTTGAAATGCCGTTCGTATCATTGTCGAGTCTAAACTGAGCAGGCATTCCCAGCTTATCTAGCTGTGCATTAACAATCGTAAATAGAGAATCTTTATCTGAAACACTTATCTTTTCATTTTTCATTTGCTCATCCCCTTAAGTAGTTCTTGCTTGCCCTATATACCCTTATCGGCTTTTTTAACACTTTTTATTAATAAATCGTATTATTCTAATGATTCTATAGAGTTATATGGTTCTATTACAAGCAAAATAAAATCACATGTAACTACTGGTAATTACAGGCGAATAAAAAATTGTTAAATAAATAGGCCAAAAAAGCAGATAAGTATATAAGGAGGGCCTATGCAGCTCATACATGACTGGTTAAAACAGGGCAAAAACGGCGATAACGCGATTGTCTACGCTGGCTGCAAAGAGGACGTAGAAGAGATCCGCAAGCTCTTAAAAGCTAACGGAGACCGCGTTAAAGCGACCCTTACTTGCGATGGCGTAAAGTATCGCGTGATGCTAGTGCGCGGTTGTAAACCTTAACAAAAATTACCGACCAAAAAAGGCCACCAAGTAACTTAAGAGTTATTTGTTGCCATGCAATCGTGTAAGAGACTGCGCCGAAAGCTATCCATTGAAAAATAAAACTGTCGGCTATGGACGCGCCAAGGTTAGACAAGTTCATTTTTATGAATTTTTTCTTGCCGTCAAGTATCGTATACAAAAAACAGTCTATCGAACCAGCAATTAAAAAACTAACTGCACTCGCTGCAGACACTAGTTTGGTATCGCTATTAAACAAATAGGCCAGTATTGAGCCTAAACATATTACTGCCGCCATCTTAGGAAGCATGTAACTGCCGCGCCAATTTTCTTGCAGTTGATCTCGTGCGATTAAATCAAATGGTATTAGAAATGTTGCTGTTATAAAAAGTCCAGACGGACCCATATAAGTAACAATATTATTCGCAGCAACAATTGCTGCAAGATATAAGGCGATTAAAATATAACTCTTAATCAATTATATCCTCGTCTGGCGTTATGCGTAATATTTCAATCATTGCTTGCAATGGCATTGTGTCCTGCACGTTGATGTCATCAGGAAACAGAAGCGTTTTAAACCTTTGCAGCTGCTCGTTAAATTGTTCGGCAATATACGCTGGCACGTGAAAAGACAATGTTGAATGTTCAGCGTCTTTTGGTGGTGCTGGGTTGTTAGTTGAATCACTTGAATTAGTTGAATCAGGTGTAACCGCGTCCCAGTCGATTGAGGCATTGCCCAACATGTTGTTTATTTCTATCTCAGTCATTGGCATCGAATCTAAAATAAAGTCCATGCCAAAAGAATTGTTTAGGTCTTTAATCAACTCGCCCATTTTAAAAGTATCTGCCTTGCCTCTAACTTCGTTCATAATAACGGTTAGCGCTTTTGAGTCTTTAATATCAATCTTGCCTAAATTATTAACCGCTATTTTGTCAGAGCCTAATTTAAGTGCCGCCTTGTAACGATGCTCTCCGTCAACAATTTCAAGCGTGCCGTTGTCTAACTCCCTAACGATAATGGGCGCAATGAATCCGTGTTTTTTAATAGACTTTATTTCATGTTCGAATATGAAATCGGTTTGTATATTTGGATTCCAAGCGTTTGGCTTTACACGATCTATAGAAACTATTTCATAATTAATTCTAATATCCATATCAACCGCCTATAAATTTATAATTTCTATCGAGATAGTTTTGGTATTGAGAATAAGCATGTGCAGAGATAGCGACTTGTTTAAACCACATTTTATTTTTCATGGAATGATCCTGTATAATCTTACTTATACCGGGCAGCATGTTTTCAAGTTTTAAAATTCGCTCAGTTATTTCAGTTGAACGAATGTGCGCTTGAGAAAGTTTGCCGTCTTTATAAACAACGCAATTTCCGTATTTGACTCCTGAGAGATAAGAGGTTGAGTCACAAGAATAGGCTAAGTTTGTTTCCATTGTTTCTTGGATGGTATTGCCGAGCAAGTGAATCTTTGGGTAGCTTTTTACGTTGGTTCTTATTTTCTTTAAAAGGTCTTTCACGCCGTCCTGATATCTCATTTTCTTGCCTGTAAACAAGACTCTTAGTTCAGGAACCGAGATAGCTATATATTCATATTTTTCTGCCAGACGGTAAAGGCCTTCGATTCCTTCTTCAATATGCCAAGTATAAATTACTTTAAGGCCTGAATCTTCAAACATTTTTCTCAGTTCAAACACCGCGCCCATACCGAGTAATTTATGAACATCTGATTCAACAAATGTAACTTTTTTATGATCAATTGTTTTCGCATACTTTATATAGTCGACAGTATATTTTTTCATGCTTGATAGTGTGTGTGTTGCACCCTTGCCAGCGCCAAACATTAATGTAAACAAGCCAGAGTCACAAATAAGATTGTCTATTTGTTCTAGCCTATTAATGATTTTTTTAGAAAAGTCTTCTGTTTTTTTTACATGGTAATAAGAAATAAGTACATTTTTTATATTAACACTAGTACACGCATCAAATTGATGTAACACTTCGCATCCAGCCAAAAAAATCTTCATAATGCATTTTCAACGACGGCAGAATTTTCGCCATCTTCCGATACTTCTATTTCTATTTTACGATCATACCCGTACCGATTTTCAATATACGACAGTATGTTTTCAGCTATCATTTCGCATGATTTGTTATCGTGATTGCCGGCTTTAAACACGTTGGTTAAATCTGTTTGAACCATAAAAAATTCAAGCTCACGGTTATCGTGTTTAACTTCAATCTTGGCAGAGCATTTAAACAAATGCCTGTGCGTTGTCTTAAGAAAACTTACCTGCTCAGGAGCATTTTCATAAGCATGAAATCCTGCAAACTGCCATCGAACTACTATGAATTTTTTATTCATTAACTGATTGCCTTTAAAAATTCATTCCTACAATCGGGGTCCTCTTTAAACAACCCTTTTAACGCGCTAGTCTTCATTACGCCATTTTGTTTTTGGACGCCTCTTGCAACCATACAAAAATGCTTTCCTTCAACAACAACGCCAACGCCTTTTGGTTTAACAATATCAAAAAAAGTTTGCGCTATTTGCTGCGTCATTCTTTCCTGTATTTGAAGGCGGCGACTAAAGCATTCCACTAACCGCGCGAGCTTAGATAGACCCACAACCTTATTATTATTCGGGATGTAGGCAATATGTACCTTGCCAAAAAAGGGTTGCATATGGTGTTCACATGTTGAGTAGAAGTCGATATCTTTTAACACGATCATTTGATCGTAGGACTCGTCTGTAAAAACTCTTTCAAGAATGATATTAGGGTCTTGTTTATATCCTGAATATAACTCTTTCCAAGATTTTATCACCCTCTTCGGAGTGTCAAGAACACCTTCTCTACTACTATCATCACCAACAAGATTTATAATTTGAGCTATTAATTCTTCTGACATTATTTTGCCCCGATCCATTTATGAGTCTGCAAGTTCAGCCGCCACTGTGGATTGCCTTTAATATATTCAATAATCTTCTCTACAGAGGCTTGCATATTGCCAAACTCAGGAGACAGGCTATATCTTCGGCCGTCATCAACAGCGTGTTTTTCAAGGATCGAGAAATCAAACCCTTCGTCTACAACGTATTTAAATTCTTTTACCACCGGCAAGGCGTCTGGATGGATAAAGTAGTCTGCATCCCTCTTCGGTGAGCACGTAGGGTAATCAATTCCTGGAACGATTGGAAAGGTTCCATTTGTCTCGCAAGCTATTTCAAAGCCTAGATTCTTAAGATGAGCAACAATGATAGGAGTGTGCCTGTTCATCATAGGTTCACCGCCCGTGATGACTGCAAACTTTGCGCTTTCGCTGGTTGCTATTTTTTGAAATTCATCAACTTCAATTTTTTGATATGAGTTAAACGAAGTATCACACCACGAACAAGCGAGATTGCAGTAAGGCATTCTAACAAATAATGCACGTCGGCCAGCGTGAAAGCCCTCTCCTTGAACCGTCCAGAATAAATCATTGATGTAATATTGCATCTGCTTTGCAGTTCTCCGTTTCAAAGAGTTCGATGTGAAAAACTTCTACTCCAGAGTTTTTTAAAACAATTGGACAAACAGTTTTTAGAATATATTCAGCCATATTTTCAGCGGTTGGGTTAAATGGCGCTTCCCATATTTTTTTATTCTTATGGAACGGTTTAATTGCATTGATCAGATCTATATCTTGATCGTTAGCGATAAACGTATGATCCCAGTTATCAATAACCCATTCTCCAACGGTTGCTTTAAGAACCGAGAAGTCGATAACTCTTCCTATACCGTCTAATGAGGGTGCTCTAGCGTGAATCCACATAACGTAGTTATGACCATGAGGATTTGCACACTTTGATTCATGGTTAAGAACTCTATGACCAGAGCAGAATTGTATGCGCCTTGAACAGGTAATCATAAATTTCACCATTTTTTAAAAAATCAATAATTAATATGTTATATTTTTTGACGTTGAGGGTCAATTGTTCTGGTCAAATACGCGCGCACCTCGGTCATCGTCAAAGACAGGACCCCGCCCGGATCGTCCTTGCGACCCTTCGGGAGCGCGCATTCGTCGTGACCACAGACGTTATCAGGTAAGATGCCGAACTCGCGGCAGAGCCACTCCAAGCAATCCCAAAGGGCCAACTCTTGGATCTCCGTCGCCTCGTCCCAGTAGCCGCCCTGTCGGTGAGCAATCTGGTCGTGCGGCAGCTCTTCGGTCGTCCACGTCGTGAACTTGTCGCCCTCTCTTTTAACGCGACCCCATGACAGCACGCAGACGGCAACGTGACCGCGGTTAGGCGACACCTTGTTCCATGACGCTTTCCCAGCATGGGCAACGCACGCGTCGAGGTGAGCCGTCTGGTGAGCGCTCCCGTCGCGGTCGATAATAATGTGGTAGCCAATTTTTTCAGCTGCGCCGTAAGCCTCAACCTGCGCGAGGTCGCGGTCGGCTGAGTGGTGGACCGTTACACCGACCGGCTTACCGGAGGGCCAAGGGCCGCGCGATAAAATCGCCGGACGAAAAACCGTCACAACTTTGGGATAGAGTTTCGCCATGGCATAACAACTTTCCAATAGGGAGGGACCGTTACGAAACGACGGCGGCAACCATAGCGACTAAAGCTGCCACTAGTTTCTCCGTAACTTCCGAGGCCTCGGCAGCGTCGAGGTCTTTAAGTTCTGCAGCGATGCCGGCAACCCCGCCGAGGCCGTCGCGTAGGGCGACAATCATCGGGCCGAGTTTCGTGAGGTCTGCGTAGTTGATAGTTCCGTCGGCTTTGGCCGCCTTGTAGACGTCGGCAGTAACTTGAAGGAGCTTGATAAGCTCCAAAGTTTCCTTAGTTCCAACGTTGGCAGACTCTTCGGCGGTTACGATAGCGACGGGTAGGACGATCTCAGTCATGGGTGTTACTTCCTTTTCGTGGTGGATGTAGTCTTCATACGCTCGACGACACGTAGGCGCGCTTCGTGATCCCCGAGGGTTTCGTTGGCGCGGCCCATCTTTAAGTTCAACTCTTGGACGGAGACCGTCATAGTTTGAACGTTTTTTGCCATGTCTCTGATAAATGATACGCCGAGGCCGATGATTCCCACAAGGGCCGGCATCGCGATATCTGAGAGGATAGGGAAAAGTTCTTGAAAGGTCATCTCACGTGATCCTTAAATCAAGTTCGTTTAGAATCTTTATAATCTGAGTAATTGCTAGGTAAAGTTTAACACCTTCCGGCGTTAAAGACCTATGCTTACCAGCTCGCAGGACGACCGTAACGCCAAGACAGTTTTCTATTTTATGAAAGCGGTGCGTAATGGCAGGCGAAGATAGGTTGAGCTTTCGCGCCGATTGGATAAGCGACATACCGCTGCCAAAGTAATAAATTAAAAAAAGGTCGTCGATGTCGAGTCCTCGAACCTGCATGTCAGACCCTCCGTTTAACTTTTAAAGTTGCCCTGCCACCCGCGCAGCAAATAGAAAATCTACGCCGTCGTGTACTTTTTCTCCGAGGCAAGGGTCCCAGTCTTTTGGCTTGTCGTCACGCTGCCACAGATACTCTTCGCACCGGTCGGACTGCGTCGGAAGGCGGTCTGAGGGGAATAAACCTTCGTCTAATAGAATTGCGATAGCCTTGGTCATGTCGCCGTCTTTAAATCGGTGATAGGCCGCCTGAAACAACGCGTTGCGCGGTTGTCTTTCCGTCATGACGCGTAGGCGCTCGTAGTTGAGGGTCGTTATTTCGCCTCTGACCATGGCTTGAGTAATCCAAAAAATCACGTCAAGATGCGCAGCAAACCCGCTGTTAACCGGGATATCGGATTGGTCGGTTCTTACGCCGCTAATCATCTCGCCGAGGAAAAGAGAAAGACCCGGCACCATGAACACGCTCGACAAGCCGTCGAGAGATCCGTCGTGTCGGCCCATCATCCAGTTGTTGGCTCTGCCGTAGGCTTGAATACGAACCATTGCGTCTTTGTCATGTGCGTTCCAAAGGTAAGGAAAAAGCATGACGAACATATCCTTCGAAATGTCCGACCTGCTTTCCCCCTTGTCTAAACAGTCTTTTTCTGGCGACCTGTACCAACGCCCAGGTTCTCCCTCGGCGTCGAATACGTTGGCCTCGGCGCAGCCGCCCGACAGTTTACAAAGTGCGGTGAAACCAAGGGAGTCGCACTTGTCGTGCGCCCACCCTTTGTGAAGCGACTTATAAAGTTCTGCTTTACTCGCAATCGTCTCGTTCTTTTCACGAGGATCAACCTGCGCGTGTTTTTTACACGAAACGAGAAGCATGATTGCGAGTAGGTATTTCATTAGTGCGCCCGCGTTGGTTTGAAGGTTAGCCGATTCTTGTAATGTCGTAAAAATGTCCTGCGTATGCCGCACCGCTGTAATTTACAGCGTCACCTTCTAAAGTAATCGAATTGCCTGCGCTAGTGTGTACAGTGATTTCGTAGTCTTGGTCCGCTTCACACACGAAAGGGAATGCCCAGTTAAATGTTGCACCGCTTGCTATGATAACTTGCACTTGGTTCTTGACTAAGACAGCCCCAGTGACTTTTCTAAATCTAAATTCAGCTATATATGGGGCCGCACAGTAACCTGTGACTGACATGGAGAATAAGAATGTGCCTTTTTTAATTCCCGTAAAGGACTTGATTACAGTGGGCGTTGTAGTAGCTACGGTTATCGCCGTCGTTCTAGTGTAGTTGGTAGTATGTCCGATGTTACCGATAGCAATTGCCGTTCCGGTTGAGTCACCAGGAACCTTTCCGCCTTTAACAAGCCCTGATTCGGTCGCCGTTGCTGCGCCAAACCCAACCGCTACTCCAGCTCTTTCTTTTACGAGTCTCCAAAATGTTCCTGATTGCCAGTTTCTATTACCACCGCCGGAACCTGTGAACCGATTGCAAGATGCGGCAAATATGACATCTACATCTGTTGTATTGACAGAGCCACGGTCTAGTTTGACGCCGTAATTTACAGAATCATTGGTTGCAAAATTCACATATTCTTCAGCACCAAACTGTTGTCCAACTGCGAGCCAAGTAATTTGGTCTTCTGAAAATTGTAGGAACACTCGATCTGAGGCTTGAATCGGCGAAAGGAACCTGACTACTTTAGTTCTTGCTGCTCCTAGTGAGCCTGTTATGGTTCTCCGGCTGGTCCGTACACAGAGTTAGCTGCGGCAGCGGCGGCGTCCCAAGTGCCTGTAGTAGATGCTTCATACTCAACATCATTTTGCCCTGTGCTTAGAGTCCCCGAACCAGCCCACTCAGCAATTTCTACTTCGATTTCCTTAATTGCTACCCGACTATTTGCGTTAAATATAGTGCCGCCGTTCTGAGAAATAGCCACCCTATCATTAGCTGTGGTGTCGGTATTACTCGCGAAATAAACGGCGGTATTGTCCGCTGCATCAAACAGCGCCATAAGAACTGTCTGCGCCTGAGAGTAGGCAACCACACTTGTTGGACCATTTCCCACTAAAATACCGACTGTATTTTGAGACGTAGTATGAAAGACAGAATTAATTGTCAAACCTGTCGGCAGAGACATTTTTGCAAGTACACCTGTAGGTGTTCCCGTTTTAAAAGCACCCCAAATCTTAAGCCTTGAACCGCTCCTAGCATAGTTCACTCCGATATTTGTAACCGTCCCAAAGCCTGTGAAAGTAGGTGTGTACGCTTGTGGCGCTGTAACAACCGCACCTTGAGGCAAGCGCTCCATGTCGACTCTAAAATCATCTAAAAACACGTCGTAAGCCAAAGCACTAACAGAAGCAACGTGCAGGGCTAACCGGTAACTAGTGCCGCTTGCTAGGTCGAAAGACGTTTCAAAATTCATCGTGGCTTGGGGTAACGCGATTTGTCTTGGTGAGATAAGAACGGAGTTTGTCACGTCATAGATATATACCGACAAGTCCCCTGAAGCGTAGTTAGCTGCCGAAGCGTTAAAGCGAAACTTTATCCTAGCAGTAACATTTTTATCCGTAGCGGGAATAGTGAAAGGAATTGATGCCCCTTGTCCTTGCCGGTTTACCGCGTCTTTAGAAAACTTATAATCTGCCGTGCCGCGAATTGGTGTCGTCGTGTTACGCGTAAAGGTAACGTTAGCCGTGCCGCCCGTTGCGTCGACTGGTGTTGCCGCCGCCGCGTCTGCATACGTGATAGCTAGGCCGATAGACCGCTCTGGTGTCGGGTTGTCGATGTAGTTAAGAGTCATCGAAGATTTTAGTTTAGCGTCCACGGTTTGGCCGCCGAGAAAAGCCAGCGTCGAAAAGCCCGCACCTGCGCCGCTCCAGACCGTGCCTGAGGTTGCCGACTTAATCACCGCGCGCGGTACAAACCGACTCATATCGGAAAACTCTGGGGACACGGTAGACAGTACAAAGTTAGCTACTGTCACGGGGTAAACCGCGCGGCCAGTATCGCTCTGCGTCGTCGCTGCGCCGAGCGAGTTAAGGTCTAGGTAAAGGTAGTAAGCCGTAGCGTTAGCAGGAGCGCCGCCGAGGATCGTGGTCAACGATACGGTTAGGTCTGTACCGAAGTCCGTTGACGCCGAACCTGCTCCGTCATACGTGCCGAGTTCTCTTCCGTCGTCGATTAAAAGATAGCCGCCTTTAATAGACGCGTTCGGTGTCGCTACCGACTGCACTTTAAACGAGGCGTCGCCCGAAGCGCCCGGCTTCCACTGCGTCCCCGCGCTGTTATAGACAAGTGCTTGGCCGTCTTGCGGCGCGGTCGTAAGGTCGACATCGGTCAGGTCGTCGAGGCTTAAAGAGCCGTGTACGATAAAAACTGCGAACGTATGCGGGCCGCCAGAAACGGGCGCCGTCACGTCGATTTGAGTTCTAGGGTTTGTCACGTTAGCTATGATCGTCCAGCCAGAGGCCGCCGGATTAGCGACGCGCGTCAAGGTGGGATGCGCACCCGTGTAGATGTAAACATTAAGGTCTGCAAACTGTACGCCGAAATTGTGGGTAACGGTCGTCACCGTACTGTTGGCAATAGCCGCGTAAGTTCTGAAACGACCCGGCATGTCGTTGCCGATATTTGTGTATATCGTTTCAATAGAAGTTAAAAGAGCAGATCCCCCAGCCGATCCAAGTGTAGGATGGTCTAGTTGTTCGCGACCGACGATAGTACCCATTTTTAAAACTCCTACTTGCCGAACGCGGCAAAATTAATTTTCTTGTGATCATCTGAACGTCGCACAACCTGCACGTCGCCCGACGGGTAAACATTTATTTCTAGATCTCGTGTCACTAGTTTAAGGCCAACGGTCATTTGTAGTCCACCCTTAGCGGGATTGATCCCGCCGACGTAGGCCGCGTTCCATTCGAAAACCACAAAATCATGCCCGTCACATTCGACCAAAGTTTTAACCGCCCTCGTCTGGACGTCTTTACCCTCTATCGATGCAGCCACAAGGTTCTCGGTATTGACTCGGCTCGCCATGTCCTGTTCGCGAGTCGCGGGAAGCGACCACATGCCGTAGCGGCACGGTTTACCTGCGAAGTCGAAACGCCAACGTAATAAATACAAAGAACCATGCGGCTGGTACATGCGTAATCCTTAATTAGGCGGTGTACGAAAATCCTAACACAGAGTTAAACTGTAAAATACCGCCGTCTACTGCCGCCGTGTGTAAGTAAATGCGGCCTCTGAAGTGTGCACGGTTCCCGAGGACCGTGTCCGAAGATTTGCCGACGGACCCCGCGACGGGCGTCGTAGCGTCGACTTCCGAGGAACCGTTCCAGTAGCTCATCGCGTCAACGTGCATAGGAAACCCGAGGGCCAAAGATGCGCCGGTTAAACCCGAGTAACTTTTTCCGACGATACGCTTTTGACCAGACGCCTCGCGCGTTGGGTCGAATTGGTTGGTCGTGGAAACCTGCCAATCCATGTCGATATGTAGGCCGCGAGAAAGGCCGTCGACGTTGTTTTTATCCGCTCCACTGTTAGCCGCTCCGAGGGCGAGCAACGTCGCGATGTCGGCCACCGCAGAAACCGCGCCGCCGTAGGTGCCGCTGAACTGAGCCGTGTAAAACTTTAGGGACGTAATAGGATCTACGGTCGCGTCGTGACGAACGTAGATATCTTGGTGTCCGGTGTTTGCCGCTTGGTTTGTAAACGGCGTAAAGAGTCCGTTTGAAACTTGGCCGAAATCAACACCAGTGCTACCGCCGGCAAGTGCGTCGGATGCGTCGGATCCTGTTACGGTCTCGGAAACTGTTAGAACTACTGCCATCGGGAAACCCTCCTTGGTTGTGTGTTGACCAGCGATCCTTGCCGGTCAGTTTTTATTCTTGAACCACCGAGGCATTATAGCCGCCGGTCGTCCCGTTGTACCCAGGTTCATATCCTGGAAAAGGAACCATTGCGAAACTCCACAGCTTCATAGGAATCTTTAACCCGTCGGGGTCTGCTCCGATGATTCTCACCATGGCCGGGACTTCATTGAAAATTACACTGCCAATTTTAACATCAATTAAGATAAAATCACCAACATCCAACAAAAAAGATCTCCAGGTTGTCGTCACATTTATTGACTCAAACATCGACGACGCTAGTCTCAGTATTTCTTTAAGGTTAAGGACCACCTCGGCCTCGACGTAAAGGTTTGGAAAAACAACCCTCTTCGATATCTGTTTTCCTACTTGGGTTACTGAGGCCGTGTTTTTAAAAATAGCCGTGTTACGAGCGTTCTCGTTCCTGTCCGGGTGGAAGTCAAACGTCCCCTGGGCACGGTTAAAGTTGTTGACCTCGTCGAGTTGCGGCGTAAACGTGTTTTTTACCACGTCCCAGTTTTTTAGAATAAACGTCGGCGACGGTGCAAAGTCCTCGAAGTGTAGACTATTTATCTTTAGTTTTTGGTTTCTACTAATAAAAGCCTCGAGGCGTACCTGTTCAAACATCGACAAGACGTAGGTAATAGCGGGCGTTGCTTCGTTGACCCACGCGCGGCTTTTTATCGTAGCAAGGGCCGATTGCGGCGGGGAAGTCTTCGCCATGTAGGTCGCCCAGTTGGCGTCAAAGTCGGCGTCGATAAGGCCGCCGTAAGTTTTTAGGATATCTTTTGCTTGCGCGACAATGTTGTCGTCGTAACCTGAAAGACTTTTCCCCTTGCACCGCACGAAAAACTTATCTTGCGGGACGTACAAAAACGCTACGCCTTCAACCCAAAGGTTGGCCGTATTCTGGCGCACCTCGAACGTCTTGTTTCCAGAGCCGACCGATACGACGTCGGCAGGGTCTACGCGGTAGTAGGCCTCCGAGCGCAGCATCCAAACCTGCGCCGTGTCGAGGGATGTTAGGTCGTTAACCGAAACCAGACACTTCACGTTACCGCGCGCGTCAAATGACAGAAACGTGTGACTTCCAGACTGCCCGCCCGATAGACCTACTGCGGATCCACCCGGAGTTGTCGAAACCTGAAACGTGTCGGTGCCGGCGTTGATTACGTAGTAGTCGGTCGCCACGGAAAGGCCTGTCGGCAGGGAACCTCCGGTTTTAAACTGAACCTTATCGCCAGAGTCGAGCGAGTGGTTAAGCGCTGTAAAGAAGGAACCCGAGATCGTAATATCTACGTCGACGTCTTTGTAGGCGACCGACGGGTCGCGACCGTTAACGACGAAGGCCGGTACGATAGCCGGCGACGGCTCTATCGCCGCCGTGTAGTCGCCGTAAATGAGTGGTTTTATAACGCCCGAGACGTCGTCTTCGACCTTCGGGAACTCGGTACGGTTAATGGTTTCCGTCGGCATCGTTGTCGCCATGCGGTCGTATCGATCCCTCGAAATAATCGTAATCGACTTAACGCCGCGTCTTATCCCGCCGACTTCCGTGATCGTCCCTTGGTAGATAGTTTTGTAGGTAGAGGCGACTTCGGCGAGTCCGATTTGGACCGTAACGGCTTTACCGATCCACGAGGTGTAGTCGGCACCTCCTGGGAGAATGTTGTTAAATCGCCCGTCAGCATTTGAGAGTTCGAGGGTAAGCGTTGAGAAAGAAAGTTCAGGAGCGAGCCAATCGCCCACTGTACGGTTGAGGACGGGGAAAACCACAAGTGCTTCATAAAAATCACTCCCTACGTACTTGTTGCGGTCCGACACGTAAATGGTCCCTGTCGGGGTTTCTATTTGCGCGGCAAACTCGAGGCGACACTCTAAGTTGTCGTGACTCCAATCGAGCAGCTCTTGATCGAGCGTTGTCGCGGTAAGATATTTTCTTCTATCGGTGCCGCTCATTATAGACTCTCGTCAATATCGACGTTAAAAGCGACGTAGTCGGCCGATGCGCTTATGACCTTGTGGCGTTCGGTCGGTATTTTTACAAGCTTACCGAAGACGGCGAAACGCTCCGGGTTTTTTGGGTCGGGTATCCATAAGGCTTTTAAAGAAGTTCTAATAGTTTTAAATGCTTTAACAAGGCTTTTGTAATTCCCTTTTTCGTAGTCAAGAAATTTAAACTCAACCCCAACCGAGTATTTAATAGCTCGGTCGTTTGACGCGTTGGTATAACCTTCGGTCTGAACCTTGTCGGAAAAGTGGACTGTGTCACGTGAAACATCGTCGGTAATGTTGTCGCCCTGCAAGATAACTGAGGAACCAAAAATGATTGTACCAATTTGGATATTACTTGCCGTGTTTGTCGAGTCGTTAATAATAAAGCGCCAGTAACGAAAAGACGACGTCGGCAGTATAGGGGCGATATAGTAGATATTCGGGTCGTCGATCACCGTTAAGTTTTCCGTCAAACCGATCGTACTAAACCCCGCGTCGTTCGACGCCTGAAGGCTAACCGTAGCCGACCGCGTGAGGTTGTGATTTAAGACGGCGAGTGTGTCCATGAAAATACCCTGCGAGATATCCGTGTCGCATGAAAGAGTTATCCCCGTTTTAACTCCCGCCGCAGAGCGCCACTGTTGCTCGACGATGTCTGTGTTTAAGTTGTTGACAGAAAAATCACCGGCCAACGTACTATTAGCCGTCCAGTTAAGGCCGTCACTTCCGCGACTCGGGAAGTTGTAGAGTACGCGAATATTTGTCGCGTTGTATAAAGCTTTTAAAACCTGGGAACCGAAGGTCTTCGTTTGCACGCGGTCAAACTGCGAACCGAAGCTGTTTGATTTATTGATGCCGCGCAACGTCTGCGAATTTAAGAAGCTTACTTTATCGGTTAAGCTACGTGAAACCTGCGACGCTACGTCCTGAGAGTGCGTCGTCATTAAGGTTACTTGTGAAAAAAGTTGTGTGCAAATTTGACGCGTTAAGTAGGCGTCAACCAAGTACGGGCCGGTTAGGTAGCCGCCCTCGCCGCATATTTCTTGGACAACCGTGCCGATACTAAACTCGGTGTATTTTGTATTTAAAGCGTTGGTTATTTTTAGGGAAGCCTGCGCTTCTACTTTACTACTGTCGGTGTTTCTTCTATCAAACTGAGAACTAAAATTCTTAGACTTGTCTATAGATAAATTAGTTTGACCTTTAACTTCTTGAACACCAGATGTTTTTAATTGAACTTGATCGTTAACTATTTTTATTTCTGAGGTCTGAAGGTTAGCCTGCGAGCCTAAATTTTTACCGGAAGATATACCTAGCGTGGCTTGCGCGTTAACCGCACGAGTGTTAGAAGTTTGAAGGCTTACTTGTGACGTAGTAGCGCGAGGAAAATTTAAGATGCTGAAAGAGACTTGGCCACTAACGTTTTTACTTGCACCAATTGCAAGCTGGACCTGTGAAGGGTGGCCGTATGTCGCAGTCGAAACCGCGTAAGCGTCAACTAAGTAAGGTCTTTCTAGGTAGCCGAATTCCGTTACGTTTGCACTCATCCCCTAACCCCGCTTTTGTAAACCACCCGTTGACCGTCGAGGGAAGCTCTACGCAATTCTTCCTTGATCATTGGAACCATCGTATTTCTGATGAATCGTTCGTCGGGTGTCCCACCAGCCGTGATATTGATAGTCACGTCAAAATTGCTTACCACCCCTCCGCTGTCAGGCAAACGACCAGTTCTGTTCATCTCAGAAAGATTCCCAAGACCGAGACTTTTAACAGCGGGACGCCGGATAATAAACTCATTGGCTTGGCCGATTACGGGCACGTCTCCTTGCCCGCCGATAACACCGCCTTCATGGAATAGAGGTGCGTTGGTCCACATATCGCCTAAAGAATTAAAACCTCTCTCTTTAAGTTGATCCCAAAGCTTCGACGGGTCGAATTGTTCTAGCCACTTGACTGCGGCCTTGTACTTTTCTGATGCGTAGCCTCCGGCGTCGTTCGCGGCCTGTGCAGCTTGGTTCGCGGCCTCTTGTCCCGAAGTATAGGCGTCCTGAGCGACGCTCGTTATTTCGCCGGCAGCGTTACGCACAATCTTACCGGCAATTCCACCACCGCCCGTTGTCGGGTCGGCACTGGCTGCTTTGTCCTGTTGCTGTCCAACCCAGCCGCCAGCCCTAAAAGCTTGCGGCTTGATGTTGCCCTCTAGCACGTTGTCGACGATGCTTTGAATCGCCTTGTTTTTCATCAGCGATCTAGGTATCACGGCCTCGCCGGGAGATAGCAACGCGAGAACGCGGTCGTTCATAATACTGTCGCCGCCAACGACTGCCGTACCAGGGACGCGACCACCGGCCGCAAAGTTAGCAAAAGGAACGTCGATATTACTTCGCGTAAGTTTCGAAAGAGCTTCCTCGACGCTGCCTTTTCCCTGGCCGACGTTGGCGAACATCTTCTGCAAAAGGTTACTAGGATTTATAGCGTTTAGTGCGTTCTCAAATATTGGTCCGAGGTTGCTGAGGCCAGATTTTAAACCGTCCCAAATATTTGCGCCCATGTTAGTAAAAAACTGGCCAGCCTGTCCGGCAAGACTTACAAAACCTTCCCAGATTTGTTTTCCTGCGTCCGTAATTTGCGTGACGACTTGCTTTAAAGCTTCGGTAATACCTTTAAACGCCGAAACGAAAGCCTCTAAAAACCCTTTAACAAAGTTCCAGACTTCTTTAAGAGCGTTAATAATATTATCCCAAGTATCTTTAAGGACGCTCACGAAGGCGTTTAACCGATCGAGAATATATTGCCACGCTTCGAGTAACCAATTTTTTACGTTGTCGCCGGCGTCTTCGACATCCTGAAGTAACGACTTCGCCTTGTCGCCGATTGGTCCGTCGGTCAAGTCCATAACCTTAAACAGTTTGCCAGCCTCGCCGGTTAGCGCTTTCGCGGCTTTCTTCATCGCCTCGGTAGCTTGCTTCGTGTCGATCTCGACCTTAGCGCCACCCTTAAATAAACTACCGAAAGCTGAAGCTATTTTTTGGATCCCGTTAATAACGCCGCGAATAATTGCCTTAGGAATCTCGACGTAAAAAAGTCGAGCGATAGCAAACATTATTTTAGGAGCGTTCGCTACGATTGAATTCACAAACGAAATAGCCATTTCAGGCATGAAGCTAATCAGCCCCTCGACGACTTCGGCTACGAGCGTCGGGATGTCCTTAATAACGTCTAGGATAAGTCCGGGAAGAGTCTTAAATAATTGCATGAAGGCTTTAGGCAATTCTATAAAAAGACCTTTTAAAATTGTAAAAAACACATCTACGATAGAAGTAATAAGGTTCGGCAGGAAGTCGGTTATAAACTTGCCGAGTCCTTTGAACACGTTTTTAACTCCCTCTAAAACTTTTAAAGGTAAGTCGGCTAGTGTGTTGAAAATATTAGCCACCGCGTTAAGAATCGCAGGTATGAAGTCGATAAGTTTTTGGACGAAAGCAACAGCGCCACTCACGGCTTCCATCACAGCTCCCGCCGCCGACATCATGCCGGTAACGGCACCGGCCACACCGGATAGACCCCCCGCAAACGCTCCGCTAATTTGTTTCGCTATGTCTGTCCCGCCTTTTTGTGCGGTCTCAAACTCGCGCGAAGGAGCCTTCTTCGACTCCTCGTCGGTTATGGACTGCATCTTCTTAAGGGTTTCGTCTAGCATCGCGTTGTTTTCGCGCGTAATACCGAGGGCCTTATATTTTGCAGCGAAGGCTTCTTGTTCTAGTCTGCTTTTTTCTTGTAGCCTGTCGATTTGCAGCATGTCGGCTTGAGCTATTGTAGAGCCGAGTTCCTTGTTTTTTTTGTCGATCTCTTCAAGTGCGGTGATCGTAGCTTGCGAAACGATAGTCGGCTTAGCGCTTTTAGGGCCTCCACCGGTGTCAACGTCCACCCCGATTTTTGTCGTCGATAGCTCTGCCGTAGCCTTCGACCACTCGCCTTTCATTTTCCCTATTTGTTCGACGATACTTCCGCCGATCCCCGTGTTGATATCCTTACCGGCTTCGACCGCTTTCGCTGCCGAGAAGTTGGTAAACTCTTCAACTTTTTTCTTTAGTTCCTCGTTACCCGTAAACGAAACAATCGCCTCGGCCACTACGCCGAGACCGGTCATGATCGTGTTCATAACCGACGAAAATAAATTAGGTAAGTTAGTTAAGTTTTTAATTAATAAATCTATAGCAACGATAACCGTAACTATACCCAAGGCCACGAGTCCCATTTGAATAGCGAAACCTAGACTCGCTACTTGAGCGGCACCCCATGCCCTAGCCATCGTAAGAATACTGGTCGACGCAGCGCCGACGGCAGAAGTTTTCAGTGCTAGGAAGGCTAGACCAAACGCCGCCGCAGCAAGTCCAGCCGCCTGAGCGACGACGACAAGGTTGTCTTTCAGTATAGAAAACGCCGCGTAAAGACCCTTGAACACGTCGACAACTTCCTTGCCGTACTTTATTATCGTTTCTTTGTTTTCGTTAAAAATTATGGACATGTTTTTAACAAGTTCATTAATAATGCTCACGCCGGGTTTCATGCCAAGCATCGCGGCGATGGCCTCTCCGACGCCTTCTTGTAGGTCTGAAAATCGGTTAGACGCTTGCGCTAATTGACCAGCGGTTGTCTTAAGTTCATTTTCGGCCAGTCCACCAAGCGTTGCCTGGACGTACCTAATTGCGTCGCCCGCCTTTGCCGCCTCTTTATTCATGTCGACAAGTTCGGGCACCATAACCGAAAGGCCCATGGTTGAACCCTTAAGGGACTTTAACAAACCGTTAAAGGCAGACGTCAAGTCGCCTCTTCCCGTCGCCGCAAGGTCGGCAGAAGTTTTTATAAGAATCTTCGCCTGTTCGTTAGAAACCCCGGCGGCCTTCGCAATGTTAAGCAGCGAGATTACTTGGTCGTCCTCGACGGAGGTCGTCTCCTGCATCTGCGCGGCAAACTCTTTAAACCCAGCAACCGCCGACTTGATATCCTTCTCGCCGAGTGTCCTCATCGTGTTGGATAGACGGATGATACCGTCTTCAGACTTAAGAAAAGCGCCGACAGTTTTTTCCGCAGCTGCGCTAATTAGGTCAAACGCCATCTTAGCGTTCTCAATCGTCGAACGCATGACGATCATCGCCGCGCCGAAGCCGCCTAGTTTACTTTCGACACCTTGGGTCGACGTCTTAACGCCTTCCATACCAGCGCGCAGTGCCGCCAGCTGGTCAACTAAGACTTTCATAGAAGCCGACGTGTTTGTCGTGTCGGCCTGTATTTTTATAATTAAGTCTTCAACGTTACTTGCCACGCTTTGCTCCTTGGCCTTTAGACGTTGCGCCCGCTACTTTTTGATTCCCAAGTATAGCATTGGCGCGGGTGTAAAACTTCGTCTGGTCGTACCGCACCAAGAAAAAAGATAGAAGCTCGACCCACCACTCTGGCTGGTCGGCAATGCCGCCCTCCTCTAACATTGTACCAGTTTCCGCAGCGATAATGAGTAACCGGTGAACGGCGACGGCCTCGTGGTCCCACTGAGCTTTGCCGGGACAAAAATTATAAAGCTCGCCACCCTTCTCGACATACATCGGCCACAAGGAACCGTCGGCCTCGGTGAAGTCCATGCGTTTTTCTCGACAACGGCGCAGTTTTTGGACGTTAACCGGACATTCGTTACAGTTAAAACCACGCCCGGTTTTTTTTAACTCGGCGTGGTCTGCGTAACTAATTTCGGTGAGTGCTATTATTTTTTTTTGAGGTCGTCTCGACTTGATTTTATTGAAACCATGCAGCCGGCGTAAAGTTCAAGGACGCCGCCGAGGGCCTCGAGCTTCTCCATCATCTCGAAAGATGCGCCGCCGTCGCCATCTTTTTTAAACTCCTGTGTAGAGTTTTCTATACCGCACCAACGCATTCGCACGTCCTCCATATAGAAGGCGCCGTTAACCTTAGCTCCGCCCGTGTCGGAGTAGTCCATTTGCTGCTTTTTTAGTTTTTCAGATACTTTGTATTTAAGTCTTTTCTTCATTAAAAAACGTGTCGGCTCTCCTTCTAATTTAAGGAGCGTCTCGTCGAGGGAACCGATATAGGCGTCGTAGTCGCCGTCGGCTCCTATCGCCTTGTCACAAGACAAAATAACTTTGACCGTTTCCTCTCCTACCGAACCGAAATCAACTGCCATAGCTTTTCTCCCTGAAAAGTGTCTACCTAACCGATACGACAAAAATAAATGAGCCTTACCCCTAGAGTATAGAGTAAGGCTCAACTTCTAAAAAGCGAAAGTTAAAGGAATGAAACCGTGACCTCGTCGGCTAAGTCGATATCGGTCTGGTAGGCGTTGCCCGAAAAGCTCACAGGGATAGAGCCACTGTCGGGAGTCGCAACCGTTGGAACCGAAAAGAAAATGTTAGGGCAAGTTACCGAAAGGTGCCTTCCCGAGGCGCTGCCGAGTATAGCCGTAAAATCCTTAGCGTCGAACTCTTGAACTTCGTTAAAGAACTGAAGGATCTTCGGGTTCATATTCATCTCGACGGTTACTTCGCACGTCACGCGGTTTGCGGGAGTAAAGAAGGGAGCCGCCAAAGCGTCGGAGCCGTAACAGTAGTTAGCCAATTCGTGATCGTTTTTGATCGCGATAGTAGCGCTTCTGAAACATTGAGCCGTTAAACCAGCAAACGACATGGAGCCAACAAGGCCGGTCACGGGGTTGTTGATCGCCGAGCGCGTCGCCGGTTCGTAGTAGGACAAGTAGACTTCGGCGCCTACGCCTGTACCGTCGGAGTCGGTTAGGACCGCACCGTTGACGGTGATTACGTCGCCACTGATCGCGGTAATTCTACGAGAAGACCCCGCGACGTTGTCCGACGAACGCGACACGCCATCAGCTTTAACGACCATGACAAGGCCGCCGACTTTAAAGCGTTT
>Ga0163144_10001705_pt1 | contig 51546 bp, 41 predicted proteins | sample OliLak19BULKMAT1_FD_123175 | JGI IMG/M metagenome (GOLD analysis project Ga0163144, IMG submission 123175) | Freshwater microbial mat bacterial communities from Lake Vanda, McMurdo Dry Valleys, Antarctica - Oligotrophic Lake LV.19.BULKMAT1 | ecosystem: Environmental > Aquatic > Freshwater >... | reverse complement strand
TCAAGGCGGTCGAAATGTCCCCGTTCCTCGTGGAGGAGAACACCGAGCAAGGCTATTATGCCTCGCAAACCCTGGCCGGCGGCCGGCTGCGCCAAGACATCAAGGATATCGGCTCATCCATTCAAGTCGTTACCCGGGAGTTTATGGAGGATCTCGGGGTTACCGGGGTGGAGGAACTCTTCCAATATACAACCAGTACGGAAGTGGGCGGCATCCTCGGCAATTTCACCGGAGCTTCAGACAACTCCTCCAGTGGAGATACCAGCACCGGTGGCGCGCGGCGAGATCCGGACGGAGCCACGCGGGTTCGTGGGCTCGCCGCACCGGACCGGGCGCGGAACTTCTTCAAAACCGACATCCCCTTTGACTCCTACAACACCGACCGCATCGACATCAACCGGGGCGCGAATTCATTCCTTTTCGGTCTTGGATCGCCAGCGGGGTTGACCAACGCCGGCCTCGTCAAAGCGCGGTTTCGCAATACCAACGAACTCAGCACGAGAATTGGCAGCGGGGGAAAAAATCCTTCGTATCGGGGATCCTTCAACCTCAACCGGGTCCTGGTGAAAGACACGTTGGCGATTCACGGGGCGCTGTTGATGGATCGAACCCAGTATCGGCAGCGTCCCACGTTCAAGGATGACGACCGGCAATATGGGACCGTCACGTATCGGCCATTTAAGCACGCGAACACCGTGATCACCGCTCATGTGGAGAAGGGCCGGATCCGGGGCAATGCCCCGGACGTGCTGCTTCCCCTGAACAATCTGGGCGTGTTTCTCGACGCCCCCGAGGTCGGACGCCTTTCGGTCAATCCCTATGCGAATCTACAACGCTTCAACCATGTCGAAGGCCCGACGCAGGCGCAATGGAACCGGCTCAGCGCCGCTGATAAACTCAAGTACCCACTCCGGAATACGCCAGCGACGCAAACCCTGGACAACTCGGGCTGGGGCGCCGGTTCCTACGGCTTGATTTATGACGGAACCCAGAGTCGGAACCCGGCCTTTGCCTATACGGATCAGTATCGGGGCGTGGATTACGCGGTGAGGGATGCCTTTTTCGGCCCGAATCGCAATGGGCGGGGGGCTCCCTATAATGTTTATCACGGCAACCTCCGTGATATCAACGGCACCGGCTGGCTGGCGCAGGGTTTCACCGATCTGAAGACCTTCGATTTCAGCACCGCGAACCTGGGTTGGGACAATGATTACTACACGCGTAAGTTCACCAACACCAACGTGGCGCTGGAACAGGTACTCTGGAAGGGAAGGTCCGGCTTTGAAATCGCTTTCGATCAGCAAAGTCTGGAGAGCGCCGACTTCACCGCTTTCAACGGAGCAAACTCAGAGGTAATGTTCGATATCAATGAGACGCTCTGGCTGCCAACGGACCCCAACTACCGCACCTCGGGCGTGGTGCAGCCGATGGCGAATCCCAATTACGGCCGCCCGTTTGTCATGACCAAGGCGGGAAGCCGTACCATCGAAACGGAACGTCATGCGGGCCGGTTTACCGGTTTTGTGAAACACGATTTCACGGAGAAAAGAAAAGGCTGGTTTGGGAGATTACTCGGCCGTCACACGCTCACCGGCCTGGCTGACCGGTCGGTTTTCGATGAGAAGCTTCTGAACTATTCCTTGAATTCATTTGGTGACCCGGAACCGGCGCTGCACATTGGTCCGGCAAACGCCCGGCAGACCAGTAACTCACCGCGCGCCGTTCCGATCTATGCTTATATTGGACCGCCCCAGCTGGATGCATTCACGAATCCGAATTTCACGGTGCGCGACTTCGTCCTGCAACCGGCTGACTATCAGCTGCGGCCTCCGGAAAACTTCAGCATCCAAAAGCTGAGCTGGAATCTTGGTCCCGACGCGACCGCGGAAAACCTCGGGCTCGATTCGCGCATCAACGGAAACGAAGGGTTTGTCATGGGCACCTTTGAGCCGCGGGACGCCCCGACCAAGAACTATCGATTACAACAGACGAAAGTGAGTTCGATGGCGTTGAACACCCAATCGTTTTTCTGGGATGATCTGCTGGTTGTAAATATGGGATACCGGATCGACAAAGTGAAGACATGGCTGAACACGGAGGCTCCGCGGGCGGGTCTGGACGAGACGCCGGATGTGTCATCGAATGCGTTTCGGGTTCGCGACGGTAACTTTAGCGAGATCAAAAGCTCCGTTTTCGGTTATGGCGGTGTGCTCAACTGGCCGCAGCGCCTGATGAAACTGCCATGGGGAGCCAAGGTGGCGTTCCACTATAATACCAGTGAGAATTTCATTCCGGCGACCGATCGGGTGGATCAACTCCGCCGGCCCGTCCCCTCCCCCGCGGGAACCAGCCAGGACTATGGAGTCAGCGTTTTTCTCTGGGACAACAAAGTCGTGGCGCGGCTAAACTGGTTCTCCGCCCGGTTGATGGGCGCGAGTGCCAGTGTTTCGGATCTCTTCAACCAGACGAATTCGAACATCTTTAATCACTTTGGAATTCTGAATCGGCAGATCCTACGCGTGGATGCGAATGACGACGGCGTGCTCGATGCGTCGTTGCAGGCTGAAGTGGAGATCGATCCGGCCACCGGCCTCACGGACGATGGCTTCACCTCTGCCGAGGCGGTGGCGCGGACGTATCCCAACCTCGCCAAGGCGAAAGCGGCGCGGGCGAGCATTGGGCCGCATCTTACCGAGGAACTCAAAGCCGCTTATAACTATCGCATGGCCGCCGATGGCGGCTCCCTCACGCAATGGGCCGGGGCGGTGACGGATATCAATGATATCGAATCGCGGGGCTTCGAGGCGGAGATTATATTAAATCCCACGCGCAACTGGCGGATTGCATTCAACGCAGCCAGCCAGGAGACGATCCTGACGAATATCGCGCCCGCTTTGACCAAACTGCTGGGCGACGTCTGGTTGCCGCATCTGGCGCAGTTCGGCGAACTCGACTGGAACGCGCCCGTGGAAGTGGTCAACGGCAACAATACCACCCAGCAGATCAACGATCGCTTGCTCGATTATTATGCGATCAAAGGCCAGGAGGGCCGCCCCCAGAACGAGCAAAGAAAATGGCGGATTAATACGATCACCCGTTACCAATTCAGCGAGGGCCGCCTGCGCGGCTTTTCCGTGGGCGGCGCGATTCGGTGGGAGGATGTTTACGCCACTGGGTATCCACTTTTGAATGACCCACGAGGTTTGATTCTCCCTGATGTCGCCAATCCTTACCTCGCGGATCAGCAGGTCAGCTATGACCTCACGCTGGGGTATCGACGCAAGATCTTGCGCAACCGCGACTGGACGGTGCAGCTCAACGTCCGCAATTTACAAAACGCGCTTAGCGACAAGGTCACGGCCGTGCGGCATCAGCCTGACGGCAGCATCGCCCGGGTGCGGTTTGATCCTCCCCTGCAAGTGCTGTTGACGAATACGGTGCGATTCTAAGGAAAGGAGGCGAATAACACTTAGGGAGGGGGTTGAGGGTCACATCCGGGTTGATCTGCGGGCTGATGATGGTTCAACACTCTGCGTCGGTTTGCTCGTGAGATCAGACCTTTTTGTGCCGCATGCGTACCCTGATCCTCCTCGCCATCTGCGCGGCGTTTGCCGCGGTGCCGTACCTCGAGGCCACGTTGCAGGGAGTGAAACTCAAGCAACCGATTCGGCAGGCGACGATCGGTTGGTTCGTGGGGATGGCCGCGTGTTGGATCCTGGTGCGAGTGTTGGGAATCTTTGATGATTGGGGCAGATAGATTTGAGCTGAGTTCCGAAACGGATGCAGCGAAAAGTAGCGAACGGCTGGGCGTTGGGCCTCGGGAGCAAATCCGCGCGATCGTATAGCGGAGCCGTTTGATCGAAACGGCGAGGCCGCTCCCGCACCGGTGAGCGGTGATCGAGAACCGCAACGGCTAACTAACTAAGGAGCCCCGCACGATAACACTGCCCGGGCGATGAAGGCAGCGGCGTGCACGCGTGGGGAAATCTCAGCCGAATCCGGCGTTGAACCGCAGCCGGGAACAGCGAAACGATCTCCGCCCGATCATGCGGGCTCGAACCATGTCGAATTCTGAGTGACCATTAACAAATGCGACCTCCCTTGGCCTTCCTGGCCCGAATGCTTCCTCCTCTCTTGTTTTGCCTTTCCCTTGCGCCCGCCGCGGAGAGAAACTCGGTTTCATCGCTCGACATCCGGCGAGCGCGTGAGGCCAACGTTTTTACGGCCTATTTCGAGAACGACCTGCTGGGAAACACCGACAAGCATTACACTGCGGGGACCAAGTTATCATGGCTCTCCAGTGACTATTCCGGCTGGCAGCAAAGCGAAGGACTAGGCCGCCGCGTCGGAGACCGTTTACCCCTGGTGAATGCTCCGGGTACGCAGAAAAACGTTGGTATCGCGATCGGCCAAAACATCTACACGCCCCAGCGGAAGGAGCGGGTGGAGCCGGATCCCACCGATCGCCCCTATGCAGGTTGGAGCTACCTGGAATTTTCGTTTCTGAGTAAATCGGAATACCGACTCGACACCTTGTCGTTCCAACTTGGAGCGATCGGGCCCCACTCCTATGCCAAGCAAGTCCAGCGCGAGGTGCATCGGATTATTGCGAGCGAGCAGGCGCTGGGTTGGGATTATCAACTTAAGGACGAATTCGGGTTCAACGCGGTCGCCGAGCGCAAGTGGCGACTTTACGCCCGTTCCGTGGCGAAGATCCTGGATGTGGATGTCGTCCCCCATCTCGGACTGAGCCTCGGAAACGTTCAAACCTATGCGAATGCCGGCGCCACGGCGCGCGTGGGGTTCAATCTGCCGAGTGACTTTGGGGTTCAACTCATCCGGCCCGGTGGCGCTGGCAGTACGCCCATCAACGATCGTGATCCCCGCCTGTCGTTGCGGAAGAGTTTCAGTGTGTTTGTTTTTGGAGCGGTCGACGGACGGGCCGTGGCGCGCGATATTTTCCTCGATGGGAATACGTTCCGGGATAGTCCGAGCGTGGAGAAAGAAAAGCTTGTCGCCGATTTGACCTACGGGGCCGGCGTGATTGCCGGGGCGTGGCAAGTCACCTTTACCCAAGCTATGCGTACTCGCGAATTCGAGCAGCAGATTGAGAACGCGAACTACTTCGGTTCGGTGACGGTTTCGGTCGTATTTTAACCCTCATCACCCCTCACAGAGTTCAGCGGCTCATGGCGAGCACGCGACACAAAAAAGGCCGTCGTCCTCGAAAGGATAACGGCCTTTTCTGACCTAACACCAAGCAAACCTTTGAACTACACCATCGACCCCTCGATGGTGCTAACTACAACAAGTCAGACGCAGCCGTCCTCGAAACGCTCAATTTTCGCGTTCAAATTTCTAAAATAGATCCATAATATTTGTCAAAACCTTGATTCTGAGGGATAAGCCGACCAATAAAAATTTCTCCACCCGCCTCGTCGATCGGGGAAGCTGAGCGACGATGCCGGCTGACGAGCTCAAGATCATGCACTCCTCCAAGCATCCGCTGGATGCGGCCGTTCACTCGATCTTCGGCTTTATTCAGCGCACCGGAGAATCGGCTGCGGCGGGCCGCGTTTGGGAAACGATCGATTACCAAAATCAGCCGCACCGCGAGTTGAGTGTATTCAACGGTGTCGGCGGGATCAGCTTCTTCCTCGTCGATGCCTTTCGCCGGTACCAAAACCCGGCCATGCTCGACGTCGCGCAAGGGGCGATCGACTGGTGTGAGGCTTTCGATGGTCGCCATTACGAACGCGGGCTGCACTTTGGCAAAACCGGCCCGGCGCTGGCGGCCCTTCACAAGTCGATCGCGCTCGATGAACCCGATGTTCCTGAGTTTTGCCTGACCAATGCAGCCGTGATCCTGCGCGAATCGCCGGGTCCTATCACTGACCTCATTGGCGGAGCCGCCTCGAATGGCCTTTTCCTGCTCAAATTGTGGGCTCGCACGGGCGATGACGTTCACGTGCGCGGAGCGGAGCGTTGCGGGACGTGGCTGGAACGGCAGATGCGACGGGACGAACGCGGCACGCACTGCGTGGTCGATCCCGAAGGTCGTTTGGGATTCGGTCCTCAGATCTATCTCGGCGTCGCCCACGGCTTGGCGGGCATCGCGCATTTCCTCGCCTGCCTCGCGGAGGCAACGGGAAACGATCGCTGGGCCACCCTGGCCAGGGAGTTATTCGACACGATCGCGCGTTACGCCCTTCCCGCTCATGGCGGACTGAATTGGCCCGTTCACCTCGAGAGCAAAGATCTGACTCGCTGCCAGTGGAGTCACGGTGCCGCCGGTATCGGCCTAACCTATCTGACCGCCCATCGCGTCTTCGGCGACTCGCGTTTTCTCGACCTCGCCCTCCAGGCGGCCGAAGCTACGTGGGGCTACGGTGACTTCCGTCACAATTACACGCAATGCACCGGCCTCGCCGGTTCGGGCGAACTGCTGCTTGAGACGTATCGCGCAACCGGAGACGCCCGTTGGTTGGACCGCGCCTCCGCCTTCGCGCACCTCGCTCCCGCCTACAAGGAATCCACGCCCGACGGCGACGCGTGGCCGACCGATACCCGCGGCTTGTACTCCGCCGATTTCGGCTACGGTGCCGCCGGCGCCGGCCACTTTTTCCTGCGCGTGCTCTCCGGCGGCACGGTCCCCATGCCCCTCATGTGACTCCGGAACGTGCCCCGGAACGCGCAAAACCTGCATCCCCGCCAGCCACAAAGTCACGTATTGCGTGACACTCTGGTGCCCAACCCCGCGCCCACGATTCGCGGGTTGTCACGTATTGAGTGACATTCTCGCGCAAGAAATTGCCGGAGAAACGGAGCGTACGGGCGAACTACGGCGTTAAAAAATGCTCCAGGAACCGGTAGGCTTGCTCGTTTGATTCCACGGTCGGGCTGTGGTTCTCCCGATTCGTCATCGCCACCCGGTTCTCGTATCCTAAAAACCGATTCACCGCCACCGCATGATTCAGGGCGACCCAACGAGCCGGGGTGTCTTCCGAACCGCCGGACACCAGAAAAGGCCGCGGCGCCATCAGGGCGTGTAACTCGTGCAGATCATGACCGGACTCGAAGATCTTTTTGTAGGCGCCGGTCCGGCCATTCTCCGCCGTCACCAGGCCTCGCTTGCGCGTGACGGCCGGGTCCAACCCCATGTACCACGGCTCCCAGTAATTCACCGCCGTGCGGGTTTCATCAAATACCACGCCACCGTCGGACCACACCGCACAGGCAAATTTTTCGTACAAACACGACGCAAACATCGCCCATTTCCCTCCGTAGGAATGGCCGAAAACGCCAATGCGCGTGGCGTCCACTTCCGCACGCTGCGCCAGTATCGTATGACAATTCGCCGCTATATAAGCGAGATAGCTCAACGGCTGACACGCCGCCCCGTTCAACTCCGGAAGGTAGGCATCATCGGCGGGTGAGCCGATTGACAAAGTCACAAATCCCCGTCGCGCCAACTCCAGCCCGAAATCCCGTCCCCGTCCGCGCTCGCCGGTCGTGAGTATGCGCTTCGCCTGGCCCTCCAGCGGGAGTGGCCCCGCGTAAGCCACGCTCACCTCAGGAGCGTAAAACGGCACGACCACCGCGGGGCGCCGGCCTGCGAAACGTTTCGGCGGCAGCAGCAAAAACCCGTGCTGCATCACGCCCCGAGCAACCTCGATCTTTACCCGGTACTGCGTGACACCCTCACGATCCTGCGGTTCTTCCAAAACGAGCTTCGGCTGGGTCAACAGCTCAGGCCACGCGCCCATTTGACCGTGCCAATACTGAAGAATCTCCGCCCGCCGGGCCGGCCAGGCCGCTGGCGTCATGACCTCCCAACCATCATAAAATCGCAGCGGCGAAGCGTAATGCCCAAACTGATTCGCATACGCCGCCGGCGGCGCAAACGCACCCCGCAACAGTTCCGGCAGCGGCCGTTCCGCCGCCACCATGAGCGGCGTTGGCAGCGCGAAGATCAACCCCGCGAGGATGACAAGCGGACCACGCAGGCGAGTCATTGTCAGACTACTCATAGTCCAAAACGCTTCGGATCAAAGCCCCGTTCCTTCAGCGCTGCCGTCAGCGCTTTCACGTCAAGTTGCGCACCGGGTTTCACGCCGTTGGCTTGGTACCACCCCTGGTTCGTTTCGAGGGCAAATTGCAGGCGCATCCCGCTGGAGGCCACGGCCGTTTCGTCGAAGGGGTGAAGTGGATACACCTCTTCCAGCACGCCACTCGAATTGAAGAAACCAATGTCCAGCGGCGTGGGCGTATTGCGCATCCAAAAGCTCATCTGCTGCGGCGTTTCGTAGACGAAGATCATCCCGTCATCGCGCCCCAGATCGCGCCGTTGCATCAGGCCGCGCTGCATTTCGTGCGAGCGGACGGCCAGCTGCATGCGGACGGTCCTGCCGCCCACCGTGATCGGAAAAAAGTCCGTCACCGTCCTGGCTGCCGCGGTCGTGGTGCCGGCCGCAGCGCCCTTGGCGCCAACCGTTTTGTCTTTCGCACAGGCGACCAGCGCGGAACTCGCGCTGACGAGCGCGGCCGCGATCAGCAGGCGCGAAACCGGATTTGCGTTTTTCAAGGTGCCTGTGGCTAATGTCCGCTCAGCTTCAATTCAACCTCTCTCTTCCGTGCCCGGAAAAAACCAGCCTCCTCCCCTCCTCTTCGCCGATACCGAGCGTAGTCCCGATGCCCTTTATTTCGGCGGCGTTCATGTGCCAGATCCGTTCATCGCGTTTGGCTTAAAGCGGAAGAAAGTCGCCGTCGTCGGCGCCCTCGAATTTGGCCGGGTCAAGAAGACATCCAAATTCGATGTCGTGCTCCCGCTCGAAAGCTATCTCAAGCGCGCACGTGAGCTGTGGCCGCAGCGCCAGCCCGGCCCGGCCGAGGCGATTTACCTGATCGCGAAAGATTACAAGCAAACGCGGTTCACGATCCCCGACGAATTCCCCAGCGGGCTATACGAGAAACTTTTCGAACTCGGGCTCGATCTCGAGGTGGCGCAAGGCCCCTTGTTTCCGGCCCGCGAATTCAAAACGCCCGCCGAGGCCGCGGCCATTCGCGAAGGTAATCGCTGCAGTGCCCTCGGTTTCGCTGCCACCGAAAAAATCCTCCGCGCCAGCAAGATCAGCGGCCACAAGCTCCTTCATCGCGGGACCGTAGTGACCAGCGAAATGCTGAAGTTCGCCATCGAGGTCGCCTGTCTCGAGGCCGGCGCCGTCTCGGCCAGCACGATCGTTGCCGGAGGTGATCAAGCCTGCGATCCGCACGAGCGCGGGTCGGGGCCACTGCGGCCCAATGAGCTCATCATCATCGATATCTTCCCTCGCGTGACGCACTCCGGGTTTCACGGCGACATGACCCGCACGTTCCTGCGCGGCCGCGCCAGCGAAGCACAACGCGCCCTTGTTGACGGTGTCCGCGCGGCCCAGCTAGCCGCCTTGAAGATGATCCGTCACGGCGTGAACGGTCGCGACGTGCACCGCAAGGTGGTGGATGTTTTCGAAAAACGCGGGTTTGAAACCAAGCACACGCCGAGTGGTTCCGTCGGGTATTTTCACGGCACCGGCCACGGCCTCGGACTCGCCGTGCATGAGCTCCCGCGCCTCAGCGGCTCCGTTGATTATATATTGAAGAAAGACGCGGTCGTCACGGTTGAGCCCGGACTATATTATCCCGGGCTCGGCGGTTGCCGGATTGAAGACGTGGTGCAAGTGACCACCACCACACCCAAACTGCTTTCCAAATACCATTACACGTGGGAACTACGATGAAGGGCCTGCCGCAACTGCTCAGAAAGATCAGCCAACTTCGCATCCTCGTGGTCGGGGATATGATGCTTGATCATTACATCTGGGGGGACGCCACCCGCATCTCTCCCGAGGCGCCCGTGCCCGTGGTCGACATCGCTCGAGATTCATGGACGGCGGGTGGCGCGGCAAACGTCGCACTTAACATTGCCTCACTCGGCGCCCGTTGTACCGTCGCCGGTTTTATCGGCACCGATGAGGCGGGTCAGCGCCTGAGCACAATTCTCCATAGCAAGAAAATCGCGACGATCCTCACTCCGGGCAATGCGCCCACAATCGTGAAAACGCGCGTGCTGGTTCAGCACCAACAGTTGTGCCGACTCGACCGCGAGGCGCCCATCCCCGCGTATCACGTCAGTGCCGTCAAAGCCGAGGCCTTGCTTGCCAGGGAAATCGCGGCGGCCGACGCCGTGATTCTGTCGGACTATGCCAAAGGAATTCTCACCGACGAAGTGGTCGCCCGCGTGACCAAACTCGCGCGCGCCGCGAAGACTTTCGTTGCTCTCGATCCGAAACCGAAGCGGCGGCTTTCGTTCCGGGACGTCGACCTCATCACGCCCAACAAGCGCGAAGCCCTACAGTTGGCCGGGCTGGAACCGTTGCCGCACGCGCCGTTTCCCGCGGTGGAAGTCTGCGCGCGGCTGCATGAGCTCTACGCGTCGAAGAACATCGTCATCACCCTGGGCGAAGACGGCATGCTGCTCAGTGCCGGCGGGAAGATCATCCAGACGATTCCGACCGCCGCGCGCGAAGTCTTCGACGTATCCGGTGCAGGCGATACCTCGCTGGCGGGCCTGGTTCTGGCACTCTGCGCCAAGGCCTCTTTGGAAACCGCCGCCCTGTTCGCCAATGCGGCGGCCGGTGTGGTCGTCGGCAAGATCGGCACCGCCACGGTCACGCCTCAAGAACTGATCGACTACGTTAATCATCGCTAACGATTTCTCCAGGAGCGCCGAGTTCCGTCGCGGTCGCAGCCCGGAAGACGCGGAGTCTTCCCTCCCTTCTTACCGCGGGTTCAACTGTATTCCCAACATGGCTAAAGCCCTTTTTCTCGATCGCGACGGCACCTTGATTTTCGACAAGCACTATCTGTCCGATCCCGCGGGAGTGGAGCTGATTCCAGGCGTGACGGACGCTCTCCGGAAAGCGAAGGAACTAGGTTACCAGCTGTTCCTGTTCACTAACCAATCCGGTGTCGCCCGCGGGGTATATACGCTCGACGACGTGCTCCGCTGCAATCTGCGGATGGAGGAATTGTTCGGGCTGCCGCCACCGTTGTTCACCGATATCTGCATCGCGATTGAAGGACCCGAAGAGCATAACGGTTATCGGAAGCCTTCGCCGCGTTTCATCCTGGAGAGCATCATCCGGCACCGCCTCGATCCGGCGCAGTGCTGGATGATCGGCGATCGCGAAGGCGACATCGAAGCCGGACTCAAGGCCGGCATCAGCGCCGCCGCGTTGTGCACCGGCAAATTCGACGAGGCCGGTTGGGCGGAGCTCGGCCGCCCCAACGTCCCTGTATTTTCCAGCCTCGTTGAATTCGTCGTCTCGCTCGAGCAGGCCGAATCGCTGAAATCGTAACGGACCCTCCTGCCACACGGACACCACCGCCCCCGCGTTTTCACCGCATGCCCGAGCTCGCCGAAGTCGAATTCTACCGCAAACGCTGGCACCTCACCGCCCGGGGAGAACGCATCGTGCGCGTGCACGCCCACGAGGCGAAACGCCTGCTGCGCGGGGTCGACATCGCCGCGCTCCGGCAAGCGTTGATCGGGGCGCGCTTTGAAGACTCGCAGGCCGCGGCGAAGCAAATGGTCTTCCGCTTTGGAAGCGACGCCTGGCTCGGTGTTCACCTTGGCATGAGCGGCGCGTTGACGGTCGCTCCTCCGGATTACCCGCCGGCCAAGCACGACCATCTTGTCCTCTTCACAACAAAACACGCTTTGGTATTCACCGACCCGCGCATGTTCGGTCGGGTGGATTTTCATCCCGGCGCGGAGCCGCCCGCGTGGTGGAGCTGCATCGCGCCCGCGCTGTTATCGAAAGCGTTCACGGTCGCGGCCGTCGCCGCGTTTCTGAAGCGACGCGCCCGCGCGCCGATCAAGGCCGTGCTCTTGATGCAGGAGCGCTTCCCGGGAATTGGGAATTGGATGGCGGACGAAATTCTCTGGCGGGCGGCGATTCACCCCCGTCGGGCCGCGGGCACGTTGAAACCGAAGGAAGTGCGCGACCTCTGGCAAGCCTGCCGCACGGTCGCCCGCCAGGCGCTCGCGGCCATCGCCGGTCGGGGCGACACACTGCCGGCGGATCTGAATGTGGGCATCCCGCACTCCTGGCTCTTCCACCATCGCTGGGAGCAAGGCGGTACCTGCCCGAAAACGAAAACTCCGCTCGCGCACGCGACCATTGGAGGCCGGACGACGTGCTGGTCGCCCGCCCGCCAGAAGCTCAAATGAAAAAACTGCGCCTCGATGAATTACTGGTGATCCGCGGTCTCGCGGAGTCGCGCGCGCAAGCCAAGGCGCTCATCATGAGCGGCCGCGTGCTCCGCGGCACGGAGCGCCTGGAAAAGCCCGGCAAGGAGTTCGCGGATGATATCGAACTCACCGTCGAGCAGCCGCCACGTTTCGTCAGCCGCGGCGGCGAAAAACTCATCGCGGCGATCGAGAACTTCGCCTTGGATTTGCGTGGTGCGCATGTGCTCGACGTCGGCGCGTCGACCGGAGGGTTTACGGACTGTGCCTTGCAGAACGGCGCCGCAGATGTGGTTTGCGTCGATGTGGGGCGCGCGCAACTCCACGCCCGTTTGCGATCCGATCCGCGGGTCACCAATCTGGAGAAGATCAACGCGCGTTACCTGAACGCGTCGATGCTTCCGCGGTCGGAGTTCGATGCGCTGGTGATGGATCTTTCGTTCATCTCGTTGAAAGCCGTGCTGCCCGCCGTGTGGCCGCTTCTGCGGCTTGGCGGAACCTTGGTGGCGCTGGTGAAACCACAATTTGAAGCCGGCAAAGCCGAGGTCGACAAAGGACGCGGTGTGATCCGCGACCAAACGGTGCAGGATGCCGCCCTGGCGGGCGTGCGCGAGTTTGCCCTGCGCGAGCTGGCGGGCGCGAACCTCGTGGGCGCAATCGATTCGCCGATTACGGGTGCCGACGGAAATCGCGAATTCCTGCTCTGCCTGCGCAAGGAATCGGTGCCCGGGCCGTAATCAGGTTTGGCAATCGCGCCCGGAACGGTGCAGTAGTCTACCCCTCGCATGAATCCCGTTCGCAAGCTCGCGTTTGTCGTCAATGAGCAGAAAGAAGGCGCTCCGGCGCTCGCCGATGAACTCGCCGACATCGCCCGGAAAGCGGGAGTCACCTACAAGCAAACCGCGCGGTTCCCGATTCCGCGCGGATATTTGAAAGGCTGTGACGCGTGTTGCGTCATCGGCGGCGACGGCACGCTGCTGGGCGTGGCGCGTGAGTCGGCCCGTGAACAAGTACCCATCATCGGCGTGAATCGCGGCAGCCTGGGATTTCTGACAACGCTCTCCGCCGAAGAAGCGCGAGCTCATTTTGCGGAGGTGCTGGGAGGCGGGTTTCAAATCGACCATCGGGCAATGCTCGACTGCTCGACCGGAGCAGGATCGTACGACCTCGCTTTAAATGATGTGCTGCTCAAAGATGAGGTGAACTCACGCCTCGTGCGCCTGGAGGTGTTTGCAGACGGCGAACTCGTCACCGACTATACCTGCGATGGTTTGATCATTTCGACGCCGACCGGCTCGACGGCCTACAATCTTTCCGCGGGCGGCCCCATCCTCCATCCGGGCGCCGGGGTCATCGCGCTGACGCCGATCTGTCCACACACGTTAAGCAATCGATCGGTGATTCTAAAAGACACGGTGAAGCTGCAGATCTTTAACCGTTCACCGCATTCGCGCCTGCTCGTGGCCATGGACGGCCAGCGGAATTTAAAGGTGAGTGCGCGTTCGCCGGTCGAGATTTCGGTGGCTGACCGCCGACTCCCACTCGCGCAGCGTCCGGGTTATTCGCATTTTTCCGTGGTCCGCACGAAATTGAAATGGAGCGGCGGATTTAGCACGAAAGGCTGAGCGCGATCTATCAGGATCGGACGAGCTCCGTTCGGCCGCAGGTTCCAAGAACACCGCTGAAAGCCGCCGTTCAGAATCAAATCAGTTTCCTTTTTTCCGATCCTGTTCGCGCCTGGCTCGCGCCTCGTCCGCGCGCATCGCGGCCTCTTCATCGGGATCGAGTTTACCGTTTCGGTTTCGATCATATTTCCGCAGGTCCTCCTCACTAGCTCCCGATTTCTTCTCACCCTTCGAGGCACCCGACTTATTCTCCGCGGCGGAGCTGTTTGCCACCAATCCAACGACGCAGCTCAACGCGAGTACGGTCGCAACGAGCGTGAAAATCCGTGAGCGGCATTTCATAGCTTCGTCAGCTTGGGCCATAACCGCCCAATGGCGAGCCGGTTCATAGCAGGCTCACCACCTTATCGCGAACTCGATCAATCCGTTTATACGAGGCGAGTTCCGAAGGCATGGTGGCCAAAGCTCGCCGCAATCCGGGTGCTGCAACCGAGCGGGCCACCTCGTCGAGGCGGTGCAACGCAATGCGGATTCCAAATACAATTCCGCCCGTTTGCGGGAGTGCCATGAGCGCCTGGTGTTCGACTCGCAGCCACAAACGATCGAGCGCCACGGGCGGCTCAGGGGCCGCGATGGCGCGAACCGGATGCAAATTGAGCTCGTCCGTGGGCGCCAACCCCCAGTTATCCCGGTGGTAGGCAACGCCCGGTTTGAGGCGGGCCAAAAATTGCCGGATCGAAGCGCCGAGCGTAGGATTCAATCCCGGCACGACCCCGTGAATTTCATCCATCGTGTGGTCCAGCTTGTCCTCAAGGGCCCATCCGGTCGGAAAACACAGCGCACCGCCCCGAAGTCGAAATTCCCCTTCGGCGTCGGCCGACAGCAACAGGACATCGCAGTCGAACGAGCGACCAAGATCTGCCACCGTCGCGACCAACGAAGCGCCCCAACTGACAGCAAGCGCCGCAAACTCGCGCAAGAGCGGAGCGCCTTCCGGAGTAAGCGCCGTATAACGCAACGGATCACCTTCGATCCATCGCGCCCGCTCTGCCAGGATGGGCGCAGCACCCTCGGGCACGCGGAAAAACTCCGCCGGCTCGCTGCGCCGCAACGTGAGGTGCAACCGGAAATCGGCATCCGGAAACAACCCGGCAAGCGCAGACCCGGCTGCATTCATGAAGTGGATACCATTAGGGACGGACCACAAGTTGGGTCCGCCGATCCTTAATGAAGTACCGCTGGGCGAACGCGGCGAGATCCGCGATTCCGACGGCGTCGATGTGCGCGTCGTAGTTCTTCCAATCGTTGATCGGCTGACCGTGAAGCGCGTTCAACGCCGCCTGCATCGCGCGCGCGGAATTCGTTTGCAGGGCCTGGCGCCGTGCCGCCTTCAAACGCACGTGACAGCGCGCGAGTTCGACCGGTTCCACTCCGCCGTCCCGCACGCGTGCCACTTCGGCATCAATTTCCGCCAGCACCTCGGCTTCACGCCCCGGCTGGGTCCCGGCAAAGAAATAAAACATGCCGGCGTCGAGTCCGGTGATGCGGGCCGACCGCACGAAGTACGCGAGACCTTTTTCCTCGCGCACGCGCTCGAACAGACGGGACGCCATGCCACTAAACAGTTCGTCCGCCACGTCGCCGACGTAGAAATCGTCCCCATGCACCTTGGGCCCGGCATACGCTTGAAACACGACCGCCTGTTCCCGCGGTTCCCGTTCAACGAATTCTCCGGGATTCGCGGGGAGTTGGGTCAACGACGACGCCGACACCGGCACGGCGGCGTGGCCGCGAGGAATCCGCGCGAGGAATGCGCGCAAGGCAGGCACGAGTTTCTTGGGATCAAAGTCTCCCGCCACGGCGAGCACCACATTCGAACCCACACAGAGACGCTGGTGCAGCGCAGCGAGGTCTTTGACCTTAAGAGCCTTCAAACCCGCCTGGTCGCCGCTGGCGTCCAAGGAAAGTGGATGCGCTCCGAAGAACTTCTGCCGGCCGCGTTTCCGCGTTAGCGCCACGACATCATCGTCATCCTGCTGCAAGGCTGCGATCTGGGCGTCACGTTCCAGCGCAAAAGTCTGGGCCTTGAACGCAGGCGCCAGCAGCGCCTGGGAAAGAACGGAGATCGCCCGGGCCGCATCCGGCGGCAGGACTTCCGCGGCCAGACCCAAGCTATTGTTGCCGGCGAAAGGATGAAAGGATCCCCCCACCTCTTCAATGTACTGCGCCACGGCGGCGGCACTGCGGGTGCGCGTGTCCTTGGAGAGGACTGTCGCCAGCAGCGAGGTCGCGCCCCGCTTGCCGGCGTCCTCAAACAGAGGTCCGCCTTGCATCACCAGACGGAAATGCAAATTGGGCAGGCGACGATCGGGTTGGAGTAAAAGACGGGCGCCGTTCGGCAGCGTGATCTCCGAAAAATCAGGCCGGCTGAGCGGACTGGGCGATAATGCGGCAGTCGGCGTTTCGGGCGCGGCGGGATTGGACGAGACCGACGTCATCCTTCCGGGGGAGAGATACGTCTTCAGCGCGACTTTTAAATCGGTCGGGGTGACGCGACTGAGCTGATCGAAGAACGTCCGGCCGTGATCGAGATCGCCGACGACCACTTCGGCGACGCCGAGACGGGAGGCCTGGCCGCTCATGGTTTTTCGCGAATTGATTTCACCGACGACAAGCTGGCGAACGGCCTTCTTTAATTGCGACGCGCTAAAGCCGCGGGTCACGCAGCGTTTCAGCGTGGCCAGAATCGCGGCGGTCGCGGCCCCGCGCTTGTCCGCATCGCAGGTGAAGGAAACGCAGAAAAGTCCGGTGGTACCCGGATTCCAACTTGAGGTGTCAATCGTGTGGACCAGCGCAAGCGCCTCGCGAATCTCGTGCCACAAAACCGAGCTATCCCCGTTGCCCAGGATGGTCGCGAGCAAATCGAGCACCGGGGCGTCTTCATGCGCCAGGCCAGGAATCGGCCAGGCGAGCACCGCCCGGGTCAACTCGACCGTCTCGAAGCGATGCTCGGTCCGCGGTGCCAGTTGGGACGGCTCATCCGGCACCAGAACCGGCGCCAGTCGCACCCGCGGGGCGCGCCCGAAATGCTCCTCCACCGCGGCCCGGGTTGCGACCGGATCGATGTCGCCGACGACGACCACCACGAGGTTGTTCGGCACGTATCTGGATTTATAATACCCCTCGAGGTCCTCCCGCGTGACGGCGGAAAACACGTCCTGGTGGCCGATGATCGGTTGCCGGTACGGATGCTCGTGAAACGCCGTGGAAAAAAGCGTGTCCCAGAGCCGGTTGTCCGGGTCGTCCTTGGTCATCGCGATCTCGCGCAGGATCACATCCTTTTCCTTGGCCACCTCGTCCGCGGGCAGCGTCGAATTCAACACGGCATCCCCGAGCAGATCGAGGGCGACACCGGTGTGTTCGCTGGGCAGATCAATATAGTAAACGGTCCGGTCGAACGTCGTATACGCATTGATATAACCGCCGTGCGCCTGAACTGTCGCGCTGATATCACGTCCGGCGCGCCGCGTCGTGCCCTTGAAGAGCATGTGTTCCAGATAGTGGGAAAGCCCGGCACCCAAGTGTTCGTTTTCGTGAATGCTCCCGGTTTTAACCCACACCTGAACGGAGGCCAACGCGGCAGAGGTGTCGCGTTTCATGATCAGCGTCAGACCGTTGGCGAGCACACACCGCTCGACCGGCTCGCGCCAGAAGGTGTCTAACAAGCGAAAGTCGGCGGAGAGAGAAAATGATTTGGGCATGGAAAAAGAGAAGCTCGCCCTTGGGGTGAGCAAGGAAAGGCAGTGAGGCAGAGTTGAAACTTAGGCCGCGCCAAACGCTTCGGCGGCGGACGCGCCCCGCGTGCGACGAGAGGGTTGAAACGGTTTCACAAAGGCGTCCTCGAAATCGAAGATATCCGAAAAGTCTTCCCGCCGATCATTTTCGGTTTTCGAGAAGACGTTGTACTCGATCAGATTGAAAACGAGGTCACCGAAATCGCGGCAGCGGCGGACACCCCAAGCGTTGAGTACGGTTTTCGCCAGCGGACCGTATTGGTCCAAAGCGTAGGCGCGAAGGCCATCGAGCAGCTCGGGACCGCTCACATGACGCGACTTCTCTGTCCGGCCTCCATCTTTTTTACGCAAGTCCTTGACGGTGTGGTCCAATCCCACGCGGACGAAGTCGTAGGCCTTTCGGTCAAAACGACGGTCTTCCTTGCAGATTAGGGTGATGATCTCACTGAAATCAGGATTTTGCATTGCTCAGGCGCGGACGTTGGCACACCCGCGAACGCGCTGCAACCCCGCGCGAAGCACCAATCGTATGCGTGTTATTGCTGATGAATTTGTACTGGGAAATCTCCTATACCCGGTCATAACGTTGTAAAAATGATTGCTTCTACCCAGACCAATTACCCCATGGCGGTTTCGGCAAAGGCGGCCGAAACCAAAATCCCGGTCGAAATCGCCACCGCCAAACTCAAGGCCGCCGGCCTTCGAATCACCCAACCCCGCCTCTCGATCCTCGCCGCTCTTTCCGCCCGCGGGCAACCCTGCACAATTGAGCAACTGCATCAGGACGTCGGCCATGATAACTGCGATCTGGTGACGGTTTACCGCTGTATGGCGGCGTTTGAGGAGATCGGTCTCGCGCGCCGGGCCTTCTTCCACAACGGCACGGCCCTCTACGAAATCAATCTCGGCCAGCCCGCCCGCTTTCATCTCTACTGCAAGGCCACCAATCAGGTCGTCGAATTGGATTCCGACACGACCGCCGAACTCAGTCGCGCCGTTGCCAATGTCCAGGAAACGTTGCGTTCACGGGGTTATGGGGAGGTGGCACATTTGGTTGAGTTCTTCGGCATCGCTCCACCCGCTACCCGCATGAACCCGGCTCCATCTGTCGAGTTCGAACGCAGCTGATTTCAGCTTAACCAACCCTTCAGGCCCGGCAGGGCGCGGGCAAAATGCCCGCGCCTTTTTTGTTTCCCGGGAGGAGGAGCGCCACCCCGGCCGCGCGCACCGGACGACGCGGCGGTCGCCCCTTCACGTCCCTTATTTTGCGGCAGCGAAGTTAGCGTTCACCTGTTCCCAGTTTACGATGTTCCAGAAGGCGGCGATGTAATCCGCCCGGCGATTCTGGTACTTGAGATAGTACGCGTGCTCCCATACATCCAACCCGAGGAGCGGACTCGCACCATCCATCAGGGGAGAGTCCTGATTGGCGGTCGATGTGATCGCGAGCTTGCCCTGCTGACGCGTCAGCCAAGCCCAACCGCTGCCAAATCGTTTCGACGCCGCATCCCCGAACTGCGTCTTGAAGGCATCGAAGGAGCCGAACGTCTTCGTAATGGCATCACCGAGGGCACCCTTTGGCGCCCCACCCGCTTTCGGGTCAATCGTCCGCCAGAACAGCGCGTGGTTTACATGGCCGCCGACATTATTGCGCAGGGTGGTGCGGATGGACTCCGGCGCCTGGTTCAAGTTTTTCAGCAACTCCTCCGCCGACAGCTTTTGCAGCGACGCGTGACTCGCGAGCGCCTGGTTGGCGTTATTGATATAGGCTTGGTGATGCTTGGTGTGATGAATTTCCATCGTGCGCGCATCGATGTGCGGCTCCAGCGCATCGTATCCATAATTCAACTTCGGAAGCGAAAACGGCTGCGCGGTGCCGCCCCCGCGAACCGTGGCCGGCTGGGCGGTCGCCAGGTTCGACGTTCCCACCGCACCCAGTCCCACCAGAGCGGCACTTGCGCCCAGGGTCTTCAACGCATCTCGACGTGAAACAAAATCAGAAGAGTTCATAAGCCGGACCATACAAGCCGATCTCCCATGCGCAAGCGGCCCGTTACGTCGTGGTCGCATCCAAGCGAATGCGTGGATCAAGCCAGAGCAGCAACAAGTCGCTGAACAACGTGCCCACCACTCCGAGCAAACTGAGTAACATCAGCATCGACCCTGCCAGGTAAACGTCTTCCGCGATCAACGCATCGAACAGCGTCGGCCCAATCATCGGGAGACTTAAAACCATGGCCACAATGGCCCCGCCGGATACCAGGTGGGGAAACCATCCACCCACACTCGAGACGAAGGGATTGAGGGCGAGTCGCACCGGATATTTGAGCAGCAAACGCAAGGGCCGGACGCCCTTGGCCCGCGCGGTCGTGACATACGGTTTCTTGAGCTCATCCAAAAGGTTCGCCCGCATCACCCGGATCATTCCCGCCGCCGACCCGAGTCCGAGCACCACGACCGGCAGCCACAGATGTTTGAGGAGATCGGCGAACTTGGCCCAAGTCCAACCGGGCATCGTCGCGAACTCGGGCGAAAACAAACCGGCAATATTCAAGCCAAACCAGCGCTTCGCGAGATACATGATCACCAACGCGAGCAGAAACGATGGAATCGACACGCCCAGAAAACCCAGGAAGGTCAGCGCGTAGTCCCCTGGTGAATACTGCCGCACCGCTGAATAGATACCCGTCGGCAGCGCGATGGCCCACGTGAATAGGACCGTTACAAGGGAGACGAGCACAGTAAGAATAATGCGATCGCCGATGACTTCGCTCGCGGGTTTTTCGTGTTCCATCGACATTCCCAGATTACCCTGCAGCAAACCCATATCCGCCGCTTCGAAGGTGGTGAACCAGCGCAAGCCGGTCCAACGCGCGTAGCGTTCCCACGTTGGCTGATCGAGGTGAAAATTCCGCCGCAGTTCCGCTGCAAGTTCCTCGCTCGCGGACGTGCCCTCCATCTCCAGACGCGTGACCCGAATTTCCGCGAAATCGCCCGGCGGTAGCTGGACCAATGTAAACACGATCACGGAAACGACGAACATCGTTGGGACCATCAGCATGAGCCGGCGGCCAATCAGGGGATGACGCGCCCCGACCAGACAGCCGCCGGCCAGCACCGCGAGAACGATCAACACCCTGAGCACAATCGTGAAGGCACCCACACCCGCGGTCGCACTCGATGCTGCCACTGAACGCGGCCAAGGCGTAATCGTTACCATCGCATCGCGCGTTGCTGCCATTATCGCCGGATCGTCGACGGGACGCTCCCAGAAATAGGTCTCCAAGCCCGCGTTTGCCGGAGTCTGGAAATTTGCGCCAAAGAGCGCGGTGCGAGGCACGTTTTTAAAGCCCTTTTTCACCACGACGAGCTGGGCCGGCGGCGTCGCGATGCTGATCGTCCAGACATTGTCGGCCGCGATTTCCTGGATCGCATTGAAGTGCGCAATGCGGTCCGTTTCGTTCGTCATCATGCTGGCCTGATCGAGCAGCTCCATCGCGCGCCGCAGCGGATGGTCGCGGGGCGGCTCGATGGCATTGGGGCGATTCGCGGCCGGGTCGCCGTAAAGTCCGCCATATTGATACCACCAGCCAAAACCGGGCGCGTAGAAGGATTCGACATACGTCGGAACAAAATTACGGGGTTCGACCATCGGGTAGAATTCGCCCTCTCCCGTCCAGACCGTGAAGTCGTGTTCGTAGGTGAGTTTCTCCTGCTCAAAGAGCCGGCGGGCCCGGGAGCGCTGCAAAACCCGCACCCCCACTTCCGCCCAGTCCTCCACGACAAACTGCGCCGGACCGTCCGTCGTGTAGTCCGTCATGTTCAACGTGAACACCATCCGGGAGCCGTCCGGGAAAACCCGGTACCCTTCGCTGTCCCGGCGCGTAAGGCCGATCTCGTCGAGCAGCTGATTCGCCCGCGCCGGATCGTATTCAGTAAACGAATGCATCAGCCGCGCGTTATGGTACGGCGAACCAGGGGGAGGCGCAATCTGCGCCGGTTCCGCCTGACCGTTGAATTCCGCGTCGATGATATCGCGGCGATTGATCGCCAGCGAGAGCGCCTGCCGGAACCGCCGGTCGTTGAGCAACTGATGCTTCCAGCGGGTCTCGGGCCGCGCGGGGTCGACGCGCCGGTTCAAATTTGGAAATATCGTGAACAGCGACTGCGTGCTCGGCTTCCAATGATAGACCTCGTAACCATGCCGCCGCGCTTCGCTGAGGAGCAGGATGTGATCCTCATAACGCATATGCCGGTCCTGCATCGAGAGCTCGCCGTTGGCAGCGGACATTGCGATCAGGCTGTTCGTCTTGATGTCCATCACCAGGCGATCGAGGTACGGCAGCTGATTGCCCTGGGTGTCGACCGCCCAATAATAAGGATTGCGGACGAACGTTTGCGGCGTCGCCGGCTGATACGTGTGCATCACCCAGGGCCAGAGCCGCGGATGCTCGGGGTTCATGAAGTGCTTGATCCGCTTGTACACTGCGACCGGGCTGGAAAGCTGAAAGGCAACCATCGTGCGGCGAATCAATTCCTGATTACCGACCGCCGGATGATACTTCCGGACGTAATGCGCCGGCACGAGGTAATCCGAATGGTCCTCGTAGTTCATGCCGTTCGAAGCTAGGCGCTCGAGGAACAACGGATTGGGCTGCGCAAACTCGAAGCGGATCCTCAGGTCATCCAGTTTCGTGACCGTGCCGCGGTTCGCACCCGCCCGCAGAAACTTGGGCTGCGCATTGAAATACAGGATCTCATGTTCGTACCAGTAAGCGATATCTTCGCTGGTCAGCGGATGCCCATCCGACCACCGCATCCCACGCCGCAATTCAAAGGTAAACGTCCGATAGTCGGGCGAGATCTCCCATCCTTTCGCAACGTGCGGAACGAGTGGGTACCCCTGGGGTGACCAACGCACGAGATTCGCGCCCGACAGCCGCCAATAGATGGTGGAGATGTCTCCAATCGAGTTTACCTGACGGTGCCACGTACCGCCGTATCGGCCGATTCCATCCACCCCTTCGAGTACGAGTGGCTCCGAGCCGACCCGTTCCTGAACGGGAGGCAACCAGCCTTCCTGCACGAGATCGACGAGGATCGGAGCTTCGGACCGCGGGCTCCACGCGGCCCGCCCTATCTCGGAATAATCCACGGTGCGCACCAGCACGGGAGGATTTGCGAAGTCGAGCTGGCGGGATTGCGCGCGGGCTCGCTCGACCATCGCGAGTTCCTGGGCCGGAGGCGCCACGGGCGGAGTTACGACGTTAGGGCGAAACGCGGCCGCGAATGCATAGAGCAGGGCTGTGAAGCCGAGCGCGGCGACACAGAATCCGGCGAAGTAAACCAGAGAGCGCCTTTTCACCATCGGGGTCAGAACGGGAGAGAAATTACGGCGTCTGCGGAATGCAACGTTGATTGCGCCACCGCCGGATTCACTTTGGTCCTGCAGGTTTCATCCCGCTGCGGGCTTGCCAAAACAGACGCACCCCACGACGTTTTCACACCCCTATGTCGTCACCCATGACCCGCCGCACCGCCCTTCGTTCTCTTGCCGGCGCCGCCGCCGTAGCCGCTCTTCCTCATTCGAAAGCGGCGACCAGCGCCGCTAAAAAAGGGAAAGCGGCACCGACCGCCGGCTCCATCCGCCAGTCGGTTTGCAAATGGTGCTTCAAGGACATCCCATTGGATACCTTCTGCGCCGCTGCCAAGGACATGGGCCTCGAATCCGTCGAGCTGCTTAATCCCGGGGATTTTCCCACGTTGAAGAAATACGGACTGACCTGCGCCATCGTCAGCAATCCGACTGGAAAGACGCCTCAGGGCGTCACAGTAGGCGCAATCCGCAAGGCATGGAACCGGATCGAACATCACGACACGCTCGTCGAAATCTACGAGAAACGCATCAATGAGGTCGCCGAGGCCGGTTACGAAAGCCTGATTTGTTTCTCCGGCGATCGTGAGGGCATGGCCGACGACAAGGGCTTGGAAAATTGTGCGCTGGGGCTGAAGCGCCTCCTACCCTTGGCCGAAAAGCGTCGGGTCACGCTCGTGATGGAGCTCCTAAATTCCAAGGTAGACCATCAGGACTACATGTGCGACCGCACGCCGTGGGGCGTGGAGTTGGTGAAGCGCCTGGGATCGGAACGATTCAAGTTGTTGTATGATATTTATCATATGCAGATCATGGAAGGAGACGTGATCCGCACGATTCAGGAGAATCACTCGGCGTTCGGACACTATCATACCGCAGGAAACCCGGGGCGGAACGAATTCGAGCCGCAGGATCAACAGGAGCTCAATTACGCCCCCATCATGCGCGCGATCAAAGCAACCGGCTTTAAAGGCTTTGTGGGCCAGGAATTTCTGCCGAAGCGTGATCCTCTGACGTCGCTGCGCGAAGCGGTGAAGCTCTGCGCAGTTTAAAACCAACCAGCGCCCGAAGCGGAACGCAGAAGCCGCTCTTCGCCCCTCCTTCCCCGCGCGCAATGCGTCATCGCGCTGCCGGAAGGGGAAGTCGCGACGTGAAACCCAAACCGGGCGTTACCCGCATGAAGCCGCCGGGTACCGTCCTGGATAAGCTGTGCGCCTCTTCGGCTTGGCCGTATCCGGAGGCTGGCCTGCGTGGCACTTACTCCGGCTTCACCGCGCCGGCAGTCCCGCGTCAGGCAAACGTTCGCGGTGACCGGTCTTCTCCAGGGCACTGTTGACCAGCATCATCTCGCTCACATTCTCCAGCGTTAGCAGACCGACGATCCGGGTGCCCCTAACAACCGGCACGCTGCTACATTGCCGCGCATGCATTGCCTCCACCACCTCGCGCAATGATTCCGACTCGGTGACGACTTCGCACTCCCGGCCCATCGCGTCGGCTACCTTAACATCGCCCCGGTTCTCCGAGAGTGCCTTCACGAGGTCGTTTCGCCGGAGGACTCCCACCGGCCGATCATCGACCACGACCGGAAAATCTTGCTGCGAACCAGCGAGCAACTCATGCACCGCCCGGCCCAGCGAGTCGTCCGCCGCGAGGGTTCGAAACCGCGTCATCATGGCATCGCGCACATTCAGGCCCCGTAGCGCGGACTGCAATTCCGCCACGCCGGCCTCCGCTTGCGCTCCGAGATACACAAAAATGGCAATAAAGATCAGGAACGGGTTATATAGAAAGCCGAGGATCCCGAACCCAATCGCCATGGCCTGGCCAATATTCGCGGCGATCGCCGTGGCGCGGCGGCGCCCCATCGGAATCGAAAGCAACGACCGCAGCACCCGTCCCCCGTCCATCGGAAACGCCGGCAGCAAGTTGAAAACCACAAGAAATATATTAACCACCATCAACTGCTGTAACATCGCCCCTCCTGTCATACTCATCTCTTCCATGGGCACAAACCCGGTGGTGGCCGCGAGCCCGATGAAGATCAGCGCGGCGATGACGACATTCACGACCGGCCCGGCGAGCGCGACCCAAAACTCCTGCATCGGCTTTTCCGGCATTTTCTCCAACCGCGCGATGCCTCCGATCGGAAGGAGCGTGATGTCGCGCGTGCCGACCCCGTAACGCCGGGCCATCAAGGCGTGTCCCAGTTCGTGCAATACGACGCAGCCGAACAGAGCCAGGATAAACCCGACGCCGCGCAGCGCCGCCTGCAGGCTTTGGGTGGTCTGCCAAAACACGAACCCCAGGAAGAGGAGCAGGAGCAGAAACGTGAAATGCACGAAGACATCGATGCCGAAAAGCCGGCCAATTTTGAGGGACCATTTCATAAAGAAAGCGAGGATGGCGAACAGGAGGGTGAGCCCGCCGCCAGCGCCCTGAGCGCAAACGGAAGTCCATAAATTCCCCTCAGCCGAAGGGAGCGGCGGTGGTCGCAACGCTTGATCATGATATAAGGGTTTTTCTGCGATCGCCCCTTCGCGGAAGAAGACGAAAGCCGGGCTCAACCAGAAATTACGACCAGCAGGCCTGTCACGCAAACCCGGGAGAAGGAAAACTCCCTCGCGAATCCGCCTCGGGTTATTCCCGATGCGGCATCGGACGTTACAGGAAAGGTGTAAACAAACGGGCGGCCCCGTCGCGCAATCTCACCACCATGCTGCGCGCATCAACCTCCGCCAGCGTGACCGGTCGGGCGTGCCGACGCAATTCTTCAAACCGCCCTGCGAGTTTCCGCGCCAAAGTGAGATCATAACACTCTATATTGAATTTGAAATTCAGCCGCAAACTGCGCGGACCCCAATTGGTCGAGCCGACCAAAGCCCGGCAGTCATCAACCACAAAGATCTTGGTGTGATCAAACGGCGGCGGACTCAGCCAGATGCGGCAGCCGCGCTCCAGAACTTACCTGCATTGCGCGGTTGAAGCCCATTGGACAGAGGGCAAATTACTTTGACCGGGAAGCATAATCTCGACCTCCACCCCACGCAACGTGGCCAGATTCAAAGCCGCCACAATCGTCGGCTCCGGCAGAAAGTACGGCGTCACGATGCGCACCGAACGCGCCGCTACCAGCGCAGCCAGGATGGTCCAGCGCAGGTTCCCATAGTCTTCATCCGGACCATCCGCGATGCCACGTGCGATCACCGTGCCGCTCGACGCGAGATGCGGAAACCACGTCTCCCCCCGCAACGCCTCACGCGTGGTGAAAAACCAGTCGTCCGCAGACACTTCCTGAAGGTGCGCCACGACCGGCCCTTCAATCCGGAATTGCAAGTCGCGAACCGGATGCGAGGGCCGCTTTTCTAACCAGTGACGAACTCGAATATTCATGCCTCCGGTGAACCCGATCCGGCTATAGAGGATCGCATGCGCCGACCCGAACACCAACAGCGACAGAGCCAGCACGAGGTAGTGCCAGGCTGCGGTGAGTTGTTGCATCCAATCCATTTGGGCGTTTTCGATCCACTCAGCGAAACGACAGCACCACCACACCGTCGATGCCCGCAAGCACCAACTCGTCGGCGACGCCCGAGGCGATGCACCGTTCCGTAATGCAGGCATTCCTGCCTGCACTGATTCTCGACTGGAATCGACCGCCGGAACCGACATGGCCCCGTGATGAGGCGCCCGGTTCACCCCTCGCCCGCCGTCCGAACCTCACCGCACAAAATGTCCGACGAAGTTAAGATAACCCTGTCGCCCCGCCCGCTCGGTGTGCCCTTTCACGGATCGGGTCAGCCGGCGTAAACACGCGACAATCTCCTCCGCCGAGATCGGTCCGCCGAGTGCCCGCTGGCCGCGTCCGAGCCATTCTTCACAAATCGCATGCACGCCCTCGAACACAATCACATCGAGTCCGGTGAGACCGTGGGGCTTCACGGCCTGACCACGTTGCTCGGCGCGATAAACCGCGTAAGCCGCTTCGTAGACACGTAGGACCACATGATCTGTCATTTCGGGGTACTTGCGCCACGTCGCGACGACGCTGGTTTCGACATCCTTCAAAACGGCCTCAAATTCCTGTTCAATCGGCATGGGCTCGAATTGGAGGGCCGCCTCGTCGAAGGGCGACTCGAAACTGCACGCGCGCGAAAGCAAAAATCCGACCCTCGCACCGTGCAGGGCCACTGAAGGTCCGAGCTGACGCATCTGCCCTCGCTGTTTCCCCGGTTATCTCCTGTGGAACGTTTGGGAGCAGAATACTGATTAGGACGCATCCGGGTCAATCGCAGGATCCCCGCACAACTGTTTGATGGTTCCGGGGAAGCTCAGCACATCGCTGGCGTTTGCCAGTCGATCAGCCGTCGGTTCGCCGCCGAGGTTTTCAGGTGGGAACAGTTTCACCGTAGATAAGGGGGGGAGGGACACTGGAACCTGAATGCAGCTTGGTATTTTCCCTTCTTGACCGCATCAAGCGGTACCGCACCGTATCCCTTCCGCAATTTGCCCGATGGTGTAATGGTAGCACAGGCGACTTTGACTCGCCTAGTCATGGTTCGAATCCATGTCGGGCAGCCAATTGCTATATAACGATTTATGTGATATTTTGCTTTGGGTGAATATCTTGGTGTCCCCTTTTCTTCATCGTAACGGCCACTTGACGGCTTTCGCCGGCACGAAGGCGAAAGCGGGCGAGGCAGGCAGCAATCAGCGAGCGAGCTGGTCACGATGCAGGCCATCGCAGCGCAGTCCGTGCAGTCGCACGATCAGGCAAGCACGCGCTCGAACAACCAGGCGACCGGACACCCCAAAAATTCGGAGTCTTGACTCGATTGCGGCATGATGGGCCGTGTGCCCGGCTAAGACGATTTCTCGATCGATTGAGCGATTCGGAGAGAACCTCCGGCGGCGAACGCATGGCGCTAAAAATGACGCAGGAGCAATTGGCTGAGCTGGGAGAAAAGGCGCTCGGGGGCCCTAAGGGATCTGTTTTTAGGGAATGATAGTTCCCGGGAAAAAGGGTCAAACCCTAATTCCTGTGATTCTTTTCAAGATGTGCGTTACCCCCGGCCGCTTTCCCTGCCGGGCTTCGCTCACGTAGCGGCTCACCCCGTCCGGATCACCCATGTGAAGTTGCTCGGCCAGCCAGGGATTCTTCACCGTGGTGGTCGCGCGTAGGTGCGCCGCGATCGCCACCTTCCAGTCGCTGGCCTTTCGATCCGCAAGCGCGTCTTCCCGGGCCTTGCCCAGCCTCTTCAAACAGGCCGCCAACGCGTCAGCCCACAGGCCTTGCTTGAGTTCGACGAGCCCAGCCTCGCCCAAATCCAGATTGGCCAGCTCCCGTTTGTGATCCCCGATCAGCGCCCGCTTGAATTCCGCCGACCCAAGCACCCAGCCCTTGCCCATCTGGTCAAAAGCGAAGGCTTTCTGCGCAGCGCTGTCACCCGCCAGCCAAGCCAGATAATCCACATAGGCCCGGTGTCCCGCCGGAGTATCGGGCAAAGCTCCCGCCGAGGCGAGCGCATCTTCGACCGAGAGCCACGCGGGCCGCGTTTTGGGCCGGGCCAAAAGGTGCAAGCTGCTCCACCGGTACGTGGCCATCTCGGCCACCGGCACGATCCCGGCCCTGACCGGATTGAGGTGAATGTAATGAGAGACCGCCCCCAAGCGCGCTCCGTCTTCCAAAAGGATCGCCTGATACCTGCCTTGAAACACATGGCCGTGCTCTCCGCGAAAACGATTGAACCGGTTCGCATAGGTGGACTGCAGCCATTGCATCCCGTCCACCAGCGCCGGATCCGGCGTTTCCAGCGCCAAGTGGTAGTGGTTTCTCATCACGACGTACCCGTGCACCTTCCACCCCGCGAACGCACACGACTCCGCCAGGCAGGCAAGGAACGCCTCCTTCGCGCCGTCAGTGGCAAACACGTCCGTCCGGTAGTTCCCACGGTTGATCACGTGGTACATCGCTCCCGGATACTGCAACCGCAACTTCCTCGCCATGCCTTAGCCTTTCCCAATCCGCTGCGGCCAGTCAATCACAGACATTAGGGTTTGACCCTTTTTTCGCCGGGCGGTCAATCACAGACATTAGGGTTTGACCCTTTTTTCGCCGGGCGAAATACGCCGGGGATCCCACGCTTGACACCGCCAAGCGCTCCCGCCTTCCTCCCGTCTCGTTCATGAACCGCTCTGGCACGACGCTCTCCTCGCACTTCGCCCACGTCTCCGTGGTCGCTGGCGTCGTCGTATCCATTATTTCCGCCGTTACCAAGGCGCCGCGCGGGTTCTAAACGTCTCCACGACTTTTTGCCCCTCCGGTGCCACACCGGAGGGGCTTTTTATTGGGCCAACCCGGTGTGTCGCAGGAGTGGGCGCCACACCCACCATGAAAAGACCTGCCCTCCTCCGCCCCCTCCCTCTCGCTCCGGCTTGGCCCAGGGATCCCCTTCGCACTCGCGCTGAGTCGGCCGCCGTGGCGACGCTACCGCGCCCCGGACTGCCCAGCACCGCTCACCACGACTTCCTCGTGCCTAACCCCCGACCCGATCTCACGCTCGGTCTGCAGACGCTCCGCATGATTCAGGTCGGCTAACATCACTCGAGAACGGTACCGCTCGTTAACGTGAAACAGATATTCCTGTCTGTCCGTCATGATTCCAGCCCACGCCAAAAGCCTGGGGAGGGCCAACCCTCCAAGCCCAGGCACGAATGCCTGGATTCATATTACGCCGCTGCCCGCCCGGCTCACTTCATGATCGAATACAAACTCGCGAAGTCATCCGTCCAGAGTGGAAAACCCTCATTGGCCGGATCCGGGTATTCCGCCACTTCTCGAATCTCGTCTTTCGCGAGCAACTCCGTATTCTTGGTCACCAGCATCCAAGTGGTCGCATAGATCCACCAATCCGGAGCATCATCGTCCGAGATCGTCACCACCGAGAGATCAAAGTGCGACGCGAGTTTCTCCACCACAGGACGCAGATTGAGATAGCGATTTGAAATATGAACGGCGATCACGCCGTCCGGCTTCAATTGCTGCAGATAGATCTCGAACGCTTCGCGCGTTAAAAGATGCACCGGAATGGCGTCGCTACTGAACGCATCCAGCGCCAGCAAATCGAATTTCTGGAAGTCTCCCCGCTCCACCTCTTGCTCCATCGTGAGCCGGGCATCGCCCATTACGACGTCGAGCTTGGCCGGCGTATATTCAAGGTACTTGAAATGCTCCCGCGCGAGCGTTTCCACCTGCGGATTGATTTCATAAATCCGCAGGTAATCCCCTTCGCGCCCGTATGCGGCCAAGGTCCCCGTGCCCAATCCCACCAGTCCCATGCGCCGCGGGGTCTGGGGAAGGACGTTGATCGCCCGGCCGACGCCGCTGCTGTCACCGTAATAGGTGGTTGGCATCACCGACTTCGCCGGGGCCGTAAACTGCAAACCGTGGGTCGTTGCCCCGTGCAGGAGCAAGTGATAATTGTCCTCTTCGTCGCCCGGGTAGTAGTCGAATACTTTCAACGTCCCGTAGAAATTCCGGGAGGCATTGAGAATGCGGACATCGCTCCGCTGCATCCAATGCATCACGAAGACCATGCCTAAGCCGACCGCGAGAAACATCACAAACCATCCCGTCCGTGGCTCCCACGGAGCGAAACGCCGACGCCGGAAGTCGACCGTACACCCGACAAACACCACGGGGGCGGTCACCAGGTACATCCAATAATCCTTAAACAGAGCCACGTACTCGCCCGAGAGCCCCACGGTGTCGTCAAAATACGAACGCAGCCACGGCAGGACGCCGAGCGTGAGCAGAACACCCACACCTGCCGCGAGCGCAATCTCCCGACTCCGATGACGGTAGCAGAGTACGCCAATCAGATAACTGAGGACCCAGAGACCGACCTGAAGCTCGCGGTAATCCTTGAAGATCGCCGGAGCCACAATCGCCACGAAAAATCCCCCCAAAGCACCCCCTGCTGCGATCATCAAAAAATACGAGGTCAGTTGCGCCGGCGGAGGTCTTAGACGGTATAGCTCCCCGTGACACACCATACACGCGATGAACAGCGTCGCCGAGTACGCGAGAATCTGCAGTCGCATCGGTGCGTCCGTGCCCACTGGAATGAGTTGCGCCGTCACCGCCATTCCGACGACGAGGAGCGAAATGAAAACCCCGCGGTGATACCACCGGGCGTGATCAAAACAGATGATGAACGTGAGCAGGTAAAGGCTCAGCGGCAGCACCCAGAGGAACGGAATCACGGCAATCTCCTGCGAGAGCTTGTTGGTGGTCGCGAGGAGAAGAATCGAGGCGATCGCCGGCAGCGCGACCCAGAGCAGTTTGTCTCCCGTCGCCGGTTTCGCGGGCGCGTCCTCGGTTTCAATCGACGCCACATCGCGTTGAACCGTTGAGGGCGAAACAGACTCAGCCACCACCGATGCCGCTTCCGCGTCGGGGACCGGCGGTATCGGCGGTATGACGGCCTCAGGCGTCAGAGCCGCGGCGGGCGTCAAAGCGCCGAATCCGCCCGGCGCCACGGCACGTTTCCAGAGAAGCCAGGCACAGTAGCCACAAAACGCGACAAAAAGCACAAGACCCGCCGACCACAGATTCGCCTGGGCATGGCGGGAAAATTTCACTTCGAAGAAAGCCGGGTAGCTCAAAAGCGCGAGGAGCGAACCCACGTTCGACAACGCGTAGAGGCGATACGGAGAGATGCCGGGATTGGTCCGACTGAACCAGTGCTGCATCAATGGTCCGGTGGACGAGAGCACAAGATACGGCAAACCAATGCTCATCGTGAGCAGGAGCAGAATCTGCCAGGTGGGGTCGCCTGCCACATGTTGTTTCCAATCGTCGGACGGCGCGATCGGGAGCATGAGCAGCGACAATAGCAGCAGGGCCACATGCACGACGACCTGCTGCTTGGGCTTGAGCCGGGTCGACGTGAAATGCGCATACGCGTAGCCGCCGAGCAGCAAGGTCTGGAAAAAAAGCAGACACGTGGTCCATACGCCGGGCCCGCCTCCAAACCACGGCAGGATGAACTTGCCGATCAGCGGCTGAACTTGGAACAGCAGGAAAGCTCCCGTGAAAATGGTGAGCGCGTAAGGCAACATGGAGAAGGAAAGCGGGAAAGGAGTTGAGCCGCGGCCAAACCGGGGCAATCGGCGGCAGCATGACGGACGACATTGTAAACCGATGCAAGGACGAGCGTTTTCTGCGCGCGAGTTCTGTGATCAGTGCGCGCCGTTGACGATCAGAGGATGGCTTCAGATTCCACTTGGGGAGCGAGACCACGATGGCCGAACCAGCCCTGCGCCAGCGGCGGCCCGACCGGCGATACCCCTCCGCCGCAAAAATCGCCCCGAGCTCGCAAAACCCGGAACTCATGCGAATGTTCGTGAGTCCCCCTTTCAAGTGCCCCACTCTTTTTTCGCATGAAACCCGCGTGGATTCTCCTTCTCGCCGCCGCCCTGACGTTAATCAGCGGTGCGAGCGGCGCCTCTGCTCCGGGCGGCGTTCGTTTTTCTCAGTCACTCAACGCCACCGACAAAACCGCCAGTGGCCTCGACCGCCTCACCTCTGATGAAGTGGCCGTAATCGACGCACTGGTGCGACGCGACACCACCGCTCGAAACGGGGAATCCCCGGCCCGTTTTTCGCAACGACTCACGGAGCAAGAACAAAAGATCGCCGGATTCGACACACTCTCCGCCGGGGAATTGCCGCGCCTCGATGCCATGATCGAGCGTTATCACAGCGCCAAACTCGCCCGCACCCTCCTCGCTCCGCCAACTTACCTTTCACGGCATGCCCGCATGCAGCCGGAAAACGCCAAGCCGGAAAAGAACGTGCACGGGTCATTCTCCCTCAGCTACGGCTTCGGCAAAGGCGGCTACAGCGAGAAAACCGGTTCCATGGTCGTCCACATCGACGATCCAAAACGGCGCTTCTCCATCAGCATCGGCTACACCGAAAGTCACGTGAAGGGCGGCAGCATTTACCGTGATCCGTTCCTGGGCGATTCGCTGTATGGGGACCCACTCTACCGAGATCCCTTCTACCGCGACTCGCTCTACAACGACCCTTTTAACGACTACCGCGGGCGCTTGGATTCGCGCGGAGTCGACCTACGGACGGAACTCAACAATCCGTTCGCCCGATAGAAAGGTGCGGCAGAGTTTAGCGGTGTTCCCAAAACCGCCCCCCACCAAAGGCGCTTTCAAGAAGTAGACTGAGTGAGGAGGCCGGATTGCCTCCCACGCTTTTACACCGGTGGCTTCCCCCTGAAAGCACTGATGATCGCGGAGATGATCAGCAGAACGAGGAAAACGAAGAACAGGATCCGGGCAATGTCCGTCGCGGCGCCTGCGACACCCGTGAAGCCCAAGAGGCCCGCAATGACGGCAATCACGAGAAACAATAAAGTCCATCTCAGCATGGTAGTGGTGGGTTATGAGTTGTGAAACCTGACACCACTTCAGACCGTTCCTCGGGCCTTCGGTGTCGCACTGCTTCGCGACCTTCTCCCGGCGCACCGCTCCTCACTATCGAACCCCTTCCGGGCTACCCGCCCGCGCCACTTTCTCCGAGTGTCGGCACAGCTGCCCCGGATAGTCCGGCGTCACCGGCTGATCCGGATGATAAGCCGGCCCCGCTTTAATCGCTTCCCGCGTGAGCTTCACGTAAACCCGGGCCTGACTCCACCCGACCCGCTCAATCCACTGCGGAGCAATCAACACCTTTTTCCCCGGCCACCAACTGCACGTGTCGACCAGCAGATAACGGATTTCCCACGTAAGATCATCCATCAGAAAGTCGGAGACATCCCCGACGCGGCCGTCCACCGCCTCAATCGCGTGCCCGGTCACGGCTCGAACACTTCGCAAACGAGATCCCCGTCCGATTCTCGCCTTTTCCCCCAAACCTCCGGCGGCCGCAAGGCCCGTCGCCTCCGCAGCCGCATCCTGCCCTTCGGACGATCCCTTCCCGTCGCCTTCCTCCGGAATATCCACTTCCGGAAAACCAGAGACTCCCCAGTAGACGGGCCAGTTGTAATGATGGATGAGCGCCGACTCATGCTCGCGCGTCACCGGGAGCCGGGGATCGAGGGCCGGGCTATCCTCCACCTGCTCGCGGGTGAGCGCGACGGGAACGAAACGATGGAGCCAATCCGGTCCACTCACCGACACGGGAGAAATCAAAACCTCCGCCCGATTCAAACACGAGCCGGTCTCCACTACAACGTAGCGCACGATCCAGCGCCGATCGTCAAAAAAAAAGTCGCGCACGCGGCCGATCGGACCATCGGTCGCGCGCACTTCAAATTTCTCCAAATCGGTGGCTTGGCGCAGCATTTATAGACTCTCCTGATAAAGATAAACCGGAGCCCCAGGGAACAACTCCTATCCCAAATTCGAAGAGAGCCCCAGGAAACCGGCTCCCGAGAGCTGACTGCCCGCGAGGGACAGAGTTTCCCCGGAAAAACTCGGAATTTACCCTGGGAAATTTCCCTTGTAGATACGGAATCGGTTCCACCGCCGCGGCCGCGACCTATATTTCACCAACCAGTAATTCGTCCCCCGCCCTACGGAACCAGAGCACGGAGCACATGACGGTGGCCCAGGCCCGATGCGACCCAGCCTGCATCGGGAAAAGATAACAACGTTTAACCCTTCAAGCTCACTCATCCATGGCCGCTATAAATTCACTCCGGGAACTCCTCGTCGACGAACTTCGTGATCTCCACAACGCCGAGAACCAACTCATCAAAGCCCTGCCGAAGATGGCCAAGGCCGCTTCCCACGAGGAACTGAAAGAGGGGTTTACCGAGCACCTCGAACAAACGCGCGAACACGTGGATCGCCTTGAGCAGTGCTTCAAAATCCTTGGTGAAAAAGCCAAGGGCAAAACCTGCCACGCGATGGAGGGACTCCTCGTGGAAGGCCAGGAAGCCACCACCGAGGAAGGTCCCGATGCCATCCGCGACGCGAAGCTGATCGGCGCCGCCCAACGCGTGGAGCATTACGAAATCGCCGCCTACGGTACGGCCCGCGCCTTCGCGGAAACGCTGGGCGAGGACAAGATCGCGAAACTCCTCCAGGAAACGCTCGACGAGGAGGGGGAGACCGACAAGCGCCTCACCGCCCTTGCCGAAACGGTCAACGAAGAGGCCAACGCCGCCGGCCAAACCGAAAAGGAATAAGACGGCGGTAGCCCTGTCTCGTTTTCTTCACCCACCGTGCACGCCGGATCGGGCGGGACCCGCGAGGGTCCCGCCTTGTCTTTTTCCGCGAGCCCGTACCTCGCTGCATTCAGATCGGCAGACCGTGAACCAACCCGGCCGAGGGAGCCGCCACGACGATGGAACCGGGCCTGTGCGCGCTGAGTCCAACTCCGACACTCTCGCCGGATTGGACTGGGCTCGCGCGCACCTGGTCGCCCTCCACCTTTACCTCCCACCCTGGCAATAGCCGTCCCGATCAGGAAAATGCCCCACCGCGCCTCCCCGACGGTCAAGCCCCCTCCCGACACGCCGTGCCTTGCCGCGGCTAAATCCGCCGGCTTGCGCTACGTCAACGACAATGACCCCGGGGTTCGTCGCGTTTCAGCCGGCAAGGCGGTCCGCTATCTCGATCCCGACGGCCGTCGTATCACCGATCCGGTTACACGCGGGCGCATCAAGCGCCTCGCCATTCCGCCGGCCTGGACGGATGTCTGGATCTGCCGGCGCGAAGATGGTCACATTCAAGCCACCGGCCGCGACGCACGCCGTCGCAAGCAATACCGTTATCACCCCGACTGGCACGCCGTCCGTGACGAGAACAAGTACGAGCGAATGATCGCCTTCGGCAAAGCTCTCCCGCGCATTCGCAAGCGGATCGCGCGCGACATGGCCCGCCCCGGACTCGGCCGCGAGAAAGTGCTCGCGACCATGGTCCGTCTCCTCGAGACCACCCTCGTGCGCGTGGGCAACGAAGAATACGCCCGCACCAATGGCTCGATCGGGCTCAGCACCATGCGTGACCGCCATGTGCGGTTCAAACGAGGTGGCATTCTGCAGTTTGATTTCAAGGGCAAGAGCGGAGTGCGCCACTCGATCAACCTGAAGGATCCGCGGCTCGCCGGCATTGTTCGTCGCACCCAGGATCTTCCCGGCCAGGAGCTGTTTCAATATATCGACGAAGACGGCGAGCGACAGCGGATCAGCTCCGACGATGTAAACACGTACCTGCGCGAAATCGCCGCGGCCGGGTTTTCCGCCAAGGACTTTCGCACGTGGGCGGGAACGGTGCTGGCCGCCATCGCCTTGCGACAGTTCGAGCGCTTCGATACGAAAGCGCAGGCTAGGAAAAATGTCGTGGCCGCCGTGGAGCGGGTCGCCGAGCGCCTCGGCAACACTCCCAGCGTCTGCCGCAAATGTTATATTCATCCGGTCGTTCTCCAAAGCTACCTCGAGGGCGCGACAATCGATGTGATTGTCAAAAAGTCCGAGGACACCTTGAGTCACAACCTCGCGGCCATGACCGGCACGGAAGGTGCCGTGCTGGCCTTCTTGCTGGCGCAGCTTAAACGGAACCGGCCGCCGCCGCTGCTCACGTCTTTGCGTCGTTCGGTGGAACAGGCGCGCCGTGCTCGCCCTCGTCGTCATGGTGCCCGTGATACTTCCGGTGATGCTCGCGCAACCGCCAGATCACGAGCGCGCAAACCGCGACCTTCAAAACATCCACGATGACGAGAATGATGAATTTGTTTCGACTGGGATCGCTCCCCATATCACCGAGCAATATAGTCACATACGAGCGCGCCACATAAATGGGCAGACAAACCCAAAAGAAGGTCCGGAGGCGCAGGCCGGCCAGCACGAGCAGGTAGTTGCGAACAAAATACGGCAGGCCGGGCACGAGTGCACCGATGACCGCCACCGCGCCCTGCTCATCCCCGGGCACCCGCGGCAGACGCGCATGGCGTTTCTCGATGAAGCGCTGCACCGGCCCCCGCAAGTACCCGCGGCCGATAAAGTAGGTCCCGAGCAGATGGACCGCCGTCACCGCGGCCACCACCGCTCCGCCCCACACCGGACCGAATCGCAGTCCGGCGAAAAGATACACCACCGAAATAGGAAACCCAAAGATCGGCAAAATCGCCATGATCGGAAGCACGGCGATGGGATTCAGCCGATTGAGTGCGTCCGTGATCATCACCCACTCGAGATCCGTGTTGAGAATCACCAGGCCCAACACGCCGGCACCCAGGAGAAAGGCAAAGACGAAGAGCCAAAGCGCGCGCTTCTGCTTTTTTCCTCCGCCAAACAGCAACATCTGTCGGGCACTTCGCTTCCGACGTGCACCACGAGGAACGACTGGACGGGTTGCGCGCGGCGAATCAGGAGGAAGGTCGGAATTGGGCATGGGATGACAACAACGGAACCGGAACAACGATAGCAGAACTCGCCGAAAACAGGCTGGGTCTTGCGCGAGGGACGATAAAACAGAGTTCCAACCGAGTTCTGATAGGTAGACCGCGAACCGACCCGGAAGTGACACCCAATCCGCGCTCGGGAACTCCCTGGCCCAAAATCGGTCCAGACCTTCGCTTCCCCATGTCTCTACCCGAGAATACTCACCGTCAGCGCGACGACACGCAGCCCCGGGCGAACCCGTCCAAACCAAAAGGAAAACGGAAGAGTGGTCCGTGGTATTGGCTCGGAGTTTTACTATGTGTTGCGGTCGTGCTCGGCGGCTATTTCTGGTACACGTCGGCCAGAATTTTACAGGAACAAATCACCATCGATTACGGCCCGGCCGATCCTTCCTTCTCCAATGCCTTGGGTCCCCTCGTCGGAGCCGAGTTTATGTCCGGCAACGCCGTGGAGCTGCAGGTCAACGGAGCGGAATTCTTCCCATCCATGCTGGAGGCGATTCGGGGCGCCAGGAAAACCGTTACACTGGAAACCTATATCTGGACCCCCGGTAAAGTGAGCGAGGATTTTATTTTCGCCTTGATGGACGCAGCCCGCGCCGGAGTCAAAGTTCACGTGCTCGTCGATGGCATGGGCACCTTGAAGTTCAAGGACGACGATCGCGACCGCCTCCAGGAAGCCGGGGTTGAGATCTATAAATATGGCCGACAGAACTGGTGGGAGGTGAAGCCCAATATCAATCACCGTACCCATCGGAAGATTTTGGTCGCCGATGGACGCATCGGGTTCACCGGCGGCATGTGCATCGATGATAGTTGGGATGGCGACGCCGAAAACGAGAAAGTCTGGCGGGAAACCCAGGTGCGAGTCGAGGGCCCCGTCGTTCGCCAAATGCAAGCCGTCTTCGCCGCCAACTGGCTGCATACCACCGGAGGGCTCCTCCTCGGTGAAGACTATTATCCGGAGGTGGCACCGGCAGGATCGGTCACTGCCCAATGCTATAAGAGCGGCCCATCTGATGCCCCCGAATATGTGCGAATCGGTTACCTCTTCGCCATCGCCGCAGCGCGAAAGACGATCGACATCTCGCAAGCCTACTTCGTACCGGATAACTTGGCGGTCGAAACCATCGTGGCTGCACGCAAACGGGGCGTTCGCGTCCGCATCATCGTTCCCGCGATCAACGATTCGCGATTCGGACGCGCGGTTTCCCGTTCACGCTGGGCGCCGTTACTCGAAGCCGGCGTCGAAATCCATCAATATCTCCCGGCGATGTATCATCCCAAGACGATGTCCGTCGACGGCACGTTGGTGACCGTCGGTTCGGCCAATTTCGACAATCGGAGTTTTAGGATTAACGACGAGGTGCTCCTGAACGTACTTGATCGACAGATCGGCACACGCCACCTCGAGATTTTCGAAGCCGACCTGAAACGGTCGGAGCAGGTCACGCTGGAGCAGCACTCGAATCGGCCTTTTTATATCAAGGCACTCGACCACATTGCGGCCCTGTTCCGTTCACAATTCTAGCGAAAGTGCCCAAGTCAGGCCGGCCTGGAAAAAGTCGTTACCCGACAAGAAGGCCGGTGACTCGCACGAGTTCATTTGCGACAGCCGTGGCCGCCTTTTGCGCGCCGGTGTCTTGGAGCCGGCCCTCTGCATCAAAGGCCTCGGCTGCCTTCGGGAGGATACATTGTGTCGGAATCACAAAACAGCCGAGATGCGTCAGCAGCTGCCGCGCCAGCGTCATCGAGCGGATCGCCCCAAAGGCCCCGGGCGACGCTGATACAACCGCCGCCACTTTCCCTTCCAACGGATTTTCCTCCGCTCGCGTGCACCAATCGATCGTGTTTTTCAGCAGAGGCGTAATCTGGGAGTTATATTCCGGCGACGCAATCAACAGAGCGTCGTGCTGCGTGATCAATGCAATCAGCTTCACCGCATTTTCCGGCAAGCCCTGCTCATCCTCCAGATCGCCGTTATACAGAGGCAGCACGTAATCATTCAGACTTATAGCAGTGACCTCGCCACCCGCAGTACGCGCGGCCTCCACGGTTGCATTCAGCAGCTTCTGGTTGAACGACTCACGGCGGGAGCTGCCGGAGAACGCAAGAATACGGGGCGGGTTAGGCATGAACACCAAACGAGTGGACCTTAGCTCGTTGAGCAAGTCGCGCGGTGTGGATTGTGGAGACGAGCGGGTTCAAAAGTCGCGTCCGCGCCCGATCCGATCACAATCCGTGCGGTCTTTCGCCCGATCGACCAACGACAAAATGCCGTCCGCGGCCCGCCCCAGGCGGGCCGCCGGACACTACGCCTCGCCGCAGTCTGAAACCTCGGCCGTCACCGTCCCCGCTTCCAGCCTCAGCCCAGGGCCTGCAACAACCGATCCAACTCCGCTCGCCGCGCCTGCTGTTCGGCCAGCTGCCGCCTTGCCCCTTCGAGCACGGCCGGCGGCGCCTTGCTGACAAATGCTTCGTTCGCGAGTCGCGCCTCTGTACCGGCGACATGTTTCGTGATCTGATCGAGCTCTTTCTGGAGGCGGATTTTTTCCGCGCCGACGTCGACCGTACTCGCCAAATCCAGATACACCGTGCCGAGCGGCGTCACCGCGGCAGGTGCACCATCGACCTGATCACGCCGCGCAATCTCGGCCGCGCCCGCCATCCGCGCCAGGCTGGCGAGGTTGTCCTCGATGACCTTCCATTCGGCGTCGCCGGCAATAACGAAAAACGTCACGTCGCGTCGGCTCGCGAGGTTGTGCTCCGCCTTGAGCGCACGGGCTTGCGACATGAACGTTTTCAACTTTTCCACCGACGCCACCGCGGCGCCATCAAGCTGCAGGCCCCGGGTCGAGAGGCTCGTCGCGAGCTGGGAGGCGTTTTCCGTCCGGGCGTCCTCGATGAAACGTGGCGCTACACCGTATCCAAGTTGATGCCACAGTTCCTCCGTGATGAACGGAATAAACGGATGCAGCAGCAGCAGGGTTTGCCTCAGGACGAAATCCTGAATTGCGAGGCAGTTTGCCTTGGCCGCGGGGTTCTGGAGTTTCGACTTTGAAACTTCAACATACCAGTCACAGAAATCATTCCAGAAAAAACCATATAGTCCTTGGGCGGCGGCGCTGAATTCGAATTGTTCGAAGCAGCGATCCGTGTCGCGCACCGTGGCGAGCATCCGGTCGAGGATCGCGTGATCGTCTGCATCGAACTGACCCGGTTCCAGGCGGGCAACGATCGCCTCGAGCGAGGAATTGTCACCCGCGGCGCCGCTCATCTGGCGGAAGCGGCAGGCGTTCCAGAGCTTGTTACAGAAGTTTTTTCCGCTCTCGATGCGATCTTCCTGGAACCGGATATCCTGCCCTTGCGGAGCAATGGACACGATTCCGAAACGCAGCCCGTCGGCTCCGTACTTCGCGATCAGGTCGAGCGGGTCGGGGGAATTGCCGAGCGATTTCGACATCTTCCGACCCTGGGCATCGCGGATGATTCCGGTGAAATACACATGCTTGAACGGAATTCGCCGCTCAATCGGCTCGCCGGGTCGCATGAATTCCAGACCGGCCATGATCATGCGCGCGACCCAGAAGAAAATAATATCCGGACCGGTCACGAGGGCGGTGGTCGGGTAGAAATAATCGAGTCCCGCCTTTTCCTCCGCCGCACGATCCGGCCACCCCATGGTGGCAAAGGGCCAGAGCCAGGATGACGCCCACGTATCCAAAACATCATCCTCCTGGAGCCAGTTTTCCGGGTCGGCCGGTCCCGCCAGGGAAACGTGCACCTTGGTGGGATCGCGCAGATCCGCCTCGCTCAGTTTCTCCTTTTCAACGCCCACACGATACCAGACCGGGATCCGATGGCCCCACCAGAGCTGACGGCTGATGCACCAGTCCTGGATGTTCTCCAGCCAATGCAGGTATACTTTGCTCCAACGTTCGGGATGAAACGTGATATGCCCGTCGCGGACAGCGGCCTTCGCCTCTTCCACGCGCGGGTACTTGAGCCACCACTGCCACGTGAGCCGGGGCTCGATGGGAACATCAGCTCGCTCGGAGTAACCGACGTTGTTGGCATAGACCTCCTCGGCGACCAAGGCACCGCAGGCCTGCAACAGCTCCGCCGCCTTCTTCCGCCCCGCGAAACGCTCCATCCCAGCGAGCTCCGGGCCGGCCAACTCGTTGAGAACTCCACCCGCATCGAGCACGTCGATGATGGGCAGCTTATGGCGCGCCCCGATTTCGAAATCCGCCTTGTCGTGGGCCGGCGTGATCTTGAGCGCCCCGGTGCCGAACTCCTTGTCGACCGCCGAGTCCGCGATGATCGGGATCTCCGCCGCCGGCCCAATCGCCCGGCGCACCGTCTTACCGATCCAATCCGTGAAACGGGGATCGTCCGGATGCACCGCAATCGCGGTATCGCCCGGAATCGTTTCCGGACGCGTCGTCTTCACTTCGATGAACTGACCCGGCGCATCCACGCGTTCGTAGCGGACACGGTACATCGTGCCGTTGACCGGCTTCATGATCACTTCCTCGTCGGACAAAGCCGTCTGCGTGGCCGGGCACCAATTTACCATGCGTTTTCCGCGGTAGATGCTTCCCTTTTGAAAGAGATCCACGAAGACGCTCAGCACCGCTTGCGAGTAATGCGGGTCCATCGTGAACTGCGTCCGCTCCCAGTCACAGGAGGCTCCGAGGGCGCGCAACTGCTGCAGGATAATCCCGCCCTTCTCGTGCCGCCATTCCCACACCTTCTCGAGGAACTTCTCCCGCCCCAAATCCCGACGGGTGACCTTTGTTTTGCGGAGCTCACGCTCGACGACCGCCTGGGTCGCGATGCCAGCATGATCGGTTCCCGGCAACCAGAGCGCCGACTTGCCTTCGAGACGTGCGCGGCGCGTCAGGACGTCCTGCAACGTGTTGTTCAACACGTGGCCCATGGTCAGGACGCCCGTGACATTCGGCGGCGGGATGACGATGGAATAGGGCTCCTGCCCGGGTATCACCTTGCCGGCGAACGCCTGCGCGTCCATCCAGGCGGCGTACCATTTCTTCTCAACGTCGTGCGATTCGTAGCTCTTGGAGATCTCGGCCATCGGTGCGGTGCTAGGTTAAACCGACGACAGAACCGGGCGCCGTACGACGACGCAAGTGGTTAAACCGTGCGATCGAAGTGACCCCAAACCCTGCTCCGACCGCGCCGCACTTCACGAATTAATCCGCTCAAGCTCCCCGACCCCGTGACGACTGAAATGCCGTAAGCTTAAACGGGAATGCCGCTTGCATGACCGAAAAGCGTCCGCGGCTCACCTCATCAGCGCGCTTCACACCGCGCGAAAACAGATGAACATTGAAACATTCCCTCAGCCCGTTCGAAGCTCCGTCCTCCGTTTTCTGATGCCCGCCAACATTCCGCAACGCGCTCGCGAGCAACTTTCCTTTCCTGGTGACGTTCCCGTCACCCAGCGGCTCGCCGCGTGCAAGGAGTTCCTCCGGTGGGAAATGGCCGCGCTGCGCAACCGTCATAATACGGGCTCGCCCGGACTTACGATTTGTCACGAACGGACCGCAATCATTGATGCGTTACTGCGACACTTGCTCGAGTACGCTCTCGGCTCTTATGCGCGCATCATCGGTCCCGTGCCCGCGCCGGTCGCAATCGTCGCCCTCGGCGGCTATGGGCGCGGCGAACTTTCGCCCTGGAGCGACGTGGACATCATGTTCCTGTTTCCCACGAAGATTAAGCCCCCGGAGGCCAAGCCACTGCAGGAACACCTCACCAACGAGATTCTCTACATTCTCTGGGACTGCGGCCTGAAGGTCGGCCACTCCACCCGCACCATCGACGAAGCATTTGCGGAAGCCCGCCAGGATATGCAGACCAAGACCGCGCTGCTCGAAGCGCGCCGGGTCGCCGGCTCCGAGAAGCTCTTCGATACGTTTTCCCAAGCCTATCGGAGCTACTACATCAGCGAAAACCCGAAGGACTACATCGCATCACGGCTCGACGATCAGGCGAGCCGCCGCAGTCGTTTTGCGAATACCGTTTTCAACCAGGAGCCCGACATCAAAAACGGAGTGGGCGGCCTGCGGGATTACCAAAACACCGTGTGGATGGCGCGGGTGAAACTCGACGTCACCCAGCTCGATGAGCTTGTAACGCAAAATTACGTCCGCGCCGACGACCTCGCGGCCTTCCATCGCGCCTACGATTTCCTGCTCCGCGTCCGCAACGAACTGCATTTCATGAGCGCCCGGGCCACGGATCTCATGAACCTGGATACACAACCGCGCATCGCCGAAAACCTCGGCTACACGGAACCCGAGATGCTCGCCCGCGTGGAGCACTTCATGCAGGATTATTACCGCGCCGCGCAGACGATCTTTCGCTTCTCGAAACTCGTCGAAGACCGCCTTGCCCTCAGCATCGGTCGCAATGGCAATGGCGATAAGCGTTCCTTTCGCGAGAGCCTGCTCGCTTCGCGTTTCGTCCGCGCCAAGCGCATCGATGGCTTCATCCTGCGTGGTCGCGAACTCGCCGCGGAAAAACCCGAGGTCTTTCGCGACGACCCGGTGCGGCTCATCCGCGTTTTCCGCCACCTGCAGACGCTGGGCGCTTCCCTGGATTTCCACCTCGCCGACCTCATCCGCGTTTCCCTGCCCTTGCTGACCACGGAAGTGGCGCATTCCCACGACGCGACCGTCTCGTTTCGCGCCATCCTCTCGGAAGTAGGTGATGTCCATCCGATCCTCGCGACCATGCACGAGTTGGGCGTTTTGGGGACGTTCATCCCTGAGTTCGACGCACTCACCTGTCTCGTCCAACACGAATATTACCATCGGTACACGGCGGATGTACATACCCTGAGTGCCATCCGCGAACTCGATCGGATTTTCACCGAAGCGGAGCCCATCACGCTGAAGTATCGCGCCGCACTGCACGAGTCGAGCGACGCAGCCCTCCTTTATCTGACCTTGCTCCTGCATGATATTGGAAAAGCGGAAGGTATTCGGGGGCATGCGGAAAGTGGCGTACGGATCGCTGGTCCCCTGCTGGAACGTTTCGAAGTTCCAGCAGCCGGACGCGACTTAGTGCAATTCGTCATCAAAAATCATCTCGCAATGGCACGATTCTGGCAGAAGCGGGATGTAGATGATCCCAATACGGCCACTGCCTTTGCGGAGCTGGTGGGCGACCCGGAACGCCTGCGGCACCTTTACGTTCACACCTTTTGCGATGCGCGCGGCACCGCCGCCGACCTTTGGAATGGCTATAAGGATACGTTGCACACGACACTTTATCGCTCAACCTTGGAGCGGCTGAAACATGGCGCTGCCCTTGACGCCAGCCTTCAGGAAAAGAAAAAAATGACCCAACAGGAACTGATCGCAAAAACCATCCCCGGCATCAGTGCCGACGAGATCAACGCTCATTTCGGCCTGCTCCCCGATCGGTATTTTGTTCACACCGACGCCGACGAGATCGCGCTGCACATCCAGATGGTGAACCGGCTGCTGCAGTCGATCACCACCGCGGACTCCGTCGGATCTCTCCGGCCGATCATCGAGTGGAAAGATGATCTCAATCGCTCGCTCACCGTGGTGAATGTCGTCACCTGGGACCGCGCCGGGCTCTTCTATAAACTCGCCGGTGCATTCAGTGTCGCGGGCCTGAGTATCCTCGGATCGAAGGTCATCTCACGGACGGATCATATTGCGATCGACACCTTCTATGTGGTCGAACCGGGCCGCGGTCCCGTCCAGAGCGCGAGCGCGCAGGAGAAATTTGCGAAGACGATTGAGGATGCGCTCATCGCCAATCGGGAATTGCTCCCGGATATCATGGCGCAGGCCAGGAAAATCGCCTCGACCCGCTATCTCTCAACGGTCACCGGCGAGGCGCTGCACAGCTCGTTTCCTCCGACGGTTGACGTGTACCATGAGTTATCCATGGAACGTACGATCGTCGAAATTCAAGCGCGCGATCAGATCGGTCTGCTCTACCGGCTGGCGAAAACGATCAGCGATCACGGATTCGACATCACCTTCGCCCGGATCGGCACCGAACGCGGCGTGGCGATCGATACCTTCTATATCGAAAGCGCGAATCATGAAGCGATCGAAGGTACCGAGCGGCTGGTCACGCTGCGCGATGCCCTCAACGAAATCATCGTCCCCGTGCCGGCCGCCGCGGTTCCGGCGAAATAGCCTTCGCCCCGCCGCCATGCGCCAAGGCCGCTTCCGGGCCGTCTCACCGAAGCGGCGTGAGCTCCCGGGGACGAATCCAGACGTGCCAGCGTTGATCAAAACCATCCGTCGTGGCCGATAATCCTCCAGCACCCGGGAAAACGCCGATCCTCCGTATCCAAATTTCGGTGTCGGAGGCGCTTTACCAGCTTGCCTCTCTCGCCACGCGCACCGACGACCCCGAGGTCGCGCTCCGCGAAATGCTGGATCTGTTCGTGAAGACCTTTGGCGCCGATGCCGGATCCATCGGTCTCCTAAGTCCGGATACAGGTCGGCTGGAAATCGAGGTCCAGGCGGGCGCGCTCGCGCCCGCCGGCGATTCGCGCGGATTGAAGCCCGGCCATGGCATCACCGGCTGGTGTTTGCTCAACCGCCGCTCGCTCCTCGTACCCGACGTCACGGTCGAGCCCCGCTACATCGCCGTGCGGCCCGCCGCCCGGTGCGAGATGGCCGCGCCGATGCAGGACGAGGAACAGGTGATCGGCGTCATCGATCTCGAGAGTGACCACGTCGGAGGTTTTACCGCGGCCGACCTAAAGTTGTTGGAACAATTCGCCGCCGAGGCCACCCGGGTGCTGCAGCGTCTCTGGCAACTCGGACATCTCAAGGCCAAGGCCCGCCAGCTCGAGTCCCTCATCACCGCCGGCCAATCGCTCGTCACCAAACTTGAGCAACAAGAGCTGTTCGATACATTGACCCGCGAGGCCCGCCACACCCTCGCAGCCCGGGCTTGTGCGCTTTATATTCACAATTCGGGAAATGGCACGGTGCGCTGCGCGTCGCTCACCAACGGCGCCGTTACGCCAGTTCCCACCGGCGACCTTCCGTTGGACTCCTGTCTCTCGGGCGCCGCGATCCATACCCGGCGACAGGTCGCGTTCACGGACATCCAGTCGCCCGAATTCCTCGAGCTCTTGGATCTGCCGGCGGACCCCAGTTTGCATTCGGTATTGTCCACGCCCATGATCTTCGAAGGTGAGGTGCTGGGCGTCGTCTCCATTTTTACCGATCGCCCGCACCGTTTCGACAACGACGAGAAGCGGCTGTGCGCCGCCCTGGCCAGCTTGGCCGCCGTGGCGCTGCAAAACGCCCGGCTCTACGCCCGCGTTTTCCAGAGCGAAGACGTGTTGCGAAAAAATGAGCGGCTCACCACTTTGGGCCTGCTCGCGGCCGAAATCGCTCACGAAATCCGCAACCCGCTCACCGTCCTCAAACTCCTGCACGGCGGCCTCGGAGTCGATTTCGCGGCAGGGGATCCGCGGCGAACCGATATGCGCGTCATCGGCGAGAAGCTCGATCAGCTCGAATCAATTGTAACGCGCGTCCTCAGCTTTGCCAAATCCCCTTCGAGCCTGCACTCCCGCTGGTTGTTTGCGGACATCGTCGAGGATACCCTTGTCCTCGTGCGGCTGAAACTGGCACAGCATAAGGTTTCCGTGCGCTTCGATGCTCCGGCACGACCGCTGTTCATCGAGGCGCACAAGGGCCAGATTCAACAGGTGTTGCTCAACCTCTTGATCAACGCCACGCACGCCATGCCGGAAGGCGGCACCATCACCATTACCCTCACGACCGAAGACCGCCCGGGCTCGCATCAGGTAATTGTCGACATCACCGATACCGGGACCGGCGTGGACGCGGCCCTTCGCGAACGCATCTTCGATTCATTCCTCTCCGGCCGCGCCGACGGCACCGGTCTCGGGCTGGCGATTGCCAAGCGGATCCTGATCAGCCACCACGGCGATATCACCCTGCGCGACACCAGCTCCGAAGGAACCACGATGCGCATCGTCCTTCCGCTGGCGCGGTAAACGACGTTCGGGACAGCAGGTGGACGATCCGCCGTCAGTCATCAGTCATCAGTCATCAGTCATCAGTCATCAGTCATCAGTCCGGCCTTGATTGCTTTTTCGCGGCCAGCCCTACTGCGATTCCTGCATGAACGATCAAGAAGCCCGCGTCGCCAAAGATCGCGCCCGCCTCAAACGCACCGTCCTGATCCTCGCCCCCGTGCTCATCCTCGGTGGCTTGGCGGTACTCCTGTTTCTTGAACGAATGCCCCTTCCCCTTCGCCTCATCGTCGGCTTGGGCGATATCATCGTCGGTCTCGTGCTCCTCGTCCTGCTCAAGCAGAAATATTTCGAAAACGGCTGAGTCCTTCAATTCTCATTGCGAGCCCGCGGAACGAGGGCGCGGCAATCCAGCTGGATTGGTTAAAGTGGGGGAGCGGTGACCCGCCGCGGGCAGGTCACAGACCTGCCCTACGCTTCCCCGCCAATGAACTCATCGGTTGTCATCACGAGCCCGACCGCCGGGCGTGGTGATCCAGCTGGACGGGCTGCAGCCGAAGCCACCTGCTTCGAGGACAATCAAAGCGAAGTCCTCCGATCCCGCTTTTCTACACCGTCACCGTTCCACCGGCACCAAACGTCATGTCCACCATGAGGTCCGACGCGAGTTTCTCCAAGTCGACGCGGACAGCCGCCAGCGTGACATTCGCCGGGACGTACACGGTCGCCCGCGCTTTGAAGAGCACCCCGCCGTCCATGGGCGAATTGACGCGCTCCGACGCGAGTTCTTCGACGTTTACGCCGTGAGCAGCAAACACCCCTGACACGCTGCGCAGGATTCCCGGCCGGTCATTGCCGACCAACTCCACTGTCGCCAGCACTCCGTGCCCGACACCTTGGACCCGATTGATCTCTGCTCCATCGGCATGAATGATCACCCGCAGCCCGTCGACTTCCAGGGTGCGCAGCGCATTCACCAACTCATCGCGGCGTTCCGTCGCGACCTCCACGCGCAAGATGCCCGCAAACTGCCCGCCGAGCCGGCACATGCGACTCTCGAGCCAGTTACCGCCGTGATCCACCACGCGCGCGGCCACCAATTGCACCAAACCGGGCCGATCCGGACCGATTACCGTCATCACCAAAGTCGCGAGCATAGTGCTACAAACCTTGGGGGCCCGCCGCACCGCCGCAATGGGAAACATCCCGCCGAAGCCGAACGGAACCGGGCCTTACTCCTCCAATTCCACGTTCCAATACGCCACGTCGAGAAAGTCCTTCCAGTGCTCGTGGCGATGATTACCCAACACGAGCGAGATCACGGGGCGCCATTTCGGCCGCACCGGCTTCCGGATGAGTCGCATGTGCGCCTCATGCGGGAGGCGATTAGCCTTCCTCGTGTTACATTTGATACAGGAGCATACAATGTTCTCCCAGGTTGTCTTCCCGCCATGATCGCGAGGGATGACATGGTCGAGATTGAGCTGCTCCCGAGGCAGCGGACGGGCGCAATACTGACACGTGTTCTTGTCGCGCTCGAAGACGTTGTTGCGCGTGAGCTTCAACTCCTTGCAAGGCAGCTTGTCGAAAAACGTCAACAGGATCACCCGCGGCAACCGGATGACCCGCGTCGGCGTGTGCACCGTCTCCAAGGCGGCCAGGGGCGGATTGCTCACCGAGAAATCAATCCAATCGAGCATCGAGAACGTGCGAAAATCATCCGCATGATGATGCACGACTTGCGCGTGCCCACGCGCCAGGAGACCGAATGCCCGTCGGGCACCAATCACATTCACCGCCTGCCAAAGGCGGTTGAGCACGAGCACCGGCTGGTCAAGCGCGAATTCCATACGGGGACACGCCAATAACGTCGGGCTCGCGGCCCTGTCAAGGGCGCGAGCCGCTCTGTCTCCAACCTCTGGTTACGTTTGCATGTCAGCGCCCGTCCGGGCCGGCGCCAACTCCACCCCTTTCAACCGGATCCCGGTCAGCTTCTTCACGATGAAATCCGCCTCGGACTCCGCCACATCCGCCAAAGTATGGCGCTGGTGAATATCAATCGCGCCCACCACCTCCGCCGGCAGACGCGTCACCCCGGCGATCTTTCCCACAATGTCCGCGGTCGTCACCAACTGCTTGCGCCCCACGTTCAGAAAAACCGTGACTTTGCCCGGTTCCTTGCCGGTGCGGGACGAACGTTCGAATTTCGCCCGCTTCCCGCCACCGGCAGCTTCGGACGACGAACCGGCGCCGGACTCCTCATCGGACTGCGCTGCCTGCTCAACGGACCGCGCCGCGACCGGTGCTGGCTTGCCGCCAGCACGGGGTCGCTCCGCGGCTCCTGTTCCCGCTCCGGCTTCGGACGTCGAGTCGGCTCGTGCCATCGGCTTTCGCGGCGCGGCCTGCGGCGCCCACTCCGGCGCCGGTTTTACCTCACGGGCGGCCGGTGCGGATTTCGCGCCGGCCGGGGCCGGTGCCCCTTTCGGTCCACCCGCCGAAGCCGTGCTCCCACTTTGCAGCAGATGAATCAGCGCCGAGCAGATATCGGTGCTCGCGTAGCCTTGGTCGAGCAGTCGATCGATCATGCGGTCGTGCGGCTTGAATTCCTTCGCCTCCAAAGCCGAACGGATCTTCTCGAAAAACACATTCGCCCGCGCCTCTTCGACTTCATCCAGCGAGGGCAGCCGCTCCCGCCGGATCTTCAGCTTCGCATAGCGAATCATGTGCTGCAACTTGTAGATCTCCTGACCGGAAACAAAGGTGAAGGCCCGTCCGGATTTCCCGGCCCGCCCCGTGCGTCCAATCCGATGCGTGTAATCTTCGCTGTCATTCGGCAGATCGAAGTTGAAGACCACTTCGAGGTCGTCGACATCCAAGCCCCGCGCCGCCACGTCCGTCGCAATCAGAAACTCGAACTTCCGCTCGCGGAATTTCTCCATCACCCGGTTTCGCTGCGTCTGCGTGATGTCACCGTGCAGCCGGTCAACCGCATAACCCCGCGAGTGCATGTGCTCATCGAGATCATCGACCATGATCTTTGTACTGCAAAATACGATACCGTAGCGGAAATCATGCACGTCGATCAGCCGCGTCAGCGCTTCGATTTTCGACCGACGATCCACTTCAAAATAAACCTGATCCACCTGGGGCGCATTCTGCGCGAGGGACTCGATCTGGATCCACGCCGGGTCTTTACTGTAACGCTTGATCAACTCCTGAATCATCCGCGGCATCGTGGCGGAGAAAAAGAACAGCTGCCGCTGCGCCGGCACCGCAGAAAGGATTTTCTCGATGTCATCGCGAAACCCCATGTCGAGCATCCGATCGGCCTCGTCCAGCACGACCATCTTCAGCGCATCCAAACGCAGCGTGCCCCGCTCCATGTGGTCCATCACGCGACCCGGTGTCCCGATCACGATCTGCACCCCCGACTCGAGCGCGCGAAACTGTCGATCGTAGCTTTGCCCACCATATATCGGCACTTCACGAATACCTTTTTTGAAGAACGCCAGCCGGCCCGTTTCCTCGGCCACCTGCACCGCGAGTTCCCGCGTCGGACACAAAATCAAGACCTGCACCGCCCGCTTCGCCGGGTCAACGCGCTCGATCGCCGGAATCGCAAACGCCGCCGTTTTACCCGATCCCGTCGAGGATTGCCCCACGATATCTCTCCCCGTGAGCCCCACGGGAATCACCGCCGTTTGAATCGGCGACGCCTCCTCAAATCCCATCTTCGCGACGGCTTTCAGGATCTCGGGCGAAACGCCCAACTGATCAAACGGAAGTTTTTCCATTCAACAGGATGGCTGGATCTCGATCGGTCCGCCAGCCCGCATTCGAAAATCCACCGAACGGCAGGATTACACTTCGAAAAGAAAAAATCGGCCCGCAGAAACATCCAAACCGTAAGGTCGCGCGTTCCACCCTTGTTACCGCGGAGCCTTCGCTCCGCCCTTCTCAACCGTTGTGCAAAAATACCCGTGAATAAACTGCAACT
>Ga0163144_10001704_pt1 | contig 51570 bp, 42 predicted proteins | sample OliLak19BULKMAT1_FD_123175 | JGI IMG/M metagenome (GOLD analysis project Ga0163144, IMG submission 123175) | Freshwater microbial mat bacterial communities from Lake Vanda, McMurdo Dry Valleys, Antarctica - Oligotrophic Lake LV.19.BULKMAT1 | ecosystem: Environmental > Aquatic > Freshwater >... | reverse complement strand
TGGAGCGGAACCCGCACGTCGGGATCATCCAGACCGCGCCCCGGATCGTGAATGGCGAGACGCTGTTTGCGCGCGTGCAGTCGTTTTCCAGTCGACTCTATAGTCCGCTGTTTCTGGCCGGATTGAACTACTGGCAACAGCACGAAGCTAATTATTGGGGGCACAACGCAGTCATTCGGATCAAGCCCTTTATCGAACATTGTTCCCTCCCTGATTTGCCCGGAAGCGAGCCGTTTGGAGGCCGGATTCTCTCGCATGATTTTGTCGAGGCAGCGTTGATGAGGAAAGCCGGGTGGGGCGTGTGGCTGGCCGGCGACGTTGAAGGAACCTATGAAGAAGGTCCGCCCACGCTGATCGACTCGGCCAAGCGTGACCGGCGATGGAGCCAGGGAAATATGCAACACGCGTGGCTGCTGACAGCGCGTGGGTTTCGGCCGGCAAATCGATTTCACCTCTTGATGGGCGTGATGGGCTATGTGTCGTCGCCGCTCTGGCTGCTCTTCATGCTGCTGAGCACGATCCACGTCTTCGCCATGGTAACATCGCCGGGAACTTTTTCGGCGGTTGTCGGGACGCAGGCCACGATCCTTTTTGGCTATCACTTTGAAATCCCACAAGCGGTCACGCTCTTTTTGCTGACCATGGTGCTGCTCTTCTTTCCCAAGGTGGCGAGCGTCATGGTGACGTTGGGGCGACCCGGGGAGGCGACGCTGTTCGGGGGGAAACGTCAGCTGATCGCGAGTGCTTTCAGTGAGACGGTGCTCTCGATTTTGCAGGCTCCTATCAACATGGCCTTCAACTCGAAGTTCGTCCTGTTTACGCTCCTTGGACAAGGCGTCTCATGGGTCACCCAGCGGCGTGGTACGGAGGGTGATGCCACGGACTGGCGGGAGCCGATTATCACGCATGGTGGTCAGACGGCGTTCGGCCTCGTTTGGGGCATTTCGTCCTATATTATTTCGCCGCCCTTCTTCGTTTGGTTAAGCCCGGTGATTGTGCCCCTGGTGTTCTCGATTCCTATATCAATTTTGCTCAGCAAAGTCAGTTTCGGGGCGCACACGCGAAAGCTGGGGCTCTTTCTCACTCCGGAAGAGACCTCTCCGCCTTATGAACTGAGGCGGCTCCAAAAAAATCTCGCAGAGTGTTACCGGCATCTCCCGCCGATCGAGGCGTTGCGCGCCGATTATGGACTCACGCAGGCCGTGCTCGATCCGTATGTGAACGCGATGCATGTGGCCTTGCTCCGGCAGCGACGCCAGACCGAGGAGTCGCGGGAGTGGTTTGCGCAACTCCGGGAGCGGCTGCTTCGGAATGGTCCGTCGGGCTTCACCCTTCAGGACAAGATGGCGTTGCTGATGGATGCGGATTCCATGATGACGCTGCATCGGGAGCTCTGGGGCGCATCTCCGGAGGAACTTGCGGAGTGGTGGCGGCTGGCGATGCGCCAGTACAATGTGCTTACGACCGCGCCGACGACGGCGCTCTACCGTTAACCTGCGAGCCAAGCGGGGTGTGTCGAAGCGTTCGCGCTGGACGGCCTCGGGAGCTTAGGTCGCTACGAGCGCCGACAAGGCGACGTGAGCGCGCCCGAATTCGGTTTTAACGGCCTCGAGCAGAGGACCGACGGAGGCCAGACCATTAACCTTGGACTCGTGTTCGAGTGTTCCGGCTGCGGTTCGGAGGATTAACGCTCCGAGATTGGCCGAACTTCCCTTGATGCTGTGGGCCGCACGAATGAAGGTCGCGTTGTCGCCGGCGGCGAGGCTCCGTTCCAATTCGGCGATTCGCTGCGGTGTGTCGTCCAGGAATATCGCGGTGATTTCGCGCAGAAATTCATCGCCGTCATCAGGATTCAGATCTCGAAGATTTTCGATGGACTGAGGGTCGATGACGGAGGAGTCGAGCATGACGGGGCGACTTTACGGGGTAATTTTTAAAGGGTGCAATCCCGGGGCCAAACCGATCAGGTGAACGATGAGGCGGGTGGGTGAAATCAGGTGGCCCATTCGAACGAGGTATTTTGCTCAATTTCCTCGATCGTGGTCAGTCCGAGCAGCACCTTTTTCAGTCCGTCGTATCGAAGGGGCTTGTACCCGACTTTGGCGGCGGCCTGGGAGATCTCCTGGACGCTCCGGCCCTGGCTGATGAGGGTGCGGATCTCCTCGGTGATGAGGACGAGCTCGTGAAACGCGACGCGGCCTTTGTATCCAGTATTTCGGCACGCCGCACAGCCCCGGCCCCGGAAGAACGGAACGTCGGTCAGCCCTTCGTCCTGGAAGTATCTCTGCAGCGTTTCCCGCGAAGGGAAGTATGTTTCCTTGCAGACGTCACAGATGCGCGCCGCGAGTCGCTGCGACAACACGCCGATGATCGACGGTGCCACCATGTAGGACTCGACCCCGATTTCCAGCAGGCGGATGATGGCCTGGGGCGCGGTGTTCGTGTGCAGCGTGGCGAAAACGATATGTCCCGTCAGGGCCGCTTCGGTCGCAATCTTGGCCGTCTCCAGGTCGCGGATTTCGCCGACGAGGATGACGTCGGGGTCCTGACGCATCAGGGAGCGCAGGACGGTTGAGAACTTAAGATCGATGTTCGAATTGACCTGGGTCTGCGTCACGCCCGCCATTTGAATTTCCACGGGATCCTCGATCGTGGAGATGTTGCGATCGGGGGTGTTGATCTCGTTGAGCGCCGCGTAAAGCGTCGTGGTCTTGCCGGACCCCGTGGGGCCGGTTACAAAGATAATGCCACTCGGGTTCTGCACGAGGCGCTTGAACGGCTGAAGGATGGTTTGGGAAATCACCATCTTGTCCAAGGTGAACATGGTCTTCTTGCCCGCCATCGCGAGAATCCGGATGGCTGCCTTTTCCCCGTGCGAAGCGGGCATCGTCGACACTCGGAAATTTGCCAGCTGGCTACCCACCTGCATTGAAAATCGGCCGTCTTGGGGGAAGCGCGACTCGGCAATGTTCAGGTTGCTGAGAATCTTGATGCGCGTGAGAAACGCGCGGTGCAGCTTGCGGGAGTAGCTGAGAATTTCACGCAGGTTTCCATCAATGCGGAACCGGATCCGGCACTGGGTTTCCTGCGCCTCGACGTGGATGTCGGTCGCACGCTCCCGCATTGCGAAATAAATGATTTCGTCGAGAACCTGGATGAGGGCGGTGTCCTCTGCGAGCAGGGCGAGTTTGTCACCCGCCATCTCCGGCTTTTCGAAAAGAGTCGAACGCTCCAATTCCCCCAGGCTTTCCTCGAGGCCCTTTTCAGTGCAGTAGTGCACCGCGATCGCGTCCTCGATTTCGCGCGGAAGGGCGAACACGGGACTGACGGGCATCTGGGCGATCTGGCTGAGTCGGCGCACGAGATCGGCATCCGAGGGCGTGGCGATCGCCACGGTCAATACGCCGTCGACAACATAGAGGCCCAGCGCCTTGATTTTCCTGGCAATTTCGACCGGGATCTTCCCGACCGCCTCTTCGGTGATGACCGAGGCAAACGGGTCGACATAGGCGACGTTCATCGCGTCGGCCCAGTAGCGGCAGGCATGGTCCTTGGGCAGGAGTTTGTCATCCACCACTGCTTGGACGAGCTGAGGGGTGTCCCCGTAACGGCCAATCAGCAATTCCACCTCATCGGCATACTCGAAATGCGGAATCTGGCGGAGGCTTTGCAGGAACGCACCGTTCTGCACCTTGTGGATAGTCTGAACCCTGGCGTTATTTGGTAGATTTGGCACGACGCGATCCTTTCGCTTTAAACATTTTTCCAATCTCGTGCTGTTCGAGCTTTTCCATGGCGAACGAGCTCGTCGCTCGCTCCACCTTCAGTTCCTCGAGCAATTCAGGCAATGAATAGCGCACCTCGGCGATTGAGTTCCGCGGCACCGCGGGTTGATTGTTGGGCGGCAGAGAGTCCATGGTTCAGCTGGGAGAAGTGGCAGAATCGATCGTTTCGGTGAGAGCGGCCGCGATTTCCTCCTTGGGCGTGTCCTTCCTGATGTAGTGCGCGGCGCCATGTTCGAGGGCCTGTTCAACCGTTTCCCGGTTGGTGAGAGACGTGAGCATGATGACAATGCAGTCGGGATCGATCGCCTTGAGTCGCTTGAGCGTTTCAATGCCGCCTAGCTTCGGCATGTTCACGTCTAGAAGAACGACCTGAGGGCGCTCGCGCTGGAATGCGGCAATGGCGTCTTCTCCATTGGCCGCTTCGAACAACGTCATTTTCCCCAACTGTTTTATAATCAGGGAAACGTACTTGCGAATATGCGCCTCGTCGTCGACGAGCAGAATCTTGCCGGCAAAGTTCATTAGGTGATGGGAAGGGAAACACGGAACTCACAGCCTCGATCAGGAAGGTTCTCGGCCACAATGGTGCCTCCGTGAGCCTCCACGATCTTGCGGCAAATAGCCAGGCCCAGGCCCGTGCTCTTCTCTCCGCCGGTCGGTTGCACTGATAATCGGCTGAAGTCCTTGAAAAGTTTATCGCGTTCGTCGTCGGGAATGCCCGGACCTTGGTCGCGGATCGCAAAGTTGCAGTGGGTTTCACCCTCACTTCGCCAAATCAGCGCCGTGATAATCGAACCCGGAGGTGAGTATTTCACGCTATTGCTCAATAGATTGTCTACGACCTGCCGTATTTTCGCCAGATCGATCCGCAGGCTCACAGATTCCTTCGGTGGCTCAAAAATAATTTTTGTTTCTTTTTTTGCCGCCTCCATATTGGTGAGGGCGACACACTTGCTCACCAGCTTATCCAGGGCTTCAGACTGCAGATTCACTTTTAGCTCCCCCGCCTCGATCGTTGCCACGTCGAGCAACTCGTTTACCATCTGGAGCATCGACTGACTTGCGGAATGAATGGTTTCGATCAGATCAAGCTGATCGGGCGTCATCGGCCCCACCGTTCCCGCTTTAAGAAACTCCGAGATCCCCCGGATGGAGGCGAGGGGATTGCGCAAATCATGGGCCGCCATGCCCAGAAAACGATTCTTCGCCGCATTGGCTTTGCTGAGCTGGTCGACCAACAGGTGCTGCTGCTCGGCCAAGTACTGATTCTGAAGGTGCGTTCGAATCCGAGCTGCCACTTCCTTGGGCTGAAAGGGCTTGGGCAGGTAATCGGCTCCGCCGGCCGCCAGGCCTTCCACCACATCCTCCGAGTCGTTCTTGGCCGTGACGAAAATAATGGGAGCACACTTCTCGCCGTACTTCGATTTGAGGCGCCGGCAGGTCTCGAAACCGTCGATTCCACTCATCATGACATCCAGGAGAACCAAGTGCGGGCGGAACTCTGCATAGAGCTCCAACGCACGTTCTCCGGTGTTTGCTTCGGCCGCCGTGTAGCCTTCCTTGGTCAAGATCCCACGCAATATCCTGAGGTTTACCCGATCATCATCCACCGCTAAGATCTTGCGATCAGAGAGGTTAAATGGAACGGATGGCAACGGAAGGACCATGATTCGGAGGTTGAAGGGCGAGTTTCACGAGTGCAATGGGAAGATCACAGCCGTGATTTAGGTATTCGACTCCGGCGTTCAACACTGTTGCTAAAAATAACGCATCACAAAATACGAATGCGTTGATGTTTCAGCTTGCCGTGGTCGATAAGCTTTAGGTTCTCTATCCCCCTCACTCTATCTTCTCACCTATGGCTAAATCATTTGTTTTCTCTTCGGAGTCCGTCGGCGAAGGTCACCCTGACAAGGTTGCCGACTTCATTTCCGACAGCGTTCTGGATGCCTGCCTGGCGCAGGATCCGGCGAGTCGGGTCGCCTGCGAGACCTTGGTGAAAAGCAATCATGTCGTGCTCGCCGGAGAGATTACCACGTCCGCCAAGCTCAACTACGAGACGATCGTCCGCGATGCGGTTCGCGAGATCGGCTACATGAATGACGATGATGTCTTTCATGCCGATAAAGTTTTCATCACAAATCTGCTCACCAAGCAGTCAGTTGATATTGCACAGGGCGTGGATGCTCGCGCGGCCGATGGCAAGGAAACGGCCGAGCAGGGCGCCGGCGATCAGGGTCTGATGTTCGGCTATGCCTGCAATGAGACGCCGGAGATGATGCCCACCGCCATTATGTTTGCCCATCGTCTGGGCCGCGAACTGACCAAGCTGCGCAAGTCCGGAGTGGTCACCTGGCTTCGCCCCGACGCCAAATCGCAGGTTTCAATCCGCTACGAGAACGACAAGCCGCTCAACGTCGAAAACGTCGTCATCTCAACCCAGCATGCCGCGCACGTCCAGCACGGTGCCATCCGCGAATTTCTGATTGAGAACGTGATCAGGAAGGTCATCCCGGCAGACCTGATCGATGCGAACACCAAGTTTCTCATCAATCCGACCGGCCGTTTTGTGGTCGGTGGCCCCGAGGGCGATTCCGGCCTGACCGGTCGTAAGATCATTGTGGATACCTACGGCGGCTGGGGCCGCCACGGCGGTGGAGCCTTCTCCGGCAAGGATCCGTCCAAGGTCGATCGCTCCGCCGCCTACATGTGCCGCTGGGTCGCCAAGAATATTGTCGCCGCCGGTCTTGCTGATATCTGCGAATTGCAGGTGGCCTACGCCATCGGTTATCCCGAGCCGGTGTCGATTTGGGTCGATGCCATGGGCACGGCCAAGGTGCCCGTCGAGACGATCACCGAAGCGGTGCGCCAGGTGTTCAGCTTCAAGCCCGCTGCCATCGTCAAGCAGCTCGACTTGCTGCGCCCCATTTACCGCGGCACGACGAATTACGGCCATTTTGGCAAGGCCGACATGCCCTGGGAACAGATCAACCGCGTCGTTGAGCTGCGTGCCGCCGCCGGCCTGACCGGAGCCAAGCCGATCCACTCCGAAACCATCAAAGCCTGATTACTCATGTCCATTGTTCTAAACGCATCCAAAGCAAACGATTTTCACGTCAAAGACCTCTCCCTCGCTGAGTGGGGGCGCAAAGAGATCTCGGTCGCCGAGCATGAAATGCCGGGACTAATGTCCGTCCGCAAAAAGTTCGGGGCCCAGAAGCCACTCGCCGGCGTGCGCATCACGGGTTCGCTGCACATGACGATCCAGACCGCGGTCTTGATCGAGACGCTGACGGAACTCGGCGCCGACGTGCGCTGGGCTTCGTGTAACATTTTCTCCACTCAGGACCACGCCGCCGCCGCCATCGCGGTGGCCGGAACTCCGATCTTTGCCTGGAAGGGCGAGACCCTTGAAGAATACTGGGATCTCACCCTTAAGGCCGTTACTTTCCCCGACTCCAAGGGACCGCAGTTGGTGGTTGATGACGGCGGCGACGTCACCCTGCTCATCCACAAGGGCTGCGAACTGGAAGAGGGTAGTGACTGGGTGAATACGCCATCCGGTTCCCACGAGGAACAAGTCATCAAGAACCTCCTCAAGCGCGTTCACGCAGAGGATCCGATCAGGTGGACGACCATTGCGAAAGAATGGCGCGGCGTCTCGGAAGAGACCACAACCGGCGTCCACCGCCTCTATCAAATGCTCGAGAAGGGCAAACTCCGCGTCCCGGCGATCAACGTCAATGACTCGGTTACCAAGTCGAAGTTCGACAATCTTTACGGCTGTCGTGAGTCACTGGCCGATGGCTTGAAACGTGCGACAGACGTCATGATCGCCGGCAAGGTTGCCTGCGTGTGCGGTTACGGTGATGTCGGCAAGGGCTCGGCGCACTCCCTGCGCGGCTTCGGCGCCCGCGTCATTGTCACCGAGATCGATCCGATCAACGCCCTCCAGGCCGCGATGGAAGGCTTCGAGGTAAACACCATCGAGTCCACCATGGGCGTCGCCGACATCTATGTCACGACTACCGGCAACAAGGATATCATCACGCTCGAGCACATGCGCGGGATGAAGGATCAGGCGATCGTCTGTAACATCGGCCACTTCGACAACGAAATCCAAGTTGACCGTCTGAATACATCCGATGCCAGGCGGATTACCATCAAGCCACAGTATGATTTGTACACCTTCCCGCACGGTCCGAGCATTTACCTGCTCGCTGAAGGCCGCCTCGTGAATCTCGGGTGCGCCACCGGTCACCCGTCATTCGTGATGTCGAACAGCTTCACCAATCAGACGCTGGCACAGCTCGATCTTTGGAAAAACAAGGACACGTATGCGGTCGGCGTTTATCGACTGCCGAAGCATCTCGACGAAGAGGTGGCCCGTCTGCATCTCGAGAAGATTGGCGCCAAGCTGACGACGCTTACGGCGGACCAGGCTTCCTATCTCGGGGTGTCGGTCGACGGCCCGTACAAGCCGGACCACTACCGTTATTAAGCGACGATTTCTGGTTTCTCCTCCCAACGCCGGCCCACCAGGCCGGCGTTTTGGTTTGGTCGAACCGGTGGTCGATTCGAACCGTGAAACCGGGGTTTCTGTCAGCCGGATCGCCGGATCGAACGGCCAAACGACCATGCGTTATATCTGTCTCTCCCCGGGCTCAGCTCGCGTGCGATTGGCGCAGGGGCATGGGTGCCGTGGTGTCGCCCTTTTCGTAATCCGCCAGCACCGAGAAGCGGAAGGTCGTGCCTTCCCCGGCTGTACTGTCGACCGAGATCGTTCCGCCCATCAGCTCGCAAAGGCGCTTTGAAATGATCAATCCGAGACCGGTTCCGCTGCGTCGGCGCGCTGGGGAACTGTCGACCTGGCTGAACGGCTTGAAAAGCCGGCAGAGCTTGTCCTTCGGAATTCCGATTCCGGTATCTGTCACAGCAAAAAACAAACGCAACGCCCGTCGGGTGTCGCGCTGGCTGACGGGTTCCCCCCGGGTGCACGAGACACTCAAGGTGATGTTTCCGCGTTCCGTGAACTTGATCGCGTTGCCAATCAGATTGGTGAAGATCTGACGCAGGCGCGATTCGTCGCAGTTCACGATCACGGGCACGTCCGGATCGAGCGTCGCCGTGAGGGCAAGGCCCGCCGTGCGCGCCTTGGGTTGAAAAAAGGCGATGGCCTCTTCGATCGTGCGGTGCAGCCCAAACGGGGACGACTCGATTTCGATTTTTCCCGCCTCGATTTTCGAAAGATCCAGGATGTCGGCGATGAGTCTCTCCAGCGCCTGACCGCTGGATTTGATGATGGCAACCTGCTCCCGCTGTTCGGGCGAGAGCGGCGAATCCGCCAGGATCTGCGCAAAGCCAATGACGCCGTTGATCGGGGTGCGAATCTCGTGGCTGACGATCGCGAGGAACTCGCTCTTCGCCCGATCCGCCGCTTCGGCAGCTTCCTTCGCATGCACCAGCGCGGCTTCGGCTTCCTTGCGCAGGGTGATGTCGTGTCCAACCGACTGATACTCCAGAATGTTGCCCGTATCATCTTTGATGGGACGCTGCGTCCACATCAACCAGCGCCGGCGTCCATCCGCGTAGTCCACTTCCCGTTCAAACGTGTAAATCTGATCGGAGCCCGCACCCACGGGCGAAAACCAGGGAAAGGGCTGGCCAATGAGCTCAGGCCGTTTGCGGCCAAACGCTTCCGCATAGGCGCTATTTACGAAAATCAGACGCCCGTCAAGGCGGTGACGGCAGATTAAATCCACCTGATCTTCCACGATGCCACGATAACTCGCCTCGGTCTTCTGCAAGGTCTGGGCCATGCGCTCGATCTTCCGGGCGAGCGCGATGATCTCGTCGTGATCAGATTCGCCGTCCGTGTCATCCGTGGGCATTGGCACCGCGGCGCGAAGCTTCTTCAGCCGGTCCATTATCGTTCGGTCCCAGACGTATCCGGCGAGCACCAGCAGCACACAGCCGATAATGGTCAGCCCGAGGACATAGTACGTGGGGCCAAGCCGCTCCCTCAGCTCAACGTCGGTCGCGATGGTGATGAGCGCAATGACGAGGCTCGCAGCGAGAGCCAGAATGAAGAACGTCTTGCGTTGCGAGTTCTCGGCCATGGTTTTGGGTACCAATAGCGACCCGTTAAAATCGAAGTCTAATGAAAAGCACCCACCTCGTTTACTATAGCGTTACTTTGACGGTTGCAGCGCCGAAAGGGCCGGAAGCCGCCGCAGCCCCGGAACCGCGCGGGCGATGACGGCGGCCACCGCCACGGTACCGATTCCTCCCCACACCACTGCGCCGACCGGGCCGATCATCGCGGACATCAACCCGGCTCGCAGCGCCCCGATCTCATTCGAGGAGCCGATGAAAATCTGATTCACCGCGGTCACCCGGCCGCGCAAGGCATCGGGCGTGAGGAGTTGGACGAGGGACTGCCGTACGACCACGCTGACGTTGTCGAACGCGCCGGTCAGGAAGAGCGCGAAAAGCGACAGCCAAAACGAGGTCGATACGCCAAAGAGAATGATCGCCACCCCGAAACCCACGACGGACCAGAGCAGAACCCAGCCTGGTCGGGCCAACGGGGCACGGTGGGCAATCCACATTGCCATCATCACGGCGCCGAGCGACGGGGCGGCGCGCAGCCACCCGAAACCGATCGGCCCCACTTGCAGGATCTTTTCCGCGTAGATGGGAAGCAGCGCCGTGGCTCCGCCCAGTAGCACTGCGAATAAATCCAGGCTGCTCGCGCCGAGAATGACTTTCTTGCGCCAGATGAATTCCGCGCCCGCGAGGACATCGCGCCAGGATCGCGGGCGCATGCTGGGCTGCGGGCGTTGAAAATAGGTGACGCGGCTCAGGAGCAGGAGAAACGACAGCTCGAAGACGGCGCCCATGGCGTAGACCGCGGGAATACCTGCCAGCGCAATGAGGAAGCCGCCCATGGCCGGGCCGGCCACCGTCGCGATCTCAAAGGTGCTGGTGTTCCACGTAATCGCGTTGCTCAGCTTCCCGGACGGAACCAGCAACGGAGTGATGCTCGAGCGGGCTGGCCAGATCAGGATTCGCGCGGTCGCGTTGGCCAGCAGTAACAGGTAGACGAGCGGGAGCGCGGGCTGATCGAAACGCAGCGCGCCTTCGGGCGTCTGCTTTTCGAAGATGAGCGCAAAACGCTCCAAGGCGGCATTCGCGGTTCGCAGTGGCGCAGCATCAGCAATCGCCGCGTGCCCAAAAGACAATGCGGCCAACGCCACATTGATCACAATAACAACAGCCGTCCCGATCGCGATCAGGCGCCGCCGGTCATAGCGGTCGGCCAGCACGCCGGCCGGCAGGGAGAGCGTCAGGAGCGGCAGTACATTCACGAGCCCCACGAGTCCCAACGCCGTCGACGAGTGCGTCCATTGATAAACCTGCCAGATCGCCACCGCCGTCACCGCCTGGCGACCGATCAGCGCGAGAAAGCTGCCGATCAGGTAATCGCGAAAATGACGAATGCGTAACGCCGAGTAAGGATCGTGCGGCGGCACGGTGAACAAATCGGACATCGACGACTCAGCTACTCAGGAATTGCCCCAGGTTGCGAGCTGGGAGTGCATCGGTCGTGCGCCGCGGGTGCCCCGCATACTCGTTCCGACCGGCACTCACTAAAACATAAAACACCATAACGGCAGTCCGCTGCCGTCTCGCTACCGTAGGCGAATAGTTTTGAACCGATCGAACCCGGATCTACACCTGCGCCTTGGGCTTCTGCGTCGCGCATCGACCTTGCCCTGAATCCAACCACTCATGAGTGAACGCCTCCGTCTCGTTTTTTTTGGTTCCGATCCGATTGCACTCCCGCTGCTCGAGTCGCTGGCCCGGCCCGCTTCATCCGCCGCGGAGATCCTGGCGGTATTCACGCAACCCGACCGCGCCACCGGACGAGGCCAGAAGATTCAGCCCAACGCGATCAAAGGGTGGGCGCTCGCCCGCGACCTGCCGGTCTTCCAGCCGGAAAAGCTGACCGCTGATGTTCAGGCCCAACTCGCCGGTCTTGGCGCCGACGTGGGTCTGGTGATGGCCTACGGTCACATCCTGCGCGATGAGTTTATTGCGGTCCCGCGCTGCGGGATGTTAAATCTGCATACGTCCATTCTGCCCCGTTTCCGCGGCGCGTCGCCGATTCAATCCGCGACGGCGAGCGGCGAAAAAGAAACCGGCGTCACCCTCATGCGCATCGTCCGGAAGTTGGATGCCGGGCCGGTCGCCGCGGTGGAGCGCGTCCGCATCGAGCCTTTGGATACAGCGCTCGAGGTGGAAGCGAAACTCGCCGCCGCCAGCGTCACCCTGGTGGCGGGCGTGCTGCCCCGGCTGGCGGACGGGACGGTCGTCTTCGTGCCGCAGGACGAATCGGCGGCAACTTACTGTCGCAAACTGACGAAGGACGACGGCGCCGTGGACTTCGCCACGGAGGCGCGATTGCTGGCCGCCCGCATCAACGGGCTTTTTCCCTGGCCGGCATGCAGGGTCGAAATTGGCGGCCAGTTGGTGAGGATCGGGCTCGCCGACAGTCTCGAAACCGTCGCGCCGGCTGCGCCGGTCCCGGTCGGTGAAGTCTTGGGCGCGGACGAACACGGCGTCCTTGTGGCGACCAGTCGCGGAACGGTGAGACTGCGCAAACTGCAACGTGCCGGTGGGCGCATGTTGCCGACGGCCGAATTTCTTCGGGGATTCCCCATTGAGCGGGGAACCGTGCTGCCGTCGCGGCCAATGATGACACTCGTAACGACGCGCTGACCGGACGCGAGTATTGCGATCGCCGAGCCGCCACCGAAGCGCGGCAAAAATGCAACGCGGACGCGCTGATTACAAGCTGGCGCCTGAGCGCGCACCCGCAGGGTTTCGTGCCCCCTGAAGTTTGGCCCGTGCCTCTTCGGGAAGATCGATCCGGCTGACAGGGACGTAGGTCAGAATGGTGATTCGCTGTTCGCTGATCGGCACCTGAACGCGCGCGCGGGTGGCCCGACGGATGGCGGCGATGGTGACTTCGTAGTCGCGGATCACCCCGTTGCGCAGGTTCATTCTCAACGTGACATCGATCGCCGGCTCACCCTGATCCTGGTTGGGCTGTGCGGGGTCACCGCCGCGACTGCGGATGTGCGTGATGTAGCTTTCACCATCGAAGTCGAACTCGGCATTGCTTTTCAGAAAAGGGAGCAACTCTTCGTCCGGTCGGCGGATGTCCGGCCGGTCGGCCCGGCGCAGCCAGACGAAACGCGGCGTCGTCGTTTCATTTTGAATCCGCTCTTCCGCCTGAGCAGTCAGAATTTCGCGGTCTGTCATCCAGCCCTCGGGCGTATTCGTGATCATCGTACCGTCGGCGTTGATCACCGTCTCGAGGCGCAAACCGTCCGACCACTCTCTCACGATCAACATGTTGCCCTGGCGATCGACCTTTCCCTTGATGTTGGGGGAGATGTTTTGCTGCACGGTGGTGACGGTGCCGCGGCGGGTTTGAAACTGGTGCGCCACCGGTCCGGGATCGCCGTTGATGACTTCCCAGGAGTAGCTCTTTTGCTCGCGCAGGTGCTCGAGCGCGGTGACCAGTCCGGCGGGCGGGGCAGCCAGCGCCGCGGTTGAGAGTGCGGCGGCAAGAAAACAGAAACGGAGTGGGGCAATCATGGCAAAGATAGGGGGACTCTCGCGGCCTCCGGACACGGTTGCCAAAGTTGGCGCTGCGTCAATTCCATCGAGGTAACAGTTCCGCAGCACAAGCCGCTTGTTTTCGGAAATCCTTTCCGCAAGCTTCGTCGACATGTGGAAAAGTTTGTTCGTCTGCGGCTTTTTGGCCGTGACTGCATCTGCGCAAATCGCGCATTCGCAGATTGAAATCGCCAATCTGCGCGAGGACGTGCGTGGACTGATGCAACGGGTCGGGGAGTTGATCCTGCGGGTTGAACAGCTCGAGCGCGAGAATTCCGAGCTGCGCCAGCGGGTTAGTCATGCGGGTCAAGCCTATGCGAGCGTGGCGGATCTCGAAGCAGCGGTGGCGGAACTCAACCGGACGATTCGGAGTGCGAGTGCGGCGGCGAAAAACGAAGCCTTGCAGCAGGTGAGTGTTCAGCTGGAGGCGCTCGCGAAGCAGACGAATGTGGCCCTTGAATCGCTGGCCAAAACCCAGAACACGCGTCCTGTCGCGTCGCCGGGTTTCTCGGAGAATTATCCCAAGGAAGGCGTAAGTTATACGGTGCAAAAGGGCGACAGCATCGCCGTGATCGCCCGAAAGACCGGCGCGAAGCCGCAGGATATCATCAACGCTAATAAAATTTCAGACCCATCCCGCATTGTTGTCGGGCAGACGCTTTTCATTCCAGGAGGCAAATAACGTATGTCGGCAGCACCAAAATCTCGTCTCGGTCGCGGACTCGGCGGCTTGATTGCAGCGGCGAAACCCGCTGCTCCCGCCCCGGAGCCGCGCGCTTCCGCCGCCGCGTCCGCCACCACGACCGTGACCACGGTCGTGGCTGCCGTTCCCATTCCTACGGGAGCTCCCGGTTACCTGGAGATCGCGGTCCATTTGATTGAGCCTAGCCCGTATCAGGCCCGGCGGGAAATCCCTGCGGAGCAGCTGGGTGAGCTCGCCGAAAGCATTCGGTCGGAAGGGCTCTTGCAGCCGATTGTAGTCCGGAAAAGCGGCGAGAAATTTCAACTGATCGCAGGGGAACGGCGCTGGCGCGCCTTTCAGCTGTTGAAAATCAAGTCGATTCCGGCGCGGATCGTCGAGGCCAGCAACGCGTCATCGGCGGCACTCGGATTGATCGAAAATCTCCAGCGCGAAGGGCTCAATCCCATTGAAGAGGCTCACGGTTACGCGAGTTTGATTCGCGACTTTGATCTTACCCAGGAAAGCGCGGCGGAACGGGTCGGAAAGGGACGCGCCACCGTCGCGAACTGTCTTCGCTTACTCTCGCTCGACCCGGATTTGCAGGGCTACGTCGCGAAAAATCTGCTGAGTGTCGGACACGCCAAGGTGCTGCTCGGAATCGAGAATCCGGCCCAACGCAGGCTGATCGCGCGTCGCGTCATCGAAGAAGGACTCAGCGTTCGCGCGACCGAGAAACTCACCCAAGGAGCGAAATCGAGCGCGATTGCGCCGAGCCCGACCGGAGCACGGCCGGTTGCCAAGGCCGGCCTCAACGCGAAAGATGCGGCGACGGTCACCGGCATTGAGCGCAAATTGACCTCTCACCTCGGGGCCCGCGTCGCTGTCCTTCATACGCCGAAGAAAGGCCGCATCGTCATCGAGTATCGCGGGAATGAGGATCTGCAGCGCCTGCTGGAAAAACTTGGCGTTGAGGCCTAACTTGCCAGCCGGAGACCTTGCTTTAACGGAGTTTGACGCCGTCATTGACAAGCACGCATTGGCTCTGCACTTCTGACCCTTTCACATGAGCATCCTCCTCGGAATTCTCACCTTCATCCTCATCCTCGTTTCGATCTTCCTCGTGCTGGTCGTGCTCGCCCAGAAGTCGAAAGACGGAGGGATTGGCGCTGCCCTCGGTGGCGGTGCGACGGAAGCTGCGTTTGGCGCGGATACCGCCAACGTCCTGACGAAGGCGACGAAGTATTCGGCGATTCTCTTTTTCGCGCTGGCTCTCGCTCTTTACATGGGTCGGATTTACGAGCGCACGCTCAGCCGGCAGGCCGCCGGAAGTGCGTTGCCCTCAATTGCTGCCCCGGCGGTTCCCGCAACGACTGCGACTCCCGCCGCTCCTCCGCCTCGACTGTGACCGTTCCCGCTGGGACGGCTCCCGTGGCGGAGACACCGAAGAACTAATCGCCCCCAAGCTCATGACGGCGCTCTCGCGCACTATTACGCCCGCCCTATTACGGCGGGCGTCTTTCGTTTTAGGGATTGCGTTATGCACGATGGTGTTCGCGGCGTCGCCCCCGGTCCGCCGTCCGGATCTCGCGCAGGTTGGCAAGCCGGACGAGGCCGAGGCGGCCCGGCTACTCGAACAATTTCGTGGGGCGGGCATTCCGGGCGAATACTATTTGGACTTCGCGCTCCATGCGCTGCCCCGCCGCGGAGACGAACGAGTGTATCAGGGACGGCTCTGGGGGGGGCGCAATGAAAACGGTGCGATTACCCGGGTGGAGCTCACGGATGGTGCCGGACGGAAACACCGATTGCTGGTTCAAAACGGCGACCGCGCGGCGGTGTGGCGCTTGATTGACGGCCAACCGGTGCAACTGGGTGTTTCCCAACTTTTCGAGCCGTTGATTCCTGGGGTGGAGATTACCGCCTTCGACCTGCAGATGCCCTTCCTGTACTGGCCGGAAGCGACCTTGGAGCGGATCAGCCGGATCCGCGGACGGCCCGCGCACGCATTTCTCTTCCGGGCGCCCGCAGCCTTCGCCGCCCAATCCGCGGACATTGTTGCCGCGCGTGCCTACCTTGACACCCAGTTCAACGCCCTGATGCAGACGGAACTGATCGGGAACACGGGGCGGGTCGCCAAAACCTTTTCTCTGTTGAGCCTGAAGACGGTTGACCGACAACCGTTGCCCAAATCTGCCGACTTCCGAAACGAAATCACCCGTGATAAAACCCGCCTGGTGGTCAACGGTGCGGCGCTCAATCTAGACGTACCGCCGGGGGTGTTCGACCCCTCGAGCCTCGCGCGCGAGATTCCCGTCCCGCCCGACGTGGCGCGCCTTTGATGGCCGCATTGGTTCCGCCCCGCGCGGTTGTCTTCGACCTCGACGGGACGTTGCTCGACAGTCTTCCGCTCGTCCTTGAAGCGATCGCCCACGCCTTGGAACCGTTCGGTCGCCGCCCGACGAGGGAAATCTTCGCGCAGCTCGGCGGTCCGCCGAAACGATTCCTGATGGACCTGGTGCCCGACCCCAGTGACCTTCCCGTGGCGTTGGGGCGAATGGAAACGTATCATGATAACAATACGCACCTCATTCGTCCTTTCGCCGGGGCGGTTGACCTGCTGGAGATGCTTCGGCGGGCAGGTGTGAAGCGGGCGGTTTGGACCGGACGCGACCGTCGTTCGGCGGAGCGGTTGCTGGCGCTACTTGGATTGGAGGATGCGATTACCACCATGGTGTGTGGCGACGATTTGGATACGCATAAGCCGGATCCGGCAGGGCTTCGCGAAATCCTGCACCGTCTCGGCGTGGGGGCGGAGGATGCGCTCTTTATCGGAGATGCCGATGTGGATGTGCTGGGCGGAACCGCTGCCGGGGTAGAGACAATTCTGATACAGCATGGTCGCGCGGTCGAGGAACGGATCGCGGCCCAGGCGTGGCGACTCGTAGCATCACCGGAAGCCGCCTATACGGCGGTTTTCGACCAATTCGAAACCCGCTCCGCCTGACTCTTCCGGTGAACTCTTATTTCGGATACAATTGACGGGACGAAATGCGCCCTTCGAAATACTGAAAATAGTAAGGGTTGAGCTGCATTTTTCGTTGCGGCCGAGGCTCTGCAAGTGCCTGCTATCACTGTTCCGCAGCCTCTAGCCCGCTCGTCGTCATGGCCAAAACTACCCGCAAAGCGTCCGCTCCGCTCACGTTCGATCTGCCTGAATCTCTCATTGCGAGAATTGAAACGGTCCGTCGTGGCCATGGTTTCAAGACTGCCAGTGAAGTGGTACGCACGGCGATCTCTGGTTATGATTTTGCTGGTGCCGCCCCGAATCGGGATCCGCATCGTCAAATCTCCGTTCGAATCACTCCTGACCAACGTTCCACGTTGAAACGCTACTCGCGGCAGAAGGACGCCAGCGTGGGCGAACTCCTCCGCTTGGCCATCGAGGCCATGCCGTCGAACTCCAAGAAAAAGAAGTAAGCGCGAGCTCCCACCGCATTATAAGTTGGATCAAGGCGCAGCCCACTGCGCCTTTTTTTGTGGGCGGGCTTCACCGCCGGAATCCGGAAACCGCCGTCACGGGCTTGCCTTTCGTCACGAGGGGCTCTTTCGTCGGCGCCCTTTGTCCATGAGCAATCCTCCCGCGCCACTCTCGACTTGGGCTCGCAATGTTTCGCCGTCACCGACGCTTGCCGTCGATGCGCGGGCGAAAGCCCTCCAAGCTGCTGGTGAAGATGTCTGTGGCTTCGCCGCTGGCGAACCGGACTTCGACACTCCCGAGCATATCAAGGAGGCCTGTATCGCCGCCCTGCGGGGAGGTAAAACCAAGTACGCGCCGACACCCGGTATCGAGCCACTGCGCCAGGCGATCGTCGATCGCTACGCCGCCGAATACGGACTCAAGGCCTCCCCCTCGCAGGTGATCGTTTCCCCCGGTGGAAAATTCAGCTGCTACCTCGGAGTTCTCGCCACCTGTTCGCCAGGCGACGAGGTCATCGTCCCGGCCCCGTATTGGGTGAGTTACCCCGAGATGGTGAAGCTCGCCGGAGCGGTCCCCCAATTCGTGCTCGCCGATGATCGTACCGGCTTCCGGCTTACTCCCGCCATGGTCGAGGCCGCCATCACGCCGAAAACCAAGCTGCTGATCCTCAACTCGCCGTCGAATCCGACCGGTGCCGTCTATTCACGCCAGGAACTCGAGGCCATCGTCGCCGTGGCGATGAAGCATAACCTCTATATTCTTTCCGACGAGATGTATGAACATCTTATATACGACGGCGCCAAGCCGACCTGTATTGCGACGTTTAGCAAGGAGGTCGAGGCGCGCACGATCACGGTCGCCGGTTTCTCGAAAACCTACGCCATGACCGGATGGCGCATTGGGACCACGCTGGCTCCTGCACCCATCGCGAAAGCGATTTCCGAGCTGCAGAGCCAGATGTCGTCCAATGTCACGACCTTTGCCCAATACGGCGCCCTGGCGGCTTTGACGGAAAAAGAGAAAACCTCCGCCGCACTGCAGAGCATGCTCTCGGCTTTCGACCGCCGCAGAAAATTGCTTCACTCCGAGCTCAACAAGATCCCTGGGATCACCTGTCTGCTCGCCGAAGGTGCGTTTTATCTCTTCCCGAATATCACCCGCTTTGGCCTGACTGACCTCGAGTTTTGCAATCGTTTGCTCGATCAGGAAAAGGTCGCCGCCGTCCCGGGCAGTGCGTTCGGCGCCGAGGGTTACCTGCGGCTCAGCTACGCGACCAGCGATGAGATCATCCGGAAGGGCGTGACGCGGCTGGCTCGTTTCTGCGCCTCATTGAAACAATAATCTGGATACGGGGAGAGCTGCTGGGCGTTTCCCCTGTCGGGATTGCACCCTGACCGCGTGAAAGAACGGCTCGGCGGAGGGATGACCTCTGCGGTGTCGGGTCGCGACCGGCGTGGAACCCGGTCGGCCCGAAAGCCTCAGTTGGCCGCGGGTAGCTTTTCCTGGCGTTTACTTCCTCCCGGGATCCGCTCCAGCCAGCCTTGCCAGGTAAAGTTGTTCCGGTCCGACTTGGGCCAGCTGGAGGGCACGCCGAAAGTAGTTCGCGGCGGAGCGGTAGTTCTCCAAACGCCAGTGCAGATCCCCGACCACCGCGTGATCGAGATAGTGGGATTGGAGCCGCTCGCCTTGCGGCATTGCGGCGATGGCCGCGAGCGCGGCCTGCGGTCCCGGGATATTCGCGACCGCGACCGCCCGGTTCAATGCCACGACCGGCGCTGCCTTGATTTGGAAAAGGGCGCGGCGAACGAGGAATTTGGTTCACCCGGCCGAATGTCGGGGCATCGTCCTGGCATGTTGATTGATACCGTGGAGTTGCGCCAACACGTGGAGGATCCGCAATGGATCGTGTTCGATTGTCGCCATGACCTGTTCGATCTCGCCAAGGGGCCCGCCGCGTACGATGCAGGGCACATTCCAGGCGCGCATTTTGCCCCCGTGGACACGGCGCTTTCAGGCGTGAAGACAGGGACCAATGGTCGGCACCCGTTGCCGACTGCGGCTGACTTTGCGGGTTTTTTGAACCGACATGGAGTGACGGCGGAGACGCCGATCGTCGCTTACGACGATGTGGGTGGACAGTATGCCGCGCGTTTGTGGTGGCTGGCGCGCTGGATTGGGCTGACGCAGGTGGCCGTCCTCGATGGTGGATATCCGAAGTGGGTAGCGGACGGTCATCCGGTTTCAACGGGGCATCTTGAACCGCGGGGGGGAGGGAATATCATTCCGGCGCCGGATGACTCGCAGTGGGTGAAGGCATCGTTCGTGCTGGAAGGCTTGAACGCCGGGAAAAGTCTCGTCGTCGACGCCCGTGCCTCCGAGCGATTTGGAGGCGACGTGGAGCCGATTGATCGCGTCGCCGGCCATATCCCGGGCGCTCGCAATCGTTTTTTCAAGGTGAATTTGAATCCCGATCTGACGCTGCGCCCGGCGTCTGAGTTGCAGCGCGAGTTCAACGAATTGTTGGGAGGAAGATGCCCCGCGAACGTAGTGCACTACTGTGGGTCAGGGATCACGGCGTGTGCAAACCTGCTGGCGATGGAACACGCCGGTCTGAGTGGTTCCAAGTTGTATGCGGGTTCGTGGAGTGAGTGGATCGCGGATCCGGCTCGACCCATTGACCGCGGGTAAATCAATCCCGTCAGTTTAGATCGCGGCGATTCCGATCACGAGGCCCACGACCGCACCATACGCGACGTGGCCCAATACGTGGCTGAGCCCGATCGCCAGTCCGGCCTCCGTGAATTCCTCCAGAGGATGACGTTCGGCGACGACCCAGACCAATCCGAGACTTACAATCAGGCCGTGCCAGAAACCGATTCCGGTACCGATCACCAATGCATAGGGCAGGTGGCTATAGCCGAGGCGGACGATTAAAAGTGTATAGAGAATCGCGAAGCTGACGGCGGCGATGCTATGTATAATCGCTCCGACTTTCCAGGCGTTGACGCGCGAGCGGGTCAACAAGCTGCCCAGCGCGACGATCATGTCCGCCTTGGCCCAGCCCGCCGTGCCCACCAACCATAACACGATTTCCATGGCGGCGCCGCCCACTACGCCAGCGATCAGGGCCACCAACAGAACGTGCACGAGGTCTGGGATCATGGTCGCGTTTCCTTTCGGCAAAAAATTCCGGATCGTTTTGAGTCTGATGAAAGCTTGCTCGCAGTTTTCCTTAATCGCAACGCGCGGACGGATTTCGTCCTTCCGTGAGAGGCGGCTGAAGTCGGAGTTATTAGATGCCGACCGGAGTCCGCTCACGGTCTCAGGGTCGTGAATTTCCCGATGTGCGGGGCCGGCGCCGGCGGAATCCGTTCCACGTGCACCTCGCTTTACTTTCCCCGCTGCTTCCAGGTCGACGAGGTAATTTCGTCGGCCTCCTCGTGCCGGCAGCACTTGGAACGAATACAAAAACTATTTAGCATCCGTGAGACGAGTTCACCCGTTGTAAGGATGTGACCGATGGATTTTTTCCTTCGGCCGCGTCAAATCATAAAATTACCATAACCATCGTTCCCATGAAGCTCCGTTCCATATTTGTCAGCCTCGCTCTCCTTACTGGACTCGTTTCCGCCGCCTCGGCCAAGACCGTTGTCGATATTGCAGTCGGTTCTCCTGATCACACCACCCTCGTTGCCGCGGTCAAGGCCGCTGGTCTCGTCGAGACGTTGAGCGGCGCTGGTCCGTTCACGATTTTCGCTCCCACCAACGCCGCCTTCGCCAAGCTGCCAGCCGGTACGGTCGAAAGTCTTCTTCTCCCGGAAAACAAGGCGAAGCTCGTGGCGATTCTGACCTATCATGTCGTTCCCGCCAAAGTCATGGCTGCAGACGTAAAGTCGGGTGAGGCACCCACCGTCAACGGTAAGAAACTCACGCTGAAGGCCGACAAGTCGGGCGTAATGGTGAATAAGGCCAAGGTCACCGCGACCGACCTCGTTGGTAGCAACGGTGTCATTCACGTTGTCGATACCGTCATCCTTCCCTGATCGCGTTGGCTGATCGCCCGTTCGAATTATATACCGGGGTTTAGGGTGTCCAAGAGTTTCTGGATATATAGTTTTTCACGAATGATATAATTTCTTCGTTGAGGCTCTGGGCCCGATGGTCGGCCCGGAGCATTGGCGTTGTGGAGGATGAGCCCAATCGCCTCAGGATGGTGCAGTGGGGCGATTGCCTTTCTTAAGCTGGCCTTGCGGCGACCTTGCCAGCGAAGCGTTTCTGGCTCCAAGCTGGAGTCGTGAACCTCTTCAAACTTGCGGCCGCTGGTGCCGTTTTCGCATTAATCCTTGGCTTCGGCGGTTGCAAAAAAACGGAGCCGGCCCAAGCGGTGACGCCCTCCGGCGGCTCCTCCGCTCCCGGGGTTTCCGCTCCGGGGGCGTCCTTGACCCCCAAGGCTTCCGCGACCAGCCCCGCCGTCCCTGAGGCCGTCAACAAGCTCCTCGGCCGATGGATCCGCGTCGATGGCGGCTACGCCCTTGAACTGCGCAATCCCGACGTGACCGGGGCTCTCGAAGCCGGATACTTCAATCCGAAACCGATCAAGGTTTCGCGAGCCATCTGGATGCAGGGGGGCTCAGGCTTGCAGGTGGTGGTGGAGTTGAACGATGTCGGCTATCCAGGAGCTACTTACGTTTTGACCCATGATGCGCAAACCGATCGCTTGGTTGGCCAATACACTCAACCCGCGATGCAGCAGTCGTTCGATATTGATTTTGTCCGGCAAAAAGCAGTGCCACTGAGGTAAGGTCCGTCATCGACCGGTCCCGGACGCCGCTCCCTCCGATTCTCCGGCGCTGGATTAGATCCTGCCTGGGGAATACCGGCCACGGGTTGCCTTCTTTCACGAGGAGCGGATCCAGTCGCGGTTCCGCTACTCTTTCTCGTTAAATCCGCGCAACAGTGATCCTTGCGCTCGTCGCGGAGGTAATCTTTTTTCTCCCTTCATGCTCTCTCGTCGTCACAAACGTGCCATTATTGGGACCGTGGCGTTCCTGCTCTTGGGGGCGTTGATTCTCTTTTCGATTGGGCGCTTCTTTGCCAGTCGAACGTTGGAGCGTCAGCTCACGGAAGAACGCGGCAGTTTGCGTGCGCCAGAACCCCTGGTGGTGGCCGTGGTACGTGATACCGTTGAGCGGCGCCGGAATTTCGCGGCCCGCGCCGAACCTTGGACCCGCGCCACGCTCGCGCCGGAGGTCGGAGGCACGGTGGTGCGGATTGGTGGTGAAGTGGGTTCACGGATTGCAGCGGGCGCGGAGTTGCTCGCCCTCGAAGACTCCGCGGCGCGGGCAACGGCTGAGAGCGCGAAGATTCAAGCGACCGAAGCCGCGCGGAGACAACGCGAAGTAGAGCAGTTGGTACGAACCGAGGCGATGGCCAGCAACGATGCCGCGGTGGCGACGGCGACAGCAGCGGCGGCGAGCCGCGAAGCCGAACGTGCGGCAGCGATGCTGGCGAAGTATCGGTTACGCGCGCCGTTCGACGGGCTGGTGCAGGCGCGGATGGTGGATGTCGGCGATTATCTTAATCCCGGTCAGCGCGCCTTCGAACTCGTGGACCTGTCGCAACTGCGCCTCGTGTTTTTCGCCGGTGAAACGGAAATCGCTTCCTTTCGGGCGGGCGACAAGGTGGAGGTTGCTTTTCCCGCTCTCCAAGGCCGAACCGCCGCCGCGACCGTCCGTCATGTAGCGCCGGCCACCGGCAGCAACGGGCTCTTTCGGATCGAGGCGGAACTCGCTAATGCCGATGGGTCTATTCCCGGAGGGCTGGCCGTTACTATCACGGCGCTCATTCGCCTGTATCGTGACATGCTCTTCATTCCCACCGCCGCGGTCCGGCTCGAGGGCGCGCGCGCCATCGTTCAACGGTGGCGTCGAGAGGGCGCCGCGGAACCTATCTCCATCGAGATCGGTCCTGAGGTGGATGGTCGGTTTCCCGTGCTTCGTGGGCTCGATGAAGGCGACCGCGTGGTGGTGCGTTAATTTGCCTTCGTTATGAATCCCGCCTCCTGGAGCGTTCGCAATCGGGTCGCCGTCAATCTGCTCACGATCGTCGTCCTCGTCAGCGGCTTCTTCCTCGGTGCGGTAAAATTGCCGCGTTCGCTGTTTCCCGACATCGCGTGGAATTTTGTCACGATTGGCATTCTGGACCGCACCAACGGGCTGCCGGAGGATATGGAGCGGTTGGTGACCATCCCTGTCGAGGAGTCCTTGGCCTCGGTTAAGAACATCAAGAAGATCACTTCGATTTCGCAGCCAAATTTCACGACGGTCTGGTTGCAAACGGAAGCGGGCGCGGATTCGGAGCCCATCGTGAACGATGTGCGGCAGGAGATTTCGCGAATCCGCAGCCGTCTTCCGCAAACCATCGAGGAGCCGGTGATTCAATTGTTTGATGCGCCGTTTCCGCTCTTCGGCTTAGGTGTGACACTCCCACCCGGAGTCGAGGCGCGGCACATTCGACCGCAACTGGATCGGCTCCAGCGCGAGCTTCGGCTGGTTCCCGGCGTGTCGCGCGTGAATATCGATGGATTGGAGCGACGTGAGGTCTGGATCGAAATCGATCCGGTGCGCGCCGAGGCCTACGGCGTGTCACCCGCCGCGGTTCTCGCCGCGGTGCAGGCGGGAAATTTGGATACGGCGGGCGGGCGCCAACGCGGCGCGGGCGGCGAACGGGTGGTGCGCGTCATTTCGCAAGCGCAAGGCGTGGAGGATTTCGAGACGATGACTGTCGCCACGGGCGCGCAAGGTCGCACGGTCCTCGTGCGAGACGTGGCGACCGTGCGGGAAACAGCGGAAGAGGCGCGTTCCCGCGCGCGGGTCAATCTGCGCTCCGGCGTGGGCTTCACGGTGTTTCGGCAACAGGGCGCTGATGCCCGGACGGTTGCCCAGGGCGTCCGCGCAGTGATCGCATCCGTCGAGCCCACCTTGCCGGTCGGGTCGAATATTCTGATCACCTCGGATGCGACGCGACCGATCGATATTCGCCTTGAAACGGTGATCACCAACGGCCTCCAGGCGTTGTTGATCATTTCACTGCTGCTGATGGTTTTTCTCAATTGGCGCCTCGCCTTGGTTGTGGCAGTCGGTTTGCCCGTCTCCATTGCGGGCGTATTTATTGTCCTCTATATCATGGACGGCACGGTCGATGTGCTTTCGCTGTTCGCCATGATCATGGCCCTGGGTATGCTCGTCGATGACGCGGTGGTGGTCTCCGAAAACGTCTATCGATTGTACGAACGTGGGGTGCCGCCTTTGCAGGCCGCGGTGCAGGGTACGGGTGAAGTAATCGTGCCGGTGCTGGGCAGTGTCGCGACGACCCTCGCGGCCTTTTTACCGCTGTTGCTCGGCGAAGGTATCATCGGGCGGATCTTGTTTATTGTTCCGGTCGTAGTCGTGACCGCGCTCGTTTTTTCGCTGGTCCAGGCGTTCTTCGTTTTGCCGAGTCACCTTTCCGATTTCGTGCGACATCCCCCGACCATCCCCGAACTCGAGGCGAAGATTGCGGTGACTCGGGGGTGGCGTCGAATCGGGTTGCATGCCGCACTCTCCTATTGGGAGATGCGCCGCGCCGCCGATGTGCTGGTCGATGGCGTACGCGAAGTTTATTTGTATCTTTTGAAGGTGTGCTTGCGGCGCCGCTATTGGGTCGTCGGCGCGTTCTGTCTGGCGATTGTCGGCTGCGCCGCACTCGTGATCTCCCCGATCATTCCGTTTCGGCTCTTCGATACTGATTACGCGGACCGGTTGTTTATCAAACTCGACCTGCCGTCGAGCGCGTCTCTCGACCAGATGGAAGACGCGGTTGCAGCGGTGGAACGTGAAATTACCCGCGTGCTCCCGCCGGATGACGTGCGCGCCGTGCTTTCGCAGGTGGGCCGGCGGCTAAATGAGTCCGACGAATTCGAGTTGCTGGGGCCCAATCTCGCGATGATCACCGTCGACATCGATGATCAAAATCCTCGCGCCCGAAATGCGTCGGTCATCGAACGCGACTTGCAGCGGATGCTGACCCAGTTCCCCGAGTTCGTCCGGGCTTCCGCGCGTAAGGAGGGCGGCGGACCACCGGTGGGCCGCGCCGTGAACGTGATTATTTCCGGCGAAGAGCTACCGGTTCTGCAGACAATTGCGAATGAAGTTAAACTGCGTCTCGGCCGCGTGGACGGCGTGATGAACGCGGCCGATGATTTGGATGCGGGCACTCCGGAATGGCGCCTGCGGGTGGATCATGAGCGCGCCGCTCGGGCCGGCCTCGACGCGCGCGATTTGGGTCTGCTCGTAGCAACCTCCTATGGCGGCGTGGAGGCAAACCGGATGCGATGGGACGACGACGAAGTGGTGGTCCGCGTGAGACTCGCCGAGCGCACCAGCCGCGATCCCGAGCGGATGCTGGGTTTGCGCCTGGTCGCCCGCGACGGTCGGACGGTGGCGGTTCAGGATGTGGCCGAACTCGAACTGGGAAGTGGGCTGGCGCGTATTTTTCGGCGCGACCAGAGTCGCACGATCACGGTCTCGGCGGATGTTGATCCGCGCGTAATGACCTCAGTCGTGATCAACCGACGCATCGGCGAATGGATGCCGGAGATTTTGCAGGGCTATCCTGGATACGGCTTCCGCCTTGCCGGTGAAAATGAGGACACCCGCGACAGCCTCGAGGCCATGGGTCTCGCCTCGCTGCTCGCCCTGGCACTTATTTATACGATATTGGCTGTGCTCTTTAATTCCTTTGCCCAGCCTCTGATTGTTATGGCGGTGATCCCGTTTGGAATTGTCGGCGTCGTATTCGGGCTGCTCTTCATGGGCGTACCGATGGGGCTGATGTCGATTCTCGGGACGATCGCGCTCGCCGGAATTGTCGTGAACAACTCGGTCGTGTTCCTCGACTTCATCAATCAATTTCGCGCCAGGAATCCGTTGATCAAGCCAGGCGACACCACGTTGGCTCATTTCAAGTTTGATCGCTGGTATTCGATTCTCGAGGCGGGCAAGATCCGGTTGCGTCCGATTTTTCTTACGACTGTAACGACGGTGGCGGGCCTCTGGGCCCTGGCTTTTTTTAGCACCGGACAGGAAGAGTTTCTCGCCCCGATGGCCCAGGCACTCGTTTGGGGCCTGACTTTTGCCACCTTGATCACGCTGATTTTGATCCCGTGTCTTTATGCGATCGTGGACGATTACACGTTGTGGCGTCACCGGGGACGGATGCGCGCCCAAGCCATTCACAGCGCTGAACCCAAGGTTGCCGCTTTTAGACACAGGTAAACGCGTTCCGGTCTTTTCGGCCGGCCCTTGAACCCCAACTGATACCAATCGCCCGTGATTTTTAGACTGTCATTGCGAGAAGCGAAGCGACGAAGCCATCGAGCTGGATCGTTACGGCGCGCTTAACGCACCTCGTGATGGACAGTTGTCTGCATTATACGGGGATCGCTTTTAATACTCTATAGTGGACGATCGTCGGGCTGATTTTTCGACGGGCCCGTGCGGTCTATTTGGACGGCTTCCTTGCGGGACCTTGTTATATTCAAACGAGATCGACCTTTGATCCCACAACACTCGGTCGGAAGTGGGCGGGCATTTCCCCTGAGGGGACAATCACGGAAACCCGGCTTCCAGCGTTTCGCACCCCGTTGAACCCAGTCGAACCTTTCTGCGCCGAAGGCCGATCCCCGATTTCCGTTCAGCGGGCGAACGGCCAGACGTGGAAGAACTGCATGAAGAAAACCGCGGCCACGCCATAGCCAATCGCGGTGAGTTTCTTCGGTTCGCCCAACGCCAGCGCAAGCAGGGCCGCGGTGATCAGTCCGATCCCAATCCCCTCGGCGATACTGAAGGTGAGCGGAATTCCGAGAATCGTCAGCACGGCGGGGACGGCCACTTTGAAGTCGGACATATCGATCTCCGTAATCGATTGCATCATGAAGACTCCGACGATCACCAGGGCCGGGGCCGTGGCTGCCGCTGGAATGATCAAAATCAGCGGGGTGAAGAACAGCGCGAGGAGCATGAGTCCGGCGGTGGTAACGGTGGTCAAGCCGGTGCGGCCGCCCGCTTCCACGCCGGAGGCGGATTCAATATAACTCACAACCGTGGACGTGCCGAAGAGCGCGCTGAGCAGGGTGGCAAGCGAATCGGCCACGAGGGCGCGTCCGACTTTCGGCAAGGTGCCATCCGGGCGTAGAAAACCCGCACGCTTGGTCACGCCGATCAGCGTGCCGATATTATCGAACATATCGACGAGCAGGAGTGTAAGGATGATCGGTAACGCCATGAGGATGGCGTTACTGTTTGAGAGAAAATCGAAGGTGAGCTTCAGGAAAACCGGTGCGGGAGAGGCCGGCAGAGATACCAGGCTGGTGGGCAGCTCGGTGACCATGCGGTTGCCCCCGGCCCGGATGAACATGCCGACGACCGTGATCGCCGCGATGCTGATGATGATGGCCCCGGGAATCCGGCGAGCCACCAGGACCGCCGTCAGGACGATGCCGGCAAGGCAGAGCGCGACCGACGGCGTGGCAAAGTTTCCATGGGAAACAAACGTCGCGGGATTGGCGACGATCACGCCACCATTCTTCAGGCCGATGAAGGCGATGAAGAGCCCGATCCCGCAGGTGATGGCCATCTTCAGGGAGTGGGGAATCGCCGCGACGATCTTCTCGCGCACGCCGGTGACGGAAAGGAGCAGAAAGATCACCCCGTTGACAAAGACCATGCCGAGCGCTTCCGACCACGGCACCCCGCGCCCGATCACGATGCTAAACGTGAAGAACGCGTTGATGCCCATGCCCGGCGCCAGCGCGATCGGGTAGTTCGTCATCAGCGCCATGATCAGCGTGGCAATCGCAGCAGTCAGCGCGGTGACCGTGACCAGGGCGGCCTGATCCATGCCGGCTTGGGCCAGAATCATCGGATTCACCGCGAGGATGTAGGCCATCGCGGCGAAGGTGGTGAGGCCGGCTTGAAGTTCGCGACCGACGGTCGTGCGGTGTTGGTCGAGTTGGAAGAAGCGGTTGAGCATGGAAAATCGTTCTGGTTCTCCGGCGGGTTCTCGCTCTGCTGAGCTGGATGAGCGAGGAACACACAGGGAACCTTCAGCGACAACCAGCATAAACCATGCGCATCATCGATGCTCACGTGCACTTGTATCCGAACGAGGTGGACCGGGCGCCGGCGGAATGGGCCGCCGCCCAAGGCGAACGCCACTGGTCCGTGCTCTGCACGCGCCGGCGCCGGGATGGCCGGCCAGTGCAGGTTTTACCTACGGTGGATCAATTGTTGGCGACGATGGATCTCGCCGGAATCGAGCGAGCGGTGCTCTTGGGCTGGTATTGGGAAAACTGGGACACCTGCCAGTGGCAGAATCGTTTCTATGCAAACTGTGTGCACGACCATCCTGACCGCCTGGCGGCGTGTGCCACCTTGCATCCGTCCGCCGGAGTGGCGGCAATCCGAGCGGAGATCCGGCGGATCCGCGACGACGGACTGATCGGAATCGGCGAATTGTCCCCGCACGCGCAGGTGCATGGCGTTGACGACCCGGTATTCTGCGCCGCGATGGCGTTGGCCGGCGAGTATGGCCTGCCGGTGAATCTTCACGTGACGGATCCGCAAAGCCGCCCTTACGCCGGGCGGATCGAGACGCCGGGAGACGATTTCGTGAAACTCGCGCAGGCATTCCCGGCCACGACTTTTGTCCTCGCCCATTGGGGCGGAATGCTCCCGCTCCGCGATCTGCGGTTTACTACATTGAAGAATGTTTACTACGACTCGGCTGCCTCACCGCTGATGTATGACGCCGGGGTTTGGCCCCGCGCGCTCGCGGCGATGGGAACGGATCGCGTCCTGTTCGGCTCGGACTTTCCGCTGAACCTGTATCCAAAACTCGATGACGTTCCCGGGCTGGTGCGCTTCGTGGGCGAAGCCAGGACGTCGGGCGCCTCGGCCGACGTCCTGGCCGGCAACGCGGCCCGGCTGTTCAAGCTTTGATCGGAAAAACTGGAAAATCGGAAAATTGGAAAACACGAAGCGGGAGAATTGGAAAACCTATCAGGACGGAATGGTAGTAATAAAATGCCTTCCGAAGCGCTTGCGTTTAAAGTCGGGCTGGTCTGTGACCCGCTGAAGACAGGTCGCAGACCTGCCCGACGGGTGGCGCGTTTCTACTTTCTCCCGGTCTCTACTTTGCCCGACCAAGTGCCCAGCTGATGACCGGGCTCTGAGCGTCGTTCACGATGATTTGTAAACCGGTGCTTAGTCCTCCGGGAAGCGGAACGGGAATCGTCAGAACCGGTAACCCGCCCTGGCTCGCCGGCGCGGTGAGCGAGAGCACCCGATTGCGATTCTCCAAGGTACACTCCGCTTTCGTCAAAGCCGGCGTCGGCGAGGCCGGCAGCACGAGAAAATCGTAGGTCTGGAAGTAGGACGCCCAGAGCCGGCGAATCGCCGTGCGCGTAGTCGTTGCGAATTCAATCTGCTCGCGCGTCAACGCATGCGCACGGTTGAGGCGTTGCCAGACCAAGGGATCGTAGCGGTCCCGATAACGCTCGACCCAGGTCTTGTGTGCTTCCCACGCTTCGAGGGCGACGGTCGTATGATAAGCGTCGAGTCCGGGCGCAAAGCCATGGGTGAGTTCCTGTGCGACCATCGGATCGGCGACAGGCGCAAAGCGCGCCGCAGCTTGAGCGCAGGCTTCCGCCACGTTGGGATCAAGCCCGGGAAGCTCGAGATAACACCCGCGCGGTTCGCGCTCCGCAGTGCGCAGTCCGACCAGCGCGTTTACAGCCGTCTGCATGTCCTCGCCCGTCGCCGTAAACCAGCCGGCGGTGTCAAACGTGGGTGACAAGGGGAACGCATCGCTGATCCACGCTTCACCGGGGCGCAGCCGAAATCCAAAGAGCCCGCAAAACGCCGCGGGCACGCGGACCGATCCGCCGGTATCGCTGCCCAGTGCGAGCGGGACAATCCCGGCTACGACCGCTGCCGCCGAGCCACTGCTGGACCCGCCGGTGGTTCGACCGGGGAAACGCGGGTGTTCGCAATCACCGTAGTGCGGATTCTCCCCTGTGATTCCATACGCGAATTCGTGCATGTGCGTTTTCCCGGCGAGAGCTGCGCCCGCGGCATTGAGCGCACCGACAAACGCGCCGTCCTCCTTGGTAATGCCGCGCACTTCTGGCAGGAAGGTCGAGCCTGCGAACGTCGGCTGACCGGCTGCATCGTACAGATCTTTGGCGAAATAAGGCACGCCTGCCAAAGTACCCAGGCCCGCGCGCGCCGCGTGAAAGCGGGCCGCGAGTTCGGGTTCGGGAGTAAGGCGCGCGATCACGGCGCGTTGTTGTGCCGGCGGGAGTTGCGTGCGCACGCGCGTGTGCAGCTCGCGGGCCGCCGCTTCAGGCTCGAGTTGCTGCCAGTCGCGAAAGGTCATGCGTTGAGAGCATTCTGGCAGGAAGATATGACGCAATCCTCGAGCATTGTTGCTCGCGCGAACGGAACGCGTTCCTTCTCGTGCGATGATGGGTCCGAGACTGCGATTGATGACAGGCGTTCTGCTGGCAATGCTGGCCGGCGGATGTGCGCGTCAGGAACCCGCTTCGCAAACGGCGGCCGCGTCTGCCTCGGGAGCGCCGTTGCGCAAGGTCGTGCTCCAGTCGGACTGGTTTCCCCAGGCCGAACACGGCGGGTATTACCACGCGCTGGTGCACGGGTATTATGCGGAGGCGGGACTCGCAGTGGACATCTGGTCCGGCGGCCCCGGTGCCGGCATCAAGTTGAAGGTCGCAAAGGGCGACGCGGATTTCGGCATGAATCGCAGCGACGATATCATTCTCGCCGCGAGCCGCGGAATGCCGCTCGTCATGGTTTCCGCCACGCTCCAGCACGACCCGCTGGCCCTGATGGTGCACGCGTCGAGCCCGGTGCGCACGTTTCCGGATCTGCAGGGCCGCGTCGTGGTGGGCAACGTCGGCCTGGCCTATCTCTCGTATTTGGAAATGAAATACGGTCTGACATTTGAGAAACGTCAGAACACATACGGGATCGGCGAGTTTCTCGCCAACCCGGAAATCATTCAGCAATGCGTGGTCACGAGTGAGCCGTTCTTCGCCCGGCAGCACGGAAAGAAAGTGCGCACGCTCCTGCTCGCCGATTCGGGATACGACAGTTATCACGTGGTGTTCTGTCGGCGCGAACTCGTGCGCACGTCGCCGGAGGTCGTGCGCGCCTTCGTGGCGGCGACGTTGCGCGGCTGGCGGGATTATATCGAAGGCGATCCCACGGCGGTGCATGCGGAGATTTTGAAGCGCAATCCGCAGATGACGCCGGAACTGCTCGCGTTTTCCCGCGGTGAATTGATCGCTCGCGGGCTGGTGCGCGGCGATCCCGCGCAAGGTGAGTACGTGGGGGCGTTGTCGCTGGCGCGGATTGAGCGTGAGATGCGGATTCTCACGGAACTGAAAATTCTGGAGGTTCCCGTGCCGGTCGCGCAGGTTGCCACGACTGAATTCCTCCCGGAGCCGTAACCGGGTTTCCATTACGGAGCCGGTGGCGTTCTTCCGCTCTTCTTCGGCATTTTAAGTTTTATGAATCCTGAATCCAAACTCGCTGAACTTGGTCTGAGGCTCCCCCATCCACCTGCGGCCGCGGGCAGCTATGTGCCGACGGTGCGCACCGGCAACCTGCTCTATTGTGCCGGCACGATCTGCGCGGTGGATGGAAAAATGACGCACACCGGACCCGTCGGCCGGGACCACACGGTGGAGTCGGGTTACCAGTCGGCCGAGATCTGTGCGCTCAACACGCTGGCCAATATCAAGGCGGCGGTCGGTTCGCTCGATCAGATCGTGCGCATTGTTTTTGTGAGTGGATTCGTGAACGCGGTTGACGGCTTCACCGAGAGTCCCGCGGTCATTAACGGAGCGAGTGATCTCTTCGTGAAAGTCTTCGGAGAAATCGGCAAACATGCGCGCGCCGCGGTGGCGGTGAACGGCTTGCCCCGCGGCTCGACGACGGAGGTTCAAGTCGTCGTCGAACTGAAAGCGTAAGTTCGCAAGAGGGAGGGCGCCCGGGTGCCGGGGTGATACAGACATTCCTGTCTGTCCTCCGGGGAAACACGGAACAGGCAGGAATGCCTGTGTCACTTTCACTGGCGGAGGCCGGAATGCCCGGGCGCCGGGAGTGAAACAGACATTCCTGTCTGTCCTCCGGGAAAACCGGAACAGGCAGGAATGCCTGTGTCACTTTCACTGGCGGAGGCCGGAATGCCCGGGTGCCGGGGTGATACAGACATTCCTGTCTGTCCTCCGGGGAATACCGGAACAGGCAGGAATGCCTGTATCACTTTCGGCCTTGCTTCGCCTCGTTCCGTTTACACCAGTTGCTTGGACAACACCTTGGCGTTGCGGCCGCTTTCCTCGTACAGTTTCAAACGCACTTCGGGGAGCACGTCCTTCGTGGTCTCTTCGAAGCCGACCACGTTGGTGAAAAATCCGAAGCTCTGCGTGGAGAGCGCGAAGATCGTGCTGGCACCGCGTTCCTTCGCGATCATGCAGGCGTAATCGACCATTTTCTTGCCGATGCCGCGGTTATGATAGAACGGCATCACGTAGAGTGAGCCGACTTCCGCCATTTGGGACTTGCCCGGGTAGAAATAGAGCGTGACGCACGCGATGATGTTCTCATCGATTTCAAAGACGAAGAATTGCTCGATGTTTTTCTCGATCGCTTGCTGCGAGCGGAAGATGAGTTCTTCCCGGCGCACCGCGGCGCGCGTGAGATTATAGATCATCCGCACATCGCTCTTCTTCGCTTTGCGGATTTGCGCGTAATCATTGCCGTACACGAGCGAGCCCACGCCTTCGTTGGAGAAGATCTCGTTGAGCAGGCCATCGAAGATCCGGCCATCGAGAATGTGGACGCGCGGCGTGCCGTTCTCGATCGCCTTGATGGCGTGCACGGCCTTGCTGAACGCCGAATCAGCAATGCGCTCGGGTTGTTCCTGAATGATTTTCCTCAGTGCATCGAACGAGATCTCACGCCGAATTTCCCCGTCGATCAGCAAGCCGGGGGCGGGGGTGAGATAAATGATTTTGGTTGCGCGCAACGCCTCGGCGAGTTCGGCCGCGAGCAGGTCGGAGTTGACGCGCAGCGATTTTCCATCCGGACCAAAGGCCACCGGTGACACCACCGGCACGGCCTGCCGCTCGATGAGCTCGGTGAGAAATTCTTTGTCGATCCGCTCGACCTTGCCGGTGAACTGCTGATCGATGCCCTTGATGATGCCGATGGGCAGTGCGCGCACCGCGTTGGTCGTCGCGCACTTCAGCGCGTTTTGCGTCAGCCCTTCGACGAGCGCATGGGAAACGCGTGACGAAGCGCGAATCGCCAGATCGAGCGTGGCGGCATCAGTGAGGCCGGTGCCGTCGGAGTTCGAGATCGCGATGTTTCGCATCTCCGAGAGCTCTTTGATCTGGTGCGAAATTCCGTGCACGAGCACCACTTTGATCGCGAGCGAGCGCAGCACCGCGATGTCGACGAGGAGATTGCCGAAGTTCTCGTCGGCCACAATCGAGCCATCGAGCGCGATGATGAAAATTTGACCTTGAAAGCGCGGGACGTATTTCAGAATGCCACGCAGATCCGTGGGCTTGATCGTGGTGGCGATCGCCGACGTTGAAGTAGGAGTGGTGGACTGACCGGTGCCGGTGCTGGAGCTCATCAAGGTGAAGGCGCGTTGTTGTCGAGCATGCAGTGCGGCGCGTCAATGGTGCGCTTGGGCCCGCCCGGACTGCCCGGGTGACCCCTGGGTGAAACAGACATTCCTGTCTGTCATGGGTGCTTGGGTGAAACCGACATTCCTGTCTGTATTCCGGGAATACCGGAACAGGCAGGAATGCCGGTTTCACTTGGCGGAGCGACTCCGGCTCACCGGATCTCCAGCGGCCACGTCGGCGAAGCGCGTTCGGCGACGAGCGTGACCGTATAGGAGCCGGGTTTGACCGCGCCCGGCGGAATGGTGAGGAGAACGACGGTCTGGCGGGATCGGGTGAGCAACTCGCCGCCGACCCGTTCGAAGGTGGGGATGATCACGAGTTGGTCGCCGCGAATATAGAGGTCCGCTCCGCCGAGTTGCTGCTGATCGCCCGGAAGCGCGCAGGTGAAGTGGACCCCATAGGCCCTGAGCGGATTACCAGTCGGCGCGGCGGATACACTCAATATTTCGGTCGGCAGCAGGGGTGTCTCCACGAGCGTGGAACGTAGATCCGGAGGCAAACCGCCTGGCCCTTGCGTGACCGCTGCACCGCCGGCGGCTTTGGTGCCGTCGGCCGGACGTTGGGCAGTAAGCGGAAGCCGTTGATAACCGGCTTCGAGCAGGCGGACGACGTTGGCCCGGTTCTTCATGTCCTGGTAGGGCTGAAAGGCGGGACCGGGTTTGCGATAGCGCAGCGTGAGGATCGTGTAGGGCACAGCAAAGAGGATGATCGCGACGGCGATCCACTTCATTGGCCAGGACTGGCGATGCTTCGAGGCGGCGGACATGAGCGATCAGCGAAACGCAGGTGAGGTCGGGCTGGCAAGGCTGGCGCGCAGGTTCTATCGCGGGTCGGGCCTGGCGCCCGGGTAAAGGATCATCGAATCCGTCGGAAGCCGGACCGGGACAGGTGATCGGCCCTCACTCTGCCCGAAATAAAATTGCTCCGGATCAAGCGCACTGTTTCGGTGGCCAACTCCATGAAGCTTTGGTCCCAGTTTTTTATTCCCACCTTAAAAGAGAGCCCGTCCGATGCGGAAATCGCCTCGCACAAGCTCCTCATTCGGGCCGGGCTCGTGCGGAAGCTAGGTGGCGGATTGTACACCTACATGCCACTCGGGTTGCGCGTGATTCAGAAGATCACCCAGATCTGCCGCGAGGAACTCGATACTTCCGGGGCGATCGAGCTGTGGATGCCGCACGTGCACCCGGCCGAGTTGTGGCAACAAGGCCCGCGTTGGGCGGCCGCGCGTGAAATCATGTTCCGCGCCGACAGTGCCGGGGACGGCAAACGCGCCGCGCGTGACCCCGAGTTTGTCCTCGGCCCCACCCATGAAGAGGTCATCACGCCTCTGGTGAAGGCGGAAATCACGAGCTATCGTGACCTGCCGAAAAACTTTTTCCAGATCGCGACCAAGTTCCGTAACGAGATCCGTCCTCGCTTCGGTCTGATGCGCGCCCGCGAGTTTATCATGATGGACGCGTATTCGTTCGACGCCAACGACGATGCTTCCGTCAAAAGCTATTTCACGATGAAGGCCGCCTATGAGCGCTTCTTCAAACGGATCGGCGCGCACGCCATCGCGGTTGAAGCTGACACGGGTGTGATGGGCGGCAGCTTCTCCCATGAGTTCATGGTGCCGGCTGAGATCGGTGACGATGATGTGATCTACAATGAGGCCAGCGGCTACGCGGCCAACCGGGAGAAGGCCACCAGCGCCCTTGTCCCCGCCGATCTGGCGGACGCCGCCCCGGTCGGAGCGGTCGAGGAATTCGCCACGCCGGGTGTCGTGACCATTGCGGCGCTGGAAGCGGCACCGTATTCGGTTCCAGCCGACCAGCAGTTCAAAACCCTGGTCTACATCGGAGATGGGAAACCGTTTCTCGTGGTCATTCGCGGCTGCGATGAGCTCGAGGAAGCGAAGCTGGGCTCGTTGGGCTTTGGTGTTTTTCGTCCGGCAACGGCCGACGAGATCGAGCCCGTCATGGGCGCAAAGCCCGGTTCGCTCGGCATCATCAAGGGCACGATCAAAAATGAAGCGGCGCTGGCGGGTATCTTTGCGGACCATGCGATTCGCCTGATTGGCAACGGCACCACGGGTGCGAACAAGGACGGTTTTCACGTGCGGCAGGTAAACGTGGCGCGCGATCTCGCGGTGACGAAATTCGGCGATTTCCGCCGGGTGCGTCCGGGCGAGCCTGATCCGAAATCGGGTCAGCCGCTTCAGGTGCGGCGCGGCATCGAGGTCGGACATATTTTCAAACTCGGCACGAAGTACGCGGAGAAGTTTGGGGCTGTTTACACCGATGACCAGAAGCAGTCGCACTTGATGGTGATGGGCTGTTACGGGATCGGAATTAGCCGCACCATGCAGGCCGTGATCGAACAGAGTCATGACGCCGACGGGATCGTCTGGCCGTGGAACTGCGCTCCGTTCCAAGTGTTGATTTGTGTGCTCGATCCCCAACTGCCGGAGATGATGGACCTCGCGAAGAAGCTTGGCGCGGCGGCGGAAGGTGCCGGGGCTGACGTGCTGATTGACGACCGCATCGAGCGGCCGGGCGTGAAGTTCAAGGATGCCGATCTGATCGGTATTCCGGTGCGTGTGACGATTGGCAGCAAGGGATTGAAGGACGGTATCGTCGAGTTGAAGTGGCGGACGCAGAAAGATGTCGCCAAGGTTCCTCTGGCTGAGGTCGAAGCGCGTCTGGCGGCCACTGTCGAAGAAGCCAAAGCCAAGGCGGCAAGCTGAGCGGGAAAACCTTGTGTTTCGGGTTGTATTTCAGGTCGAAGCGAAGATCCATGTAGCGTTTGCCAAGGTGCGGATCGTTTCGCGCTTTGGCCGCTCGAACCACGCCTGCCACTGATGAGAATCACCTCCGCCAATCCCCAGCTGTCGCCTTCGCCGGGCAGCGAAACGGAGTTGCGTTTGGAAGGTCTGTGGCGGGTTGTGGTGTTGAACGACCCCGTGAACCTCATGTCCTACGTCGTGATGGTTTTCAAAAAGGTCTTCGGATACGACGAACAAACGGCCCGGCAGAAGATGCTCGAGGTCCATGAACAGGGTCGGTCGGTGGTGTGGAGTGGGTTGCGCGAGAAAGCCGAGGCGTATGCCTTTACGTTGCAGCAATGGCATCTCACGGCGGTTTTGGAACCTGATGAAGCGCATTGAAGTAAAACTCGCCTTGCCGGTCGTGGCGCCGCTGTTGGACGTCATTAAGGAATTGGCGGACAGCCTGCGGAAAAACCTGGCCGCTCCGCTCGAGCTCAAAGACCTCGACCCCGAATTTCGCGAGGCGTGGACGGATGAGTTGTTGAGCACGCAAAACGAAGAGGTCAGCACGCTGCTCGCGCTCTTTGATGACGACTTTTTCGGCGATGGCGTGGTCGCCTTCGACGAAAACAACGCGGAGATCATTGTCCGGGCCTGCGCGGCCGTGCGGCTGCGACTCCGGGAAAAATATTTGAAGCCCCTCGGCGACGAAGCCTTGGAGAGCGGCGACCTCGACTTGATGACTTTGGACGAACCGCTGCGGAAGGCGTTCATGTGTTATCTGTTCCTCGCGACCATCCAGGAGCTGATCATTCAGCACTTGGACGAAAGCATTCTCGGGGCGTAACGCTTCCCGCTTTCGAGCCTCTGGCCGCAAAGAACGAGTAGGACGCCCGCGATCCGATCGTGTTTGAACGCGCGCTGCCGCCGCTGCTCCCCGCCGGCCCGCCCGCCGAACTCGTCGCGCTCAGGCCGAGACCTTGGTCGCGCCTAACCCGTGTTGTGGAAACTCGAGTTGGCGCTGGCCACGCGCGCTGAGTGCGGTGCATCCATCACCTGGCGGGCGCGGGAACTGGGACTGGGTGCGAAGGGCGCCGCGCGTTCGTTGATGAGTCGGTTGCAGATTGCGTCCATCGCTGACCAACTACGCGGTGAGGCCTGCGGCGAAGGCGACGCCACCGACCGACATTCCGATAAAGCGTCGGCGGCTCAGGGGAGATTTATGCTTAGAGGTCATGGATTATTTTGGGGGGAAAGGCGGCGCGCAAGGCGTTGAGCACGGCGAGCACGTCGATGACTTCCTGGATGATCGCACCACTCACCGGGCTGAGGTGCCCGGCGGCCGCAAAAGCCATGCCGATCAGACTTAGAGCCATACCTCCGACTGCACTTTGCAGCGCGATGATCCGCATCCGCCGGCTGATGTGCATGAACTCGTCCACCTTCGTGAGCGAGTTGTCCATGACGACGACCGCTGCCGCCTCCGCGGTCACGTCGCTGTTTTGCCCGATGGCCATGCCGACGGTGGCCGCCATCATGGCCGGCGCGTCGTTGATGCCGTCGCCCACGTAGAGGGTTTTGGTCCTGGCGGTTTCCGCGCGGACAAGGGCGAGTTTTTGCTCGGGACTTTGCTCGGCGTAGATCTCTGTGATGCCGACTTTTCCCGCGAGATAACGGACCTCCGACGCGCGGTCTCCGGAGACGAGCATGACGCGTTCAAACTGGTGCTTCGGTCCCAGATGGCTGACGAACGGCAGGCTGTCCGCGCGCGGCGCATCATGAAACCGGTAGGTCGCCGCGTAGTGGCCGTCGATCACGACGACGCACTCCAGTCCCTCGACGAGCGGCGGTAGTTGGTCGGCTCCGGGAGTTTTTTGGGCGATCAGTTTGTTGCGACTCGTGACTTCGATCCGGCGGCCGGAGACGGTGCCGCGCAGCCCTTGTCCTGGCGCCTCGCTCACGTCGGCGGCCTCCGGAGCGGCGAGGCCCCCGGCTCCCGCCTCTTCGATGATGGCGCGCGCCAGCGGATGCTTGGAATAACGCTCCAGACTGGCGACGAGCGTCAGGACATCCTCGACCGCAAAACCGGAGACGGCCAACTGCTCGACGAGCGTGGGTTTGCCGTAAGTGAGCGTGCCGGTCTTGTCGAAAATCGCGGTCCGGCATTCGGCGATCTGCTCCAGGGCGACGGGATTTTTAACGATGATCGCCCGGCGCGCGCAGAGGGAAATCGAACCGATGATCGCGATCGGGATCGCGATGAGCAGCGGGCAGGGTGTGGCGATGACCAGGACTGCGAGGAAGCGCACCGACTCCCCGCTGATGATCCACGCGAGCGCTGCGACGGTCAGGGCGACCGGAGTGTAGTAAGCGCCGAGCTTGTCGCCGAGCCGTCGCAGCTGGGGACGTTGCGATTCGGACTCGCGCATCACCTCCATGATTTTCGCGTAGCGGGAATCGGCGGCGAGTTTCGTGGTGCGGATGGTCAGCGCGGATTCGCCGTTGATCGCGCCCGAGATCACGGTGGAGCCGGAGGTCTTCGTAATCTGGAACGGTTCACCGGTCAGGTAGGACTCGTCCATCACGCCATGTCCGTCGGTCACGACGCCGTCCACCGGACAAATTTCATGCGGATAGATGACGAGGGTGTCGTCCACGGACACGTCGAGCAGAGGGATATCCGCGAGCTCCGAGCCGCGTTTGCGATGCGCGATGGACGGCATGCGTTTCGCGAGCGCGGCCAGCACGGACGAGGCGCTGCGGAGCGCGTAACTTTCCAACGCTTCCCCGCCCGCCAGCATCAGCACAATGATGGAGCCGGCGAGGTATTCGCCCAGGATGACGGACGTGATGATGGAAATCCCGCCGAGCAGGTCGGAGCCGAATTCGAGCTTCAGGAGTTTGCGCAGCAACTCGTAGAGCATGGGCAGTCCGCCGCCGACAAGCGTGGCAAGCAGCGGAAGACGCGAGGTCTCGGGCGCGGATTGAAACGCGAAGCGCAGGACGAGATAAGTCGCGATGCCCGCGACGGAAAGCGCGGCGATGATCACGGGCTTGCGCTGCCAGAGCCGGGCGGGCGAATACCAGTTGGGCGTGGGCGAGGACGTTGGGACGGTCGTGGTCATGATTGGTTTTTCCGCGACGTGGCAAGTTTCAGGACCCGGGTGACGGATCGTGCGATCATGAGTTCTTCATTTGTTTGAATGACGCGCACGGTGACCCGCGACGTGTCCGCGGAAATGAGCGGGGCACTCTTCGGGTTGCGCCGCGAGTCGAGGGTGATGCCGAGGAAGCCGAGTTCAGCGCAGATGCGGGATCGAACGCGCGGGGCGTTTTCGCCGATGCCGCCGGAGAAAATCAACGTGTCGAGTCCACCCAGCACGGCGGTATACGCGCCGATCCATTTTTTCGCCTGCTGGCAAAACAGCGCCACCGCCTCCGCCGCCCGCACGTCCGTCGTCTCCCGGGTCAGCAGCTCGCGCATGTCGGAGCTGGTCTCCGAAACGCCGAGGAGTCCCGACTGATGATTCATCATCCGGTCAAATTGCACCGGCGTCATTTGCTCGCTGCGGGCGAGAAATGAAACGAGCCCGGGATCCACATCTCCCGAGCGGGTGCCCATCACCAGTCCGGCGGCCGGCGTGAGCGCCATGGAAGTATCCAGGCAGCGGCCACCTCGGACCGCCGCGAGGCTCGCGCCGTTGCCCAAGTGGGCGAGGATCACGCGCCCTTCGGCGGCCCGTTTCCCCGCCACCTGCTCCAGTTCCTGCAGCAGGAAGGCATAGGAAAGCCCATGAAACCCATAACGCCGCACGCCCAGCGCTTCATAGCGACGCGGGATCGGCAGGAGCTGTGCCACGCGCGGCAGGTCGTGATGAAACGCGGTGTCGAAACAGGCGATCTGGGGAAGCTTCGGGAATCGGCGATGAAACGCCTCCATCAGTAATATCTCCTCCGGCAAGTGTTCCGGATCGAAGGGAATGATCCGGCGCAGTTCCGTCACGAGTTTCGGGGTGATGCGCGTCGGCTCCCAATACTTCGGTCCGCCATGCACCACCCGGTGCCCAATGGCGGCCAGAGCGCGGTGCTTGATTCGAGGCTCCAACCAATCGATCAGGGCGCTGACCGCTGTCGCGTGATCGGGTGCAACGAGCGGTCGGGAAAAGTTTTCGCTCTCGCCTGAACCCTCCACGGCGAAATTCCCTTGAGGCTGGCCGACGCCCTCGATCTTTCCGGCAAAGATGCGTTTCAAAGTCGCCCCGCATTCGAACAACGCGAACTTGATGCTCGATGAACCGCCGTTGATCGTAAGCACGCTGGGCCCGGATGGCGTCATTCTTGGCCTCCCGTCTCTCCAGCGCATTCCAGCCCGAGCGCCGCCAGCCTGGCCCGCGTGCTGCGATAGTCGGTGTGCACGATGCCGCGAATGCCCAACCCGGCCGCGACCTCGACGAAAAGCGCGGTGTTCTCAAGATAGACGATTTCCCTCGCCGGCGTCTGGGCCAGATCCAGCGCGAGCCGGAAGATGCCCACGTCGGGTTTGCGCAGCCCCACGAAACAAGAGGAGACGAAGGCGTCCACGAATTCCGCGAGTTTGAAAGTGCGAATCCGATGCGCGTTGATTTCCCGGCCTTCGTTGCTCACCACGATGACCTTGAGTTCGTATCGGGTTTTAAGTTCGCGAACGAGTTCGAGCATGTCGGGAAACGGCTGCGACTGCGCGAACATGAAGCGACGAAACTGCGCCCGCGTGAATGTTCGTGGACGATCAAAAACAACGCGGTCGAGGTAGTCTTCCAGCGTGAGCTTGCCCACTTCAACCGTATCGAAATTCATGCGGTGCCGATCGTCCATTTCCTCCCAATCGAGGTGAAACGTCCTGGCCGCCTCCTGGCGGGAGAGATGGTCCCAGCCGTTCGTCAGTAGAACGCCACCAATATCGACCAAGAGGGTTCTGATCATGGTTCGTTTTTTCATTTTCGGAAACCTTGGTGGCTCATCGCTGCCAGAGAATCTGCCCTGCCTCCAGCGGCACCGAGAGCCCGTCAACGTGCGGGACCAAGCGTGGGGTAAAATCGCCCGCTGGCCGTGACGCCAAAACTGTCGCGCTGTAAACGCCTCCGGGCGCGCCCGGCAGATCGCGCAGTCGCGTCATCTCCTGCCGCACGGTTTTACTACCGTTGCGGGCATCCGCGTAGAGTTCGACCCGCACGGCGTTCGCGTCGAGGCCTGAGAGTCGAACGTCGACTTCCATCACCTGTTGATCGCCGTGGGTTTCGATTTTCATCGGACCGAATCCGAGTTTTGACCAGTTTTGTTCGAGCGCGTAGTGTTTGTTTACGATGTTCTGTGCGCCCTGACCCTTGTCCGCGGCGCGCTGGCGGTAAGCGGTTGCCGCCGGCAAGTAGTGCTGCTCGGTGTATTCGTACACCGTGCGGTTGGCGGAAAACTGCGGCGTCAACCGCGCCATGCTTTCGCGTACGCGCGCGACCCACGCGACGGGGATGCCCCGCTCGTCGCGGGTATAAAACTCGCGGATCACCTCGTGCTCGATCCGTTCGTAGAGCGCCTCAGCTTCGGCGGCATCCCACGCCGGATCGTCACCGTGTTCCTCTCCGTCCCCCAACGCCCAGCCGACTTCGGGCGCGTAGGCCTCGGCCCACCAACCGTCCAGCTCCGAGAGATTGAGGCCGCCGTTGACGAGCACTTTCATCCCGCTCGTGCCACTCGCCTCCCACGGTCGGCGCGGCGTGTTGATCCAAACGTCGACCCCCTGCACCAAATATTCGGCCATCAACATGTCGTAGTCGGCCAGGAAAATTACCGGAGGGGACGGATCCGTTCGCCGGATGAAACGCGTCCATTCCTGAATCAACGCCTGCCCTGCCGCATCGGCGGGATGCGCCTTGCCCGCGAGGATCAATTGCGCGGGCCGCTGCGGATTCGTGAGGATGCGCAGCAGGCGCTCGGGATCGCGCAGGAGCAGGTTCGGCCGTTTGTAGGTCGCAAACCGCCGCGCAAAACCGAGCGTGAGAACGTCGGGATTTAACCGCTGCTGCGTGCGCTTGATTGCGTCGGTCGCGGCCCCGGCGACCGCCATGTCGCGCGCCACGTGCTCGCGCGCGTAGTCGACAACCCGCGTCCGACTGACAGTGCGCAACTGCCACAAGCGCACGTCGTCGACCCGCCGGATATCGTGTTCCAAAGTATCCGTGCCGCCGAGCCAGCGGTCCTTGCCGCAGGCCGTCGTCCAGAGATCGTCCGCTTCGGCGGAATCCCAAGTCGGCATGTGAACGCCGTTGGTGACATGGCCGATGGGGACTTCGTCAATCGGCCGGCCGGGAAAGAGCGGCGCGAAAAGCTGCCGGCTCACCTGCCCGTGCAGACGGCTCACACCGTTGACTGCCCCGCTGCCGCGAATCGCGAGGTAGGCCATGTTGAAAGGCTCCGACGCATCGTTCGCATTTTGTCGACCCAGCGCCAGCAAATCGTGCACCGCGATGCCGAGTCTTTTGGCGGCGTAGCGCTCGAGATATTGCTCGATGAGTGCCGGCGAAAAGCGATCGAAGCCCGCGGCGACGGCCGTGTGGGTGGTGAACAGATTTCCCGCGCGCGTCGCGGCCAGCGCGACGTCGAAGGGCTGGCCGTTTTCCTCCATGAACGTGCGCGCCCGCTCGAGGACGGCGAAAGCCGCGTGGCCTTCGTTGAGGTGGCAGACATCGGGCCGAATGCCGAGGGCGTGCAGGAGCCGCCACCCACCGATCCCGAGAACCATTTCCTGTTTGAGGCGCAGTTCGGAGCCGCCGCCGTAGAGTTCGCTCGTGATCCCGCGATGCGCTGGAAAATTCGCCGCGTCATTGCTGTCCAACAGATAGAGTTTCACGCGGCCGACCTGAACCTGCCAGGTGCGCAACCACACCGAGAACCCCGGCAATGCAATCTCCAGCCGCAGCCATTCTCCGTTGGGCAGGCGCAGCGGCGTGATCGGCAACTGCCCCGGGTCGTTATACGGATAGAGCGCCTGTTGCGCGCCGTCCTTGTCGATCACTTGGCGAAAATAACCTTGTTGGTACAGCAGCCCCACGCCGACCACCGGCACACCCAAATCGCTGGCGGCCTTGAGTTGATCGCCGGCCACGTTGCCGAGTCCGCCCGAATAGATCGGCAGCGCCTCGCTCAACATGAACTCCATGCTGAAATACGCGACGGTGCCCAGCCGTGCCGCCGGATGTTTCTGCTGGAACCATGCGGGCGCCGTCGATTCCGAGCGGCGCAGTTGCACTAAGGCAGCTACTCTCGCCCGGAACGACGGATCGGCGAGGCGTTGCCTCAGCGTATCCCGCGAAACCGTTTGAAAAACCGTATAGGGGTGGTGGGTCAGGTGCCACAGCTTCGGATCGAGCGCGCGCCAAATCTCATCGGAGGCGTGGTTCCAGGACCAGCGCAGGTCGAGGGCAAGTTCTGTGAGGGCATCGAAACCGTCGGATTGTTTTTCGGCAGGCATCAGCTGGGTTTTCCTGGGTTGGGACTCGACGTCAAAGCAGCATCGACGGCTCGGCTGGTTTCCCGGCAAGGGGTTTGATCTTCACCGAAAGAGTCCTTGGTCAGCCGGCCTCACTAAAGAGGATACTGCCGAGAAACTGTCATGGAACGAGTCGGTGCGGAAGGTGCCCATCGGTGTCAGCGTTGGCGCCGGACTTTTTCCGGCGCCGTATTCTTTGTGATATACGTGCGGGTAACCGGCTGGGCCAGTGGCGCCAAAATTGCCGCCGACACATTCGGCACCTGACGAGCCATGAGTAGCCGCTCCTCTGCCGCAAACCAAAATTCGTCATCGTGACCTTCCGGATGGCCGGCTTCCGTCCAGAGTTCGCGCGCGCATTGCGCAATTTCGTCGTGATTGGAAGCGACGGTCGCGTTCGTGGTGGACGGGAGGGAAATGCTCATGGGCGGGCGTGATTATAGTTGTGGGTCACGGGGCGAGGGCAGCTTTCCCGGGAAAGCCACGATGGCCCCGTTCTCAGCCGCGCGCTATAGGCTGTTGCCCTACTTGAATGGGGCTTGAGAATGACTTCACGAAAGAGCCCGCGTAGTATCTGGCAAAGATTGACGCCTCCGCAAACGCCAAGGGTAGCTCCGCGAAAAACGAGTTGAGAGAGCAGCGTGACGGGCAACCGTTGTGCTGCTCTCTCTACTTTACATCCAACTGCGGTTTCCAAGTCGAACGGGCGAAGCGAGGCGCGTTCGGCAACGCAAGGGAGTTTCGCCTCTCGCCGACGGGACGTGCACGAGCGAGAGGCGAACGTGCCGCCCGTGTCCCGGAGCGGCGTGGCGGCGGCTCAACGGACGAAGGTGACAACGGCGTAATAAGCGCCCAGTTCGTCGCCTTTCGCCGTGGTGAAGACGGGGGCGAGTTGATGAGAACCGGCCGTCAGCTTCGTCGTAAACGTCACGTGAGTGTCGTTGGCGGTCACGGGCTTGGTGCCGAGGGTTTTGCCGTCCACCCGCAGGGCGGCGCTGATCGCGGGGACAACCACACCGGCGTGAGCCCGGAAGGCTTTGGTTGCGCCCGGAACATCGGGCTCGGCGGGCAGGGCGGCGGTGATCGGCTGGTTGGCCTCCACCGGCCAGCGGCGCAGGCTGATCTCGTAGGTGCCGTCGCGCACGACCTTCACCGCCCAGTGGCCTTGGTGGATCGCTTTGCCGGAGGGCAATCCAGGCGCAGCCTTGGACTTCTCTTTTTTGCCTTTTGCATTCGAGGGAGCTTCGACGAGTCCCTGCGCCTGCCGGATGTGCTGTTGGTTCCACGGTGGCAGCGCTTCCTGAATCCAGTCGTGGCCAGTCAGGCTGACGACCGGATGCGCGGGATGGCCGAGGTGGATTTCCGTCGTCTGGGCAAACGTCGGCTCGAGCTCCGCCCACCAGGCGTCGTAGAACGCCGTCATCTTCGCCACTTGAGCCGGGTTGGCTGCGGCGATGTCATTCGTCTGACCGGGATCGCGTTTGATCGCGTAGAGTTCCTTACCATTGATCAGGCGCCATTCCTGGGACATGACTGCGGTCTGTTTCCATTTGATGGGATCGCGCACGCGCTGTGAGTCGGTGACGATGAAGCGATCGGGCCAGGCGCGATTCGCCGTGGCGGGGTCGAGTAACGAGCGAATGGATACGCCATCGAACTTCAAGCCGGCGGGCGTGGGCGCTCCGGTGACATCGAGCAGAGTGGGAACGAGGTCGATGGCATGCGTGAGGGTGTCGCTAACGTGCTTCCGATTGAACCCGGCGGCCGGCCAGTGAAAGATAAACGGCACGCGATGACCGCCCTCGTATTCGCTGCCTTTTTTGCCGCGCATGCCCGCGTTGAAGATGCGTTCGCCGGTGGCCGTGCCGTTGTCGGTGGTGAAGATGAAGATCGTATTGGTCGCGATGCCCAGTTCCCGCAGGAGTTCGCGGGTCCGGCCGACGTTGTCGTCGATATTGGTGATCATGCCGAAGAAGGCGGCGATGGCGGGTTCCTGTCCGGCGTAGCGGTCGAGGTACGCTTGGGGCGCGTGCAGCGGCCCGTGCGGGGCGTTGGGTGCGATGTAGGCGAGGAAGGGTTGTCCCTTAGCGACGGATTCACGGATGAAACGGCTGGCCTGCTCGAAGAAGACATCGGTGCAAAAGCCCTTCGCCTCGACGACCTTTCCGTTATGAAAATACTTCCCGTCGAAGTAGGCGTTATCCCAGAGGTCGGGCGTCTGGCCGACACCGCCGCCGCCGTGACGATAGACTTCGGTGAAACCGCGATCCTCGGCCCGGTACGGGTAGTTGTCGCCCAGGTGCCACTTGCCGAACATGCCCGTGGCGTAGCCGTGATTCTTGAGCAGTTGGCCGAGGGTGACCTCGTTTTCGCGCAACATGGAACGACCGTTCACGGTGTGCCAGACCCCGGTGCGATCTGTCCAATGACCGGTGAGCAAGGCAGCCCGCGTCGGTGAACAGGTGGGGGCGACGTGATAGTCCGTAAGCTGGGACGATTCGGCGGCGAGCCGGTCGATTTGCGGCGTCCGGATGATCGGGTTACCCGTGTATCCGAGATCTCCATACCCTTGATCGTCGGTCATGATCAGCACGATGTTGGGTTTCCCGGAAGGCGGCGTCGCAGCGCGCGCGATGAGCGCACTCACGGTGACGAGCAGCAGGGAGGTGAGCGCGAGATGGTGGATTCTCATGGGCGGAAGGGATGCAGGGGAAGATTGGATACGGAGTGGACGCGACTTGGGATCATAGAGGCGAATCGATCCCGTCAGCGCTGGCGGGAGAACGTGGCGGGATCAGGCTGGTTGGGCAGCGTGGCCGTCCACGCGTTAAGGAGTGCCTGCAGTCGTTTTACTTCGGCGGCCTCCTGCTGACTCAGGTTGGTCTGCTCAAGACGATCCTGCGGGAAGCGGAACAACTCCACGTGGCCGGGTTCTTTTCCGAGCAACAGTTTCCCCTCGCCGTCGCGCACCGCGAGCGTGGGCCAGTTGTCGCCGGATCGGGCGGCGGTTTGCCACTGCCAGAAAATCGGTTTCGTCCGTTGCGGACTGGGTTGGCCGAGCAGGGCGGGGGTCTGATCGATGCCGTCCGGCGCGTAGTCCGCCGGTAAACGGGCGCCGGCCAAGGCGCAAAAAGTTGGTAACAAGTCCACGGCGGTGATGGGGGTAACATCATCGATCGCGCCCGCAGTGATCTTACCCGGCCACCGGGCGATGAACGGCACTCCGATCCCGCCTTGCAGCAAGGAGCGTTTGCGTCCGCGGTGCCCCCCGGTGCTGCCGACGGAGGCGAAGGAGCCGAGCCCGGGCCCGGTGGATTCATCCTCGGTCAGGCGGCGATTGGCGGGACCCGTGTTTTCCGGACCGTTGTCGGAGCTGAAGATCACGAGCGTGTTCTTCGTCAGATCCAGTCGATCGAGCGTCGCGAGCAGCTCGCCGATTCGGGCGTCGGCGTGGGCGATGACGGCCGCGTAAATCTGTTGGGCCTCGTCTTTCAGGTGGGCGAATTGTGCGAGGTATTCTGGCTTGGGGTAATGGGGCGTGTGCGGCTCGTGAACCCAGAGGTTGAGAAAGAACGGTTGGCCCGCGCGATGACTTTGTTCGATGAATGCGATCGAGCGCTCGACATCGGCGTGGACCGGCATCTGTGGGCCGGAACAGTTGAACGCGCCGTAGACATCGTAGCCATAGTCCAAGGGCAGCGGGGCATCGGGCACCATGATGTTGGTGAGATGCCATTTCCCGAAATGAGCCGTAGCGTAGCCGGTCTGTTGCAGGAGCCGCGGCAGCAGCACGGTTTTCGGATTGAGCCAGTCGGGCATGCCACGCTGGACGTGGCTCTCGACCGTGGCAAAATGTCCGTGAATGCTATGACGCGCCGGAAACTGGCCCGTCATGACGGCAGCCCGACTGGGCGAGCACACCCCACTGGCGACGGTGAACTGACGGAAGTCGGTGCCCTCGCGGGCAAGACGGTCAAGGTGGGGCGTCTTCAACCATGGATGTCCATGGGAACTCAAGTCGCCCCAGCCCCAATCGTCGGCGAAGATGAAGACGATGTTCGGGCGCGCGGATGAAACCGCTGCCACCGCGGAGGTTAGTGCGGTCCAGAGAAGTCCGGCCAACGTTACGCGGCGGGTCCAAGCGATTTGGATACGGTTCAAAGTGGGGCGGGATTCAGACATGGGGCGGGGCGATTCCACCGGACAACCCTGCGAATAGTCAGGCGGCGGCACGACGTCGGGGAATTTCGAAACAACCTGAAATCCAGAGAGCTGCCCGTGGCAAGGTTGAACACAGGCATGCAAGCGCACCGCGGCGATGAAATTATTCACTGGCCTGACCGCAAAGATGAAGTAGTGACCCACGTAGTGACCCTTTTTCTTCACTTTTTGACCACGTGAGGGACAGGGCCGATGCCCAAGTTGGCCTCACGCAGCCGGAAAGTTTACTGGCGCATGAGTTCGAATTGCCTCGTCCAATCTCATTCAGTCGGAATTGTATTCCGATGTCGTCGCTGCCGGTGAGCGAACCGTCTGCACACAGGCTCCACGAAAACCACTAACGCGGAAAGCCGCACAAAGCAGAATCCCCATGAGCTCACCGGTATTCGATGTCTCGAAAGTGCCTTACAGCGCGACGGGCAATGGTTCGACTAACGACTACGCTGCCGTTCAGGCAGCAATCAACGATGCCCAGGCAGTCAACGGCTGCGTCTATTTTCCGACTGGCGTCTACCTCGTTCAGACCACGCTGTCTTTTCAGTCTCCTAATAATCCAAGCCAAAGGAAGATCTCGTTTAAGGGCGACGGCCCAAACATCTCGGTCATCAAAGCCGGTAACGGCGCAGGCGGACTCGATCTGACCTTCGCGCAATCGGGTTCACTACAACCTTGGGGGTCCACATAATGGATCTGGGTTTCCGCACTTCCGGCACGGGGGGGACAGCCATAAAGGTGAGTTATGGAAGTCCGATCAGCACGATCGATCATTTCGAGCCGTCGGTGGTGATCCGAAACATTGAAGTTCGTTCCGATGACACCAATCGCTGGTCCAACGGCGTCGATATTACGTCGGCTTGGAATGTATGCATGACGGATTGTTTCATCTCCGGCGGGAGCTTTGGAGGTTCATGGAACAGTCTCACCGGAAATGGGATTGCGCTTCACCGCTCGTGCGTGAACTCGCATTTCGTCAACTGCCACTGTAATTTCTGGGCCAACGGTTTCTATTACGACACAGGGACGGGCTCAGGCGATCACAACACGGAGGGGCTGTTCTTTGCGAATTGCTCATTTATTGCGGTGATTAAGGGCGTATTTATCACGGGGAATCCCAACTACGTGATTGGATCAACGCCGGTGCCGCGAGTGACCGCATTGACCTGGACGGGCGGCATAATCGAGCTTCGGAGCACAACTTCGGGCGGGTCAGCAGCGTTCCACCTTGTGCGGGTGAACGAAATCATGATCACAGCGATGATGATGGTCACTGACACCACGACGCTCACGCATTACGCGATCTTCGCGGATACCTGCAATACCATGTCTGTCGTGGGATGCAACGTTTACTCGTTCACCTACGGCTTCCTTACTACGGGAACTTGTAAGGCCATCGTTGCTTCGAGCAGTACGTTCGTGAACTGCCCCACTCAGGTTGTCTTCAGTCCGAACACTACTGAATCGCGCAGTTTCGGCCATGTCAGGTCCAATGACTCGCAGAACGAGTTGGACCAGAGCGGTGGATCGAATAAAATGGGCTGGGTGTGACCGTCCGCTCCGCAGGAAGGCGGCAGTGCCTTTCCTTCCTTTAGCGAGAAAGACTCAAGGATGACGGCTGAGGCCGGATCGTTGTTCGTCAAACTTGAGAGATTGAAAACCCGAATGAATCTAGACGAAAAACCGCCAAGTGAATTTGGATCCCACTAAAAGCGTCGGTAAGTCTCGGCTCTGGCTAGCCTTTGTTTTGTCCGCATGTGCTGCAGCGCTTGTTGTCTGGTTTTTTCAGTGGACGGTGCGTTCATCGGGAGGGTTCAATCCGCCCGGAGAAGAGGACTATTACAATTTCTTAGTGCGGGGCTGGAGGTCCGGTTATCTACACATGAGCAAGGAACCTGCGCCCCAAATGCTTGCTCTGTCTGATCCATACGATCCCGCCCAAAACGGGCCTTACCGCCTTGCCGACGCTTCCTACTTCAACGGCCGCAATTACCTCTATTTTGGAGCCGCACCAGCTGCGCTGGTCATGCTCCCGTATGGATTATTAACCGGAAAGGAGTTAGGGACGACCACAACCATCTTTGCGTTTGCCGTAATTGGGTTTCGTGTAGCTGCTGTGCATTGGTTGAGTATTCGGCAGCGCTTTTTTCCCGACAGCGCGCCATGGGTCGCTCCTCTCGGCGTGTTAGTGCTCGGTTTTGGCACGCACGTATTGGCGTTGCAGCGGCGACCCTTGGTCTGGGAACTGCCCATTGTAACGGCGTATGCCTTCACTATGCTGGGTTTACTTTGTCTTTTCCATTTAACGATTCGGCCCGGAAGGCTTATCGGGCTCTCTGCAGGACTGTGCTTCGGGTTGGCGATCGCTGCACGCCCGACCTACGCCTTCGCGACGGTCGCTATGCTGCCCGTAATTCTCATGGTGTGGCGTATTGCCAAGCGACGATTGGCGATCTTGGGTTTCTTATTTGGAGGGCTGTTTCTCTGCATTGGGGCAATTCTCGGCCACAACTACGCGAGGTTCGGGGAACCTTTTGAATTCGGTCAAAACTACCAATTAACCAGCATATACGAATCGAAAGCGGAGCACTTCCGTGCGCGTTACATTCCGCACAACCTCAAAATTT